>ERZ501049.57-NODE-57-length-36007-cov-31.438418_pt1 | contig 36007 bp, 26 predicted proteins | sample MGYA00510866_ERZ501049 | MGnify/ENA primary metagenome ERZ501049 (study PRJEB25958, sample SAMN03398519) | human skin metagenome | study: EMG produced TPA metagenomics assembly of the Human Skin Microbiome Metagenome (human skin metagenome) data set. | reverse complement strand
AAGGACTATGAGAGCAGGAAATCTCCATGGAGGGTAGAGCAGAGGTCATTGCAATGTGCCAAGCTGTCCTGTATCTTTTTTGGAGGAAGGGGAAAGAGAGGGAGGAAAAAGATATGTAGAGAGAGAGAAAGGAAGGGGAAAAAATCAAGGCGATAGTTTGAACGTGAGCTCTTAACGATTACAATTCTGTCGTCGATTCACGCATATAAGCAAGTTTCTTAGCGATATCTGCTGGTGTGCGATCAAGTTCATCGGCAATGCTCTCCTGCTTCTCGTGTGGTAGCGCCGTATACAATTCACACAAGTCTGCATCTACCACAGCCTTAACAGGGGTATAATGTCCGCGATAAGCGAGATGATCGCGCCCCGTTAGGCTCAGGTTCTCCTGTCGCATGTGCATCTCAAGGGTGGTGAAAAGACGTACGTCTTCCCGACTGATAAACGGAACAAGCGCACCTATTGTCCCATTCACGCACGTATAAAGGACCACGGGCCGACCACCAGGTACAAGACTCTCCATCGAGAGACTAGTGATTATATCACCCACGTGATAATGTGCTAGAAGCTGCGCACGATGTGCCGCGCCCATCAAATACGACCGCTCATTTTGCAGCATGAGTCCTGTTGGATCTTCATCGGCACTTAATGAGGCGCTGGAGTCAATACGTAGTACAAACACGTTGCCGAACTTGTCGCCAGCCATAACAGTGTCGTAGTCGAGCATAAGCAGCGCAGAGGTGGTCCAGCGAGGCATGATGTCGTCTGCAAATGCCACGAGAGTGTTTGTCGCTGGTTTGTAAACGGCATAATGCACTGACTCTTGCATGTCGCCCACTATCACACGATAGCCTTGTACTTGCAAGCTGACGACTTTGGACGGAAAGGGCCGGCTTTGACACTTTCTCAGCAGTTTCTTGGTCCCCATGTCAAAAATACGCACATAGGGCCCCGTTCCTGCAAGCAAGCGTCCATGGAAGGCACGGAGTGCCAGCGGCACATGATCCACTTCAGTCTTGTGCACAAGGGCCAAGCCGCAGCCATTGTCCGTTAGGCGGTACGTGGATAAGAAAGCAGCGCGCCACGTGAGTGGTGCATGGGTGACGCCCAGAGCGGAGCCAACGACCAGGAATAGCTCATTTCCACATGCTGCGAAGGGCACAAGAGCCATACTAAGGGCCGCCTCGTCCTTTTCTAACGCATATTCAGCACAGGTCTGCATTGTTGTGCCATCGACCACACGCAAACAACTTGCCCAATGACCAGCGCTTGCACGTACGTGGCCGAACTGGACAGGATCCCAAGCTGTCCGTGCTTGAGACACTACATCGGTTGGCGGGACAACTCGGTGGTCGGATTCAATCACGTAAAAGAGCGAAGCCTGCTGTGGATGGACGGCAAGTTTGCGTGGTGTGTACGTCAAGCGAAGAGAGTCCATCTTGAGTTCGCTGCCCAGGCGAGGCACAGTGAGGATCCGTAGTGCATTGCCTTCAATGCCCAGCAAACCATCAGGACATAGTTCTGTATGGAAGGTCGAGACGTGGGTAAGCGCCTCGAGCATGAGCGGCGTAAAATGCAAGTGACTATGCAATGTATAAGCAAGCCAACTGCGTGTACTCAATGCCATCATCGCCGTGTCGCCATGGACTTGCGTGCGGACGAGCCTGACAGGCCGACCACCAAGGAACCGTGTGCGAGTATCGGTGAGCTGCCCTGTTGAGGGATCGAGGACTGTGCGGATGTAGACGCCGTTGGCCAGGCCAATGCACACAAACATCGTGAGATGGTGTCGATCTAGCGATGCGTCAAGCATCTCACATACGGATATACTTGATGGCGGTGCTGTTAGTGCCTGTAAGCTCATAGGAGCAAGTGTGGAATCGGGATCCAGTGAAACAATTCGCACGGTTTGATCTGCACACGCAATGGCCACGTAAGGTGTCCGCTGACTGCCTTCAGGGCACGCGCTGATGCTGAGGGCCACAATATCGGCTTCGATATCGCGGCGATCTTGGAACTCATTCAGCTGGCCGTCCATGTCGAGCTCAAAATACACAATCTCTTGGCTGTCGAGGGCAAGGACGACCTGGCGCTCATTTGTCGTCGCAGCAACGATCTGTGTCGGTGATCCGTCTTGACACGAGGGAGTGGTCCACTCGTTGACCTGCTTGTTCGACAAGATGTGCCGAATGCCGCGAGGATGTACCTGCAAAAGCGCATCCGTGCCCAGTTGCTGCACCGCAAGAGTTCGCTCCGTCGTGAGAAAGCCGCTATCTTCCACCTCCTCGATTGTTTCGCCGATACTGAGAACGAGTGTTCCATTCACAAAGCTCAGCACGATGTACCCATCGTATTGGTCTGAACTGCGCAGCTTTGTGGACCATACGGCCTCCGGCACGCCTGGCAAGTCGCTACTGACAACTTCGCTCACTTCTAGGCCATGGCGAAGTCGTTTGAACGAGCTGCGTGCGCCACGGCCACACGCCGCGTAGATTTGCGGGACATCGCTGTGAAGAGGGTTACTAACCTTCGCATCCAAGAGCGGATCAAGTGCGTCAAGTTCGTAGGCAAGCGCCAGGTTATCGAGTGGCCGTGGGCAAAATGTCGGCAGTGATGGCAGCGGCGACGGTCCGGCGTCAGAGCTGCCATAGTCCGTCGAAATATACTCCGGGAACCGCTCGTCGTCATCGTCGCCCAGCTTTTGAAATGCATACAGCTGCTGTGCACCCGTTTCTGAAGCGACAAGGAGAAAACCCGAGCGCAAAATACACAACGTGGCAGCAACAGGAACGGTGTCAAAATAGCGAATACGCAGAGCCTCGACCTGCTCGTCCTCATGGTCCACCGACACCTTGAACAGATCCCCATCTTCATTCTGGACCAGGAGAAAGAAAGACGTCTTCATCTTGTGTAACACACTAGCGACAATCATCGAGCCACGACTTTGGCCAAAGCCGTGCTGCTCGCGGACGGGAATCGGAACTCGGTGCTCAGGCTGGCCTGGGTGCTTGTACACGATATAGTCATCCATACACACGAGCACACCACTGGGTCCATCCCAGCGCTCCGTAGCATGGTTGTAGCCGCCCGGCACGGGAATGAGATGATGCGCACTTGATGCCACGGGCTCCGTCCAGCGGCGCACGACGTGGTTCAGTCCGAGATCCAGCTCGTAGTAGGTAAGCATTTGCTCGGTCCGAGCATATGCCTCGCCGGTTGGATCGGCATCTGCATCAGCGTAATCTGTTTCCAGCGATGCAAAGAGTGGATTTTCATAGCCGACATCAACGCCAACAATGCACTGAACAATCGCCGAATTACGATGCGCTTCAAGTGGACTAGATATAGTGAGATGTGCATCGGTATCGCGGTTCAGGATGTAAATCAACTTGCTCTTTTCTACTGCGCCGATCAGCACGGCACGGCCTTTCGGGTCCGTGGCCAGGTACTGGCCGGGCACAATGCGGCGATTTCCAGATCGCCCGAACGTCTCTTCATGTACTTTTTCAAACTGATTCAACGAACCATTGTACTCGAGCACAACAATACGCCCTGCATCGCTGCCCAGAATCAAGTAGTCTTTCGAGCCGCCCATCAGCCGGAAGCTCGCGGCACTTCGAATATTGCTGAATGTATGTTGCGCCAACGACCGCGTCATTTGGCCCGAATTGGTATCTATATGGTACATTTCCAGACGACTCCCACGGACAAGGAGCACTTGTTGCTCACGCGTGCCTGCGAACTGCCCCACAACGGCCGTCGTCACATTCGACGACGGCTGCAACGTCAAGTTGTACAGCTGCATCTTCCCAACTCAACACACACACACACACACACACACACACACACAAATGCACCTTGTTGTATGTGATGCACCACCCCTACACTTAGCGCGTGCGCTGTTCCCAAGCTTCTGGCGGCTTGTGTAAGAGTTCGCGTAGACAGAAAATCGTCCGTCTCACCACTCTGTCTACCAAATTGACCGATGGCGAATTTTTATCGCCCAGCGCACTATCATGGCTTAGTCAGCAATTCGGTCTTAGCGTCATTCAATGGCCAAGTCCCCCCCAACTTTGGCCAAGGCGGCAGCTCGCTTTTGAGTGAGTGTGCGAGTGTTTGTCGTAGCTAGCGCGCCATGAAAAGTAGCAGCTAGCCGGGACAGGATGGTGACAACGACGAATACAGACACCGTGTCGGCATCTTTGCCAAATAGTGCGCGATCCTTGTTCAGCCCGTCCTGGTGTACACAGGATAGTACTTCACATACAGGGCCGTGGGCATGGACGCCGATTATTGCGGCCCCCGCATATTTTTCCTACGATAACTGGCTCGCCACAATGCATGCCTGGATTGAGCATCCTGAACGAAATAGCTCCACGATTTTGCGCGGCGAAATATGGGCATCCGAGACTTGCTCATGCCATGACGTCCACAATGAACTAGACGATGATGGTGATGCATTGCACACCACTTTGCAGTCGCGGTGCATTCGACGCTTGTTGCCACGAAGAACGCGGCTCGATCGAGGCATGTTGCAGGAATGTGCTATTTATACCTGTGCGCCCAATCATGGCATTGTCGTGTACACGACACTCCGTCCATCGGATCCTGCAGACGAGCGACCGAATCCCAACTTTTTCTCCCAGGCTACATCCGATGACCTATGTGCTGAGGCAGCTGATGTGCCTTACTATCATCCAGCGGTCCGCGGCGTTGCCTTTCACTACATTCCTGCGCGTGATAGCGAAAACTTGGGTGAAAATACATCCGTGACTTCTCAAGGCACAGTTCGGATAGATTTCGCTTTGTTTCCCGCCGAGCCCCATCCCATACCACCATCGTCCAGACTCGGTCGCACTGCTCTTTCTCTCTTACGAATGATGCATCAGCACGCGTACGGTCATGCGACTTCGTACGTGAAGCGCGTCATTCACGACATGCTTGTCCCGCGCGATGCATATCAAGATCTTTACGTCACACTCCGCTCAAAGTATGCTCACACTCTTATCGGCACATGGGCTGAGGTCACAGATCCCCGGAAGCATGTGTTTGAGGATCTTGGCATTGCGGCATGGCTCATACTCTTGTGGCGCGACATGTTTCCTGCGCGCGAGCCTGTTTCAGAACCTCAGCATCAGCTCCGTTGTGCCGACGTGTGGGGCCAACCACCTGGTGGATTCGTCGACATCGGATGTGGGAATGGCCTGCTCGTTCACATCTTGACATGCGAGGGTTATGTGGGATCTGGATGGGACGCACGAGCTCGCAAGTCTTGGCACAATTATAAGCAACAAGGCACCGTGTTGTTAGAGGCCCGTCTTGAATTGCCGCATAGCGAGCAATTGCCCACCACTGCATGGATTCCAGCTGGTGCATTCCTTATAGGGAATCATGCTGATGAACTCACGCCGTGGATCCCATTTCTTGCTGCATCAACACCTGCCTGCTCGGGCTTCGTGAATATTCCCTGCTGTGCGTGGACCTTGGAGGGCTCTCCGTTCACACCGACCAACCAGACGCTTAGCGAGAATGACATCGCTTCGTGGTTCCGCGTGCCTCCAGCGTCGCTGCCCAAGCCATCTATGCCCACGGCACCTGTGAAGGCACCGTCGTCATTGTATTCTTGGACGGACCGACTGGCTCATTCACGTTGGTTCATTGAACGGACTATCATGCCGTCAGACTGCCTCAACACCAGCCACAAAACTTCCCACTCGAAGCACCTTGCCTACTATGTGTACCTTGTGGCGCTGCACTTACAAGCAGGCTGGCTCTTTGAGTCGGAGGCTTTGCGTATACCTAGTACAAAGAATTGGGCTATGGTGGGTCGGTATCGCATGTCGGAAGGAGATTGAGGGTCGGGAACAAGTTGCTGCACTGAAGCATGCTCTTCAAGTTGGGCACTTACCAGCCATAATCACTAAATGTCATCTTAATGTGTTACTCCATTCACGTCGATCGACAATCAGTTTGTGTGCGACTCGTACACATTTGCTGACTAGATATGTCAGTTGATCTCTCGCATTTCGTTTTTCCTATGTGGGAAATACAAAAAAAAATGATATCTAGCTTCTAAGAGGGACACTCATCAAAGCGGGCTGCAATAGCCCATATATGTATGCGTTTACAAGATGACTAGAAGCGGAAGCAGGATAACCATTGGGCCCATGAGTTGCATGATCCACAGAGGACGAGATCCACTACTGCGCGCGTAGAACTGGCCATCGCCAGCCGAACGCTGGGAACCAGAGTCAGATGCAGAATTCGGGCCCTGTTCCTTGTTTGAGTCCTTTCTGACATGTGCATTGGAGTGGGTCATGTTCGACGAGCCTGAAGAACCGGACGAACCAGACGAACTAGACCAATTCGAGTGCTCGGTGTACTTGGCCCTGGGCTCATGGTATGACCATCCATCAGGACGCCAGCCCATCTCAACATCGTAGCGGCTGAACAAGGCTGAACGACCATGCTTACCACCAAATACGGCCGAAGCATCGTGGGAGGCATCCGGCACCACGGTCAGACGCGTCATAATGATGCCATTCGAGTCGTCTGACCAGTCAGGCAAATCGCTAAAATCGCCAGGGAAGCCGTGCAGATTCTCATTCGTGCCACCAATCATGTTGATGTAGCGCCACCAGCTCAGGTTTCGGTCTCGACGCTTGTGGCCTCCTTGCAGCAATGCCATGCACTTCTGATCACCATTGTGCGCTACATCTTTGTAGCCAACAATATTCACCACGTCGCGGTTGATGTAGCGCTTATAGTACGCACGGGGATGTTCGTTGCTCGACAAGGTGCCGGGGAAGTGGTCAAAGCCATAGCGCCAATTGTTGTAGCTTGGACAGTCATCGATTGAGGCAATGCTCTTGTCATTGAGAGGACGATGGTGTGTGAAGTATGCAGAGCTACTGGGATCACCCACAATGTAGCGGATATATAAACCCTTGCGACTCGCATCCTTGCCGACTGTCGCGTAACGGTTCATCAACTGACCACCACCTCCATGGCCCACCAACGTGAGGTTCTTCATCTTCGGATATTTGGACGAGTCTGAGAAATGATCGACAATGGCATCCACAGCATCCACCGACGACACTGCTGTACCATGCGGATGGACAGCCACACTCCCTGACTGCCAAGAATTCACGTCATCCCATGCTAGCGTCGAGTCATTATACTGGCCCAGGTTGAGCTTATGAGAGTAAAACTGCGGCGCCACAACGATCGCATGCTTAGGCACGCCATCGAAGTTGTCTTTCTGCGCGCTTTCTAACGCATGATTCATCACAGACCAGTAGCGATCACCATCGCGCAAACGGCCATGGAACATAACAAATGCGTGCGTAGCTTTGTGGTTCTCTGGCTTCGATGTCCAGTACGCCGGGATCTGCGTGCCCGTATCGCCAACATCCAGCGATGTCAGGATGGCGCCATCCGGCACATTTGGCGACCCATGCTTCTCGCCTTCCATCCACTTTTTGTTTGCTTTCTTATCTATGATTGAGGAGACATCGATCACCTTAGATGGTACAATAAACTTGCTTTGCATATTCGATCCACGACCGTGCAGACGCACTGGGTGGTAATTCATATCAGCATGCACACGAAGCACGCAGCCCAACAATGCCAGGACAACCGCCACTGCGCACGCAGTGGTCGTCATTTGCCGCATGTTTTCTGTTGACGGTGATGTGCGTGAGGCACAATTAAGAGAAGCTTACGGTCTTGGGTGTGACGAGTGGACTTGAAAATTAGCAGGCGCACGAAGGTCGATGTTGTCGAACTTGGCGTCCAATCGAACTGCGTGCCACATGCCAAGGTGGGGGCACATAAGCGAGTCCATTGTGTTCAGCCACACACATTTGCGCCAATCGCGCGAAATGTCATTTAGTGGAGGTCTCGGAGAAATTTGTGTGACATGCATAGATGTTATATGGGGGACATTCCTTGCATCGAACACGTACCTCAATGCAGCAGGCGTTATATTTCGGTATTGACACATTAAGCATCATTCCGTGGCGCGCACATGTCAGCCTTTTGGAGCCATTGGGTCGCTAGCACGGCCACAGCATTGTCCTGTTTCACGTGGCGCTGAAGCTTAGATACGCGTTTGGCATCCAAGTCAACCACTGATACTGGTCGCCGACTCGCTGCATTCGGTTTCAAAGGAACAAAGAGTGTCACGTCTTTGAGTGTAGCTGCTAGCAGATATGCTGCTAGTACGTATCGAAGCGTTCTTGGCTCGCATATCATGCGATGTTCCGTAGCATTCGCATCACCCACCTCGGCATCCCCGGAGCTGGATCTAGGCAATATGACACTTGGTACGGCGTGCAAAGCAATCCACATGTAGTCTGACAAGGCCACCTTGGGAAGCACGTTGAGTGGCACCGTGGCCAGATCCGTGCCCGTGACATGGCGCCATATTGCTGCAATACCTTCGATATCGTAGGGGTCCAGGCGCTCTTGCTGCCATTTCAATTCCGTCAGTAATGCTTGGTTTTCACTCTCCATCAAGGTATTGGTTACCCGTCGCGCAAACATGCGAAGCCCTTCGTCGGTGTCAATATGTGGTACATGCTTTTTTGCTTGAGTGTAGGTCACGCATTTGCCGTCAATAAACACGCGCATGTGTCCCGCATCATGTGTCCAATCTGCAGTGAGGGCTTGCACGGCCTTCTCTATTCGCTTGGCGTCCGCACTGAACAGATCCAATGGATTGTACCACTTACCCACATCTGCGGGCGTGATGCGTAAATGCGCGTGTGTGCCATGATTGCCTTCATACCTCAGCTCCTTGTACAGACGTTGCATATGATAACGAGGCATCAATCGCTTACATGCATACTGCGAGTTGGGAAGATTGGGCATGAAGCCACATTTCGGCTTCAGTTAGTTCGTAGAGCATAGTGTTGCGTACCTTAATTTCTACAACAAAGTTTGCTCCTGTGTCTGAGGCAGCGTTTGGGTATGGCCGACTATCGTCCCGCATTACCCAGATATATGGCGTGTAGACGTCCATCCTTCCTTGACGTTGCCTAGCCACAGGCCTGTGCGGCTCACATCCGAGTGCAAGTTGCTGGAGAAGCGCGTGCCAAGCTGCGTCATTCGTTTGAATTCTCCGCAAACATGGCAAATGTGAGCGTGGCAATACTTTACTCAGGACATGCTCAACAAATTCATCTGCCAAGGGTGTGTCACGAGCGTCAGGCGCATCGATCACTTTCGGTATGCGCAGTATGCAAACTTCTCCCCCACCTTGTGTATTACAAAATGGCCATACTCTTGGCCCCTTGTAGCGAAAGAGTATGTTGGCGGCTCCTTCTGCATGATACTCCCAATGAGCAGGATTTACCGATGCACTGTTGAGGAAAGGCGGCCAATCTTTGTCGTCCATGCTCAGAGTATGATCCGGCAGACATTAGTGGAGTTATGCGCAACCGTGGAGAAACCGGCCCAAGGTGTGTGCCTTCCCAAACAGGCTCCGGGTGTGCGTCGCACACACCTCTCCTCTAGGCCTACGCGTATTAATTTGAATGCAATACACCTCAATCATGTGCTGTGCCCTCAATTGTGAAATGATACTCAGCAAAGTTTCTCCTATGGCCTGCGTAGACTCTCTCCGATTGTTCGACGTGCAACACAGAACTTTGAATATCTTGCCTTGCTCGACCTATGATTGCCTGATAAATCAGTAGGGTACAATCTTGAATTTCTATAGTATACTATTGTTTATACAACATACTCGTTCATGTTGTGAGAGGGTCATGCGAGTGCGAAATGGACCATCTTGGGTAGAGCAGGCTGGCTTAAGCGTGTGTGTATTCGGCGCCATCTGCCCAGCCCAAGGTGGAGGATACGACCAGATCAATAGAACACAACGAGCATTGCGCCTAATTTGTCTTTCTTTCCTATACAAGATGCCGTCGACACTAGTCAACGCATTATCGGCGCTATTCTTTGACGTCTCTTCGCCAAATTATTCATTGCTGGCACTGCCAGCCATGTATGTGATTACGATTTTGCCACATTGGTACTCGATTGCTCTGTCCATGTTTTATAATGGTGAATGGGCCAACGAGAATCCCCGGGCGTTTGTCACACGACTTGCAGCACGCCCTATTCTTGGAGACAAAAAAAGTCAACATACGCCATTAGAGCGAAAAATCCTGCGTTGCCAGGCATGTCAGCAAAATGGATTTGAGAATATGCCGATATTCGGTCTTGCATTGTTATGCGGAATCTTAGCTGATCTGCCTGGCTACCTGATGAACATGATGGCAACACTATTTATTTTGTCGCGTGTTTTGTATACGTTGGCGTATGTTCTTTCGGACTCACGAAGCATGCCATATGTTCGGACGATCTGTTTTGTGGGCCAAGTCGCATTGTATATGCGATTCTTTATGCAAGCTGCCTGGGCTGTGGCTGGACGAGATCAAACTCACCGCTGGGGTTTCTAATGTTTCCCCCACCCTTTTTTTCGACATTGTTGCCTGCACAATTTTGAAATCTTTTTGTATAGAGTCACGATATGCAAACTTGTATTTATGGAACTGAAGTTAGTCTTGGTGTGTAGGGACCAAGACGTTGCTCTGAGCAGACACTAGTTACGACGCCGACCCATTGCCAACATGACATGACATTGTTCGGTCATGAATTGCGATCACTGGGCGATAGTAAAGGTGTAACTCAAGGAAATTCGGCTAGTTTTGATAGCAAAAAATGCAAGATATTCAAGGCTATGACTGGGGACGGCTAGTTGGACCACATTGTTATGCGCTCGTATCTCTCGTTCGCCCACGACGTAAACCATTCAGCTCCTGAGCAAATTCAAGAGCCACGACCGAGGCTCGGTTGTTATGACGCGCCCAATCAGAAGTGTCGAGGGTAAATTTTTTGGGTACGCGAGTCGGACGGCGAAAATAGAAAAAAAAAATGTAACACAACTTACGTTTGCTGTTCTAGCGTTGTCGTCATGGGGGGCAAGAAAGTATGTGCACAATGGTATTAAGAACGCCCAAAGCTTACTCATAAAGCATACGTCGAAAACACTCATCCAAAAAGATGCGATGCATCCCAATTCTCGACATGCGTATCAGAAAGCACGCGTCATGCTACGTCAGCGACGTCTATCAGAGGCCAAGTCAGCTCGACAGCGGCAGCGGTCAGCGAAGGGCACGTATTCTTTTATGCTATCAGACCATTCTAACAAATCCAGTGGACCGAATCATGGCATTTGTTCTCTTGCTGTCAGAAGATAAGACACACCTACCAGATCTGTATTCATTCCACGACTTTATGACGACCTTCTTTCTTGCACGACATGACCAAGAACTTGCGGCACTGCAAAAAGAGCATCGTCCCGGACGTGCCAAAAGCAAGCGTCTAGCGGAATTGGAAAACTTGATAGCCTCAGAGAAGCGCGAATACCATGATGGGATAGATGTGCCGGATCTGTGTGATGAAATCAATGTTGGTCTCCTACGCCAGTGGGAGGGCGATCCGCAAGCTTTGCCACTCTTCCGATTTGTTCGAATTAGTGGACAGTATCGTGATACGTGCCGCGTTATACAGCATGGGACTCACAAGCTCCTGCAAAATGATAAAGGCAGATCCAGTAACGATGAAAGTCATTAATTGCGCGCTAGTATCGAAACTGGCGACGGTGCATCGTCACATACACGAATTACGACTTTGCCTCCGGAGCGTTTCTCAGCATCTGCAAGAAGTGTGAGGCCTTTTTCTGTCTCTTCTAGTCCATTAAGAACGGTATCAATGACCGGCACAATCTTGTGGTGCTCGAGAAAACGGATGCTTTGTGCAAACTCATACGCGGACCCAAGAGTCGTTCCTTGTAGGTCGACATTCTTAAGCACTTCGCGCATGGTAAATGCAACTTTCGGTACAGCGGTCATTCCAAATACCACGACGCGGCCGCCGTCGCGTAGTCCGGCGCGGATAGCCTGACCGGCGATATCGCCGCCCGCTGAATCGATCACAGCATCGAGATATGGCCGCGTTGTTGGAAGGCTTTTACGGAGTTTATCGGGCCAAGCCTCGTCTTTGTATAGCAGGCCTTCGCACGCATGCAATGTTTTTGCATTCCGAAGTTTGGCGTCTGATCCTCCCGTCACAAATACATTTGCGCCGGCTGCGACGGCCATTTGCAACGCAAGCATGGCAACGCCCCCGCCAATGCCGGTAATCAACACATTATGGCCTGCTTGGACGTGTCCTTTGGTGAATAGAGCTCGGTAGGCCGTCACTGCGGCACACGGAAGCGATGCACTTTGCACGGCTGTGAGATGAGAGGGAGCGCGAACCAGTTGTGTCCTATCAACCGCGATGTACTCACAGAATGTGCCCGTGCCGCATACTTGTCGTGTCGCGCCCAGGATACCGAAACCGTGCCCGCCGAACTCGTTCGTTGCAATGTCAGCTGGCGCATTCGGCAAAGCAGCTTCTGGTCCTGCTTCGTCGCGAAGCCAGCCGCGGGACGGAACGAGTAAGTACAGGTCTTCAGACAGTGGCTGGAGTGTGCTTGGATCGACGATGATGCCACACCCATCACAACCCAATGTAGAGTTCTCGAATACAAGTCCTGGGTAAAGGCCGAGGGCAGACCAATGATCGCGTCTGTTCATTCCTGCAGCAAGGATCTTAAGAAGGACCATATTGTCTCTGAATATCGACGGAAGACTTACATGACGAACAGCGATGACATGACGCTCGCCTTTTTTCGCGCCGTGAGGAGGAATTTCAAGCTGTACCGCACGCATGTACCTGTTTTGTTAATTGGTATATTCAATATTTCTTGAAGCACCCTCACTTGCTGCACTTGGGGCGGCTGGCTAATTTTGACAGCCCAGCCACCGCACTAAGGTAAATTTTTGTCCGTGCACGAAATATTCACAGTTCTGGCCCTTGCCACTGCTATGTCTGTGCTAGTGAAGGGGCGCGCAGACAAATTGAGTCGCACGTGGAGTAAAACGAGCAAAAGAGGTTAAGGGCGAGCGTTAGTGAAACAAGAGTGGGGGAATTGGCCAGAGGTGAGTGGCTGTGTTTATTGATGTGTAGGCAGCTGTGACAAAAGAATTGTTGTGGCCTAGATGCGTATACCAAGCACAGTCGTTGATCGACCTCCATCGTCATCACCATGAAACGGCGAGGAACACAGTTTTGTTGCTGTGTACGTAGTGTATACATGACGCTGGGTATCGAACTAACACCCTCATAGGCATTTCCCCTTGTCAAATTTGGCGCATATATGCTCGTGATTGAGACGGCGTTCGTTGCGCTGTGCTTGGGTATTCTTGCACTTGCGCCACCGCCCATCGTTGGTGGTATGGGAGCCATTCCATCATGGGGGAAGTATGTGATTGCTGTCATTGCTTTTGTGTTGGCTGCATGGCAGATTCTTGGTCTCATTTCCGTGATATCCGATTGGCCGTGGCTTTACAAACTATACTCGCGAATCAACTTTCTCGCAACGATTGTGCTTCTGTGTTTCACAATTGCATTCACTGTAACAGCAGCGGCAAAGCATAACGATGCAGTGAACGAATGCATGGACAAATTCGAGGGTCCGCTAGCGCAAGATGCCATGGGGGTCCAAGCTATCCAGAGCCGTTTGGACCAAGGTCGCCATGACCTGTGTAACTATCTCAGTTGGGCCGATGTTGGCCTGATGGGTGGCCTGGTCGTTGTCGTTGGACTGACGCAACTGTACATGTGCTACATGCAGGGCCAGTATGGGAAGCGCCAGCGTGCTGCGCAGAAAGAGTCCCTTTCGCAACCCGACGCGGCTGCATACCCAATGCGAAATGCGAGCATGTGGAATGAAGCGAATCGATACAAACCTGTGATGACGCATGAGAATATAACACGCAATGAGCCGCTATATAATACTTACTCTCAAACTCATTGACCTGGCGCATTCGCATTGCTGACACAAAGGTGTCATCAGACCGACGTGTATATGCAACACAACCTGAAGAAAACCGGAAGCTGGAGAGAGGAATGAGTGACACATGAAGATGTATATGGATCCATGTGTGTGTATCTGTAGACGTAAGCAAAGTAGAACTTTCTATTCCTATTGTACATTCGAGTCTTCCTCTATGACCTCCTCGTTCACATCAGCTTTTGTCTCAGTGCGTGGCGTAATGACCGGCGGTGGCCCACTAAGGTCGACACCTGCCGCCTGTCCATATGCATTTAGGTCGACGGCCGTCCGGCGTTGGAACGCATCATCCAAACGCTGTGGATTCTGGCGAGATTCTCTTGTCCACTTAGCCTTGATCTCACGACGTGTGCGCCGAGGAAATAGACGAGTGATCATTTCGAAGTCTGTGCCCCATTGGGAAATGGCATGGAAGAACCGCTCTGTCTCTTCACCCGTCCAGCGTTGTGTTCGTCGCTGTTTCCCTCGTGTTGCGCTGTTGATGAACTGATCACTTTCGCGCTCGTCGATGACCTCCCAGTTCCGCTGCTCTCGCTCTTGCTGTTCGTCATCACGGTAGTTTGCAAACAAAGATTGCTCATCCAGCACAATCTTACCATCCACAATACGTGTTTGTACAGCAAATCGATTTTCTCCAAACTGTGGCTCGACGTCGGGCGCTGGCGTTTCGCGTGGTGTGTCGGAAGGTGTTGGTGTCTCCGATGATTTTATGGACTCGTTTCCGTGGGTTTGGCCCTCCGCTGACTGAGACATGGTCCTCTCTCCATCTTGGATCTGCTGCTGTCCCAACGCCTCATCACGTCGCTTTTTGAGCTGTCGGGCCCGGATACGCTCAAGTTCAAAGGTTCGACTGCTTGCACGGCCACTCCGCCAGTTTGTTACTGCGATCGACTCCATACGTGTGGTGCCGATATCAACACGCATGGGCGGCAAATCGGCATCCATGGACATTGTGCCAGATTCATCTTGTGCGCATTGACGCTGATATTCTGCCTCGTCATCGGATATACTATTGTTTGTTCGTTTCCGAGGACCACGAATGCGTGTTTGAGTCGTTGAAGCAGTTGATTCTAGCGTCGTTCCAGGTGCGCCGTAATCAGCACGAACTGCCGGGTCTAGACACTGCCAAGCCTCAGCTGCTTTCTCAGCAATAGCACTCGGGTCAGATTCCACGTCCATTTGAAGAATGCGCAGTGGATCTGCCTGAGCAGCATGCAGAAACCGCTCATACGGTGATAGAGTCGACGCACCACGATTTAACGCTCGCTTAGAACTTTCAGATGGCGATGAATCACGAACCTGCCTTCTTGGTTGTATTTGGACGCGTGTCTTAGGGGGCTGTGATGAAAATGCATAGCTACGCGCAGTACCTGAGGAGGGGATACCAGATGATGTTGATGACGCGGACTGTGATGATGGCTGCTGGACCTGCGTCGGTGTTCGCGTTGAAATAGACTGAATGTTGCTGGAACTTCCAGCCCCACTGTTTGATCCAGACGCTACTGTTCCGGCGGTTTCTCTTCGCTGACCAGGTAAAATACGCATCGACGATGCGCTTCGTGACGGGGTATCGATACGTGTGCGTGACGGCACATTAATTGGCGCAGGTCGAGGCGCTGCTGAATCGTTTGCCTTCTCAGTCTGCGATGAGCGCTTTCCAATGGCTACAGCAGGTCTGAATCGCTGCGTTCCCTTTTCAATGCGTGACATGAGTCATGTAGGGTGGATGCTTGGATGGAACACTTGAACAGTGAATTTGTACGGTGGCTCACACTGACAGTTAAAAACTTGTGGAGATAGAGCGCGTCGCTTGTCCGGATACACATTGGACCGACATCCATCTCCTGACATAAGCAAGAGCTAGATGTCTCCACCTCAATCACGCACACGTGTGGATTCAGGGGTCGACAGCCTGTTGTTCTATGTGCACGTCCAGGACAGCGAGTGTGTCATGAGCCATGCCTGATGAGCGACTGCAGCAATATCTAGAGACGCGCTATGGATCAGAAGGTCATACCACGAGAAACAAAAGTATTGAAGATGGAGGATCGCGAAAAAAGAAAGTCTCGAATCGAAGGCATCTTCACGCCACGCTCAGTCAGAATGACATGGTGATTCGTGATGAAGAGAACGTGTGGTTTGGTCAAGACAATGATCATCAAGTTGATGAAGAAGTAAATGCGTTGTACAAGAAAAATGATTCAGCTAACGAGTCGTTGCGTGTGCCCCAACTGCAAAAAAGCACTGCGACGCAGTCATCTGGATGGACAGCGGTGCGCCCGCCTTCAACCGAAACTAGCAACATGTCACCTAAAGAAAGAGTGCTGGATGTTGACCCAAATTCATTTTCATACATTCACCCCGATATCAATTCTCAATCAATGTCAGATGCAATAGCGAGCGATGACCGAGCGACTGTTCAGTCGAGTGTTTCTGAAGCGCGACCTCAAGCTGGTCTTATGTCGCGTGAGCAGCTGCGAGCACAACGAGAGGCACGGAAAGCTGCCGAAAAAGCGGCTGTGGAGTTGCAGGGCGGCGTGACTGAACAGCCTATCGCCTCCGATCCACAAGAGACTGTGTATCGGGATGCTCTTGGCCGTCGAATCAATCCTGCAGAGGAAGAAGCTCAATGGCGAGCAGAGGAGGACTCGCGCAAAAGAAAAGCCGCGGAGCGCGCTCAATGGAATCGTGGTCTCGTACAGCGTCGACAGGAAGCCGAGCAGCGGGCCGATCTTGCGCAGATCAGCACGGAGCGAGTTGCAAGGTACGTGTGCTGGCAGATAAGGCAATCAGTATACATGCATATGAGTTAGAATCTTGATGCATACATGTAACTGGTGCTTCAGCATCCTGCATTTTCTTCGAATCTTGCTAACTCTCTTTAGGTACGCAGATGACGCACGCTGGAATGCGTCTCGGCGTGAGCAAATGCACTGGGACGATCCTGCGCGTGCATTTCTCACGCGGCGCCGCTCAGGACGCCGCATCATCCGTCCAGAATATGAGGGACCAGTGCCTCCGCCCAACCGCTATGGAATCCGACCTGGCTTTCGTTGGGATGGCGTTGATCGAAGCAATGGCTTTGAACGCAAGTTCCTTATGTCGATCAACCAAGCACAACGTTCTAAAGCTGAACATCATGGTATGTATGGCTATGCACAGGCTATATGCTCACTGTCCATGTAGCATGGTCCATGGAGGATATGTAGATCATTTTCGTTACCCGCCCCCCCTTTGTGCTCTTTTTGTAGCTGCATCCCTGTCGAAAATTTCGCGTCCAGCTGCAACCTTTGACATTGTGGTGGTCATTAAGTGGAGATGCTAGTCGCGTGAGTGAGGATGTGTTTTGCTTCTTTCCTCTGCAACACTCTCTGCCTCTCTCCACTTCCGTGGTTGGCCCATTCTGTGGTTGTGGGACAAACGCACGCACAGAACTTTTTCTTGGAATTGACGGCGAGACGCAACTCGTCCCGACCCATATAGTCGGTGGTTCAACTTGCTGTTTGTTCCGCACAATTGGAAAGGATTGTACCAAGTACAAACGTGCTGGTTGCTACTGTGTAAATTTTCTGCAGTGACGGCATGTCGACGATACCATCTTCCATTCCACTTGTCTCGCCCTTAGCTACACGTGTTCTAGAACTCCATGGTTTCTCCCCTGCCATCCGCACTCGCGATTTGCACATGGTTCTAGAGCCCTGGAGCTATGGAGACCCGCCTGCTTATCGCATCAAGTGGCAAGACGATGCCACGGCTTATATTCTTTTCCAAGATGCGAGTGTGGCTAAACAAGTGTACTTATCGCTACTATGTGCACCGCCCGACGTGCTTAGGGTAGACTTTAATGGCACTGAACTGTATGATACATCACGGAAAACGTGTGGGCGCATGTTTGGCGTAAAGTATGCCCAGATTCGTCCATTTCATGGACCTGAAGCGCAGGCTCTGCTATCGAATGCAAATATGCTCGCAAGCGACTCGACACCACTGTTATCGCCCTTGCCATGGGCATCTCCTCCCATGGGAAGGGGTACGAGCATGGGCATAGGTGTTGGTGCTGGCGCAAATCCCACATTGGGCAATGCTGGAGCACATGCATTACAAGGGGCGGGTCCCTCAAGAGCGCATCGGCGCATCGCCAGCAGCACGGCGCTCCCTAGTTCGTCTGGAGATGCGCCTGCTTTACGTGTCCCAAGAGACAATTACCGCGGCGCAGGTCGCCGCGCAGTTTCGGCGTCGATATCGGGCGATCTTGGAAATGGAGGTGGAATGACTAGTGGCGTCTTTCATCACCGAAGCATGTCGCGCCAAGCGCGTTCATAAGTATACAGGTGCATAATGCGAGCGGTTACTTGGTATTTGCGTATGGGTATCATGTGCACGCGGCCATGAGCCGGAGAAAACATACTTCGAGCGTAGAAACGCCAAATTTAATCGAGCACAGCCGTTGCTTCCTGTTGTTCTCGGCGCAGCTCCTCCCGGCGCAGAAGTTGCCGCTCGTAACGGGCGACACGACGTTTCAAACTTGGCGCTTCATGAATCGCTGAACGCATGAGCACATGTTGACAGCCCGCCGCAGGGCACCGAACGGAACCGTGCCGGCCTGGTGCTTGAGCCATGTAAGATGCGAGAGCCTCCCGAGAGTATGCATGCTGACAAGGAGCATGAATGACTGGATCACGAAGAATATCAGCGGTGATAGGACATCGGAACTGCCGAACAGTACCACCCATTACGATTTCGTCGTCATCTTCGTTATCGATAGTGACTCCACGCGCAAGGCCATCAGCGTCACGATCATCATGACGTCTAATGCCTGACACATCCACTTCTTGATCGCCATGCTCAGCCGGCAGCAGATCCACAAGAGGCGGCATAGCACCTTCATGTTCTACTTCCCAGACGCGTGACTTGAATTCAATGTACGCAGGGTGCTTTGAGTATCGTTTGCGCGATGTCTGGGCACGATACGCGTTCATGCGCGTGTGTACACGTTCCTTATAAACACAATCCAGCGACGATGTGGTCTTATTTTTCCGCGCATGAATCAGCAAAAGCACGAGAAAAAGTGCACAGAATTCTGATATACTTACATTGTCAACATGGCCTGACTGGATCAAGGTCTCTAGCTCCTCAAGCACAGCAATCCGCGTCTCCGATTCAGTAACGAGATCAATGAGGTCTCTGGTCATTTGATCAAGACGATCAACACGCTGCTTGTTTAAGTATACATTTGCTCAAGCTCATTGCTCACATACATCGTGTTCAGAAGCGTACTCTTGCAATTCAGCCGCGATGTCAGGAAGCAGTTCCAGCTGCACCCGCAAGCTAACTAGCGATGCGCGATGTTGCGCAATGAGCTGTCGAATACGCGGTGAAAGACCTGCATCGACAGATGACATTAAAAAAATGCACGCTGTATACAAGCAAAAGAAAGATTCGGAAAGCCGTTCTCCTGTCCTTCCACGCTCTTTGTGAAATGCAAGCCAACGATGACGCGTCTGTGTCCATCGATCGACACACTCTAAACGACTTGCGTCGCGATCATTATGCATTAGTCAGCACGCGTTCATCAGACACAAAATGCACGCGCATGCAGGGCTGGAGTTGGTCTAAATATGGACCACCTCCACAATCGCTAGTTCTGGCTGGTCAAGTGAGCGAGACTGGGGCGGAATACCGGTGGCGGTCCATGCGAGATGAGAACCCTAGGATTAAACCAATAAATTGTGCTTGCACGTGCAAATTGTTGTCTGGCCGGTAGGTCTCGGCACAGGCGTGTCAAGAGAGAGAGAGAGAGAGAGGGAAGGGCATACGTCAAGTCTGTCTGCTACGTGAACGAGTGACCAACGCCCTCACGAATATGACGTGCTCATGTACGGCGATCAAGCAGCGCGCTCTGCTGGCGATCATTTCATGTATATCGGTGATTGTTGGCTACTTTATTTGGTTCAAGGCCGTGTCTGAACAGCCCAAGCCTCAGCTGAATGAGTTTGGCCGATTGAACTTGGCACAGGCTCGCAAGGCGTTTGGATTCCCAGACCGTAGCTTGTTGATGTGCCAGGGGCCAAAGTGCTTGCGATTTGAGCGCTTTCTAATGACGCTCGTATTCGTGTTCAAAGACATGGTGGATGGCGATGCAGGTCGTGGCGGTTTCATGCTCGTGCTTTCCATGCTGCTACCAATTGTGCTATTCATGTGTGTTCAGGCTGTGAAACCGGAGACGCACATTTTGCAGCGTGGCTTCATTGTCACACTTGTTATGATGCTAGGCCAGGGAATTTGCATTGGTGCGTCGGTGCCACTTGTGTATGTTCCCCTGTTTGCACTTGTGCGTGGTTTGACTTTGCACAAGACGTATCCGGAGCGGCCGTTCGGACGTTATGCGCCTTCTGTGATTACACCGCTCGTGTCGAGTATAACGATTCTGTCATTGATCACCGTGTTCTTCCCACGCGACCACTGGATGTGGCCCCATGTGAATGTGGTGTTCCAGTTCTCCCCTATGTTGCTCCTAGGATTGTCGCTTTATTTGGTCGTTATTGGCCGCCAAAAGTCTGTGACGACAACCAAGATCTCAGAGATGTATGAAAATAACCTCATTTTCTCGATGCTCATGTACTGGGTGGGCCTATACCTATTAAAGCCCACGATCGGCCGGGTCTTCCGCGGCGAGGACACAGGCCTTACAGATGGTCAGAAACTCATTCTCTGGGACTCTATCGGCTTGCTCCTTACAATGATCTTGCTTGTCGCTCTTGATGCCGTTGCCGACTACCAGCTTAAGTTCGAGCAGACTCGCGCGTTGCACAATGGTTCGCTGAAGAAGTGGATTGTCGGCACTATTCGCAGCATCTTTATGGGTCTTCTCTTCGGTCCAGGTGCTGTGTTGGACCTGTACTATGCGGGTCGCGAGGATGTCGTCACTCCGGTGCACTCCTTCATTCCACAGGACATTGACAAGAAGAAGAAGAAACGTACGTAGTGGCGAACATGGGGGAGTCCAAAGTCTACAAGTGTGAACGCTGGTGGAGAGGTAGGTGGCTTGTGCACGTGATGAATCTGCCGTCTTCGTCAGAGATGAGACGTGCCATTTTGGGAACCAGAAAACATTTTTTTTTGGTGCGTCCCTTAACATCGAGTCCGTTCGCCGTCGCCGTCAACTTTGCGTTGCAACAACGCAGAGCGCATCATCCAGCCGAGCCAAAGCTAATCAGTTCCCACACCTGTGTGTGTGATTGGATTCCCATTTTTTGCCTGCGACGGTGAGCGATTGTGTGCCCACGATGAAATACATTGTCGTTAGTGGTGGTGTTATATCCGGCATCGGTAAGGGCGTGATTGCTTCGTCAACAGGTCTGCTACTGCGCACGCTGGGCTTGCGCGTGACCTCGATCAAGATTGATCCTTATATGAATATTGATGCAGGTACCATGGCGCCTACTGAGCATGGCGAGGTGTTTGTGCTGAACGATGGTGGTGAAGTCGACCTGGACCTTGGAAACTACGAACGATACCTGAATGTGACGCTGACGCGCGATAATAATATTACCACAGGCAAGATTTACCGTGAAGTCATCGAGAAGGAGCGTCGTGGTGACTACCTGGGTAAGACGGTGCAGATTGTGCCGCACCTGACGGATGCGATCCAGGATTGGATCGAACGCGTCGCTGCGCTGCCTGTGGACGAGAGTGGTGAGGTGCCTGACGTGTGCATTGTCGAATTGGGAGGAACTGTTGGTGATATTGAGTCAGCACCTTTCGTCGAGGCGCTGCGCCAATTCCAATTCCGCGTTGGGAAGGAAAACTTTGCTTTAATTCATGTGTCGCTCATCCCAGTGATTGGCGGGGAACAGAAGACGAAACCGACTCAAGCGGCGATTCGCGACCTGCGTGGCTTGGGTCTTGTGCCTGACCTTATCGCAGCGCGGTGTGCGGCGCCGCTGGAACGCCATGTTATCAACAAGTTGTCGCTCTTTTGTCAGGTGGGTCCAGACCAAGTGCTGGGCGTACACGACGTGAGCTCGACGTATCATGTGCCGCTCCTGATGGAGGCGCAAGGTATGATCCGCTTCTTTGAGCAGCGCCTGCACTTGGATTTGAGGCGAGATGTGCCGTCATCCCGTGTGTCGGATGGAAAGGAGCTGCGGAGACGCTGGAAGGAGCTTACCATGAGCCGCGAGCGCGTCTTTGACACGGTGGAGATTGTGCTTGTCGGCAAGTACACTGCCTTACAAGATTCGTACATGTCGGTGACCAAGGCACTGGAACATGCGTCGATGCAATGCCAGCGCAGGCTGGTGATCAAATGGGTCGAGTCTGGTGATTTGGAATCGCACACCGAGCATGAAGATCCGGTCAAGTACCACCAGGCATGGCAGCATCTGTGCTCGTCCCAAGGCATCATTGTGCCAGGTGGCTTCGGTCTCCGCGGCACAGAGGGCATGATTCTGGCTGTGCGCTGGGCACGCGAGAAGAATGTGCCATTCTTAGGTATTTGCCTAGGATTCCAGTTGGCTGTGGTCGAGTTTGCTCGTCACGTCTGCGGTCGCAAGCATGCGCATTCCGCTGAGCTTCACCCTGAATGCAAAGACCCTGTGATTGTGTATATGCCTGAGATTAGCCGCACTCACATGGGTGGTACGATGCGTTTGGGTCTACGACCAACTCTGCTTTCCGATGCTTCTGCGTCATGGAGCAAGATCCGCCGGTTGTATGGCGGCCAGTCGATTGTCTGGGAGCGCCACCGTCATCGTTACGAAGTGAATCCTGAAGTTGTGGAGGCAATTGAGGCGGGTACGTGCAGCTCGGGTGCACGCCTCTCGTTTATTGGCAAGAATGAGCAAGGAAACCGCATGCAGATGGCGGAGCTGCAGGGTCATCCATACTTTGTCGGCATGCAAGCCCATCCGGAGCTGGCGTCGCGCCCGCTGAATCCATCGCCGCCATTCCTTGGTCTCGTTGCCGCGGCTGCTGGCATTCTTGACGAGCAAATGAAGCACCAGATGCATGGCTACAAGCCGCCCCACCCTAGCTCAGCGATGGTATTGGAGTCGCAGTCAGATCAACTGGCAGAACAGGCCACTGTTGCAGAAGCTGGCCAGTCAGGCACAAGCCAATAAACCAAGTAGGCGGGCAGAAAAAGCCCAGGTGAAGGGCCCAGAAGGCCTCTTTATGTAGCAAGCAACGAACCCTAGTCCCAACGGTACGCGTTAAGCAGGCATTGCCGGAAGGAGGAGGCGTGGCTGCTCCTTGCTACAAAGTGGAGGGTGTATGCTTTATATATCTTGGATGTTGCGTCCGTTCGCGCTTTGACCATGTACGATGAGGTGCTGCGGTGCATGCAAGCGGTGGCGCTGATGCTCCCATGCATAGGCTGTTTTTTAGATGCACCATTTGGAAAGTTTGGACTTCCGAGTGCGTGGAATGTAAATGGAAATGTGGGATGGATGTTGATGGAAAGTGTTGCGCCCTTAGCTGTCTGTGTTAGTTTCTATGGACAGGTACAAGCTGTAATACACGCATGGGCTCATACCATGTTGTGGCTCTTTGTGGCACACTATGTGAATCGTGCATGGATCCAGCCATGGATGAATCCGCCGCGCACGCCCCTTCACATCTCAGTGGTTTTGAGCGCGATGGCCTTCAATGCCGCGAACGGGTACCTGATAGGCACATGGCTCGCACGCGGCGGTCCCATCCAGCACGTAAGCGCGTGGATATATGTTGGTCTGATGGCTTTCGCACTGGGCTTTGTAGGCAATGTGTACCATGATACACTTTTACGCCGGCTTCGTACGTCGCCCCCACGGACCAAAGAAGAGTTGCTTCGCACGCCGTCTAGTACGTATCGAGTACCACATGGAGGCCTGTTTCATTGGATCAGCTACCCGAATTATACCTGTGAATGTACGTATATGTGTGCATGATACTGATGCCGAAGGGGTTGAATGGATCGGCTTTGCATCTATGTGTATATTGGCTGTACCACATGAGCGTGCACCGATCTTGTCGCATCCGCCGGCTCTCTTTGTGGCGCTCGAATTGGGCGCTATGATGCCGCGTGCCATTCGTGGACACGCATGGTACAAGCGCCGGTTTCGAACTTATCCAAAAGATCGTCTTGCTGTAATTCCTTTTATAGTGTGATGAAGCATGGTGTCAGGACACACATATACACATACACACACACCTGTGCCGAGAGTGTGCAAAGGGCCTATCTGTGCGTGCCTCCACCTGTGATGAAGTCGAATAGACCGGACTTGGAATACCTGTTCCTGCTAGCTCCTTTGCCCCTTTTGCTTCACGTGCCGGTCGGCCGGAGGCGTGTCGCAGCCAGTCGGATCGGCCCGTTGAGCTCGCGCGCGCTTTTTGCACATTCGAACTAGACGCGCGGCCTTTGTCCACCCTCCACTGTCTTGATATGGTACGTAAGGGCTGTGATGAGACACCACCAAGCGATGCGTTGAGCTTACACGAGTCGGCAGTCTGAGCTGCGATACTGGGGAAATCCACAACTTGAGCACTGTAAGTACGAAATGATACGTTTTCTTACTCAGTGCATGCACGGTACACCGGCACGATTCATCCAGATACAACGAAACAGTAAGTTGAGGTAGCTCAGCCTTGCTTTGTCTCGATGAGCTAACGAGTCAGTGAGTGGGCGACCCACCAACACCGAGACACAGCTGCGGCCATCGTGGCAAATGGTGCGCTTCTCACGTACAATTCGATCGCTGATGGCGAGTCGCGTGCGCGGACCAAGTTTCGTGTGTGTGAGCGAATGATCCAACCGTGTGGTCCACCACCCAAGCAGCAGGAGATGATCTAAGATGGTAAAACGAAAGATTTTTGGCGAAAGTACATCGCGGTGTAACAGGCATGAATCGTCATCATATACACATCTATGAAGGGAGTGAAGAAGAAGTAGTAGAAGAAGATGGTGGTGGTGGTGGTGGTGGTTGTGGAGAGAATGGAGTGGAAGAGGAAGGCGCAACGGTCGCACTACGGGTGTCTTCTTTTTTGCGTCGCTTTGGATCTGACTCACGCTTGGCAGCGCGCTTGCGCGGTTTGGCAGGTGCTTTACGTGGAGCTTCCTCCGACTCTTCTTTCGGTGGCGGTGGCTTAGCCCCGAAGAAGTCATCTTCGTCATCATCGAGCGACCAATTAACGCCCTGTGGCTCGTCTGCCTTGTTGCCGTTGCCATCTGCACTGGAAGCCGTAGCTTCTTTGGCATTCTTGTTTTGGCGTCGGCGCGCATGCATAGCACGGGCGTTTTCGGCTTTGCCCTGTGCAAGCTGCGCCTCGTCTGCTTGCTTCCGTCGCAGCATCGAGTCAGCGAGCTCGTCGTCGTCGAGGAGAAGCGACACGATTTCCTGTGGCTTCGCCATGCCTGATTCAGAGTACGCTTTGTTGCCAACCACAATATCTTGTACCTCTTTCTTGTTGCGTGCAAGCTTGACGATTCGTTCATCGATAGTGCCTTTCGTGATAAGACGGTACACGGTGACTTGCTTTGTCTGGCCCAGACGGTGAGCACGGTCCATAGCCTGCGAATCATTGGATGGATTCCAATCGTGGTCGTAGAAAATAACGGTATCAGCCGCCGTCAAATTAATACCGAGACCGCCTGCTCGTGTCGACAGGAGGAAGACGAACAATTCAGGCCGGGTCTGCCAGTCTGTGACCATATCACGACGATCCGAGATCTTGGATGCACCGTCTAACCGCAAGTACTTATACTGCCGGTGGATCAGATACTCTTCCATCAAGTCAATCATGCGAGTCATCTGGAAGTAGATGAGGACTCGGTGGCCGCCAGCCTTAAGCTCGCGCAGCAGGGTATCCAGCCTAGCCAGCTTGCTCGAGTCCACAATGAGCTTGTCCATTCTCGGCACCTGCATCGACGGTCCCCATAGCTGAACGGGCGGGGTCGTCGACACCAAGCCTGTAGGCGGCACGCCAGGCAGGCGGGCTTCAAGCCTGTTAACTTCGTCGATGTCCTCACGCGCATGCGGCGGCAAGCCAAACAGCGTCTGCTCGAGCGCCACGTCGGACTGCCAGCGTTCCTGACGCTCGCAGAATGGCCGGTTGTTCGCGTACAGCTGCGGTGGTGGTGCCACAGCCGCAGGGATGGCAGCACGAGTGAGTGTGGCGACTCGCTCGTCCATGACTCGCTCTACGACTTGGCCAAGCGGCACCAAGCCATATGTCGGCTCCTCCGATGACCACGGCATGCGGTTGCGAACGATACCTCGTGGCAGCTGTGTATGCTGGAGAACAGGACGGTCCTGTGCCCATTGTCGCTGCGTGGCTGCATTGGTTACGAGTCGTGTGAGCAAAGGCGCGTGGAACGCAGCCTCGGCATCACTCGCTGTCATGTTCAGCAATGCGAGGAAATCAAAGGTGCGAGGGCTGTTGTTGTTCTTGTACAAGGTGTCATGGATGTGCGGCTTTTGCCAGATGTTGAGCAGATGATCCAGGTAACGGGTGTCGAATCCGACACGGTTGCCAGGCGTCGGCACATGCTGAATCGTGTCATGCACAAGCAAGCGTGGGAGTTGCATGTCGAGCAAAGAGTGAGCGGCATTGCAGCACAAGCCCATTTCGTTGTCGCGCAAAGGTGCAGCCGAGGCTGAGTAGCGTGATACGGCGAGCGGCGCGCGCACATCAGCACGTTCAAACAGCTCGGGGTGATTGCACACCTTGCGGAACTGCATTACGAGGTTCATAAGACTCTTGAGTCCGCTCTCGTCATTGGCATTCGCCTTGTCGACAAGCTCTGCGACACTGACGTGCGAGCGTAGGCTCTGGTACAGGAGCTTTTGTCGCGCTGACAAGTCACAGTACACGTCGACCTCAATCTTCTCGCCCAGCTCGTTCTGTACGTGTTTCTTTACCCGTCGGAGCATGAAGGGCTTCAGGATCATGTGCAAACGACGGAGCTGGTGCTCGTTGAGTGTGCCTTTGTTCTCTGCATGATTCTCAATGTCTTTGGAGAACCATTCACTAAATTCGTCGTGCGAATCGAACAGGCTGGGCATGATAAAGTGCAAAAGGGCCCAGAGTTCCTGCATCGAGTTTTGCACCGGCGTACCGGTCAGGAGCAAACGATTCCGGCAGTGGAAGCCCAGGAGCGTCTTCCATCGGTTCGATGAGCTTGACTTGATGGCTTGTGCCTCGTCCAGCACCATGTACTGCCACTTGACGCGCTGGAAGTACTTTTCGTCACTGACCACGAGCTGGTACGATGTCACAAGCACATGGAACGGAGCATCACGATCGTACGAAATCTGCTTCCGGTTCCAGAATTTGCGCAGGATCGCCCGGTCTTTCACGTTGCCCCAATATGGCAGTGCTTTCAGCGCAGGCACAAACTTGGTGATTTCCTGCTGCCAGTTGTGCAGTGTCGAGGCAGGTGCAATGACCAAGAAGGGACCCCAGATATCGTGCACCTCCGCCAGATATGCCATGAGCGAGATACTTTGCACCGTCTTTCCCAGACCCATCTCGTCGGCCAAGATGCCATTGATGCCTTGCTCATACAGATTTGCAAGCCACGAAAGACCCTTGAGTTGATACGGCTTCAGCGTGCACGTAAGCATCTTGGGCTGTTGCACCTCGGTGATGCCCATGGATGTCGGGTTCACAAAGTCCAAATCGTCGGCGGAAAATGGCTGCGGCGCGGCAGCGGATTCGCGTGCCTCCTCGGCTGCCAAGGCCTGTTGCTGCTTCCGCTCCAAGGCAACGGCCGCGTCGAAGGCTTGCGCCTTGTCGCGCGCGGCGCGCACAGCCTCTGTCGCATTGCGTGCCGCGTGCGCACGAAGGTTCGACTCATCGTCGTCATCAAAGTCAATGTCCTCCAGATTGGCATCAGTGTTCGCGGCTGACGCAGCGGCAGCATCACTGCCAGGCGCTGTGCTTGTGTGGCTGTCAGCAGATGGGGCTTGGACGTTGGAACCTGCGCTTGCGCCCGGTGTCGAGGTATCGGCAGCCGTGTCCTCCGACTCTTCCGCCTCAGCGGTCTTGAGCTTATTGCCGACAAAGTGACTGTACAGCTCCGTTTGCGTGATAAGGAAGTTGAGTTTGCGGGCCTGGCGCTTGGCCTCGCGCATTTCCTCTTCTTTGCGTGCCTTTTCCAGCGCTTCTTTTTCGGCCTTTTTGCGCAGATCGCGCTCTTCGCGCTCGTTGCGCTTCCAATACAACAAAAGCTCACGCATCACCTTGCGTGCACGCAGTTGGATATCCTTCGTCGACTTATTGTTCCGTGCCGCACCGCGACGAGCTTCTCGCTGCACCACAGATGACAAGCGGCGCCAATACAGGGCCTTGTTGGCTGCGCTGGCCACAACTGTCCGATACACTTTCGGAATGTCGCGCTTGGCAATGGTCGTCCAAACACGATCGTGTGCCTCGCTTAGCAAAGCGGCACGGCGTGCGCCGATGGGAATGATACCACGCACCGCGCCAGAGGTCGGGTCAATGAGCTCGGGAATAGGCTCCGACTCCGGCAGCTCAGGTGCTGCATGCTCGTCATCTGCGAGCCCGACGTCGGCAGCAAGCTCTTCGAGGTAGTCAGACCGATCAGTTGGCGCCTCCATCGGCTCAGCAGCCGGTCGATCGGCCAGTGTATCGAGCAGTTCCATATCGATATCTTCTTCCTGCTTCTCATCTGAAGCACTTCGTTGGGCTCGTGTGCGTGCTTGTGCATTTACGAGGCGTCTTTCGTATGCATTGCAAAGCCGCTTAGTCGTGTACTGCTGTGTTTGGCGCATCCACAACGAGAATGCATCGACCATGTGCGCTTCATGCGCAGTTCGTTGTTGCTTGTACGCAGCAAGCTCATCGGTCCACAATGGGACATTTTCATCTGCCGACAGGTCGCTATCCCAAGCAAGGGCGTCGTCGAATCGGCGTGCCGAGCTTGGCGTTCGAGGCGTACGCGACGAAGACGCTGTGTGGGAGCGTCTAGACGCTCGCGGATGGGACGCCCGGCGACGCGACGAGCGCGATGTCTTCGACACGTCTTCAACATCGTGAGCGGATGGTTTTGCATGCTGCAGACGCGGTGAGGATGGCAGCGATGGTGATGGCGACGGCGATGGTGATGGCGATGGCGATGGCGATGGTGATGGTGATGGTGATGGCGATGGCGATGGCGATGGCGATGAAGCAGCAGCAGAATTAGACATCTCCGATCCAGATAATGATCCAGCAGAAGACTCATAGGCCGACGTCGATTTGACAATAGGTGCCTGGATGACCGAATCGTGCGTAGATGACGAGGGTGGTTCATTCAAGATATTGGATATAGACATAGCAGGACGTCGAGATTGAGCCCATTCAGCATCAGTCCAGTCTTCGGAAGGCGAAGCAATAGGCGACTTCGGCGTGAGTGATGTGTACTCCTTCGCTTGAGAACGTACTGATTCCGCTGCATACGGAGGCGAGAACGCGTCACCCGACATGACTCGCACTGACTCGGCTGGCGGCGCTTGAGCGGAGCGCAAGTCCATATCGATGGTGACGACGCGATGCACGAGACTGGATGGGGAAGAGCGTCCCTTTTTTTTTTTTCCTCAACTCCCGTGCAAGGACGGATGGAATGGATGCGTGAATGGGAGCGGTCACACGCTCGTTCGTTGGCTAACGGCGGCAGCGGCCCGGGAGGACGGGGGTTGTTGTAAAAACGCAGCTCAGATTTTCCTCCGCACAGTGCCCCTGGCCGCCGCCCAACCATGAAGAGCACACATCACGCCCCCCTCGACCTTCCCTGCCCCTCGTTTTTTTCCCACCCAGTCGCCGACCACTTTGCTCGTACAGCACTCTGACCACACACGTTCTTTTCCAACGCATGTCTCGAGGCACCTGATCTGAAAGACCTTGTAGGCACGGTTGTGTTACACAGTGTGCTTAGTCATCGAGTTGGAGAAACGACGTTGAGACCTTGCTTGTTTGCTTGTGTCGAGGACGGGCGGCGCTGCCGAGCAAGAGCAGCAGCACTGCCGACCGATGACGTAAGGCCTCAGCATCGCGGCGAACAGCCATAGAGCAACGAACACATCCTGTCACACACAACGCGCTTGTTCGCCGTCGCTGAAGGAAACGATCCATTGTTGTCAACCATCCGACCGCTTCGTGATGCCACTGTGAACGTTGCACATACTATACATGGATATCTACGCACAAAGCAAGCAGGCCAGGGCGACATCGTCACAAAGAACACGCATCTATGAAGACGAGGTGGCGGTTGAGCTGGGTAGTGACGACGTTGCACGAGCTGACCGCATGAACGAGGGAAAGTTTCGGCGACTGAGCAGTAGGCCTTTAAGACTGCGAATGTCTGCTTTCATCTGCATGATTTCAACAGCTGGGCCTGAGGTGGGTCGAGACGATGACGCTTGTGTATATGCGCTAAATCGATGACTGGCCAGGCTCATGGGCTCATCATCGGATAATACCGACGCGCGCAGCTCATTACGTACTTGATCCAAGGTCTTCCGAAATGCACGTATGCCAGCAGAGGGACCATCTGAATGAGGCAGTGATTGTCCCGATGACGCTGCGTCAGCCTCTGGGATGGGCGTGAGATCCAAGAGGCCATGTTCATCCGTATCGCTGGGTATAGTGTCATAGGTGCTCGACCTATGCGCATTTCGGAGCGTCTGTGCGAGCCGACTCAGTGATTCGCGTAAAGGATGAGTGATGTCGATCGGCTCCAGCACACGTCGCCGCGTTGGACGTATCCGTGCAGATACATGTGCGTTTTCACCCTCCGACGTCTCGTCATCGTTGACAGAAGAGACATGCCATTGAGACGGCTCCTCAGGCTCAGACTTGGGCCTGTTGGCACAGAAAGAGAGAGCGCTATCTTGTTTGTTGGAAGAGGAGTTGACCATAGCGCCATTGCTAGACTCATGCTTCGTATGCTCCCTTTGCTTCTCATCTTGTACAGAATGATCATCTTGGTTGTTCCCGAGATTCGACCCGCACTCCTGCCCGGATTCGGATTTCTGGACCTGTTTCGAATCCAGTTCTTGTTCTGTCCATGAAGGTTTGTAATCCTCAGGCAGGAGACGAGCCAACTTGGTGGATCTTAGACAAGTCAAGGACTCTAGCATCTTGCCGAAGTTCTCCAACTGCAGAGACAGCAGACTCGTGCGTGCCTCAATCATGGCAGTAATTTTCGGCATCAGAAACTTTCGATACATAGCCACAACGATGGCTGCTCCACCACCCGTCAACATGAGTAACAAATGCAAAAGGCGGAAATAGGACACAAGCGTGTCATACCGTGGCCGTGCCATAGAAGCTGCAAAGTCGGAAAGAATCTGGGTTGCATCGCGCCGCGGCACTGGTGAATCAGCGGCTGAATACAAAACCAAAGGTGACCTGGGATAAGATGCGGCAGGAGGAATAGGCGGTGCATCAGAAGTAGTGGTTGAGCCCAGAAGCGGCGCACGAAATGAATCGGCGGCTTGTTCAAATGCAGCACTATCGCCTGATGCATGGATCCGCGCTTGGTCATCGTCGAATATATGCATCATGTTCGTATAATCAGGGCGCTCAGCATCTTGCCGCGCGCGTTCAATCTCGTCGTCGCTCATGCCTTTCGAATGCAGAAAGTCCACATGCTTCGGTGTCAAATGAATGCGAGTGTCCTTCGAAGACGAGCGGAGTGACGTCAGGAAACGCACTGCTTGAGCATGTCGCACATGCGCATCTTCGTCTCCAGCATGCATACTGAGTCGTTACCGCGACAAAAGAGACTGGTCGGCCGTGCGTGCGTGCGTGCGTGCGTGCGTGCGCGATTGATACTGGCTGATGTCGAACGATGGTCTGCGGAGGGACGACGCGCAAGGTCTCGACCACGTGGTCTCGTAGGCTGCGGGGTGAGGCGCCCGCGTGGTTGTATGTATGTACGTACCGGCATCCAGCCCATGCAGCCAAAAGCCTACGCCCCCCATCCGCAGAAAAGCTCACGTCCGCGGCTTCTACCCTCCACCCTCGTCCATCCCACACACGTCTGCGCCGTCGAAGCACGTGCGTGTCTGCTTTTAGTCACGTGAGGGTCTGCAAAACTACATCGTAGGAGTGTGCATGCTGCGTGGCCTACGAGGCGGTTACGGGCACGCTGGTCGGAAAAAGGTGCCACGCTGCGTGAACAAGTCGTTTTCCCACCGAAACGAACGTATCATCATTATGGACGCCGCTCCCCAGAAGGCCCCTGTCAAGCTTGCGCGCGTACGTATTCTGCATGGATGGTACTAGGTACTGTCGTGCGTCCGGGCGTGATACTAACCGAGAATAGGTTACCAAGGTGCTTGGTCGTACTGGCTCGCGTGGTGGTGTGATCCAGGTCCGTGTTGAATTCATGGACGACACGTCGCGTAGCATCATCCGCAACGTCAAGGGCCCTGTCCGCGAAAACGATATCCTTGCTCTGCTCGAGTCGGAGCGCGAGGCCCGTCGCCTGCGTTAAACGCATCATATATTGTCGACGACGTCGTTTGTATGTCATGGGCGCTCATTTAGGCCCGCCAAAAATATATACTCTATGGAACATGCCCCTTTCCAGCTGCTCTTGATATTGTGTGTGTGTGTGTGTGTATGTGTGTGTGTGTATGTGCGTATGTGTGTCATCTTATGACACTTGAGTGTATGAGTATGCGCTCGAATCCAATTCGTCAGTGTTAGCTACATGGCTATGCAATCGCAGACAGTATGAACAGACAAGCCTCGTCGCTCGGCGCGCGCACCGACAGCTCCATTGTGACGCCTTCGGATGGCTGGTGCATCATGCGTACGCGCGCAAGAACGGTCTCGAGACCACCTGGGCATGCAAGGAGTCCAGCCAGCATCATGGTATGCACACTAGGGTTAGCTGGCACGTCTGTCCCGCCGAGCGCTTGCATGCCCAAGAGCTCAACGAGCGTCGAGCATGATGCATCGAGGCTCTCGAGCGCTGTCAGTGCGAATGTCTCGCTGGCCGAGGCCGGTAGTGTGTCCCATGTCATAGCAAAGTCGAGTTCCACAGGCTGCAGGAAGTCAGCGACACCAACGTCAAGCTCTTCCGTCTGGTACTCGTCCTGGTATCCTTCAGGCTCGGGCTCGCCACTGGACGGGTCCACCTCTTTCGACACGAAGCGAAGCGTGTTGGTGAGTGTCGCGAGTGGGAACGGCAGGCTAGGGTCACGTCGGATCGACACATACACCTTGCCACTGGGCGTCGCGCTCGAGAGACATGGGATGGGCAAAATAAACTCTTCTTCGAGGCCTGCTTCCATCAGTCCCCCGACGACCACAACGACATCCTCCAGTACAATCTCGGCAAGCGTATTTGTGACATTGTATTGCAGAACGATGTGCTCAGCAAACACATGCTTGTATGCTGTGACAATGTACTCCGTCTCACTTTCGGTCAGTTGCACAGGTGCATTGACTGGCGAGGTTGTCAGAAGTTTGCCGTATGACGCGAACTCTGCGATACTGGCTAGCTCTGTAGCGTGGTCTGCATAGGCATCAAGACCAGATGCCTCAGCTCCCATAGTATTCGCTGCTGATAAGCCAGCCCCTTCCCCACCGATGCCAGCCATGATACCCCCTGTGCCACCGTCAACGCCCATCATAGCACCAGCAGTGCCCGGAGCCCCACCGGTCGGAAGAAGCGGGTCCGATGCAGGCCCACTCTCTGTCTCTGGCTCATCAAGCGCGCGAGGCACACTCTCATAATCAAACGGTGCAGACGTGGCCATAGAATCCACGTATGACTGCAGGCTCTGCTCAAGCACTTGCAAATTTGGCGTGTCGTCCAACGTGATGACAGGCATCGACGGAGGCTCGAGCGTGTGCAACGCATACGTCGCACGATCCCGTACTTCATCATCAACATCTTCAAGGCAGCGACGCAGGAGTACACGGATTCGCGCGGTCAGGTGCTCGTTGTGCGCGCCAAATTTAGCGAGACTGTTAACCGCCGCGGCTCGCACGATGGCATTTTCCAGAATGACCCGGTTGTAAATAAAACGGATGTATTTGTGCGGCTCAGGCATACGAGGACCCTCGGCACCGAGCAAGTGAAGGATGCGCACATTCAGCTTTGTGAACTCGCAGTCCTCGATAAATTCACACAAGTGACTTAGCGCTGCTTCCTTACAACCCCTGACGTAGCGAGCCATGGCGAAGATGGCCTCCACGACACAGCGCTTGAATTCATAGCCACCTTCGTCACGCAAAATACCAGCAAGGAAGCCGAGCATGGCCGCTTGTTTCGAAGGGAACTTGAACGACAGGCTGCGAATAGCGTCGACGACTATGACCTTGAACTCGTCACTGATGTCCGACATGAATCCACTGATCTGTTTGATCAGCCGATCAACACTCGACTCATTGCCAGTTTTGAGCAGTGTCGCGATGGCATACGTTGCTACGCCGCGGTTTGAATCAGTGATGAGGCTTTCCATGTCCACGTTGCAACTTTGTACGGCCGCAGGTCGCAGCTGTGCAAGCTCGGCAAGTGTGCGCACAGCCGCAAACTTGAGCACAGAGCGTGGCGAGGACAAAAACATCTGCAGAACCGAGATCGCTTTCGTCTGCGGCTCAACTGGTACACCAGGCATCGTGCAGAGGGCACGCGCCGCTTCATAGTTGACCATATCGCTCTTGTGGCGCAGCCAGCCTTCAAGCAGCTGAATGAGCGACGCGCGCATATTCGGATCTTCTTCGGCAATTCTCGCAGTGTATCGCACCAGCATGCAGAGCGCGTATGGATTCCGCAGGACAACGCCCTGCCTCGGCTGGCCCAGCTGTTGAACCATTTTTGTGACGGCAATCCGATCGTTCTGACGCATCAGATATAGTAAGCCGAGCGCATGGTATTGCATCAAGTAGCTCATACTTGGGACATTCGTCTGCTCGACAGCATGACTTGCACTGTCGCTGCCGCCGCCGCCGAAACGGAGGGTAATGCCAGAGTGCAATCCACCGAATCCACTGAATGAGCTCGTATTCTGTGTGACGGCCGGGCGCATATTGATAGCCTCTTGCACCTCATTGCCCCAGCGCTTGACAACATCGCGCGACTCCACGAACAAATGGTACGATGATACGAGCGCCGCGCAGGACACGCTTGGATTTCGATCGACAATAGCCGACTTGAGATATCGCTCAATACCCTGGACCATGCTGGGATCGATCACACGCATCAAAGCGCGAATCGCATTGGGTCGATACACGACTTCGGTATTTGGCTGCATATCTTTCATGATCGAAGCCGTTACCATAATGACATCCTGGGCACACGGGGCAAGCTCTTTGATGGCAAGATACACCATCTGACGAAGGCCAGCATCCTTGTTTTGAAACAGCTTGGTCGCACCAAAGAACAGGTCCGTCGCTTCTTGCTGAGAAAACTTCTCCCCCGTGTACAAAAGGTACAGGATCTTGGTGAGCAAGATCCGGCATCGCCGTGGACTAATGCTCGACTGGTTGAACACACGAGCCTCCTGGATCACAGCTGTTTTATCGTGCCGAAACGACATTTCATCCTCCTTCTTGAACGACATGGCTGCCGTCGCACGTCCGACGTCCAAGCGTCCCGGGCTAGTAACAGGATCAAGGTGCGACGCACGCTAGTCTCGCCGTTTTCCACATCACACGCGCAACAGCCCACGACTTGCGGCCGGGCGTATTATTCGTCTGCCTAACAGGCATACTTCAATATCCCCTACTAGGTGTGTTTTATGAATTCATAACATGACGCGCTCCTCTGTAGCACAACATGCCACGGGCCTTGTAGGACTATGTGCCGACTAGCGCACGCATTCGGCCGGGACGTGAAGACACCGGCCAAGACCACGCGCGACGGCAAAGCTGGGGGAATTGTGCCACCCATTACTACCTTTTTTGGCAGATTCTTATTTGCTTATTGGCCACCAATCTAGCTGCAGTGAGAGAGATTCTCTGCGTGTCCCAGCGGAGACTTTATCACAAAGTCTCCCATCTCCCTTAAATCGATTGACTCAGCCGGCTCCCAAGCTACTT
>ERZ501049.53-NODE-53-length-38032-cov-32.408774_pt1 | contig 38032 bp, 31 predicted proteins | sample MGYA00510866_ERZ501049 | MGnify/ENA primary metagenome ERZ501049 (study PRJEB25958, sample SAMN03398519) | human skin metagenome | study: EMG produced TPA metagenomics assembly of the Human Skin Microbiome Metagenome (human skin metagenome) data set. | reverse complement strand
TTGCGTAGCGCTCTTTTTTGTGTCACAACATCACGTGTACTTCTTGAGTAGTGCGCTCGTGGAAGATACTAGGGCGCGTGGATCACTAGGATCAGAATGACTTTCGCAATGCCCCAAATTTCTTATTGATGCCAGGCCCCATTTACAGACGGCACACTGTATTGGGCATTTTCTGTCACACGTAGTACAGATACGTGAAAAAAACGAGTACGTTGCTCACTATCGTAGATGCATCACGGAAACACCTATGGGAACAACGCAGCACATGTACGACTTTTTACATAGCATATCTAGATCGTGTCAGAAAGATGACTCTTATACGTACTTCCTCGTCCATTCACGAGCGGTGTTTTCGTAGGCAGCTCGATCAGTCTTGTAAAGGTGCGCAATGTCTGGCACAAGCGGGTCATCCGGGTTCGGGTCTGATATGGTTAGCGTTGCGCGAAGCTACAAATATCGCAATGTGGACACATACCCGTCAGCATCGAACAGATCGAAAGCAACACTGGAAAGCGTTAGAACGTCCCTTAGCTCGCGACACACATACCTTTGGAAATCGTAAGTGCTGGGCTCCATTGATCCCTAAGAATGTCCAAGCAAATGCTGCCGTTCGCATTGATATTGGGGTGGTAGATCTTTGTCGAGAAAGACACCTTCGGTGGCTTGAATGGGTAGTCCGTTGGGAAGGTAATGGACAAGAAAAAGACACCGCCCGAGTAAGGTGAGTCGCTCTGCCACTAGTTAGAACACGTCCTATACTTCGAAGCGGCACATGAAGCCGGCTCTTTATTGACATACCGGACCCATAATAGTGGCTTGCCACTGTCGGTGTTAGTCCACACGCATACTACTCGACAAGTGGTAGACGTACCTGGAACATGTTGTCGCCTGTAGGACCGGCGCTGCACGACGACGGCGGGTCACGACCAAGGTCGGCCAATTCCTGTGCAAAGTTAGTGCGCTATGGTTGCATATACATACCTTGCTAATACGTTTCATCGCCATGTTGGAAGAGGTATGTGAAACAAATTTGCCAACACGAAAGTGGCAGGTGAGTTTCGCAAATCCAGTTGGAGAGACGGAAAAGAGAAGAAGCGTTGAGTGCCGTTGCTTTGGCCGCCACTTGTCAGTCCGACCTGGTCCCCCCACTAATCCACACAGGGGCCAAGGGGGTCGGACACCCGTGCAAGAAGCTCCGATAATTCGGCCGAGACATTAAGATGATCGGGCGTTAGCCGCCACGGCGTCATTAGCACTCGCGACGACAACGATTCGATCGTGACGGGTGTGTGGCGTTTCAATGCCACCGTCGCCGTTGCATGCTAGCCATGAACGCAATGGAAGCGTGCCATTAATCCGTGAGGGTGGATCGCGCGCTACTCAAGACCATGCGCGTGTCACGGGGAAAGAGCGTGAGTCTGCGCGCAAGACAGGAGCGTCGTCCGCATCCCCTCGAGGCGATGTAGGTCATCTTGCGCCGCGGTGGCGGTCTCGGGGCAATGACCGCATATTTACCAAGGGACGTGAGTGGAATTCGCGAACAGGTGAGACTGAGTGGCCCAGGCACAAACGGGGTCGCCCATATCGTGTGTCGCGTAGCGAGTACGCATATTATGATTATGATCAAGCTGGTCTTGATCAGATGCACCCAAGGCGTTCTTTTTTACAAGAAGAAGAAGCGCATGTAACAGAAGACTTGTATGGGGAGCCAGAAGATAAGCGGCGCCCTGTCGAAAAGCCCGATCCTGACGCCCTGGAGCAGGCAGAAAGTGCATCAAAGCAACCGTTGGCTGCGACTCCAACGACGACGGACAAGGACGAAAAAACTTCAGTTCCCTCTCTCGAAAAGATGTCTAAAGAAATGATTTCGATGGATGTAACACAGGACACTTCTGCGCGAGAAGAGCCGGGAAAGAGTCCAATACCTCGGTCCCTTGAGTCAGAGACATTGCAACCTGCCGAGAGACCTGACGACGTATCGCGCATTTCAGAAAGTGAATCTTCTAGGCCTCCTACGATGCTTGAGCCTATCGTGGACGCCGAACCCATGGATATGTCTGTTGTTTCTGACATATGCAGAAAATCTGACACAAGTCACGCCATGGACGTTACGCCATGTGATGAAACAGAAGAGATGCAGCGCGCAATCCAAGCATTAGTGAACCAGCTTCTGATCAAATACCCCTGGTCTGAAAAGGAATCGCATGCTGTGCTCGAACAAAACCATCGGATCGTGGCATCCTTGCGAGTACCAGCTGCTTTGGGTCTGCAGAAGTGTGCTGAGCAAGAACCGGGAGTCGCTACCGGAGAGATCGATGCTTACCTGAAGCAACGAATTCATGAGTGCCAACAGTCCCAAGAAGCTAAACTTACAAGGCTTCGGAATGAATACCGAGCAAAGCACCAGGCATGGGTCAAGTACTGTGAGCGGCTTGATCAAGAACATGAGCAGCGTGCCATGCATCAGGACGATCCAGCATTGAGCGCGAGTGCCCTGCCTTCAACATCGACAACGTCATCGTCAGCCACCACTCGCTCGTTCCGACGGGGTGGCATTGGCTCAGGTAGTTTTGGTGACGCTGTGCGGTCGGAAGCAGAATTTCAGGAAATTCTCGCTTCACTCGAGAATGCTGAGATGCAAGATCCCGTCGTCCGCGCAGCACGTACATCTGCTGTCATTCCTGACATGGAGCTAAAGGGTACACCATTTTTTGATGGCGACAATGGGCATGTGGCAGATCCCGTGAGTTTCTATTTTGGTGGGTTTGATCCAGACGTATGGAGTGAGGAAGAACGTGCGACCTTTGCTCGCCGATACGTTTTGTATCCAAAGCAATTCGGTCGCATTGCTGAGAAGCTGCCCCACAAGACGCCGAACCAATGCGTCGCATTTTATTATTTGCACAAACATTTGGAGGGTTACAAGGCGCTGCTCAGTGCACGACACAGGGAGCGGCGCAAAAAGACTAAATCACGACCAAAGAAATCCAAGGGCAGTGCACTGATGGCCGACATAGCAGCAACTCAGCTTGATGCCGAGGATGAAGAGAAACGCTCAGCGACGGGATCGACCAATCCAGTTTCAACAGCTGTGCCGGCGCCAGCGCCTACGTCGAAGCGGCGCTCGGACGAAGCGGCACCGAAGTCCAAAAAGCCGAGGGCTGCGTCCAAATCACGCCGGGATGCGCCATTGGAGACGGACAAGTCATCTGTGGGTGTGGGTGCTGAAACGGAGTTGGAGCGTGACTTGGCGGCTGCAGAAGCGCTAGAAGCTCTGGCCAGCCTCGCTGCTCCTGTAGCAGCACCAGCACCGGCGCCAATGCCAGAATCAGCCGCGGTCATGCCATCGTCGTCAACGCCGGCACCAGCACAGGCGTCTGCGCTCGTGTCTGATCCATCGGCAGCTCAAGCCGCAACAGCATCTCCTCCCACAGCATCGACTCTCGCACCAGAACCCAAGAAACGTCGGCCATCAAGAGTGAAAGATAGCGACGAACCTAAAAGCCGTTCACGGGGTCCGCATTGGTCCATGTCGGAGAGGGCCGAGTTCTTGCGACTCCTTGCCATCTATGGAAAAGACTGGAATGCGCTAGCTGCCTCGTTCCCCGCCAAAACGCCAGCACAGACCCGCAATTTTTTTGCGCGGCACGCTAGCGAGAGCAGCCACTTTCAAGAGGCAGCTGGTCTGGCTCAGAAGCATGCGCACATGTCGTGGGAAGACAAGGCCCATGAAGCTGCGGCTTTTGTTCGTCATTGGTACGATTCTTTGCCGGAGGGCTCAGCGAAGGCCTCGATTCTCGGTTGGCCGTCTCCCGGGATGAAGCCTCCATCTCCGCCGCCAAGAGAAATGTCAGCTGCCATCGATGACGAGACGGACGATGAAGACCAATTCTCTGCGGGCAATGAGCGCCCAGGGCATGCACACCCAATACCACCGCCAGGAATGCTGTACTCAAACGCTACGGTATCGCCGCCTCCCAACATGCTTGCAACCTCTACGCGTTCTCATCCACAGCAACATGCACATGCACATATCCAGGTACCATTGCCCCATGCTCAGACTCCACAAACAGCTTTTTCCGGTGCATCGCAGCCCCAGCAAGTACCACCGCCGCTAGGCGCCGAGACTCATTGGTCGCCAGTGGCGCAACCCATGATGGGCTTTTCATATCCCAACTACTCGGCGCCACCACGACCCACCCACACGCCCTCTCCAGCCACGTCCATGTACTACCGAGAGCCTAATGCTGCGCCATATGGTGCTGCGCCCATGCCACCGCCGATGAGCATGTACAACTATCCCATGCCTCCCAAATATGCCCCTCATGACTCGATGTATGCGCCATCACCGGCGTCTCGTTTGCCCATGCGATCTGCACCCAACATGGGCTATTTCCATCCTCGGCCAGATCGTTGGCATGGCTAATTTGGACTGGTTTGCTGTTGCCTGGTCACACTTGTTGTTATGCCTATCATAGCCTATTTTGCATGAATTCTATTTAGATGATACCCCAAGATTCAAGCCAGGTGATGATGCACATGTGTGGAGGATCTGAAGCTTGGGCCATTTCTTCACAAAACCGTGTGTTCCAGTTCCACAATGGGATCAAAGACCGATCTGCTAAGGTCAACCATAACCTTACCATGCGGTGCAGTGATTCCAAATCGGTTTACCAAAGCCCCCATGGAGGAAATGCTGTCGACTTTTGGTGGGGGCAAGCCAAATGACGACGTGTACCGTCTCTACAAAGCATGGGCTGACGGTGGCTGGGGCTTGATTATCACGGGAAATGTCGCTGTGGATCGCCGCTACATCGGCATGTTTTTTGATATGGTTGTGCCTGATGCAGGCAATGAAAAAGTCGATGCCGAGTATCTGACGGAGTTCATCAAGTATGCACGCGCCACGAAGGGCTTTGATGTCGGTGATGCACGCGCTGACTCCTCGCCACCGGACGGACGCCGCCCATTGGCAGTTGTGCAGCTTGTGCACTGTGGACGTCAATCGATGCGTGGCTCATTCCGTTTTCCATGGAAACCATCTGTTGCTCCGTCGGCCGTGCCAGTCCAGGTGTCGAGAGACAAACCAGGTATGATTGATGCCATTATGTTCGGCACACCACATGCATTGACTTTCGATGAGGTTCAGGATGTGATCCAGCGCTTCATCCGTGCTGCCGTCTTCATGGAAAAGGCGGGCTTCGATGGCATTGAGCTCCACGCTGCTCATGGATACCTGCTCTCGAGTTTCCTGAGTCCAAAGACCAACCTTCGAGACGACGAGTATGGCGGCGATGCTGAGCGCCGCTTCCGTATTATTCGGGAAATTATCGAGGGAATCCGAGAAAAGGTCTCGCCAAAGTTTGTCGTTGGCATCAAGCTAAACTCCAGTGACTACATTCATGGTGGACAGACAGAGGACGATGCACTCCAGAACGTCAAGTGGCTGGCAGAGACCAACATGGTGGACTTTGTGGAGGTGAGTGGCGGTAGCTACGAGTCGCCAGCATTCGCCGAGAGTGCCTCAGAGCGAACGAAACAGCGCGAAGGGTTCTTTGTTGGATTTGCGCAGCGCGCACACAGTATCCTTCCATCTGGCTGTCGAATGCGTATCATTGTTACGGGCGGCCTCCAAACACGCGCTGGCATCTATGACACCCTAGCATCTGGTGTGGCAGATTCTGTTGGCATTGGACGACCAGCATGCCTCGAACCACACTTGCCTCGCAAGTTAATGGATTCGACTGTTTCAGATGAGGATGCCAAGGCCGTTATGTGGAAGCCCCCAGCACCACCCGTATTTATTCCGAAGTTGCCACTTGCTGGATTCGGCTGGGCGACCATGTGGCACTCTGCTCAACTGCATTTGATCGCACATGGAAATCCGACGGATCCTCATGCAAGTATGGGATCATTCTTCTACAACTTGCACTTTTGGAAGTAGTCTTATTTGTAAAAATACTTGATTGTCTATCAAGTTTTGTATCACGCCTTACACTTATGGTATATCGACCGCAAAGAATACGAACCTGAGAGAGATTACTTAGTCATGGCCTACAACGGTTTGTTGTCTTGTAGACCTAGAAATTATGTGTCGCATTCCACAGTAGCGTTGGCATATGATGGTGACTGCCACGACTTCAAACTGGGCTAACGTGTCCTGCTAGCGCATGTGACAAGCGCGGCGCTCCAGCGAGAAAAACACGCACACATTCTCACACTCACTCAAAGTATCAACACACTAGATCTTTATGGCGAACAGCTTTTATTCCTTTTCATTTCAAATACGGCGCATCCGTTTACTCATGAGATTCTTGCACATTCTAGCACGATGCGTGGTGCTATTGGTAAGCAAATGGCAGAACTAGAACAATTCGAACCCAAGATGACGCGTCCCCATAGTGCCCAGGCGTAGTGGAGAAGAATTTATGTGCGCTTTGATTGCCTCTGCGTCTTGGCTCAGACATCCATCATGAATTCCGACATCAACATTCTTGCATCAGAACTAACCTTGCCATGCGGCGCAGTGATTCCAAATCGGTTTACCAAAGCCCCCATGGAGGAAATGCTGTCGACTTTTGGTGGGGGCAAGCCAAATGACGACGTGTACCGTCTCTACAAAGCATGGGCTGACGGTGGCTGGGGCTTGATTATCACGGGAAATGTCGCTGTGGATCGCCGCTACATCGGCATGTTTTTTGATATGGTTGTGCCTGATGCAGGCAATGAAAAAGTCGATGCCGAGTATCTGACGGAGTTCATCAAGTATGCACGCGCCACGAAGGGCTTTGATGTCGGTGATGCACGCGCTGACTCCTCGCCACCGGACGGACGCCGCCCATTGGCAGTTGTGCAGCTTGTGCACTGTGGACGTCAATCGATGCGTGGCTCATTCCGTTTTCCATGGAAACCATCTGTTGCTCCGTCGGCCGTGCCAGTCCAGGTGTCGAGAGACAAACCAGGTATGATTGATGCCATTATGTTCGGCACACCACATGCATTGACTTTCGATGAGGTTCAGGATGTGATCCAGCGCTTCATCCGTGCTGCCGTCTTCATGGAAAAGGCGGGCTTCGATGGCATTGAGCTCCACGCTGCTCATGGATACCTGCTCTCGAGTTTCCTGAGTCCAAAGACCAACCTTCGAGACGACGAGTATGGCGGCGATGCTGAGCGCCGCTTCCGTATTATTCGGGAAATTATCGAGGGAATCCGAGAAAAGGTCTCGCCAAAGTTTGTCGTTGGCATCAAGCTAAACTCCAGTGACTACATTCATGGTGGACAGACAGAGGACGATGCACTCCAGAACGTCAAGTGGCTGGCAGAGACCAACATGGTGGACTTTGTGGAGGTGAGTGGCGGTAGCTACGAGTCGCCAGCTATGGCCGGGAATGCGTCGGAACGAACGAAACAGCGCGAAGGGTTCTTTGTTGGATTTGCACAGCGTGCTCACGGTATCCTTCCACCCAGCTCGCAAATGCGGATTCTCGTAACTGGTGGATTCCATTCCCGGGTGGGGATTCGAAATGCGGTCGAGTCAGGTGTAGCAGATGCGGTTGGTATTGGACGACCAGCTAGCATTGAGCCAGCACTTCCTCGCAAGTTATTGGACAACAATATTTCAGATGAGGATGCGAAGGGTGAAACATGGACGCCACCGCCACCACCGTCTTTCATGCCGAAAGTCACAGCGATTGGTTTTGGCTGGTCGACCATGTGGCACTCAGCTCAACTGCATTTGATTGCCCACGGCAAGCCAACGGATCCTAAAGCAAGCATGAAGAATTTCTTCCTCAATTTGCACTATTGGAAATAGATACAGTATTATAGTATTGAAAGTAGGAGCTTTGAGGATCGCCCTCTTTTTTTCCCCGTACGGTGTACAACACTAGCCCATGTGAAATGCGCGTTCTGAGATGAGGATCTGGCACTGACAAACCGAGATTGTCACACCTCCACTTGGGTGCACGACATCAACCTCCTCCCACTTGAGCCGTACGGCATGGTACAATCGCCACCATGCGTGGGTGCTTGGAAAGCGCCCATGCAACTGTTCGGCCAGCTTTTAGGCGAGGTAAGCATAAAGAAAAGGCTCTAATACAAGACATCACAGCCAAGTCCTCCCTCCGTTCTGGTCCATGCACCTAACAGTGTGCGAACGGCCAACAGTCTTGTGCGTCATGCATTGGAATCATACAAGGCCAGCGATCCGACGCATGTACGTATTACACATGTCTCGCCCCTCGTTTCATGTACACCACGACTTTTATATACGAATGTGCTTCAACAGCTGAAAAGTGACGCTGAGGCATGTTCCGATGCAAGCTCATTCCTGAAGGCTGCACGTGTGCTGGCAAAGCCAATTTCTAAATGGGTTATAGCGGTGTATGATTCTGAGCGCATTCGTGATATATGGCCTGAGCATATATCAGAGATGTGGCCTCTTCTTGCCGAGATGATGGGCTGTCAGGGCAAGGTCATGGTCGTGTTTGTGTCGCCGTTATCATGGGCATCATTCCGAAGCACGAGTGGGCGGACTATGTCAACAAGTCCTTTGTGCATCAGGATTCCGCGCCTCCCACGAGATGATGTGCTTGCCCTCCTGGATCAAGATGCAGAAACCGCCCTCACGCACGTGCCTAATGGAATCGACTTTGGATTGTATCGCGTTGTGTGTCAAGTATTCTACGACACTGTCAAAGACACTATCCGCGACGAGTATGAGATACGGATTCTCTATACACATTTATGGCGTAAGCTAATGAGTGTCGTGCATGCGAAAGGTGTCAGGCCCAATATGCCATCGCTCATGCCACACATCAGCGAGCTTTGTCGAGATGCGCTGGCCCGCGTCGCGCCAAGGCATGTGGGGCCGTCGGCATGGGACTTGGACTCCAATGTGACAAAACCTGAAAGTGCCTTGATGGCATTGCCGTCCCGCACAGGATTTGGTGTCATGCAAGCTTTTCTGCTCATTTCTGCGTTCCTTGCCTCCTACAACCCCGCCATTACTGATGTTAAATATTTCGTTCGCGAGCTTAAAGTATCGAGGAAGAGGCGACGCGGAAAGGCACAAAAGGCGGCACAAGAAGCACTCATGGAAATGGAAGGCATGACAGAGATCTTCGATCGAGCGCAATTCTGGGGCCCTCGGACTTTTACACTTGAGCGAGTCTTGGCCATGTATCATGCGCTCCTTGCAGACTTTGAGCTAGATCTTAACGAAGACGGCCTCTTGGCACCTGCCGAGCGTGCAGCACGAACGAGTGACAACAAAGCGGAGCTGAATTTGGAGCACGTCGCTGGAGAGTTCTGGAGCCGTTCGTCGACGGCTCTAGCTGAGTTGAATGAACTCGTGCGACAACAGCTGATTGTGCGCATTTCACCTGCCAACAAGCTTGGTGCGATGCAATACCGAGTAAATGCATCATTCGAATATGTGTACCAAGTGGCTGTAGCAGTAGGTTTCCCGCTGAGAGTGTGGCTTTGGGACACGTACACTTAATGACCCAGCCGAAGTTCACGCCAGATCTTATAAGGTCCTTTTTGTTGGCCATGTTTGTACATGACCTGGATTTTGTTAATTCGCACAAGCAGCCCGCTATCTTCAACTGGAACAAATGCATCAGATGGCCGACTGCATGCAAGAAATTGTCGCGCTTCTGTTTCCAGGTCCGCACGGTCTTCTGGAGAGAAAGCTTGGCCCAGACTTGCGTGTGGAATAAATCCTTGTCGCGCCCGTTTCGACGGCAGAATTGGTGCAGCTGTTTTGCTCAAGTCGTGCTGCAGTGCTAAAAGAGGCTCTGCCGTGATTTTGTCAGGCCGCAAGTGCATGTTCGTATAGGCACGCAACCGAAATGAATGCACTTCGCATAGACGAAGGTTGTGAGCTGAATGCCGCTTGCACACATCCACCAGACGCTGAGATAAATCTTGAAGAGTCTGAGATAGCCATGCTGGTAGGTCAGTTGATACTGCTGGTGATGAAGAAGCTGAAGATGAGTGTTCTTTAGACGCCGGTGGTTTGATTATGAACGGTGGAATTAGCGTAATGTGCGGTAGCCATCGTGTGTAGGCTGCATCGTATGAATGTCGAATATTTTGCAGGGCAGCGAATCTATGTTCAGCTGTGGTGTCTAGTGGTTCTAATAGCGTCACCACAAGCGCCTTGTACGACATCCAGCAATGCTTACTTGTGAATCAACGCCTGGTGAGTACATGCAGTGCATCTTTCATTTCGTGCGCCGGGACTAAAGGCGTTGCCGACCTCCACTGCCTTCAGTTTGAGCAACACGTCGATTTACCGAACGCGCTATTTGTCCAACACGCCACACTTTCGTTGCGACATTGGCCGACCATATCTATTTAGCCACAGATTGTTATGGCATCGTCACAAGCCGTTGTCGATGCGCGTCTCGCACGTCCTGCTAGGAAACAGATATCATACGCTGAATTGGAAGAGATTCGCAACCATGCCGAACGTTTTTTGGGGGAAGGAATGATCTATAATGTCTGGTATAACAAAATGTCTGGAGGTGATTCAGGACATGGTTTCGAATCGAAGAGTCGCTCGAAAACACGGTGTGATATTGCGCGCGACTCTGGCTATACTCGAGCAGACATGCGAATTCAAGCTAGCGCAGGAGGCGTCTCTGACACGACCTATGTGTGCCTGTTTTTTGCACGTGGTTGCTGCCCTAAAGGGTATGTTGAATGGAAGATGCTTTCCACATGCCTTGGAACAGCTAACAACAGGGAGGAATGCAATTATCTGCACCGATTGCCGAGACCATACGAAGTCGCTGACCAAGGCACCGATGTGTTTGGGCGCGAAAAGTATGGAAGCTATCGAGATGACATGGGCGGTGTTGGCTCAATGCTAAGAGTAAACAAGACACTTTACGTGGGTCGCATAAACGAAGAGACAACTCTAAGCTTCAGACGTGCCGCTGCGAATCCAGCAGAAAGTCAAGATGACGCGGGGGCCACACCTATGTCCAAGATTGTCCGCCGTCATTTTAGTGAATGGGGCGAATTGGATCATGGTATGTATGCACATTTTGTATGGGGAGTAAAGTATGGCCTACTTACTTCTAGTGCGCGTAATGATTGGACGTGGTATCGCGTTTGTCACATACAAATACGAAGCGAATGCCCAATTCGCAAAGGAAGCCATGATGCACCAGTCGCTTGATCACGACGAAGTTTTGAACGTGCGCTGGGCTGCCGAAGATCCACGAAGCGATGGCGAAGCTCGTGACGCGCACGAGAGGCGGGGACTTGCTGAAAAACGCATTTCAGAAGTGGAGAACACGCGTCTCGCGCTTCAGGACGATTACAAAGAGCTCAAGAACTCTGATGTCGATTGGGAGGAGTACGCCCGGGCGAAACGACAACGCCTCAACTTGTCTGAGGAAGAGAAGAAGCGGCTCGACGAAGAAAACGAACGGGGCTGGGACGAGTATTATGCGTCCAAAAAGACAATATCCTCATTGACACCTCAAAATGCTCAGGCCCTACATCCCTCGTTAGCAAAGCCTTCCTTGCTAAGTGATGACGCACTTCAATCCCTTCATGCGCTGCGCAATCGCGCGACAATTGTTGACAGAACACCGTCGAATGTTAATGAAGCCCCCAAAAAGACAAATTCAATGGCATTGGATGGTATTGCAGCCTATGAGAGCGATAGTGATTGATGCACTCGAGGCATTTATCGGAGCTCACTAGGCATAGCTCCTGAGGGGCCATCATCCCGCAAATCCATGGCACCAAGTGCATTCAAAGCCATCCATCGAGCCATGGTCGTGCGTGCCTCAAAAGTGGCACTAGCAATGTGAGGCAGGATCATGACTTTGTTTTGCAGATCAGCGGCTAGGAGAGGATGATTCGCAGGAACATTTGGCTCGCCCTCCAGTACGTCAAGACCAGCCCCAGCGATCTGATTGCGCTTCAATGCATCAACCAGTGCATTTGTATCTACAAGGGGGCCGCGACCAACGTTGACAAGGTAAGCAGACGACCTGCGTAGGGTCAGTATCAAAACAAGACATGTCTTGAACATACTTCATTGAATTCAAAAAGTCCGCGTTGACAATGTGTTTTGTTGTTTCATTCAACGTACAGATAAGACTGCGTAGTTAATAAATTCTGACCACAAGACGTACAAGATGACATCGCAGTGTGTCGCAAAACGTTTCGTGTCAGGTTCGTTCTCAACCGGTACTGGCAGTCGGCCATGACACTTGAAGTAGCATTGAAGAACGTCATCTTTCGCAATGTGACGGAAGTAATCCTCATGCATGTCAAAAGGACGTGGACGGGCCGTTTGATACAATATCTTGGCTGGTCTGAATGGCATGAGCTTCCGCACAAGCGTTTGCGAAATGCTACCAAAGCCCAAAAAACCGACTGTCTTTCCCTCGAGCGCAGGCCCACAGAAACTGAGAGGCGACCACGGATTCGACGCCCAGACACCATCTTTAACTGTAAAGTAGCCTTCAATCACATTTCGCATGAGGTTCAATGAAAGGAGCAATGCCAAATCTGCCACAGCACCCGAGAGTACATCAGGCGTATACCCGATCCGAATCCCTCGTTTTTTCGCTGCTTCACAGTCGATGTGCTCGTATCCCACGCTCATTGTGGAAATAACTTTCAAAGAAGCACCAGCCCTCTCCATTACGGCCTCGTCAACTTTATTCATTGGTATGCACAGCAAAGCTGTTGCACCCGGTACATGTTCCATAATCCACTCTCGAGAAGCTGTCTTGGACTGGTCGCCTGGCTCTGGCTTCCAAAGACGCAGCTCAATTTTTCCAGCATCGCAATAACGCGAAAGAATATCTTCTGGCATCCAGCATGTCTGTACAACGATGGGCTTTGACATGGCTGTTCTGCTGCACGTCTCGTGGCTTTACTGTAATGGAAGACTAGACGACAAACGCGTCAACTTAGCAGCACACAGGCCACCCACTCGACTGGACGAACCCGATACGTGGAGCCCTCCACAAGCCCGTGTCTGAAGCACGTCGGAGCCGTAGCACATCAAAGTCGTGACACTACCAGGAGCTAAGCAAAAAAATAAATCGCTATGGATGTCACTGTGTGAAGACCATTTAAAAGAGCTCATCTGCGTATGGGAGCTGCTTCACATCACCAAGTGCCACCGACGATGGCTTGCTCTTCAGAAGAGTCTGTGCAGCAGAAGACACGTCAGCGGCCTTGATAGACTCAAACTTGTCCAGTACGCTATCAAGGCTGGCTGAAGAGTCATCAAGCAAGCCAATGGCAATTGTCTCGTGGCTCAATGCACGAGTGCCTTCAAAGTCCTGCGCAGCAAGGAACTTGGCCTTGGCCACAGCACGAGCAACATCCTCAGACGACACGCTATCAGCGGCGGCCTTCAGGGTCTGAGAGGCAGCCTTCGCAGCTTCGGACACCTTGGCCGAAGGAGCAATGACATGAATACCAAACAGACCCGTGTCCTGCAACGAGATGTTGAACGCGTGTGCTTTTGCGCCAGTGATTTGAGAAAGAGGGCTTAGACCAGCGGACCACTTGACCGACGAGTTACCACCCAGCAGAGACTCAAGCACAAACAAAGGAGCTGAATTGACACGCGAGGCACCCTCGAAAGCCAGGAAGAAGTGATCAACGGGAAGACCATGACCGTGAGCATCCGTCATAGCTGCACGGCAGTCACCGCCATAGTACTTCGACGGAGCCGCTTTAAGAGCGGAGCCGGCCGGCACATTCTCAAAGTGCTTGGATACAAGCGAGCGTAGTGTGGCATCCGACAGACCCGAGCTCACAATCGCCAAGTTCGACTTGTTCATAGCCTGCGCTGCGTAAGCGCGGACGGCCTCGACAGTGACAGGCGACGATGGACTTGCAAAGAGCGAGCTGCCGACACCACGACTGCGGTATGCATACGAGAAAAGTGCGTCCATACCGAGAGCAACAGGGTCCTGGGAGGCTTGCTCGCTGTCAGCGACCATAGAGGGAATTACATCCTCGTTGAACTCGTGGCGGCAGTACTTGCCATTGCCGACAACATTTGCAAGAAGCTCAATAAAATGAGCCTCATCGCCCTTAAGGAACTCAGCAGTAAGAAGGAGGTGCTCACGAGAAAGCGATGCAGACAGGACACCACCATTCAGCTCCGTCTCACGCACAATACGGAGAGCCGAACGGTCTTTTGTTGACCTGAATGCAAAGTTCTTCAATGCATGTGCCACTCCAGCCTCAGACTCAAAGCGAGGACCAGCGCGAACAGCAACCGTGACAGACGCCACAGGCGCGCCTTCGTTCTGTTTGTTAGACCCACACTTCGACATCAATGTCAAAAGTTAGACATACCATGGCCACCTGAGGAATCGAGGCGGCACTCGTAGAAAGCGAGCGCGAGCCAGCAGCACGCAGCTGGGCAGGCACAGAACGCAGCACGCTAGCCGAGGACCTAGACATGGACATGTGGTATGGTAAAAGTCCTGCTCGCTGCAGAATGAGGAAGGTAGCAGTGCTGCCCGTGCCAGCCAATGCGAAGAACTCTGTCGCTTACAAACACAAGTGCCTCGTAGGCTCGTCCCGGCCAAATCGGTCGTTTCCTACTTGACCACCCGTGTTGTTCCGGGGTTATGATACACGTGACTAAGTGGGACTCGGCAAATGTCCCCACTGGGTATTATGAACTTGTCGAGCTGACCGCTCGCACGGTTGTGGCACACATGGCCAAATTTGTTCCAACATAGATTTAAAACCGTGAACGCTTCACGCCAGGCTGCATCGTAGGTCCACTTGATCGTTTGCTCGCTTGCTCCTCCAGTATGATTCGCTCAGCAGCTCCCAAGTGTGTTGGTGGTGGACGTTTCCTCAAAGGTACATCACCAGTATCGTTCACAGACGTAGCATGAGTAGTAGCTTTTCTCTCGGAAGCTTTTGATGCAGCCTTGAGTGGATTCGTGCGCTTCGGAAGTATTGTTGGCGGACTCTCGGAAATCGACCGTGAAGTGTGAGACTCGACCTTCGATGGTAAAGGCCGGTCCTTTGCTCCTGACGCTGACTCTTTGGAGAGAGATAAAGAAAGTTTGACAGGAAGTTGCGAGTCTTGTCGCAAAATGCCACTTGTTGTTCCGGGAAGAAGCGAAGCTGAAGCGGGTTCGTGACTTTGGGCGTATTGCTCTTGAGCTCGTCGAATTTGTTCATCGAGCTCTTTGCGCGAGCGTTGTTCATCGTCTATTTTTTCACGATCCATTTTCTTAATAGCATCTTGGCGCGCACGAGCAGTAGACGACGTGTCAATCCAAGATATGAACCAGCCCAGCTCACTTCCTTCCACTTTCGCAATTCCTGCGCGGCCCAAAAACTTGACAAACTCTGAGAGCGAGACCCACCGCGTTGCATTCATATGTATATGATGCCGATCCTGGATGTATTCCTGGTAAACAGTATTGGCAAGCACGCGACGGGTGCCAAACCTGCGTATTAGAGCGCAACTTTATGCAGTCGACATACCTCCGGCTAAGTAATGTCACAAATTCATGTTGAAACTGAGAGCTGTAGTCATGAATTACCTTACCCGCTCGCTGGCCTCCTTCGCCAGTCCTTGCAGCTAATTGCCTCATATGTGCTTCTGATTCGATATGACACTTGTAGCCATTGGCATCGCGACAAGCTTTGGAGCATATTTGGCAGTACCATCGCAAGCGAGTCAGGCCTCGCGCCTTCATCGCATTACTGATCGCTTTCCTATCAAAACGTTAGTCATTGGTACCGCCAAAAGGCCATCCGGTGTCCACGTACGGAGTCCCTGCTTCAGCACGACCCATATTGCTGGCAAGTGAACGGCGCTCCTGAGCGAAGTGGAGGTAGTCGTCATTGACGCTGCCTTACCGTAAGGGGCGAACATACGGGTTTCATCGGCCGAGTCATAGATACTTTCTTGCCACGAAACAATAGTCCTCAATCTCTGTTCCTCTCCCCAAAACAGTATGTTGGCCCTCGTTGTCCGCGCGCGAGCTCCGGTGCTAATTCGACCACTTCTTTCGCAGACTAGACGTAGTATTCCTTTGGGTGCACGTTTAATATCTGTTACACCCCAAATCATGTCCTCGGTCCAGATTCCTAACGACTTTGTACGTGCTAACTATGATTAACGTGCGGGTAGAACAGCGTCCTGTACAAGCCCCTCGCTGAGGCCGACCCAGAAGTACAGGAAATCATCAACAATGAGACGTATCGTCAGTTCACTGGCCTTGAGCTTATTGCGTCTGAAAACTTGACTTCGCTGGCCACGATGGAAGCCAACGGTTCGATCTTGACGAACAAGTACTCGGAAGGTCTCCCAGGCTCGCGTTACTACGGTGGTAACGAGTACATTGACCAGCTTGAGGCTCTTACGCAAAAGCGCGCCCTTGCTGCTTTCGACCTGGACCCGAACGTGTGGGGAGTCAACGTGCAACCATACTCTGGTTCCACTGCTAACTTCGCTGCCTTCACGGCTTTGATTCAGCCACAAGACCGTGTTATGGGTCTTGGCCTGCCAGATGGTGGCCATCTTACGCACGGTTACTACACGGCTAAGAAGAAGATCACTGCTTCTTCAATCTACTTCCAGTCTTTCCCTTACCAGGTGAAGCGTGACGACGGGTACATTGACTACGAGCGTCTCCGTGTGAATGCCAACCTGTTTAAGCCTCGTCTTATTGTTTGTGGTGGCTCTGCATACCCACGTGACTGGGAATATAACACTATTGCTGAGATTGCCAAGGAGCAGGGTGCTTACCTCCTGTGTGATATGGCGCACATCTCTGGTCTGGTGGCTGGTAAAGAGCAGAACAATCCCTTCGAGTACTGTGATGTTGTCACCACGACAACGCACAAGACGCTCCGTGGCCCACGCGCCGGTCTTATTTTCTTCCGCAAGGACCGTGAACCTGACCTCGAGGCCCGTGTAAATGCCGCTGTGTTCCCTGCCTGCCAAGGGGGTCCACACAACAACACCATTGCTGGCATTGCTGTTGCTCTTAAGCAGGCCGCTGACCCAGCTTTCAAGCAATATGCTAAGCAAGTTCGTGCCAACGCGCAGGCCATTGCCAAGAAGCTGGTTTCTTACGGTTACCGCCTGCAGACGGAGGGCACTGACAACCACCTGGTGCTCTGGGACCTTCGTCCCATTGGTCTAACGGGCTCTAAGATTGAAAAGCTTTGCGACCTTGTGCACATCACGTTGAACAAGAATGCCGTCGCTGGCGACACGTCGGCTGTCGTGCCTGGTGGTATTCGTATCGGTACAAATGCCCTCACTTCGCGTAGCATGACCGAAAAAGATATGGAGAAAATTGGCGAGTTCCTCCACCGTGCTGTTGAGATTGCCCAGGTCCTTCAGAAAGAGGCTGGTTCTAAGTTGCTCAAAGACTTCATTGCCAAGGCTACAACTGGTGAAGGTGAGGGCCGCAAGATGATCCTCCAGCTAGCTGATGATGTCAAGGCCTTTGCCACAAGCTTCCCTCTCCCCGGCGTTCCTGACACGAGTGTCATTAAGAAACCTGCTGGCGCGCATTAAATTTGACACTGATCCACTGTATGCTCACTCAACCTGACATAGGCCCCCGAATCCCTTACATAGCGTTCAACCGTCTGTCACGTGTACTGCTGAAACAAAAAGTTGTGCCAATATGCTAACCACTCCACCTGTGTGGTCATTAGACACGTTCGCCACGATGTTAGGGCGCGTATTCGGACGCGCTGGCTCAGCGCGCATAACTCTTGTACCTGGTTTACGTGTGTGGTTACATACGTTCCCACTTCGTACCTCGAAAAGTACGCAAAAAAGCGGGAGAAAGAACTCGACCCAACTCTTGGATGATTTGTTCAGAAGCCGGAGCGAACCTAAGAAGAATGCAGACCACACGCCTATTGTGGATCGACGTAATAGAGGCTATCCCGCGTTAGCTTCATCAGCAAAATGGGATGCTGTAAAAACACAGGAAAAAAAACTATCCAAGGACATTGATCCAATCTATACATGGAAGGATGTGCCCGTGTCGAGCGAAATTCAACCTGGAGACTTCGTTGAAGCACGCAAGTCTACAATTACTTATGTTGGCGTAATTCTTCCTATTCCTGAAGACAAGGAAGTGTCTGGCGCAGGTCAGGGTGCATCTCACATTATGGTTTTAGCTACTGGACAAATTGAGCAAATTCGTGCGACAGATGTCATGTTTCAAGTACCAAACTTTGTGGATGCATCTGTAGCTGAGGCAGCCGCACCACTTAAATGGGACTACGTCTTGGCTACAGCAACTCACACTCGGTCCGCACTAGTTTCTTCAGACAAACCAACGTTGGATTCTGAACCTTTTGTTCAAGAAGAGCCAGTTGACTTGCCGCGTTTCTCTGCACGGGCAGTCATTTGCCGTAAGATCCGTGATATGCAACTCAGGATGGACCGAGAAACCAGACGCGTATATCCTACTTTCCGCACATTGTTCCTTCAGGATCCTTCGTCCTACGATACAACGGATACTTGTACAACGCACGATACATGTAAGCAAGAAATCCGACAGCTTGCTCTTGCTGCAATGAAGTCCGGCATGATTGGAACCTTGACGGCCACGAAACTTGTCGAGCAGTACATCGCTGAAAACACTCAGCTCGCCGATGTACGGGTGTCGACGTTGTTTGCCATCCATACCTTGCTAATGAGTCATCCGGTGCAATTCCTTGCCGATGCCATATCACATCGTCGCAGTCAACACTTTACGTACAGACCGGCGCAAGATCAGAAGATCATAGAGCGCGTATCTGGTTGGGTACGCGTATTGACATCTGAACGACCAAATGAGCTCGCTGGTGAGGCTGAGCAAGTGCTGAATGGCTTTTGCTCTAGAGCTCGCCATGTAATGGCTTGGCACGATGAACGCCCTCTTAAAGCCGATGCGCTACCTGAACCAGATGAACGTGTGCCTGGATTAGATGGTGCTAGTGAATTTATTTGGTCCGATACTGACAAAGAGATCTTGGAGTTTTTCAAGATTAGTCTTGGAAACCGTCGGGAACTTCAAGAAAACGTTACAGGCAGCATTGCCATGGATATAATTAAGCGGCTGGGTGTGAATGTCAGACTGCACCCAATTGTAGTGTCAGCTGATTCCGAGCAGAATGAAGGAATAATGGCTCTCGACCAACGTGCTAAAAACATATCCACATTGCACACTGATGTAACACAGGCAGGATTCGATTTGCAGCATTCCCAGATGTTTAATTTTCTAATTCGTGTTGGAGCCTTGACGCCCTGGGAAAATCCGAACGCTCTCGACACCCAACTCAAGAATTTACGGGCATTGCCTAGCTGTGAAACCGAGGGCGTGGATTTGCACGACGAACATGAGCCTCGTTTTTGTTTTGACAATTTACCTGTTTATGTGATTGACTCTGCGTCTTCTTTCGAACTGGACGATGGTATCTCTGTCGAAGCAACTGAAGACCCGGCAATGTATTGGATTCATGTACACATAGCTGATCCAACTGCTTGGTTGAGGCCTGAACACGCATTATCTCAAACGGCTAGACATAAGTATTCTAGCGTCTATTTTCCAGAAATCATGTTGCCGATGCTTCCCACGGACGTGACAAACCATAAAATGAGTCTTTCAAGCAAAAACACTCCCTTAAACGTTCTGACATTTAGTGCTTTGGTGGACTCTAGTTCTGGTAAAGTGTCATCATATGATGTTAGGCGTGGCAAAGTCGGCAACATCAGAATTTTGAACTATAACCAAGTCAACGAGATGTTTTTGGATCGTGAAGATATTGGACGTCACAAAGTTTCAGACGCTACTGCTCAAGACGATTTGCACCTACTTGCTTCTTTGGCATCTGTCATTAACAGACGTCGTGTCCATATTGGGCGGGCATTAAATGCAGTTGATGCACACAGTGACTTGAGCATTTACCCCCTACCCCTCCCAATCCTTGCCGACAAGACGCTAGATCGTCCGCAGTTTTATACAGGCTTTCCCGAAATTCGTTTGCGTTTCGCAGACCACACAAATACGGAAAGACTGGGCACATTCGATCAAATTCCAGGCGGAATTACCTCAGAGACTATGGTTAGTGAGATGATGATTTTGGCGGGGCGAGTTGCTGGATCATTCGGTCTGGATCACAATATACCATTACCATATCGCGTTCAGCCTGAACCCAGTGATACAGAGCTTGCTATTATCGATGAACTTAAGAACCCTGAAACTGGCGCTATGGCAATGAGCAAATTAATATCTAAAGATGTATTTTTGCCAACAGGAAATTCATCCATCAAACCGGGCATTCACTACGCGCTTGGAGTACGTCCTATGCCGCAAAACGATATAAACTCGGATGCATTTTACCGGGGTGGGTATGTACGAGTGACAAGCCCTTTGAGAAGATTCGCAGATTTGGCTTGCCATTGGCAATTGAAAGCTAAATTGAGTGGTGAAAATCACCCATTCAATTTCGAGACCATGAGTCAGCTCTTGGTACAATTTGACCAAATGGACAATTGGGTCAAGCAAATTGAACGTGCTTCTTCACGCTACTGGTTGTGGGTATACATCAATAGGACTTTGAGCAAGAAACAAAACTATGACTTCGAAGGAAGGTCGGACTACACCACATTCTTCACACCGGAAGAACAAGCTCTTCTCGAACCAATTCCAGCTGTCCAAAATATCATGGACGTCCGTTTCAACAGTGAAACACTCCAATCAACTGTGAGAATATCACTGCCTCAATTGGGGGGACTCCCAGTCGATTGTGAATGGCCCAATGGAAAAACCCCGCCACGAAAAGATGAAATTAAAAAAGTAAAAATAAATCGTGCGGAAAGCGCTGGATTAAAAAGAACTATAGTATGTAGACAAGTTAAATAAATCTACAAAAATGAAAAATTCAAAACGATAAAACAAGCATTAAAAAATCGAGTTTTCATAGAATGAAATTTGAAAAACCGAGAGTTTTTAAACAAAATCACACATTTATAATAAAATAAATTATAATAATATTTTGATTAATATCATAAAATATTAATTTTCAGTAACAATAATTTTTAAATATATAATAATAATGAATTATTATTTTGAAAAATAAAGGCTAACTGCTAATTCTAAATTACCGTCGCTTAATTTTAAAAATTGCTCCGCTTCATGTTCTGGAATTCCTAAATTGAGCATATCTTGTAATTCTTGATTTTTCCCCGTTTCGTTGAAATTGCTTTCTCCTGTGTTCTGCTGGTTCTTAGAGACTTCAACTTTTACTCCACTCATTTCTTGGCTTGAAGCATGTCCATGCACCGATTGCATGTTTCCATTGCTGATAGGTTCAGGGTTGTCATGCCCACCCCCATTGATAGTCTTCTTCCCAGCATCTGTTAGTTCGTTCAGACTAGGGAATTGTTTCGGGATTTCATGTTCAGCTAAGAAAGGAATTTCACGGTCTTGAATAATGAGAGCACCTTTTTTCAAATCAATGCTGGCCTGGTAGCGTTTCAACATGTCTAGACCAAAAAGCATGTCAACATTCTTGCCCTCCAGCACAGTAAATGAACAAGGTAAGAATAAATCAGTACCCAGCTGAATTTGTGCACTGTGCACACGACCCAAGATTTTGGCCGTTCCAACACCTAAAGCAACACCGGCGAAACGAGTGTCCAAGAGACGCATGATCCCACAGCGAGTTGCACAGTCAGGACTTATGATGGTGGCTTGAGCGCCACTATCGACAAATGCCTTGATTGGATGGCCATTGACCTTCAGGTTTACATACAGCATTGAAACATTTCCAAAACTCTCAGGGCTGTATTCAATTGCATGTTCAAGGTTTTCTGCAACGCGCTCTTGGCGTATAGCCTCCTCGATCTTTTTCTGGGCCTCCACGTTGAAAGGGTCAGAGTTGACGAGTTCTTGATGAGCAGCATTCATCCGTTCCATTTGAGTGCGTTGTTCGCTTAGAACTCGATAAAACTCATGTGATGACTTGAAGGCAGCTTCCAGGAGCATAGGGCTGCGCTGTATTTGGTTAGATTCATTCGGCTGAACGTACAATACGAAGATCTTTCTGAATAGAGGCAGATTGCAAAATTTGTTGACGAAGCATTTCTTCCATATAAGATGGTCCTTCTACACCGGAATCCTCCTCAGTCTTTGTTTTTCCCGAGAGATTTTCTAATCGTTTATCTTTGATGATCAAAAGATCACCGTCCTTGATTCCAAATGAAGACAATGATTTGGACACATCAGAAAGAACGCGTCCCTGAAACAAGATTAGTTGATGCTCTGCTGCAATTCCAAAGTCCGCTTCAAGAAGAGCTTGGATGTTCTCCAGCTCAATAGATGGATCTACATCTAATGGTAGAGTATTACCTTGCGTGTCAAGCACTGTCAGCATTGGTGAAAACGAAATGCGCTCACCCCTCTGATGACGCGTTTCGTATGCAGGAGGTATTAAACATTCTCCACAAGGCGCTCATACCACGTGGAAGGCGCTCATGCTCCATCTCAAAACATATATTATATTCGAAGTGGGGCGAAGTTGAAACAATCATAGCGAGGATGGGAGGTCCATTCCAAAGATATGGGAATGAATCGGCTCAGAGATCGGGTAAACAAGAGTACGATGATTTGTCGGATAACGAAGGATGGGATGATGATGATGACCTGGAGGTCGATCGTGAATGGTATTTACAGGACGACGACGGTGGTGTGGCGGGGGACGCTGATCACAATCCGTTTGCACAGTATGAGGATATGCACGGACAAGTTTCAAATGTGCTTGCTAGACGTCAGCAACGTATGACTGCGCGTCAAGCGCAATACAATGTAGATTTGGACGCATGGGAAAAGAGTCGTCTTCAATCAGGTGGGGTTGGTGGCAGGCAAGCTGTCCGAGACGATCTTGACGATCATGATGAAAATCGCATTCATCTACTAGTGCATAATCTCCGACCACCGTTTTTGGATGGTAAGACAGTCTATACGAAACAGATCGCACCGGTGAACCCGGTGCGGGATCCAACGTCAGACCTTGCTGTATTTGCAATGAAGGGAAGTCGCCTCGTCAAAGAGCATCGGGAGCAAGCTGAGCGAGCAAAAGCGGCGGGTCGCGTAGCTTCCCTCAAAGGCACACAGCTTGGTAACATTATGGGTGTTAAGGATGATGATGATGAAGACGTCAAAGACAAAAGCAAAATTGATCCATCGCAAGACGATGGCAAAGGTGATTCAAAGTTTGCATCCCATCTTAAAAGAGGACGAGGCGCAAGTGCCTTCAGTCGAAACAAAAGTCTTCGCGAGCAAAGACAGTACCTTCCTGCATTTGCGTGTCGTGAAGAATTAATGCGGGTGATTGGCGAGAACCAAGTCGTGGTTGTTATTGGCGAGACAGGTAGCGGGAAAACGACGCAGCTTTGTCAATTTTTACACGAAGACGGCTATACAGAATACGGTATTGTTGGATGCACACAACCTCGACGTGTGGCTGCTATGAGTGTGGCCAAGCGCGTCAGTGAAGAAATGGAATGCCCGCTGGGTGGCACTGTGGGATATTCTATTCGCTTTGAGGATTGTACATCGAAAGACACCAAGATCAAATACATGACAGACGGTGTCATGTTAAGAGAGTCCTTGACAGAACATGATCTGGACAGGTACTCTGCTATTATTCTTGACGAGGCTCACGAGAGAAGCCTCAGTACAGACGTACTCATGGGTCTGTTGAAGAAAGTCCTGACGCGACGGCGCGACTTGAAACTAATCGTAACATCTGCTACGATGAATGCAGAAGGCTTTTCTAAGTTTTTTGGTTCGGTGCCAATTTTCACAATCCCCGGGCGAACGTTTCCAGTCGACGTGTTATTTAGCAAGACGCCCTGTGAAGATTACGTTGAGAGTACAGTGAAACAGATATTGACCATTCATCTTTCCCAAGGAAAAGGCGATATTCTAGCGTTCATGACTGGTCAAGAAGACATTGAGGTTACATGTGAAGTGGCACTTGAGCGCCTGAGTCAGCTGGAAGGCGCTCAGCCTCTATTGATGCTGCCAATTTATTCACAAATGCCTGCAGACCTCCAAGCACGGATTTTCGAGCCGTCAGAAAATGGCGAGAGGAAATGTGTAGTTGCCACAAACATTGCCGAGACATCCTTGACCGTTGATGGCATAATGTACGTGGTTGATTCAGGATTCAGTAAACTAAAATTATACAACCCGAAAGTGGGCATGGATTCACTCCAAATCATGCCTATCAGTCAAGCTAACGCATCCCAGCGCTCAGGTCGCGCGGGACGCACTGGCTCAGGCATTGCATACCGTCTTTATACGGAGGTGGCGTTCCACAATGAAATGTTTCCCAGTACGATCCCTGAAATCCAACGAACTAATTTGGCAAACACTGTCCTACTTCTTAAGTCATTAGGCGTCAAAAATTTGCTCGAATTTGACTTCATGGACCCCCCGCCACAGGACAATATCATCACGAGCATGTATCAGTTGTGGGTCCTTGGTGCGTTAGACAATGTCGGCAACCTGACCCCGCTTGGTCAGAAGATGAGCGAATTTCCTATGGAGCCAAGCCTGGCGAAAATTCTTATTATGAGCACCGAGTATAAGTGCTCCGAAGAGATGCTTACAATCGTGAGTATGTTGAGCGTTCCAACAGTTTTTTATCGGCCTAAGGAGCGTCAGGAGGAGAGTGATACAGCGAGAGAAAGATTTTATGTTGCAGAGAGTGATCACTTGACGCTGTTGCATGTTTACTCGCAATGGCGAAACAATGGTTTCCGCGACGGCTGGTGCAACAGGCATTTCTTGCATGCCAAATTACTTCGCAAAGCGCGCGAAGTTCGCGCTCAGTTAGAGGACATTCTTCGTGCTCAAAAGCTTCCTATTGTGAGTTGCGGGACAGATTGGGACGTGATTCGCAAATGCATTACGTCGGGATATTTTCATCAAGCAGCACGAGTCAAGGGCGTTGGAGAATATGTCAACTGTCGCACAGGAGTGCCTATGCACTTGCATCCGACTAGTGCATTGTATGGGTTGGGATACACGCCAGATTATGTCGTATACCATGAGCTGACGCTCACTTCAAAAGAGTACATGGGGATTGTGACCGCTGTGGATCCATATTGGCTTGCAGAACTCGGCGCGTACGTACCTATAAACTAACAAGCAGCGTCTTTTATTCTATACGAGAAACCAATGCACTTGCAGCCTCTAGTCGTCGTGGTCGCGATACACAGCTTAGTCGCCTTGTTGAAATTGAAACTGAGTTTGAACGTGACAGACAGAGAGCTGCGGACGAAGAAGCTAAAGAGTTGAAACGATTTAAGCGCAATCCTGGTCCATCGATCCGCGGGTCCACTAATCGAGATGGGATAGCTATGCCCGGGATTGGCCCCCCACGCCGTGGTCGACGCCTGCCGTTTAACAAAAAGTAGACCAATTTTGGATGGTCTGGCTGTACCAGAGAATGAAATTTCAGTAGCCTCCACTTAGCAACAACTCATCTACTAACGCTTAGCGGTCCATCGTTATGGCGGTACCTCTGCAGAGCCGAAATGGGGCGTGGCAACCTGCTGTGCAGCTTGATGAGCCGATTTCTTTAGTTCGCTGCTGTTATTCACCGCTTGGACGCACCCTATGCCTATTTGGTATGTCAAAACGTTCTCACCTTTAGCGACGGACACGTCTGTGCATGTTTACGACACACATGGTCAACATGATCCACCGAGCGTGTTGTTCCGCCCAGTAACGTCGTTTTTTCTTGGCTGCCGCATCATAAGCGCCGCATGGAGTCCAAGCACGCGCTGTATTCGTGACTCAGATGATGCAGATTCATGGCAGATCGAGATCCTGGTGGCAACGGATGTCGACGAATTACGTCTGCTGACAGCAAGTTCTGATGAAGACGTTCCTACATCACATAAAAAAGTGGCCGACTTACATGCGCGTGTCCTCGATGTTGCATGGTGTGGCTCATCAGGATATGAATCATTCGTCGCCACAGCGTGTGCGGACGGCGCAGTGCAGGTGTGGAATTTGGAGCCAGAAAATGGTTCTGACTCGGCCACATGTCAAACACACTATCTGGACAGTGCTGTGTTGAGCGTGGCCTTCCATACAAAAATGCCTAAATTACTGCTAGCTTTTGAGAGCGGTGGGGTAGGCTATTGTATTGACTGGCTCGCATCCAGAGAAGAACTACGCACGACAGCGTCGTTCCATGAACCCATGACTGTGGGACTCCATGCGACACAGGGATATGATGCACAGGGAGCAGCTGCATGGCAATCACAAGATGCGGATATTGTAGGAGCGTTGCTCGGCACGCGTTGGAGTGTATGGAATATGAGCACGGGCCATGTGCCGGTGGCCAGTGGTCAGTTGCACCAAACGAGTGCTACAGGATACGGAGGGTTTCGATTCTGTCCCACGAATTCACGCCTGTTTGCAGTGTTTGTCTCTACACTCTCACATCATGTGCTGACACACAGCGGCTATTCGACAAGCACATCTGGTCTTGCTGGAAGCACTGCTGCGGTGTATATATTTGATTCAGCTTTCCCCTCAAGTCCACGGGCTGTCGATGTGCACCGACAGACGCCGTTGCGTGGTGGCTCCGTGTCGCTCGACGCGACAGGCCATGACGACTCGGCGACGTTGCCAACGGCATATGGCGTGCAAAGTATTGATTGGCTTCCTCGTCGTGTAGGCCCGTACGATGTGCTTTTAGTAGGAGTGGGGCACCATGTCGTGCCAATTCCGACTGCTTGATCATTGCATGTATGGTCATCACTATTTATTCGTTTATTCATTCGTTTCTACTCAAGCTTTTTCTCTTCTATGACAGATAGAAACTTGTCAGTCCCTCATGCATGGCCGTGAACAAGCGTGACTTCATGACTTCACGGTTCGAGTAGCATGGGAGCTTAAGATAGTTTACGCATGTCATAACACTCGGCAGATAGTCGTCTGGCTTCAGAGGCGCTTCGTGCTGACGACGAACGACCGTGAACGGCGGCTGCAGGGCAGCGAAACCTCCTAAGGGAAGGCGTGGCGAGCCTGTAAGCCACTGCACGAACGTGCGGCGCTCTTCTTTCGTCAGCTGGGATAGGATGCAGACGAGGTCTCGGAACGGTGTCGAGTCGCCGGAAAAACCATGATCCGGCACGATGGTGCGGAAGAGTGTCGACTCATCCCAATCTTCGTTGCTCTGGCCAAACAGGGCGACGAGCTCCTTTGAATGAAAGACGTTAAGCGACCTCAACGGCATCACACTGTCGAAGCCTTGTCGGAACGCAGTGATTTGTTGGCTAATACCATCGCGTAGAGACATGTCCAAGACTGCTTGAACGTACGTATTGACATTGCTGGCAGTCACGCGAGTATCATTAGTGTCTGATGCACTAGGCAGGATCCGCTCATTTCCAGGCATAGAGAAATCCATGCCGAGGGCGTCGAGGTCGGCCGATGGCATGCTCAGCAGAGCACGAAGAGAGCGACTAAGTGTTGGGTCGATTATACCAAGTATCTCGAGAGTGCAAGGCACACGACGTGCCAGGACAGCGCGCCAGAACAAGGGGTGGAATGGCACGTCGATGATGCGAGAGTCGAGAAGCGACTTTGCCACAAACTGTCCAAGTGTGTAAAAGAGAGGCACGACCTTGTTCTTGAGTGGGTCCGTGTCGTCGATGGGCGCTGGGAAGAGGCCTTGGCCTGCAGGCACGTACCCTTTACTAGCGCCATTGCTGTTGCGCCACATTTGCAGTGATGCGAGTTGGAACTCGCGTGACACGAGGGCGTAAAATTCGAGCGTAGGGCCAAGGCCTGAGCCGACTTCGTCGAAATACTCGATCTCGAGAATCGAAGAGCCTTTTGCGTACAACTCAAGCACTTTCACGGCCGATGCAAGTAGATTCGCGCGGGAAATACGCACTTTTTGTCGTGGCAGCCGAGACATGGCCGTAAGCAAGTCATCCATATGGGTCTTGTCGCACTGACTCAGAAGACGTGCGTACCCCATAGCAGTCATCTGCACGTATCTGAGCCGGGTGTCGAATGTGAAAAGAAATGATTGCATCAGTGGCAGTTCCACTGCCCAAGCGGGCAGGCAGCCACTTGCGAGTACAAGAGGCTCCTCAAGCTGCTGAGCAAGTTTTGCTGAGAGTTTTGTATTGACGAATACGTCATCGCTTAGATCGTTCTCCCACAGATCCCGAAGTGCTCCGAGCAGCTGCATCGTGCGCGCGTATGGCGCATCATTCGGTATGCAATCTGGAAGCGTCTGTTGAAAGCCATGAGCAGGCAGGATCATCGGCACTTGTTCTGAGCGCTGACTTGGTGCCGCAGGAGGACCAGGCACGATTTTGTACTTGACGGTGTGGATATCTGCAGCACCGGTGCTGAGTCGCTGCTCCTCTAAACAGCGGTAAAGGGTGGCATCAAGTGGTAGGTGTGTCCCATTGAGTTCGAACGCCAAATGCCAAGCACTTTTCGACGACTGAGCCGCTGATGCATAGGATGGTCCTGCACGATGTTGAGTGGATTTTTCGTTCTTGTTCTGGCTTGCGGCGTGTGCATCAGTGTGCTCAATGTCCGCCCCATGGCCACTTTCGCTCATGTCTACGCTAGCATCATCGAGATTCTTTTCCTGGCTCGTTCCTGCCGTGTTATCATGGTGGTGCTCAGCGACGTTGTCGGTGATGACGTCTGCATCATCACTCACATCCACATCGTCACCAGCAGCGTCGGCCGGGTCATCAGCCATATCCACATCGTCGTCGGCGTTGTCCTCGTTCCGAGGCACGTCATCTGGCCTCCCCGCAGCAGCAGCCAGCGCCGCCAACATGCCCGAGAGGCCAGACATACTATTCGGTGATAGCGCCAGCTGGATCTTTGGCTTGAGGAAGTCATGTAGCGCCTGTGTAGTCATGATGGCATGGATCGAAACCGTCAATGAGCGGTACGGCCGAGGAAGACGTTCCGCCGTCGTTTCTTCTGGCACAAGTCGCAATTTCAGATGCTTCGTGAGCGATGACGGGCCTCCAAGAGCCTTAACATTCAGGTCTTCGAGACGGCTCAGACTAGCATGCAAACACGCAACAAGCGACTCTTTCGCTGGCATAAGCGCGGAGCGAAGCAAGGCTCGACGTTCTTGGACATTACTCTGCGCGTTCACGCTGTCGATGCCATCTGCATCCTCCGTCACACACTCATACAGGGCCTCGACGAGTCCCGATACGTGCAGCTCGAAGCTCGTGATGCGTGGGATGATCGAGGCGAGCTCATGGAGCGCTCCTAACAGGTTGCTTCTGGACAGCACACGCTCAGCTAGCTGCTCCAGATCATGCACCATACGCCGTGCAGCAGCCACGTTTGCGTCCTCCGGAAGTGCCTTGAGACGTTCATGCACGAGCTTAGCACGGAAGCGGAATCGCGGCGCTGGTGCGGATCCTGAGTTCGAGGACGTCGACGAGGACGGAACTTCTTCATGGTTATCGGCTCGACGGTCGCGTTCACGCACGTCGTCGTTAGCCAGTTGCTCGACGTGCCATACGACGCCTTCTCGCAGAAGAAGCGGCAAGAACGGCATACGAGACACGAGAAGCTCCACGGCCTGTAAAGCAGCATCCACACAGATCACATGCTCCTGCGATGCCAGAACACCTGCCAAGAAGCTAGCAAACGCGCGCTTGTCAAGCTGACCATCGAGGGTCGCTGCATCAGCATAGTATAGTACGCGTAGGATCGCAGTGAGAATGGTTTCTCGCAATTGCAACGAGCCACTTGCTGTGTACAGACAGAGAAACACTGGGACCAATTGTGCCATGTAGCGCTCGAAAAAGTGTGGCCAAGCACGCTGAGCCTCGGCTCGCGTCTCTGCTGCTCGCTGCCGCTTCAACGCTGATGCGCTCTGTCGACGAACAGGTGCATCGTCGAGCGATGGGTCGAGCTCGCCTATTTTACACCCTGCACGCTCAGCGCGGCGCCATTTCTGCATGTATGCTTTCTCACTGTAAGCACGAGCATCAAAGATGCCGTCCTGCGGGAGTGGTGGGAGCACATCTTGCAAAAGGCTCACGGCCGCTTGGATCTGCACCGGCGAGTGCATCGCAAAGTTCTGAAGAAGCGCCGATCGGGGCACAACAACGGTGGGGTCCGGCGCTCCCGTCAACAGGACGAAGAGTGTGCTGACAAGATGGTGTTCCACGAGACTGTGTGCAAGCGACGTGCTGATGCGTGCTGCCTGACTCAGAGCGTCAAGCACATCCGTGTATAGGTCGTTCGGCAAGGTCGGCAAGCTATTTGTCTCGTTGCCAAGGCCACGCTCGAGAAGCGCACACACGGCTGGCAGCAAGTGCGACATGAGCTGCTCGAGTGCTTGTTCGTCCTCGGCCATTTTTTGTGTCATCAAGCACACACAGCGGCAAGCCGACTCAACGAGACGCGTGTCCGAGTACCCCAGCACCTGACCGACGATCGGCACGACCTCCAATGCGCGCTTTGCTGTCGCCTGCGTCAGGTGACGGCAGCAGTTGGCCACGGTGGACATGGCGACACGCTGCACGTAAATACCGAAAAAGTCTAGGTACTGCAACACAGCAAGCATGCCGCCCTCGCGGATAATCGCAGGGGCATGCGTTACCGAGAGCTTCTCGAGAGTCTGGAGCACCTGCTCGGCCAGGTCAATAAATGCAATTTCCTGCAGTTTCCCAACAAGCAGTCGCACTGCGCCACGTCGCACTATGCAATGCGCAGACTCGGGAAGTGCTTCGAGCATGTGCGCAATACATCGACACGCATAAATCTGTGCCTCCTCGCTCTCACCAGCGTCATGTGCCGTGCTCGCCAGGACAGCTGCGAGGTCATCATCATTGTCGTCGTCGGGAGCATGGCGGTCCGACACAAGGTGGTCTTTTGGCTCAGGGCCACCAAGTGTCCAGAGTAATTCCACGACTAGCGCGTCCAGAGGGAATGCACCCAGAAAGACATCCTCTGTCGCAACGCTGAGTGCCTCAGAGAGCTCTTGTAGCACCAGCAATCGAGTCGGCGCGTCATGCGCAGAGCGCCGAAGCGCTTTGTGCAGCTCACGAAATCGATGCGATGCACCGCCACCGAAAAGCCCGCGCAGACTTTGAAGATTCAGACCTAATTCGCCGCCAAGCATGTCAGGATCCAACTCTTCGTCGTTCTCTTCGTCGTCCTCGTCGTCAACAACATCATCCATGCTGATCGACTCCGATTCATCCATTTCCTCGTCTTCGAGCCAGTCGTCAAGATCGTTATGATGGTGATGTTCGATCCGATGCTCTCGGCTAGCGTTTTTACGTCGGTTTGACTCTTTGGGCGGCATCAAGGCGCGTGGCTGCTGGTGTTTGTCTCGTCGATAAATTCGTTTGTGATGTGGTTCACGAGTATGGTTATCGTTGTCGGTGTTGTTGTTGTTGTTGGTGGTGCTGCTGCCACTACTACTATTCCTTCGTTTCTTGTGCTCAGGCCACGTCGCTTTGCCACGCCCTGAGGACGCCTTATTACTGTTATTAGAGAGTGTGGAAGAATTGCTAGCTTCTGTTGAAGATGTGCGTGTCTCGGGCGTCAATCTGTCAGGCGACACGTTGGGGCGTCGCTCCATCGATCTGCCTGCACAATCGACGCTCTCGAACGAAGCTGGATCCCAAGCCACAGAATCCCAACTCCGCTCCTATGGCGTCCTAAGAAGGAAAGCAGCCAGCGAAGCAGCCAATGCCAAAGAAATGTGCCGCCACCACCCCCCCCCCACACAGGGCACCATGTGAGCACAAGTTGTGGCAGCCTGGTAGGCCCATCTTTCATTAGCTTGCGCACAACGGCCGGCCAGCCAGACGTTCAGTCCACGACGGCCTAGAACGACCTCCACACTCAATCTTCGAATCGAAGGGCACCACGTCTTCCTCGAGCCCCTCTTCCCCTACTTCCTATGGCCGCACTGTCGCTCTACGTTTCCTCATACATAGATCCTCTCATCATACATCCAAGCCTCTAGTCAGGCCTCTCTCGCTCGTGTCTGCTGCTGCGTCTACGTAAGCTGCCCTCGTTCCACATAGTGCTGCGCGTATGTTAGTCCCTGCCGGCTTATGTTTGCCATTGTGCGACCACTGCGCTATGGCTTCGCGGCTGCTTTGGGCTGTCCAACGTACCAAAATAAGCCGCTCTTCTCCCGCACTTAATGGTGCATATATGCGGCGGAATTGGTCTTTATCGGCCAACCTTGCGTATGCGTGCACAAGCATGCAAACACATGCACGGCGCACAGGTACATGTGGATCGCGGAGCGTGCTGTGTACGAGCGGGACCGTCACATGGAGTTCTTCTTCCAGGACCGGCGGCATCACACGCCCAAGCGCGCGCTCGATGGCATAAAGAGTCAATGCTAGCTTTGCCTGATTTTGTGACCCACCGACTCCACGTTCCATATTTGACTCAAGATCCTTCCCTTTTTGGCCCTCGTCATGTCGCTCAGACGCACACTCAATCTCCAGAATGCGGGTGCATGGCTTTCGTGACCGTGTCAGCTCGCTCCACGTTTCCACCATAGAGCGGCCTGCACCCATAGCCAATGTAGCGTGATCATGGACCACTATCGCCGGCACTTGCAACACGAGTGCAAGCCATGTGCCTTCATGCGCTTCTTCGGCGCATGCAGCACGAGCCAAGCGATGCAATATACAAAGTCCCAGGATCCATCGCACCTCATTCGTCGTCTCTGTCAGGTATGTGGTCGACAGAACGGCCAGCATTTTTGCCACATCCCCAGACGAAATAGACGCTGACGCGTCGAGATCGTGCGCGATTCTGCATAACACAGCCGTTGATGCGCGCCCCGCCACAAATTGTGCCAGCATCTCATCCCATGATAGTGCCTCCACGGATTCATTGTTCCACATTTGCAAAGCGCTAGCGCACCGTGTCAGGAACCATAGCGTTGCCGTGGGCGGCTGCGTGAGACTCGAAACAAGCGAGGGCATCATGCGCGTCGAGAGCGTCGGTGTGGCTGATGGTGAGGCCGTGCATGCCGGCAATTTTGCAGGCGTCGGTGTTTCAGGCACATGCGAAGACATCGTCGGCGTACTCGCCAAGAATGACGTTTTTCTTGGCGTGTTTGACGAGGAGGAAGAGGGTGACGAAGGCGTTGCTGTCTTGAAAGTGTCCGTGTTCGAATGGATCCCCATTTGCTTCAGTGTATGGTTCTCTGACTGAATCCCAAGTCCGTGAAGCATGGCTGTGATATCACCTTCATCATCCTGCGCTCTGTCGCAGACTACGCTATCATCTGCTGTATTGCGGCTCCATGGCACGTCAGAATGCAACAAGTCTGTAGACGCGTCAGGTCCATCGACCAGACTTGGATGCCACAACGATTCGCGAGGCATGCGCATCCGTTCCGCCATGGCCGCATCATGTGTCTGTTGATGCAGTGCGTCTGGTGGTTGCAACTGCATTTGTTGTGGTTGTTGTTGATCTTTTTCTTCTTGCTCTTCTTCTTCTTCTTGCTGCTGCTGCTGCTGCTGCTGCTGTTGTTGTTGTTGTTGTTGTTGCTGCTGATGATGATGCATAGCTGCGCGCTTGGCAGCTACGATGGCTCGTGATGGGCCAGCTCGTGTCGGAGTACGTCGCAGCGATGGCACATGCTCAAGACTCGCTGCTACCTGCTTTCGAGTCGCAGGCGCACACGACATCAAGACCTGCTCGGCTTCAGCGCGGTACATGTTGTGGAATGGAAAAAACACGTCGCGTGCAGCAGAGCGAACTTCCGCGCTTGGATCACCCAGTGCGCGACCTAAGCACTGCATCATCATCTCAAGACCATGATGCGCCTCCAAGTCAGCTCGCCTCTGTCCATGCACATGCAGAATCACGCCAAGGTGCTTGCACATGTATACACGCGTTGCAGCGCTTTTGTCTTGCAAGCCAGCAGAAAGAAGCTGCCAGTACGAATGTCGCACGCTCGCACAAGCAAGGATCGTCGACACGGCGAGTTGACTCGCTGTCGCCACGATCTTCTTTGTAAAGCCAGCCATGCGCATCAGTGACGTTAGAAATGCGTCCAGGGTATGTTCGAGATGCGCACCAAATGTCAGTGCTAGTTGTCGGATCAGTCCGATGGCGTGCATAGCGAGGGTCGTTCGTAAACTTGCGAGTGCTTTGAGGATTCCTTCCTGCAGACTGCGAATATGCATAAGAAATGCATGTGACAGTTCATCAGGCACAGTTCCTTTGAGCATGCCGCGCATGGTTATGATTGCCTTTTCTCGCGGCTGCCAGTTGGTTTCTGTTTCTTTGCCATCGAGCGCTTGTGCAGCGGAGGCAAATGCGTGTTCCATATCATAGTGCGATAATATATGCACAGGTCGAATATCGTCGGATGGGACCGAAGCCAGTTCGGCTGGTAGTTCTGGCACGTTGGAGGACAATGTCAACGATGGCGACGATGACGTCGACGACTCTGTCGTCGCCGACGTCATCGTCCGTCTTGGTGTGGGCGTGGCTGGCGCCTCCGCTGCATCCGCGGCCGTTGACCTATGTCCCACAACGGACTGCATGATCTCATCAAAAGTCGAGGCATGAACATGACGCTCCATCAGGGTCAGTTTCAGCTCCGATCGAAGGGTGGGATCGGCCGGTGCATACAGTGAGCTGATGGCTGTTTTCGCTGCTGCACGCACATTCGCATCGGGATCTTGCACGCCATCCACAAGAAAAGGGAGCAGCGTCTGGAGAGGAAGTGCACAATCTTGTAGGGAAACGAGAAGCTGGAGGGTATGTTCACGCACATGAGGCGACGTTGCACCGAGGCCGGCATCGCGGATCGTGTGTTCCCACATAGAATGAGGTGCGTCGCCCTCACGCATGCGAGCGGAGTCCAACACATCCTTGTACACAATACGCGACAGGTGCAAGAGCCATGCTTGTGCGATTGGCACATCTGCTAGTCGCTGCAGCGCCAAAGGCACACACGTCTTGATGATCGTTTGCATATTCCGTGTTGAAAGCGGCTGTGCTATCTGAATGAGCGATTCAAGCGCTTCAAACACAGCATTCGTCACACCCACATGCAGGCTAGACATGCATGTATGTAACGACATGACAGCGACATCGACATCATGCACCTGCTCAGGGACGTCGGTCAGTTCAGCCACTCACACACAAGACCTGTCGACGTACCTGATGGGTACTCTGCCACAGTGCACTCAGAGCATGTATGGCCACGACACGTTCATCGGCATCTATGTGTAAGCATGTTCGTGGCACATACCTGATGCTGCGTCGACGGCATGGACCAACTCGAGCTCCGACCTGCTTTCGTCTCCGCTCGTGCTCATGAACTTGTGTTGGTTGGAGTTGGAGGATGAAACGTCGTGGGCGCCATACGTGCACACGATTGGCTAGTCCACGTGCGTGTGGATGTATCATCGGGGGTGCTTCTACGCGTTCATCGGGCGTGTGGATGTAGTAGGGGTGGGTGGGTGGTCTTTTTCATACATAGCATTCGCGCGTCTGCCAAGTCAGGGCAAGGTCACTCCCCCCCCCCCTACTTGGGATTAAGTACAGACTTGTTGCTTGAGCCCTGAACCATCAAAGTCTACACACTTGCCTCCTTAGCCTGCCGCACTCGCTGCATTTACATACGTGCCCGCTCATGGACGTGAAAGGAAAAGCAAAGTCGCTGGACGATGCGTCTGATGCCTCGTCGAGTCATGACCTGCTGCCATGGTATGTTGAGATCTCGTATTGACCATGCAGGGTCGAAAAGTATCGTCCGTCTTCGCTGGATCAGATCATGTCTCATCAGCACATCACAGCAACGTGTACGTATTCATTCCGCAGCGGTGGTCCAGAACCACCATCTCGCGCGACTGCGTGTGCGACGCACAGCTGACATGACAGTGGAAAAGTTCATCACAGCGAACCAACTGCCGCACCTGCTATTCTATGGGCCTCCTGGTACAGGGAAGACATCGACCATCATGGCTCTTGCTGCGCGTCTATATGGTGCGTCATTCCGGAATAATGTACTCGAGGTATGTGTTGCTATTCGTGCGGTCGGCTCTTTTGGGATGCATGGATCATGTTCTAACGTCGTTTAGCTGAATGCATCTGATGATCGTGGGATTGACGTTGTGCGTGGCCAAATCAAAGCTTTTGCAAGCACACGCAATGTCTTTAGCACACAAAAGGATACGTTCAAACTCGTCATTCTCGACGAGGCAGATGCCATGACTCAAGCAGCTCAGGCAGCTTTGCGCCGAGTCATGGAGCAATACACACGCAATGTGCGCTTTTGTATTATTTGCAACTATGTCAACAAGATTATTCCTGCGATCCAGAGTCGGTGTACTCGCTTCCGATTCTCGCCACTGGACCGAGTGCAAGTCGAGCGCCAGATCGACTCTGTCATCGCGGCTGAACAGTACGTATTATGACCACTTTTTTGTTCCTGTTTTTCGTGTTTCTGCTCACACCCAACGCAGTTGCCAAATTGACACAAAGGCCAAGCATGCCATTCTGCAGCTTTGTCAGGGCGATATGCGCCGTGCCCTCAACATCCTCCAAGCATGCCATGCAGCGAGCGACATGATTGACGAAGACTCGGTATACCTATGCACTGGGCATCCTCATCCACAAGATATCGAGACAGCATTCCAAGCCATGTTGGAGCAGGAATTCACGACGGCCTTCCAAAGTACGTACGATGGTACCGCACACTCACCCACCTCTGCAGCCATCCAAACGCTGCGTGTTGAAAAGGGGCTCGCCCTCACAGACTTGCTGACGGGTATGCATGCACTTGTTCTCTCTCTTGAACTGCCACCACATGCGCGCGTATTTCTTCTGGATCATATGGCACAGATCGAGTACAGACTCAGCACGAATGCGTCTGAGCGTGTCCAGTTGTCAGCGCTCCTTGCCTCTGTCAAGGCGGCCGTCGAACTTGCTCACACTCCTCCCACTTCATCCTCATAAGCAGCAAGCTGGCGTTTCTAGACATGCATAAAAGGCAGCTTCGTTCCAAAACACGCGCCGTATGTCATCCAAGACCTGGGCATGTGTGCTGTGGTTCTTGATGCCATCACAGCCCTGTCGCTGTGTGGCAGCCGCGTCCTCGTACACGGATAGTTCCTGCCGCCGCCGCTCCCAAAGAAACTCGAGCTGTCGTACCTGCCGCCGGAGCTCGTGCAAGAGTGTGCCGCGTTCCTGCGCATCGTCTTGCAGCTGAATGAGCAGCGCATTCATGGCTGCATCACCCGTATCTCCCTCTCTCTCCTTCTCCCATACATGTGCGCATAGCATCGATGCATCGATTACCACGTCCATGTCCGTACACAGCGAGCCGCACTTGTCCAGCAACGTATCAGAGGGAGGCATGTGAGCGCGTTCGTCATGTGGTGGGGCCCGTTGCTCCGACTCCTCTGGCTGTGGATGGTCTTCCACTTTGTGTGCCGCGGCCGGCGCAACAACAACTCTCGATTCCGTCGGTGTCCGTACACCTTGCTGGTCCTTGAGGGTCTTAAGCTCACCCTCAATACCCTCTTCCCCAAACTCAGATGCCAAGCTAGGGCCTGTAAATGCACTGTCTAGTTCGTCCGCGAGTGTACCGCCCAAGGCGCCAGCGCCAGCGCTGAAGCCACTGAGCTCAAACTCGAGCGAGTGATCTTCTTGAGACATGTCTACCTACAGGACCACCCGTGGCGTGTGCAACAGAAGAAGCCAATTGACCTGCGTTTCCTTCGCCTGCTGTTACACAAGAAAAACAACCAATTTCCACCACTACCGAGATTCTTGCGTCGCCGACGCAATCATTTTCGTTGGAGACACACACCTTTGTTTTTTTCCCCCACTCACCAACCCCCTCACCACGCGTTCTTTTTCTTTCAGCCAGGTATAGAGACATTCTCCACATTCATTCCTGCTCAACGCCAGCCCCAGCTCCAAACGCGCGCTTGGCACGTTCTCAC
>ERZ501049.46-NODE-46-length-40529-cov-30.855290_pt1 | contig 40529 bp, 33 predicted proteins | sample MGYA00510866_ERZ501049 | MGnify/ENA primary metagenome ERZ501049 (study PRJEB25958, sample SAMN03398519) | human skin metagenome | study: EMG produced TPA metagenomics assembly of the Human Skin Microbiome Metagenome (human skin metagenome) data set. | reverse complement strand
AGGCCTCAACCTCCAGCCACGGGACCTGACGCTTCCACTTACTCTCTCGCTCCTTATCCTCCACATCTCGGCGTGCAAAAGCACGAGTCCTCGTTAACGTGGCTCATACCAGCGCCTGCGGGTCGTCCGTCCACCTAGAGGGGGCTCGCGAGACTGCTTCGTAAACATTATGTAATCTAACTGACACGTGCTTGCACACAACCACATTCTCCTTGTCGAGTTCCCAGGCAGGCAGGCAGGCCGTGCATACTGTCACGACCTGGGCGTCGGAAGCCGTGTGTGAGTGTGAGCGTGCTTACGACGTCTTCTCAGACAGGAGAACAGATCCTGGCATCGTGGTACGATGGTGATATCGAAACGCGCGGGAGGACGCCGTGCTGCTGGCGGCGCAGCAGCACAGGCTGCACCCCCCGTGAACCGTGGAATTGCCAAGGCCGACTGGCGCGAAGGCTTCAAGAAACCACAGGCAGGCGTCTCTGACATGACGCTGCTGACTCAGATTACCAACGAAGCTGTGAATGACAACTTGCACAAGCGCTTTTCCAATGCTGAGATCTATGTGCGTATGAATGGCTGTACTTGGTGACTGACTCTGTAGACATACATCGGGAATGTTTTGATATCTGTAAACCCATTCCGAGATCTTGGCATATACACGGACGAAATCTTGCGATCTTACCGCGGCAAGAATCGCTTGGAGATGCCGCCGCATGTATATGCCATTGCCGAGGGTGCATACTACAACATGCTGGCCTACAAGGAGAATCAGTGCGTGATTATTTCTGGAGAATCAGGAGCCGGCAAGACAGAGGCAGCGAAGCGGATCATGCAATACATTGCGGCGGTCAGTGGCGATACGACAGGCACAAGCAGCTCAAGTTCCGGCATTCATACGATCAAGGACATGGTGCTGGCGACCAATCCACTGCTAGAGAGTTTCGGATGCGCCAAAACGCTACGAAATAACAACAGCTCGCGGCACGGAAAATACCTCGAGATCATGTTTGATGCTAATGGCTCGCCCGTGGGTGCCACAATCACGAACTATTTGCTCGAGAAGGCCCGTGTTGTCGGTCAGATCCGCAACGAGCGCAACTTCCATATCTTTTACCAGCTGACGAAAGCTGCGTCGCCACAGCAGCGCGAACTGTTTGGGCTACAGGGCCCAGAGGCATATGCGTATACGGCTGATAGTCAGTGTCTGGATGTGCCTGGTATCGATGACCATGCCGACTTTGCGGCAGCCTTTGAGGCAATGCGGATCATTGGACTTACCGATGACGAACAAATGAGTATGGTGCGCATGCTCGCAACAATTCTGTGGCTCGGGAATGTGCACTTTGTGGAAAATGCTCAGGGAGATGCAGAGATCGCGAATCCAGACGTGACGGCGTTCTGTGCGTACTTGCTCGAAGTGGACCCATCAGCTGTGCAGCGAGCCTTGACACAGCGCATTATGGAGACACAGCGCGGTGGACGGCGTGGGTCTGTGTACGAAGTGCCACTGAACCCGACGCAGGCTGCGGCTGTGCGTGATGCACTAAGCAAGGCCATCTACAACAACCTATTTGACTGGATTGTCGCCCGGATCAACAGATCGTTGCAGGCACAGAGTCAGACGGCGGCCTCTGTGATTGGAGTGTTGGACATTTACGGCTTTGAAATCTTTGAAAACAACTCGTTCGAGCAGTTGTGCATCAACTATGTAAATGAGAAGCTCCAGCAGATTTTTATCGAGCTGACACTCAAGAAGGAGCAAGAAGAATATGCTCAGGAGCAAATCCAATGGACGCCCATCCAATACTTCAACAACAAGATTGTGTGCGACTTGATTGAGGCGAAACGGCCGCCTGGCATCTTTTCTGCTCTCAACGATGCGGTCGCAACGGCACATGCCGATTCATCTGCGGCCGACAACTCGTTCATGCAGCGCACGTCCATGCTCTCGAGCAATCCACACTTCGAGGCCCGTGGATCCAAGTTCCTTGTCCGGCACTATGCAGGTGATGTCATGTACAACGTCCAGGGCATGACAGAGAAGAACAAGGATGCCCTGCTCAAAGACATTCTTAACCTCGTGGACAGCTCGTCCAATGCATTCTTGATCGGCCTGTTCCCTGAAAGGCCAGATCCTAACAGCAAGAAACGGCCGCCGTCGGCAGGTGACCGGATCAAAGCGAGTGCCAATGCGCTAGTGGACAATTTGATGCAAGCCCAGCCGTCCTATATCCGCACGATCAAACCCAACCAGAACAAAAGCCCCACGGAGTACGACACACAGGCGGTCCTGCACCAGATCAAGTACCTGGGTCTGCGGGAAAACATTCGCGTCCGCCGCGCAGGATTTGCATACCGGAACACGTTTGAGAAGATTGTGCAGCGTTTCTATCTCTTGTCACGAGCGACATCGTACGCAGGTGACTATATCTGGCAAGGCGATGCGCGCAGCGGCTGTGAGCGCATCTTCCTTGATACAGGCATTGCGCGTGACGAATGGCAGCTCGGTGTCACGAAGGGCTTCATCAAGAACCCCGAGACGCTCTTTGCGCTCGAGACCATGCGCGATCGATACTGGCACAACATGGCCATGCGAATCCAGCGGGCATGGCGTGCCTTTATGCGGCGACGAGAAGAGAGCGCACGGCGCATCCAGCGTGCATGGCGTCGAAGCCGAGAGGGCCACGAGTTTCTCGAGCTCCGCGAGTACGGACATCAGCTGCTCGCTGGTCGCAAGGAACGCCGTCGCTTCAGTCTCATCAGCATGCGCCGCTTTATGGGGGATTACCTGGATTTGAATGGGTCGTCTGCCGAGGGCCGCATGCTCCGGGCCTCGGCAAACCTGCCGCCTAGCGAGCCGATCGTGTTTAGTGCGCGCGCGCAGCTCCTTGTGTCGCGACTAGGACGCACGTCCATCCCAAGTCCGCGCTTCTTGCTGATGTCGCCGCGCGCCGTGTACATTCTAGTAACGCATCTCGTGAACAAGCGGCCCCAAACAACATGTGAGCGAGTGATTCCACTCAGCACGATCCGGCAAGTCGGTCTCTCGACGCTGCGGGATGACTGGATCGTGCTGCAAGTCGGCACAGACGAAGGCGACCCTCTCTTGCATTGCGATTTCAAAACAGAGTTTGTGGCGTATCTCTTGCAGCAGACAGGCGGTCGCACACACGTTGTTATTGCGCCGCAACTAGAGTATGTGCGCAAGGGCCGCAAAAAGGCTCATGTGTCGTTCCGCAAAGACGAGTCGATTCCTGTGGGTGATGTGTACAAGAGTTCCATTGTGTCTGTCGGCTCCGGCGAGCCACCGACGAGTGTCTCACGCCCACCGGCGAAGAAACTGCCGCGCTCTGCACAACCAAGCACCAAGCGCCGCACGACATCGCGATCAGTGACGTCTCGACGACCTGTGCCAACGGTCTTGCCTACAACAACAGCCAGTCGCGGCCTTCCACCCGCGCCAGGCGGCACGGCGTCTGCATCTGCGCTTGCCGTGCCGACGACTTCCACCGTTGCTTCTGCTTCATCAGCGCCAGGGAATGCATCTGGCGCACGACACGTCCCAGCGCCCCCGCCTGTCTCGGGTGGTAGTGGTTTGCCACCTTACTTGCAGGCCCCTGCCACTTCAGCGCCATCGTCAGGCATGCCGTCGTATTTGCAACGCGCAGTTCCCGCTGCACCTACTGCGCCTGCTGCGCCTACAGCCGCTCAGTCAACGTCAGGCATACCATCATACCTAGGTTCCTCCACGACCAAGTTGGCCCCTCCAGTGACGGTGCAGCAACTGGGCTCGTCTTCCACTGCACAGACCCGCAGCGTACCAGCACCCCCTAGTGCGTCGGCTGCACCAGCAGTGGCTACTCCGGCACCTGCTCCTGCCAAGGCTGCACCGCTGCCGCCACCGCCGCCCACGGGTCGCCGTCTTCCTCGCTACCGCGCCTTGTACGATTTCGAGACGCAAGAGGCCGGTGAGCTGCCGCTCAGAACAGGCGACATTGTCGAACTGGAGGAGAAAGAAGAAAATGGCTGGTGGCTCGTCAAGAAAGGTAACACAGAGGGTTGGTCGCCCGCTGACTACTTGGAATTGATTGCTGAACCTGCAGCAGCCAAGCCACGACCACCCCCGCCCGCTAAGCCTGCAAGCGCCAAGCCTGCCGCTGCTCCAGCGAGAGTGAGTCAGTCGTCTGTCACCTCGTCATGGACCCCGCCCGATTCTCACGCTGCGCCTGTGGCTGTAATGCCAGGCATGGGTGATCCTGGTGGCTTTGCTGCCATACTTGCGCGGAAAAAGGCTGAGCGTGCAGCAGCCGCAGAACAGGGACACGTTCCAGAATAGGCGAGTTGTATCCAATACCTTGCTTCTTTTTGATGCTCTAGTTTTTTTTGTTTCGGTAGCATGACAAACATGAGGCGCAGATACGTGTAGAAAATGTCACATGGTAAATCTTGGTGGCTCTAGGTTCCGAACCCCTGCCCCTGCCCTTCTTCTCCCACGAAGCCATCGCAGAGGGAGTGGCACCAGGTGGGGACGTGCAAAGGACGCAGGATTATGTAAGCATCGCACGCCCCTTATCCCCACGATCATCATCCATTCCTGTGATCAGGTTGAGACGCACGTCGTCGTTGCCGCAAACGTTGAGGACCTGCTACTTCTGTAACGCAAAAGTTCAGTGGCTGCTGCCTTTGTGCCGAGTGCAGCTACGATGGCTGATGTGGTCCAAATAGCATCGCCAGCCCCTGATCCACTCACTGGAAAAGAGCCGCCCCTGCAACCCTCTTTGCCACCTACCACTCCTCCAAATCATGCGCTCGAACGCACTGGCAAGGTTGTATCATCGCGCGCGCGGCCACGAGCGCCCATGCAAGTTCAAGATATTCTTTGGTACGTTCGCAACTGCTCTTGTTAACTGACTTGTTATCAGGGTAACGGGCGTAGTGATTCTCATGCTTTTCCTCCATATATCGCCGCAAGTCGGCATCATGTGGCCCTACTACCAGCGAACGCCTTCCTTCACATTCAAACAGCTTGCAGTTGTGCTTGGTGTATTCAACGTATTGATCTTGTATATGTACTACACGTATTACTGCTGTGTGACTGCCGATGCAGGTGGCGTTCCCATAGGGTGGCGAGTGCCTGAGGGGTGCCACTACAAGCGCTACTGCTTCAAATGCCGTGCATTCAAGCCACCCAGAGCGCATCACTGCCGAGTTTGTCGTCGCTGCGTGCTTCGAATGGACCACCACTGCCCGTGGATCGGCAACTGCGTGGGGTTCGGTACGTATGCGTACTTTCTCCAGTACACAACCTCGGTGATGATTTCTTGCTCGTATCATCTTGTCATGACGACCATGCGTGTGTTTGATGCATGGAACACATACTACTACATGTCGCATCCGACCACGCTCGAAGCCTCGATGCTGGTCGTGAATTATCTGCTGTGTATTCCTACATTCCTTCTTGTCTCATTCCTCACACTATACCACTACTACCTTCTCAGCACAAATACCACATCCATCGAGTCGTGGGAGATGGATCGTGTGTATCGACAGATCCGCCGCGGTCATATCCCGTTCACTACCTTCCCCTTCGATGTCGGCTGCTGGCAGAACATTTCGTCCATACTTGGTTCGCGTCCCTGGCTTTGGCCGTTGCCAAAGGCACCGCGTGGTGATGGACTCGCGTTCCCTGTTGCGCCGCTTCAGGACGATCCTTTTGCAATGTATGCATGGCCACCAAGAGATCCACATGCGCGTCCTCCGAGGCCCAGCATGCGCCGAATGCGCACGCGTCCTGGGATGCATGTCCAGAATGATGTCCATGATAATGTACAGGCCCCTCGCTTTGTGCAACACCACGACGGTCCGCTGCCATCGCTTCAAGATGCTGACCATGCTGCTGACGACCACACCGCGCACACTGACATGTATGACTCGTACTCGAGCGATGGACATGAAGACGACCATGCGTTGGACGGCTACGATGACGACATCGATGACCAGCATTCATATGCGCCATCGGGGCATGTGCGTGTGCGACGAGGCAGTGAAGGATACGAGGTCATGCCGCCACACTACGCACGCGCTTTATGGGAAGATCAAGGCGCGGCAGCATTTCCACCCGGCACGGAGCCGCCGCCGCTGCCGTCGCAGTTGTGGCGGTCTGAGCTGTCACCCGCTGGTGCCGACAAGGAGGGATGGCCTGAATACCCACATGGTACATTCGCGGCGTACGGGAGTCATGTGGATGACGATGAGGACTATGACGACGACCTTCCGCTGGCTACACTGCGTGGGGCGCCGTAGCTGACTTGAATGGCTATCACGACTACGACTACATAATGACACAATTTTCATCGCTTGACTCACCGAGCATCTGGTTGAGGCCAGCAAGCTCCGGCGGCATGTCACCGAGAAGTTCTTGAGGTGGCGTGCCGAACTCCTGGAGCTTCGATACAAGATCTGCCACTTGCTTGCGTTTCTCAGGATTTGAATCGGAGTAGTTCGACGACTCAAATACAGCGATTATTTCGCCCATCGTAGCTTCTTGTGCCACGTAGGCTTGCCGAGTATCATCATCAAGCTTTTCCGCCGCTGGCGACGCTAGGTATGCAGGGAAGCGTGAATGCATGTCTTTGAGTGGCTCGTATAACACATCTTTGTTCATCAGATCCTCCATCATTTGTGCAAGCATTTTACTAAGGGAACCTTCGCCATCTTCGCCAGGCTGCGAGAGAGCCTCGAGAATCTTGGAAAAGTCGGCATTGCCATCAAGACCCAGGGCAGCGAGCGGATTAGACGTGTCGCTGTTGCTGCTGCTGTTGTTGGCTGATGCATTCGATTGTTTGAGCTTGTCCATTGTGGCCTTGACAGCATCCTGGAAGCTCTTTTCTCCCGATGCATCAGACGACCCTGTTGCTCTTTCTTCGTGAGTCTCACTGCCATGCTTAGAAGCTGCCTGCGTCTGTGACTTGGACAATGACGGCATCGCATCCCTGTCGAGTCCCTCGAGGTTGCTGGACAGCAGAAGCTTCTCAAACTGCTTCATGAGCTCGTCTTCCGCAGGGGGTGGCGCCCCTCCGCTTTCTGATTCTGATGCACGTCCTGAAGACAAAGGCGGCGCTTTCGCGTCCTTGTGTGTTGACATGTCTTTTCCAAGCTGTGCCATGAATGACTCCATGTTCTTTGTAAGCTCTTCCACGAACTCGTCGGAGAGTGGATCTTCTCCCTCGCCCATGCCAGCATTGGCGTCACCATCGACTCTGTTTTCACTCCCCTTGACGTTGGCAGCTGCGCCCGACCCATTGCTACTATTAGTTTGAGTTCTCTCTTTCGCTAGCTCCGGCGCATGGTTTGCCATGGGCGCCTCAAAGTCATCCAGTACATCTATAAGTTGCGTAAGCCATTCATATAGCCACGTACCATCCAAATCGTCCAAGTCATCGGCCGTCGCCTTCGGAGGTGTCATGGCGAACTTAGGCACAAGTGCACGCACACACACACACACACCGGGACTCGTGTCAGACTTGGTTAAATACGGCTTAAATTGTATCGGATTTCAGCTCAACCCGTGTTCCTGCGCCAAACCCACATTCTCGCTCCGATAGGCGACGCCACAGCCCAAGTCCACTCCACTTGATCCTGATAAAATACACCACACCCCCTGCTGTCGCAACACGCAATTCTTTGTCTTTGGTAGCGGGGTGACGATAACACGACGTATGTCCATTGTTGAGCATGGACACTGCGCTCCACACGTTTCTAGCGCAAGTATCGCCTCATAGACGGTCCTATTCGAAAGTGGTTATCTCGTCGTGTGATGATGGTGGTACGTGACGCGTTGGTCAACGAGCATCCACTCACACCATCCAAGCCGGCCGTGGTCTCGTGGCTTCTTGTCCCGTACAGGTATGTGCACAAAGCAGCTTCTAATTATAGCCGCGTGAGAAGCTACTTGTAATCCCACCGCGCGCGCTCTTCAATGCCAGGCAAGTGACCCGTGGTCGCCACGTTCATTGGGCACCTCTACAAACAGCAGACCCCCGCACGACTTCCACGGCCACGGACGCCGCGACTACATCGTCTCTCTCGCCGCTATCTTCACACCAAATCCTTGCATGTGTGCTTGCACAATGGCGCGCGACATCGCAGCAACTGGGCTCGACTCAGCAATCAATTTCTCGCATGGATGCATTCTTTTCATCTCTCCCTACCGACTTTGATACCATGCCACTCGCTTGGATGCTTGATGGACGCACACATCTTTTGGACGCTCTGCCACCATCTGCTGTCCACAAGTTTGCTTCTGTCAGGACCCGCTATGAAAATGACTGGAGTCGCGTGCGCTCTCTCGATTCAACGACGCTTGAATCATTATGGGCGTCCGTTGGTTTGCCGGGTACACGCGCTGGTGCGCTGAACGAGCGGCACTTTGCATGGGGCTGGCTCTGCACAAACTCACGCTGTGTATACATGGACTTGCATTATGTGAAGCACGAAGACAATTTCACACTTGCACCATTGCTGGACATGGCGAATCACACAGCACTCCGAGAGAAGGAATGCACCGTGCGCTACAGCGCAATAGATGGCATGGAATTATGTGCTCCGCCAGAATCGTCGCTCCAGGCAGGTGAAGCCGTTTGTATTACATATGGACCCCACGATAATGCTACGCTGCTTGTCGAATACGGATTTGTTTTGCCACGAAATGTGAATGCAAACCGCCTGGAACTGAGCGACCAAGTCAATGCTGCCTCTTCGTGGCACGGTAATCCACATGCAAGTGTGTGGCTTGATGAGGCTGTGGACAGGCTGATTGAAAGTCAAGGCGCTGCTGGTGAATGGAAGCGTTCTCTTTTGCAAAAAGAGGGATATTGGGGGTACGTCCATGGTCACATAGTCGTACATGTTACTGACTTGAAGCGACTACACATTGCAAGCGAAGCCTGAGCCGGCCCATCCATCCCACCGGCTCTACACAGCGCTGCGGCTCCTTAGCATGGAAGTACAAATGGGTGCAAACGACATAACTGATTCGACGTCAACGTCTGCATCCACGAAGAAGCGATGCACGGAGCGTGTCTATCTCCCTGAAGATGCCGAAAGAGTCTGGCGCCTTGTGACGTACGGCGTGCGTGATCAGCTCCCAGCTGCCAATGAGCAGGTGGTGCGGCAATTCCTAGTGACGCTATGTCATGATACAGATCACGAGCTTACCGCGCGTCTCACGCGACTGGACGGCATGGACGATGCTTCGTCTTGTATGGTGCGAGCATTGCTGGTCGAAGAACGCATGATTGCGCGGATTGTTCGAGCTGGCGTTGAGCGAGGTGATGAATGGTAGACAGCGAAACGTGGGGCGCTTCGCTCGATCAATGCTTGTACGTAAGGCAGTCCAACACAAGCAAATTTCAGGGCTGTTCCATACGGCTTTAGCCTTCTGCTCACTGACTCTTGTTCTTGGCGGGAGCAAAGAAGCGCTTGTGCATGGCACGGAGCATTTTAAAGAACCACATGTAGTTAAGCATGTTCAAGACCGGTAATCCAAGTGAGTAGTACCACTTCAGAATCATCGACACGTTTTGTCCGGATGGACTCCATAGAAGTGAGATGAGCTCATAGCTCGCGTACACACCAAACGTCATGCGCACAATCACGTAGGTCAAAAGGAGACACAACGCGTTCACGAACTGGATGCGCGAGCCCGTGAGTCCAAGCTTATCGAGGAACCAGTGGATATTCAGGAACGGTGTGCTTAGTTCCCACATCACGATACTGAGCCCTTGGAACATGAGGAACGGTTTGTACACGAGAATATTGGCGCTCAAGCCAAGCACACCATGCAATATAAATGCAGGTCCTTCGTAACGCAAAGACACAATAACATCCCAAACGAAGTAGCCCAGCGGAAGTGCATACAGCTGACCTAGCTCGTATTGATATCCAAATATCCGGTCCACCTTATCGTCCATGTACAGCCAGAAGTAAGTGATGAGCGGCGCCACTACAGCTGAGTGTATGAGAGAGACCACATGCAGATCCCAGTGTATGCGTGTGCGGGTAGACATATTCGAGAATGTCCGGGGGAACAGATATGGGCTGAGGCTGTGAGAGAGCAGCTGAAGCGACCACCACAACATCAATGAGCGTAGGAGCGACACGAAATGCACCGGCAAGTACGGCAGACCCACAGCCTCGCTGAATGGTGTGATCCATTCGCGAATCAACTTTTGATCGATCATGTTGGTGATTCCACAGACAAAGACCTCACGACAGGGTACAAGTCGAAAGAGAATTCAAGGACCAGGGAGTGCTAGCTGCTTGTACGACTCTTACGTCAACAAAGATCACACGTCCTCTGATCTGTCGTTATTCCTAATTTTTATTCCATCCTGGGCCACACTCTAGATAACCTCCACACTTAGTGCAATGCATCGCACAGGCGCCACGGACACCTCTCGTTCTTTCTGTCCTTAACGTGTCCGTGCATGCATACAAAGACATAGTCTATGAGCCCTCCTACAGTAAAGAATCGAGCGCAAGACACGCGCAAAAGGCTCACTCTGAGCATGAGCGGTTTGCCGAAGATCATCACGGCACACTCGAGAGGGCGCTCAGCACAGCCTTAAGACCAGCGGATGTAATGTCCACATCTACACCCGAACCCCAGTAGCCTTGCGCCTTGTTCGCACCCACGCTCGCACTCTCGTCGGACTTGACAAGCTCGACATATGATGCTGCCTGCGCACGCGTTTGGCCATGCGAGCTCGTCGCGGATGAGCCAATGGCCAGCGCACCAGGGCGAGTAATTGCATGTTCGCTATACTCGCGCACATTGACAGAAATGTGGAAGTGCTTTTCAATCGCGTCCATCAGGGCCGAAATAGGACCGTTGCCTGTACCACATACATCCACAATCTCGCCGTTGTGTGCGATCTTGCCGGTAAACCTGCGGTGACGCGGAGTGCTCTCGCCGTTCGTTTTCATCGACTCCGATACAACCACATCGTCACCTTCGTCCGAGAGCCTGAAAGAGCGCAGTGAGAAGCGCCCCTCAACCTTCGACACACCAGCAATCGGCACGTAATATTGTTTGCTGAATGCCTGGACGATATCGTCCGTGGAAATTTCTTTGCTTGTCCGCTCTGCCACTGATTGGACCACCCGGTAGAACGCGACCTGCATCCGACGAGGAAGCTCTACACCCAGCGCTTGTGTCAGCAGATAAGCAATGCCACCCTTGCCGCTCTGACTGTTTACACGAATAACTGCCTCGTAAGTGAGACCCAGGTCCGCGGGGTCCACCGGCAGATAAGGCATGCTCCAAACCTTGTCGCCAGCGTTCCAACGCTTCTCCTGCGCCGCGAATCCCTTCTTGATGGCATCTTGGTGCGAGCCACTAAATGCAGTCATCACAAGCTCACCTGCATACGGATGACGCGGGTGGACAGGCAGGTTATTGCAGCTAGTAACGACCTCAATGACCGACGGCAGATCCGTCAGCACAAGAGGACCTGGCTGCACACCCTGTGTGTACAGGTTCAGGGCAAGTGTCACGATGTCGACGTTGCCCGTACGCTCGCCATTACCGAACAGGCAGCCTTCCACACGGTCTGCACCAGCCAGCATGCCGAGCTCGGCCGCTGCAATACCGCAACCGCGATCATTGTGGGGGTGAAGCGACACAATAATCGAGTCACGGTCGCGAACATTGCGGCAGAAATACTCAATCAGGTCTGCATAGTGGTTAGGCGGACCAATTTCCACTGTCGCTGGCAAGTTGAAGATGATCTTGTTGCTTGGCGACGCAAGACCCCATGCCTCTCGCACAGCCTCGCATATCTCGATCGCAAAGTCCGGCTCAGTTTGAGAGAATGTCTCGGGCGAGTACTCATAGCGGAAGTTCGTGCCACCATGGGCCGGCTGACTGTAGTGATCCATCAGCTCGCGCACTAGCTTGGTGTGGCGCACTGCAAGTTCCAACGTGCGTGCCTTGTCATTGCCAAATACAACTTGCCGGAATAGGGGTGACGTCGCGTTGTACATGTGAATGATCACATTCTTTGCGCCCTTAACTGCCTCGAAGGTTCGGCGGATCAACTCTTCGCGAGCTGGCGTCAGTACCTGGATGCTCACGTCGTCAGGGATATGGCCTTCTTCGATGACGCGGCGCACGAACCCAAAGTCAGTATCACTTGCGGACGGGAATGCCACTTCAATCTCCTTGAAGCCGCACGACACAAGTGTCTTGAAAAAAATTAGTTTCTGCTCCTCGGTCATGGGGTTTGCTAGGGCTTGGTTGCCATCGCGCAGGTCCACGGACGTCCAAATAGGAGCTGTGCGTTGGATCTTGCTGGGCCATTGACGATCCGTCAGGTTGACGGGTGTGTATGGCTTATACTTATCACCAGGGTTCATCGTTCCTTGGAAGCTGGGGGTAGGGAGTGTGAATCCGGGTTGAATGCAGATAAGCAGCCTATCGGATTCCGTGCAACTAACTCCGTATAGCAAGCCACAGGCCACTCGACCGCTAGTTGTGCCAAGACGTGTGCGCGTGATTTCCATTACGACGCTGACATTGTGTTGACAAATCAAAGGTCCGTGTGTTGTGGGAAGGTCTGCCACGTGAGATGATGCCAGTAGGCCCTGTCCTTTGGATAAGCAGTTGTGGGCACAGCGCGGGGACATGCAGGGTGGCTAGATATTTGCCCGAGCGAATTGTGCGAAGTTTAAGGCCAGGAAAGCGCCGCGAACGCGCCAAATCAGAGGGCAAGTTTCCCCCATCGAAAAAATCTACGGGCCCATTTGACAGCGGCGCAGCTTGGAACTTCCTACCAGTCAACCACCATGGTATTCACTCCTTCGGAGATTGATCTCAAGTCAATTGCTACCATCCGTACGTCCCTGCTTTATCATTCCGGCATATCGCCGGTACTTGTCATTTACGTCATACTAACACATCTTCAGGCACCCTAGCAGCTGATGTGGTAGCCAACGCTAAGTCCGGCCACCCTGGCGCGCCCATGGGTCTGGCTCCTCTAGCGCATTTGTTGTGGAGCCGCATCATGGTCGCCGACCCGAAGGAATCACACTGGATCAACCGCGACCGTTTCGTTCTCTCGAATGGCCATGCATGTGCGTTGCAGTACATCATGCTGCATCTCATGGGTTACGACCTGACGATGGATGACCTGAAGGCTTTCCGTCAGCTCGACTCGCGCACGCCCGGCCATCCAGAGGTTCACCACACCGACGGCGTCGAGGTGACGACCGGTCCCCTCGGCCAGGGATTTGCAAATGCCGTTGGTCTCGCGATCGCACAGGCTAACGCCGCTGACACGTACAACAAGGACAACTTTGATTTGTTCACAAACCGGACGTATGTGTTCCTCGGCGATGGATGTATGCAGGAAGGTGTGGCCTCTGAAGCTGCCTCGCTTGCCGGGCATCTACGTCTGCACAACTTGATTGCGTTCTTTGACGACAACCATGTTTCCATTGATGGTGATACCAAGTGTTCGTTCACAGAAGACGTACCTAAACGTTTTGAGTCATACGGATGGAACGTCCTTATCGTGGACAATGGTGACAGCGATCTGCAAGCTTTGTACGACGCTGTCGTCAAGGCGTGGGACGAGAAGACCAAGCCGACACTTGTGTGTGTGCGGACGACGATTGGTTTCGGCTCGGTGAATCAGGGCAAGGCCAGCACGCATGGCTCGCCGCTGAAAGATGACGACATTGCACAGTTGAAGCAAAAGTTTGGCTTCAACCCCGACGAGAAGTTTGTGGTGCCTGACGATGTGCGTGCCGCATACAAGTCGTACGCTGAACAGGGTGCTGCCAAGCGTGCTGAATGGGAGAAGATGTTTGAAGAGTACGGCCGTAAGTACGAGAATGAACACAAGGAGATCTGCCGCCGTATCGCACACAAGCTGCCTGAGGGCTGGGACCAGGTGCTCCCTCGTTACGAACCGAGCGACAAGCCCATGGCCACTCGTAAGCTCTCGGAGTTGGCCATCACCAAGCTCGCTAGTGTTCTACCAGAGATGCTCGGTGGCTCTGCGGACTTGACTGGCTCGAACCTGACTCGCTGGAGCGATGCAACGGACTTCCAGAACCCGAGTCTAGAAATTGGCAAGTACAGTGGCCGCTACATTCGCTACGGTGTGCGTGAACATGCCATGGGTGCTATAATGAACGGTTTGTGCGCCTACGGCATGCACATCCCTACTGCTGGAACGTTCCTAAACTTTGTGACGTATGGTTGGGGCGCTGTGCGTCTGTCATCGCTGTCGAACTTCCAGGTCATCTGGGTTGCGACGCACGACTCCATTGGCCTTGGAGAGGATGGTCCAACGCATCAGCCTATTGAAGTTGCAGCTGCGCTGCGCGCCCTGCCTAACATGGACTTCTGGCGCCCGGCTGATGGCAACGAGGTTTCGGCTGCTTACAAGGTGGCCATCGAGAGCTACAAGACACCTTCAGTTGTGTCGCTTACACGTCAAAATCTGCCACAGCTTGAGGGCTCGTCAATTGAGAAGGCTGAAAAGGGTGGCTACGTTCTGCTCGAGGACAAGGAAGCTGCCATCACGCTTGTATCGACAGGCTCCGAGGTCTCAATTTGTGTGGATGCCGTTGCCAAGCTTGCTGAGAAAGGTATCAAGGCGCGTGTCGTCTCAATTCCTTGCTTCCGCGTGTTTGACCTGCAGCCTTACGACTATCGCATTTCCGTTCTGCCGTCTGGCCACCCGATCCTATCGGTTGAAGCGTATAGCACATTTGGATGGGGTGTATACTCGCACGTGCACCACGGTATCAACCGCTTCGGTGTGTCGGCTCCATACCAGAAGGCGTACGAGAAGTTCCAACTCACTGACCATGACATTGCAGACAAGGCTGTCAAGGTTGTCGAGTACTACAAGTCGATGGGTCATATTCACTCGCCTATTGCAGTGCAGGCTGCCTTTGAACTGCAGAAGTAACAAGTCGCGTAAGGTGGTGAAGAAGCACGTGTAAAGTCAGCTAGTATGTGTGTTGCACCTTGCTGTTCGTCCCACCATGTGTTGACGAGTTGATTGATGAATCGAGGGACCATGCTTAATACACATCGATGATTCCCGTTCTTGGTGTCCTATGTCTGCAAATACTTAACCCGAATTTTTGGTCCCTCCCCTTGTCGAAGTAGGTCTCATATCCAAACACGACCAGTAGAACCACTATAAATGACAATTACACAGCCGTAAGGATGTATTTTGCGGATCATCGACCAAAAGGACAAGGACGTGGAACAGTGCGTGGAATCATTATGCAAGGCCTTGCCAATTCGCACTCCCCAGTTGCATTTATACTTTCATATGTCTTCATTTGGCGCAGCAGTATCAACCGACGCGCTCTGTAAATGAACGTATCGATTAGACACCTCGTCGACGACCTGGTCGTATAGTAGCACTCTCAATTCCGCTACCGTGAGCGGTCTCTTCACTCTGTCCCAATTGTGATTTTGATGATGCATCAAATATTTCAAGACGACGTTTTTCACGCGCAGCTTGCGTTTGTAAAGCCTCAGCATGTTCTGTCGCACGTTGTGCCTCAATTTGCGCCTTTTCTGCTTCGTCACGGATCGCGAGGACTCGTGCATTGTGCTGCACTATGCGTTGCCGTTCGCGATCCTTTAACAGTTCCTATACGTGTCAAATAGTGAGAAAAAGAAAAATAAGTGCAAGGTCATCACATACCTCGATCGTGGGAGGGTGTTGGCGTGTGTGCCGCATCCATGCGTCCCACTGAATAGGCATCTCTTTTGGATTAAAGTCGCTCAAATTTGACAAAGACTTCCATTTGACCACACTGTATGTCATGTATAAAATTGTCCGGTTTCTTTCACGTACCGCCTTGTCCGCTTCGGATCGCCGTGCAGAGACGGAAGCTCCATGTATGTATTTTGCTCAAGGTCATGCCCAACAATGTAACGGGCATTTCCTATCCTCAAGACGCGTGAGAGGGTTCGCCACCACGAAGACACCGACATGCTGGGGATATGCCTTGATAGGTTCAGCTGTGTCCAAAATTACTCAAGTGGTGATGAACGCCTGTCAGCGTGGCCTATTTGGAAGACGACCGAAATACACTGCCCAAAATCAACGTGTGCTTGGCAAATCGTACAGCATACAACACAATGGAGGCGTGCCTTCCTGCCAAAATGCCAAAGATGCGCTCCAGGCTACCTTCACACTCCGTGCAAGGATGGTACGAGAGACGGAAATGCCCTTACTGCCTATGTTGTGAATGAAGAGGGTAAACCAGCGTCGTGCCACGTCGACCATGACGAAGTAGACGCGGATGAAGGGGTATGGGACGCTGATGGGCGAACCGCTATATTTTGTTGGTCTACGCCGAAGTAGCCATAACGCGCCCACTCAATCAACTGTGACTCCGAAAAGGGGCCAAACACTTGAACCTCTGGATTCACACGTTCGCCCTTTTCCCTGGCCATCTGCGCAAGATATTTAGGCGTCCATTTATATTCCCACATGTATCCAGCTCGATGTTCTGATGCAGTTTCTTCGGCAGTGGCAGCCTCGACTGTCTTCTCCTTAGGACGCGAGGGATCCCAGTCCTCGGGGACGAGGCGCGCCCGGCGCACCATCCGAACGAGGCCTTCGTACACGTCGTCATATACGTTCATGTGTCCATACTGTGACATTAGCACACCTGCGATATGCGTCAGCCGTTCAAACTGAGCGCGGCTTTGTTGATCGGAAGATGCCTGTTCCTTTGCTCTCTTCGTCGCTTTGCCAAGCCTCTGTAGTGTGTCCAACACACTTTCACCAGGCTTCATACACTCAACGAGCTCTTTCATGGCGTGTTCCATTGTAGGAAATGCAGCCTCTTGCTGTTTTTCTCGCTCAAGTTCCGCAGCTTTGCGACGTCTTTGTGACTCACTTGCAGCCTTCATAGACTTTCTCGAGTAGTTTCCTTCAAGCCAACGGTCATTCTGGCTGAACTTGTCGCGTGCGTTGCGGATGTAGTTTCCGTCCTCGTCAAACTGGCCACTTTCCATCTCTGACTTCATATTAAACTTTTCGATGCGGAATCCCATGCCATGTTTTTTAACGGAACCACGTTGTGCTTTTTGGCTTGGAGATCCTGGCGGTGTGCGCTCTGCATCTGCATTGGCATCTTCGTGCCGTTGGCTTTTGATGGCCAACTCGTGTTCATACTCGGGATCTTCTTCGGGGTCCATCACGTCCTCGTAATCTTCCTCGTCATCATCGCCATCATTTCCGTGAATATTATGAACCTCATCCTCTATTTTCGTGCGTGCTCCGAACTCTTGTCCCTCGATATCCGATAGCTTAAGGAAGCGTGTCTTTTTCTTGGTCGTTGATACGTCATCCTCCTCTTTACCACTTGCTTCGGCGAACATATCATCATCTCCATCATCCTCAGCATGATCTCGTTCGTTAGTTTTGCGCATTCGTTGTGCGCCAGACTCGTTATCCGACTCATCCGACTCGTATCCCTGAGTCATCACACGACCCCGTCTCAGCTTGGTTTGCCGAGCAGCGTGTGCCTCCATGTCCAAATCACCAAGTACATCTTCATCTTCATCATTCACATGCGCCCTCTTACCAGATGTGCTCGATACAGAATCGGGCGCTTTGCGTTTCATTCTACACTAGCCACACAAGCACCGCCCGTCTGCGTCGTCAAAACAAGAACGATGGAAGACATTGTCGATGATGTCCGCTCCTCCACCTATCAGGTCGTGGAGAATGATGCTTGCGGCACTGGCAAAGCAAACTTACTCTCCCTCTCACTTCTATACTTGCGGTCGACATTGAAATGGATGTACATGCCACGCTGCGACGTGTACATTTACCACCGCGCTCTGAACATAGGATTGAGCTTGACGCTGGGGAGGCTGTTGCTATTCGATTTGTTCCTGATCCTATATCCGGGCACTATGGCGATGCAGAAGTATTTGGCGCACCATTGGTGGCGGGGTCCCAAGAGCGTTGGTATACATTTGGAAATGAGGCCAAATTTGCCATTTCGTCATGGGGTGGTGCTGAAGTAGAAATTCTTGGAGCGGCGTCGACTGAGTATATGGCTGATGAACCGTCTCCTACATATACATATTGTACTAACTTGCATTTGAATTTGGAGCGCGCGCGCATTCGAGCACGAGAACAATTACGCACAGACCCATCTCTACAAAAGATTTTGGAGGATATGGATGTTTCTGAGCGGACAATACCTGCTTCGTATGAGCAACATGGTGCTGGGGCGAGCGGGAGTGACTTGTATCGAGCGGCAGGCCAAGGTCCTCGTGTCATGATCGTAGGGCCTGAAAGCGCCGGTAAGACGAGTTTGGTCAAATTTCTTGCGAACTATGCACTTCGATCACCCGCGCTAGCGAATGTAAAGGAGGGTGACGATGCTTCTCGTCGTGCAAAGGATCGTAGCGAGCCTGAAATGCATCCAGGACCGGACGTTGCTCACGACGACGACGACGACGATGATGATGAAAATAGAAAAGACGACGAAGAAAGTGGTGTTAACGACATGAAACATCCAAAGAACAGGAAAAAACACGGCTCAGCTGATTCTCAAGCAAAGAAGACACTCAGTGATATCACTGGCTGGTGGCCGATGATTGTGGCGCTTGATCCTTCGGAAGGCGCTGTGCCAGTCCCTGGATGCGTAAGTGCGATTCCTCTCACGCCCATGCCGACCAATTGGCTCCCATCGCCATCGCCAGCGCTGCCATATGGTATCACTACTCAAACAACTGGTACTTTGCCTCCGAGCGTGTCAACTGTCCAAAGTGTGATGCCAGTATCATTATGGATGGGCAAAGAGAATGTTCGGGAGAATGAACGTCATTCACGCCGTGTCATAGACTGGCTTGCTTACTATATTGAGAAACGGCTCGTTAAGGATTGGCGCGCTCGTATGTCAGGTCTTCTGCTCGACATGCCGGGAGTAATCACGGCTGATGCTCGTACCCGCTACGGATTTATCCAGTATTGTGTACGGGCGTTCAAAATTGATACTATCGTCGTGCTGGGTCACGAGAAATTGAATCTTGAGCTTACGCGTATATATGCGAATGACACATCGGGACATGCGCCTCGCATCGTGAAAGTGCCTCGTTCGGGTGGTGCTGTCGAAGTGGACGAAGTCTACAAGCAAAAGCTGCATGACTTACAAATACGCTCATACTTCTATGGCATGCCGCCTGCTTTGACGAAAGAAGCCGCGGTCACGTCTATGTCGATGAATGACGAGAACACTCCAGCTAGCATACCAGCTGGTCTAGATGAGCACTTAGGTGCGGTGCCCACACTCAGTCCTTACTCAACGACAATACCACTTGACCTACTAAGCATTTATCGCGTGGGCCAAGACCGCGTAGCACCCTCTTCCGCACTACCGATTGGCGCTGAGCGCGTCCTTTCTGAAATGCAGGTCGTCAAGCTGGATCCTGTGAACTCATCTAGCGATATGTCAATGCTGCTGCATTCTGTCCTCGCACTCGTCGAGCCACCGCCGCAGAATCAATCAAAAGACGAGACAAGCTCCTCCGATGATCCCGGGCATCATGACTATGAGGATGACGAGCTGCTGGGCGCGGCTATCTTGGGATTTGTTCATGTGTACGTAAGGGTACAGCGGTGTAGTGATGGCGCCGTGAATGGCACCACTTGTTTTTGTTTCTTCTACTAACGACGATGTATCAATTTTTTAAACAGCTCTGACATGGATTTGCATCGCAAAAAGCTGACAGTTCTATCGCCCAAACCAGGAAAATTGCCCAGCACTACAGCTCTTATTGGTGTACGTATGCATAGAAGTCTATTATGGCGACTTACTTACCTTCCATCTACAGAATCTACAATGGCAGGACATGTAGCATAATAATTTATAGCAAGAAGAGTCGCGTGCTCTGAGAACGCATCAGTGATAAACATATGCACGGGTCATCAAGTCAACGAAGCAACGGATTTCGATCAAAAGTCGCCGCCACCCATGTCACCGCCACCCATGTCACCACCGCCCATGTCATCCATACCACCCATGCCACCACCCATATCATTCATGTCACCATCATGATAGCCATCCATGTACGCATCATGTTGCATATCATCTGTGCGGAGGTAAGTAACGCATGCTCCTTTCGAAACACAATTCTTTCTGGACACTTACGAATGCCATCTTCCACAGCCATACCACCCAAGAAACCAAGACCACCTCCCAAGAGACCTGGACCTAGCATACTACCCATTCCGCCACCGCCCATACGGCCCATACCACCCATACCACCCATACCACCCATGCCGCCGAAGCCGCCCATGCGATTACCCATGCCCATGCCATAGCCACCAGACATAGGGCCACCCATGCCGTAGCTAGGGCCAGACATCACAGGCGGTGCCTGCTGGTGAATGTGCACCTGTTGTGGCGGCATCTGTTGTGGGTAGCTCGACTGTCCAGGGAATCTTGACGACGACGACGGTTGCGATTGCGGTTGCGATTGCATATTAGGAGGAGGACCAGATGGAGGGTTATACGTGGTGCCTTTATTCTCATCGGCTGGGTGCGTCCATGTCGAGCGCGGTGGATTGGCACGGGTGTCAACGTAGAAATACTGCTTGTAGCTGGTCATACAGTTAGCCACACGTCATGACACGGCTCAAGTTAAGCCAAACATACTTGTTGTCAAACTGCTTGACCCATCCTTCTGGAAGAGGGCGATCTTCACCCTTTGTGCTTGAGTTGTACGAAGGGGGCTTTGCGTCTACCTTGTTGTCAGACATAATGTGTCGGGATGGACAGGTACACATCTAAGCACTTCGACGCGATATCGGTTTGAATTGTTCTCCGTGCGCGAGTTCTGTATGTCATTACATAAGAAGTGTGATTTTGAAGTGATGTTGTTCCGTCCAGGGTGCGAATCGGGCCAACCATAGGCGGATTGTAGGGGATCGTTTCACTGGATTGATGTCGGGGCCGTAACCAAAAATAGTTGAGCATTTGACGGCCGTAATATTCCACCTAAATCGGTCACGATTGGTTGTCCTACGGAGAGTGAGAGAAGGTAATAATCTAGTGCAGGTCTCACAGAAAATAGATATATAATGCTTGCCTATGCAAAGGAGAATGCAGCGGATGTTATGCTGAAGCACGTTATGCTCCATCGGAAACGCCATGCCTAAGCATACGTTTTTTCCACTCTTATTCCAAGTCCGAGCAAGACAGAAACAAAGCTGGGCATGCACACACACGTTACACAACGGCTTCGACTGTATTCGGTATCTACATCCTTGCTCCTCCATGTTGTTTAGACAGTACGATCGCCTTTCTTTTTCTGCTTGCGAGGCGGTGTCACGGGTCGGCCCATGTTGATTCCTCCATAAGCATATTTCTGCTTCTTCTCTGCTGGCTTCAGGATTTGGAACGAACAAAGCAACGTTTCATCCACACTCATCATGGCACCTGCGTTGTCAAATTCACCACAGTAGTTGGGTGCCGAGAACAGAGTGACAAGCTGGCGCTTCGCAAAGAACTCATATCCATCTTCCACAACCTGATGTGCACGGCAGATCAGGTCCATATCGTGTTTTGCAAGAAAGCGAGACACAACGTCAGGTCCGAATGTGAACGATACTCCTCGATCATTCTCAGACCATCCTGAGATGTCCTTATCGGGATCCGACCACAACAGGTCACACAGCAGACCCGTGTCCGGCACATCCGTCGGGCGCATTACACGTCGAATCTGTTCCATGCTTTGGAGATCGGGGGACAAACCACCATGCATTGTGAAGATCTTCTCGTCAATAATCGCCGCAATCGGAAGACAGTTGAAGCAATCTGTGAATGTCTTCCATAGCTTGATATTGAAGCGACGTTTGCACTCGTCATAGAATCCATAAATGCGATTGATACTAGCGCACTCGTGGTTTCCTCGGAGAATAAAGAAGTTTTCAGGGTACTTGATCTTGTAAGCTAGCAACAGGCATATGGTTTCTAGACTTTGCTTGCCTCGATCCACGTAGTCGCCAAGGAATAGGTAGTTGGCCTCTGGAGGAAATCCGCCATACTCAAACAACCGGAGCAGGTCGTAGTACTGACCATGTATATCGCCTGAGCGGTAAGTCAACTGTGTCACAAGAGAGAATGCGGTGCACGTACCACAAATTTTGATGGGCGCTTCAAGCTCAAGAAGAATCGGCTGATTGATAAAGATATCACGCGCTGTCAGACAGAGGTACTTGATCTCATATTCCTCTAGTTGTACGGGTTTTCCTGGACGTGATCCACGCACTAGTACCGCGTAAGTCATTTGTTCAAGGGCGCATCATCCTCCTCCTGTGTAACATACCTTCCAGAAGACGGTCAATAATATTATCCACATCGACTTCGGCTGGTGAGTTGTCTGACATATTGAACTGCGCAGTGTTAGCATTTGTTCCCTATATTATGAGCGCACGCAGCAGAAAAAAACAAAACGACATGGTTTCAGCACACTCTGGCGCATACCTTCATATGCGCGCTCATATGTCGTTCCCGTCGTCGACCACTTACCTATTACGTCAAGCAGAGAAAAACTCGGGAGTTTTCGTCACGCTTTGTTCACCAATACAAAGGCTGGTTGCACGAAGGAAGAAGTCAACGCGGCCTTCCACAAGCGAACTAGACAAGTGCAACCTCTCCGATCCAACGTGCTTCGTATCGCACACAAGCGTAAACCAATGCGACCGTTGTCGGCTTTTGATGACTTCGAATACGTTGCCTCGGGTCAATTTTTCACCTCCAGCCCGGGTGTTTGGCTGGCATGGCTCGGGTATTTTTGAAATTATTTTATGACAAAGCATGGTAGCGTCGATTCCGCTCTACCCGTTGGTCCGACACACCCCCAGAAAGTGTCTCTCGGGGGATGTCAGTGAGCGAAAGTTCTATGGAGGCGCATCCTCATTTCGTCATGTGGGGAAAGGGACAATGAAACAAGTTGACCATCAAGAAATGCCAAAAAGTTCCCTGCGTACGACTTGGGAATGAACATGCGACGCATCAGAAAAACAAGTCATCCATGGGTATGCTATGACGAAGATGAGGGTGTTAGTACTGTCCTAGCTGCGGAGCGGCTGCTTTGTGGTGTAGCAAACGTAGCATTAGGGGCATAAACGGAATCCAAGAGTAGCTTCGTAGCGAGAGCATCCACAGCTTCCAAATGCTCGGCCTTTATGTCACCCTCTTGCGACATACTCAGTGCCTTGTTACCAAGCAGTTTGGCGGTGCACTGTTGTGATTGTAGTTAGTCGGTCTACGCGAAAGGCTTGACATACCATCTTCAGACCCCAAAGTGCGCGCACCCATGGACCTTGCACACGATCGACCGTTCGCTCGCTCGATGGTGCGAGGTTGCCGTCGCCTAGCTCTAGGATGCGCAGAAACATTTTGTAGGCTTTGGCAATATCTCCCGTCGTGTAAAGAGTTTCAGCATACTTGAGGATATAAAAGACATTATGAGGCGCAAGCAGGACAAGTTCCTCCAGAGCATAAGCTGCTTGAGAGTACTTATTCTGGCTCAGATACAAAGAGGCAAGCTCAAGCCAACACTCGTGATCCGTTGGATAGATATCGACGAGCTCGGCAAGGCCCTCAGTCGCACGCGTCACACCCTCAGGCTTCGTTTTTATGCAGGCGAGGCGACGCTTGTTTACGAGCAGATTTGATGGCTCTTTTTCCAAAAGTTTCTCATACAAGCTTTGTGCTTCATCTAGGCGGCCGTGTGATTCCTCAATGACGCCCTTAAGAAGCGCAACACGGGTTGAATCCATGAAGCGCGATTGGAGACGAGAGAGGCACAACTAGAAGGTGTTAGGTATGAATGTATGCCTAAACGTGCGTACCTCAGCAAGGTCTTGGTTTCCAAGCTCGGCAGCAGCCATGCCCAGCTGTTCAAGGAATGCCCACACATCTGAGCCTAGTTTGGAAAGGTAGTTGTGTTCGAGCAGCCATTCCCCGAAACGCACAATGTCATAAGGATTGCGTTCCTGTGTCCTGCTAGTTAGCTAAGCATATCACATACAGGCGCTGTTGCTCGAGCCATGCAATGGCGTCCTGTACAGCGATCGGAGCGTCCTGCGACATATGCGTGCGTGCTTATGAGCTGACTGAAGCTACTTTGACGGCAAATGCCGTGTGGGTGAGTCCTGTGTGCTATTTTCGGCCGAGATACACATGCGAGTTTGGGCCATTAGGTGGTTGGGGCGTTGGGTGTGTCTCGAAGATCGGCTAGCCGCGGGTGAAATTTTGGCGCGCGCCTCAGTCGGGCCCAATAGGACCACGATGTGTACAAGTACATGCGCTTTGTAAAAAAAGCAATTAGACGGGTGTGTGGGCTGTCGCTGAGGGAGGGGGAAAGGACGTGAGTCGAAGAACTCGCAGGACGTGGAAGCCGACCAGACGGAGTTGACACTTTGGCTCTCTAACCAAAAAGACCGACTGTGATTGCAAATGGTACGTGTACATACTATGAGCTTACGACTAGGGAGCTGGACCTCGTTATCCGTATCCAAAGGAGGTGTGGTCGCCAAGTGGTACGTGTGCAATTCAGAGAGGATCAGCTAACCATGTGCGCAGGTGGCTGGTGGACTCGGTACGTTGTGCGGTTCTGGTATTGTCCTCTGCGACCGACATGGTGAAGCAGGTGGACTGGCTGCTAGATATGCACTCTTGCACACGGAGACGTATCGTATGGATGGCTAACAATTGGGATGAATTCCAATATAGTCCAAAGAACTGGGTTTCGAACACAGTCGTGGTTGCAACGGGTCTGGCCATCGTTTCATATGGCATCTTTAACTTCGGTGCTGAGCGCGAGGTTCGTACACTCTACCGTGGTTTGGATTATTCATGCTAATCAATGACAGTGGCGTCATCAGCCACCTATTCACCCGATCCCATCGCAGCTGGTACGTATTTCTTCGAGTTCGTTCAAGGTCTAATGAATTCCTAGTGGGCACGGCAATTCCGTGAAGGTGAAATGAAGGTCAAGCCCGAATAGAGTTATGTCGGGCGTCAAACTCACGCTCTCACACCAATGGACCAGCAGATACATAAGTCTTCACCTTCACCTACTTGCTCTCTTTTTTTTGACGCTGACTTTGTCTTTATTTCTTGCTTCTTCTCGTTTGGCTTGCGGGAAGTGGACATATAGCTTGTAATGCATTGTTTCAAGCTTCGGATACATAAACTGAGCGACGGCTTTTCATACAGTCATAGTCCAGCTTGTCCCGCCTGTATGACTACGGCGAAGGGCTTTCAAGACTGCACGCCCCGTTCAAACGACGCTTCAACTACTTCATAGCCTTCTCTGGGCGCTTACATGAAATCTTCCTATATAGATGCTGGGCACCGGTGAGTGGTAGTAGCGTTGCGTTTAGCTAAACGGGTCTGCTTGACGCACAGTTCGTCGTCCAGGGCTTGTGTGACATATGCGCAACGGAATTGCCGTCCACAAGCATAGGATACGCGGCTCGATGTATCTCATTGGAGTTGGGTCGAAGAACGCATATCTCTCGCTTTTTCATGCGCAAACCAACGGTAGCTGACATGACTGTTTCATAATTTGCGCGTAATGGATGTGTTGCCGAAAGCGACTCAGCAGCGCTGTGGGCGAGGTGGGCTGCTTCTTACGCTCGACTAGGACGTGTGAGACTGTTGGAGAGAGCAGCGGAGACATTGTGCGCAACGCATTCAAAGAAGGACGTCAGAATGCACTAAAAGGCATTTCATGGCAGAAGCGGGAATAGAGCATCTTGTAGCACCAGTGAGCTTCCGACCAGCTTGTACCGTACATCTACAGCAATAGAGTGGTACACAGCGGAATGACGACATTGCACTACCCTGTACCCTGAAACATGCAATTCTTGCTGACATACATGCATTGGTTAGCGACTCGTATCACAGTGTTGTATGAACACCTCCCAGAACGTGAGCGTGGACTGCGCCCCTCTCATAACATAAGTAGGACAGGAGTGTGTCCTATATTATTGGAGACAGAAAAGAACAAAAACTAGGTTGCATTTGTCGTGTCAGACTTGCGGCACTCATAGGATGCTGTTGTTGAGGCCACTGCATTGATAATTGGGTCCTCAGCATACGTTGACAGAGGTTGAGAGTGGGAGGAGGGGGAGCGGGAGGGGGACACTGTACCTGAGATCCTCCACGCTTTGGGTGTATAGTCGATCGCAAAGGTGCTTTTGAGCTGAGAGGTTGTGCTATTGTACTTGTATGTATGCGTGATGCGAATATCCAGTGTAGTTGAGCATCGAACACCGCGTGTCTACGTATGCTACTGCCTCCGCTCACTCTCACGTCCGAATCAGACGTACATTGGCTCGACGCCTGATCCCATCCGCCGCCTTCGGCAGCACAATGGTCTTGTGAAGCAGGGTGCTTTTTACACGCGCATGGCGCGCCCATGGACGATGGATGTTGTTGTGTACGGTTTTCCGTCAAAGCTGGCTGCACTGCAATTTGAGTGGTCCTGGCAGAAGCCACATGCGTCGCGACACTTGCGAGTGATGCATGACGACGGCACACGGCCCAACAAGTCGTCAGCCACAGCGGCTGTGTATGCAGGACGTAGTTCCAAGCCACTGTTCCCTGCGACACGCTCGTCGGCACCATCATCGACCGCATCGCACGATTCAGGGCTAAATTCGAGGAAGAAAAACAGGCGCGTGAGAATGCGCTCTAGCACCGTGCCTGAGTACAAGTTTCTTGTGCTGCGAGCACTACTGGCATCTGAGCCTTTCTGCTTCTGGCATCTTCACGTCGGATTTTACTCGGAATATGCCTATGGTGTATGGCAATTCCTGGATCGGGCAAACCCAACGAGATATAGTGTCTCGCGAATTACACGGCGACCGCTGCCGCCGTCATACCCGCCTGTCGCGTGTGATTTTCGTGGTGTGCAAGGCACAAACACGCCTCTTTCGCCGCCGCAGGACGCTACGGCTCATACGCTACGGACAAGCTACCCGGTATTGCCAGAAGCCACCACTTTGTCTGCTGCACAGAAGAAAAAGCGCTCGACATCCGCTAGCTGCGCCCCAGAGAACGAGCATGTGTGGGCCGAAGAGATTCCTCATGCTCGTGATGCCGAAACCCTTGGTCTAACGTGGGAGCAGCTCGAGCATGCACCTACCATCGCGAGGATGGAGGTTCCCGATGGCCTAATGCAAGCGAGCCCAGCTGCACGAGGCAGGTCGAGACGTCTGCGTTCACATACGTCGTTCCTCGAGGCCTTGGATGAAGATGCAAGTGCTTTGGAAGCTCATCTTGTACATGCATCACGCAAGGACATGTCGTCGTCGATATGTGGTCTATGTGCTGGCCACATCGATCGACATGTGCCGTTGTCCTACACACACTGTCCACATGCCTGTGACGCCGTGTTTCATTTGACGTGCCTAGCTCGCTACTCGCTCGAGCAAGAAACACGGGCACATGCCCGAACCTTTTGTCTTCCAACAAGTGCTTGGTGCCCCATGTGCCAACGGCCGCCGGTGCCATGGCCGGAGATCGTACGTCGAGTGTTTCGTCGTGCTGAACTCAAGGTATCTATGTAGCAGTAAAAAGGGGAAGAAGGGAGAGGGGGGAGGGGAGGGGAATGGGTGCAAAGGCGAGTCACTATGGGCCAACAACCACAAGGTCAACGATCCTGCCCTATATGCCCGGGCATGCTTATGGAAGATTTTGACGATATGCTAGGAAGGCGTCCATTGTCTCGACACTTTCCTGCACGGCTCTGTACATGGCAGGATCAGCACGTCGATCCACTCTCTTGGCCATAGCCATGAACCGCGGCATGAGCGAGCACAGCTTTTCGTGCAGGTGCGTTGCTCGATACACAGAGTCCCAAGGCGCTCGTTCATCCGCGTATGTATCGACAATGGCATGCAAGAGAGCTGTTAACGTCTCAGGATCGGGCACATGTCCTGCAACATCGGCCCAAAAGTCCGCCACACTCGTGTACACGTGCATGTAAGACGACGGCACCTCCGCGTTGCCAAGAGCTGCAGCGCCATGTCTGCTACTGCCGCTGCTACCGCTAGAGGTCATTTTGTAGTGTTGCGAGCGTGCCAGGCACGCCATAGTACCAAGCACTTTGACGCGCACCGAAGCATCCTGGGCTGAATAGTACGCCGCCATCAGTGCCGTGACCACAGGAGTCGGCTCGGACGAGTCGGGTTGCACGAGAGGAAGCTGGCCTTCCAGCATACGTGCAATAGACCACAGACACCCAATACTTGTGCTAACCTGGGCGAGTCCATCATTCGCAACACTCGAGGTCAGCTGGTGTGCATCGGGGCTCGATAATGACATGGACACCGGTGTGGAAGTGGAGGACTGCGCAGCATTAGCGACATCCTCGACGCCGGCCCAGAAAGCAGCTATAGCAAACACGTCATTCCACGCCGACACGAGAGCCTCGTGGGCACTTGTTATCGCTGTTGTTGTCGAGATGGTGCCTGATGACGCCCATTCCAAGCACTGTGTGCCGGCCCAAGCACGCCATGCATGAATCCGGTCCCATGCATCATGATCATCTTCACCCGGCAGTTCAGACGGCACCGGTGGCGCATGCAGTGCCAAGTACCAAAGAAGGTTGTTCAACGCAGCCAAAGCACGCGTCTCAATAGCGCGTCGTGCGGTAGCGGTCACGCTATTCTCTGTTGCAGACTCCGGGCTGGGCGCGGCGAGTCGTAGGAGGGAGACCATCAGTGGTGAGGGAATGAGCTGCGATGTCGGCTGCCATGTTGCGCGGCTCACATCAGGCCCTACGGCTTGGCCCATGTCGGCGACAAGTTCGAGGCACACTTCGAGAGCTGACTGTGTGTCTTCACGCAACATCTCGGGCTGTGCATCCTTAAGAACCTGCATCACACGAGGAAAGATTCGCTCCTGCACAAAACTGGAGAGCTCTTGTACATCCTGGGACTCGTCCTCGTTTTGCACGTCTGCGTCCGTGCACAAGAATGCATACACATGCACTAGAGTGCCACATGCTGCTGCGCCCAATATAGCAGCGCGCGGCGCAGCATCAGGCGCCACAAAAGATGAAGCCTGCATGAGACACTCGAGTCGGTGCCTCGCGCGCTGGAGCGCCGCGCGCTCATCGGCCGGCGTTGGCATCGCAGCGCCTTTCGGCAGCGTCGAAGCATATCGTCCACAGAGACTGCGCACCAGCTCACCCGTACCACCCCCATCTGCGCTATCGGTCAAAACCCAGAGCGCCTGTGCACAAGCGATGCCCAACGATAAGAGGGCCGGCAAGCATTCGGGCAGTCGCGCGAGCTCGGGGTCTTCTGCTTTGCATGCACGTGTGCCAAGTGAGAGCGCCTCACACAGCCAAGCCGACAGGCCCTCACCAACGAATGCACTTGGTAGTGATGCAGAAGACGCAGGAGCTGTTGCACATGACAAATCGGTGTGCCAGGACCAATGAAGGGCGCGAGTAGAAATCTTTTCACTTAGCTCGCAAAGGCTCGAAAGACAAGTGACAAGACTTTCACACGTCTCAATAAGACACTGAGCCGCAGTAGAATCCATGGCCTGCAAGGACGTGGGAGCATCGGTGCCCCAGGCATGCATGTCGAAAGCATCGTGGGATTCGCCGCCAAATTCAGCCGTTGCTCCAGCCGTGGCGTCCGGCAGACGCCCTTGTGCGAGCTTGGCCATGTGCCGACGTTCTTTGCGATTCATCTGGTCCAGCGGCTTCGCCATGAGACGCTCACGTTCCTCAATAAGCGGCGCGCGTGCGCGTTCCAAACGGCGTTCATGGCTCTGCAGACCAAGAGCAGCCCATTTCATCACACTGAGGACAATCTCGACCCCGCGTTTGTTCGCAATTTCAGCTAAGATCTCGTCGTCGCCGCACAGGCACAAGTTCCGTAGAGCTCCACTAGCTTCCCGGCGTACCTCCAGGTTCGTGTCCGACTGGAGTGCATACAACACGCGCGGAACGACTTTGTGCGAGAGCAAAAGCCGCCGCTGCTTACGATTATCATCCGCCAGTAGTGTGGCGACAGACGCCAATGCCCATACCTTGTCGCCCGTCTCAATCGCAGGCGCTGATGCGTCCATACCAAGCTTTGTTAGAACTGGCACTACTTCTTCTGCACTAGGCACAGGTACGTCCACATTCTCCGGCCGGCGTAGCGGATCACGTCGGCGTGCGCGCTGAGCGCGGCGAGCGACATCGGGACGTGCTTTTGGCATGAAAGCAAGTGTTTCACGCCTACCGTGGTATACGAGTGAAACGGTAGGTGGTATGTGTTCACAAAATTAGTGTATCTGTTGGCGTTGAAAAGGCCTTAATAAAAAAAAAAAAAGTATTTTGACGATGACGCCCTGGGCAGGCTATCTCGAGACAGACGCGTTGATTCCATCATCGTATTGCATGTCTTTTATTTTTATTTATTTTACTTTTTCCTCTCCCTATGTCCTAGGCACCACACGATGTACTGACGAAACAAGGATTGCGTCAGCCATGTGGCAAGCGTGCTTGGGATTCAAGTTGGGTCGGGCTCACGAACCAACGAACGTGAGGGGATGCGAATGTGGAGGGACTAGGCTAGGATGCGCGTATTTCCACGACCAACGACGCGCTCTTAGCGCCCTCCACCGCACAGCCCCTCGATCGCGCTGCTGCTTCACGCAGTAAGAGAGTGGGAAAGGGGGTTGGGTTCTCCAACGAGAGTCTGCGAACGAACGAGCTGAGCGTCGTGCACAAATGACGCTAGAGAACTTTCTCCACATCACATGAAAAGGCCTGACACACAACTCAAGTACCTCGAACACTCCATTTGAGCGTCAGAGAAGTGTGTCCCAGAGGGAGGAGTGGGAGTGGACGGATCGGTGTACGTCTTCATAACCTAACAACCCAGTTATGGCGGGTGCACGCATGCCTGCTATGGGCCCGTTCACGGGGCAGAGGACATTGCAGCCTGGGATGCGTGTGCGGATCGGCACACATCTCGTGACAGTGCGAAAGTTCCTGAGCCGCGGCGGGTTTGCTCAGGTGTACTTAGTTGAGGCAGATGTGCCTGTGCCGGTCCCTGGGCATTCTCGAGACGAATCGACTCTTGTTCTCAAGCACATGTGCGTGTGGACGAAGGAGGCACTCGCTACAGTGCGTTCGGAAGTTGAGCATCACGTACGTGTCGTACTATCTTGCCGCATGGTCAGCTAATGCAGTAGCGGCGTTTGCAGGGCCATGAATCTATCGTTCACTTCGTCGAGGCGTCCGCCGCGACGTTGGTCGGTGATGGATGGGAAATCTTTATACTAATGGAGTACTGTGCTGGTGGCGGCCTCATTGACTTTCTAAATACGCGTCTTCAGCACCGCTTACATGAGTCGGAGGTATTGAGCATATTTCAAGATGTGTGTGAGGGTATTGCAGTGATGCATCATTCATCGCCGCCACTTGTGCATCGCGATATCAAGATTGAAAATGTACTTCTGACAGCGACGGACACGCCACGCTTCAAGCTGTGTGATTTCGGCTCCTGCTTCTCCCTACTATCAACAAAGCCTGCAGTAACTTCCGAAGAGATCCAGCGCTGTGAGAAAGAGCTGAATCAGCATACGACCATGCAGTACCGAGCGCCGGAGATGATGGATCTCGGCATGCATGTGCCTATCACTGAAAAAGCCGACATATGGGCATTGGGCGTGTTTCTGTACAAACTATGCTACTACACAACGCCGTTTGAAGGCCCAGGGGCTGGGCCTGCGGCAATTCTTCGCGCTCGGTTCACACACCCTGCGCAGCCCTCGTATTCAAATGAGCTGCGTGCCCTCATCGATTCCTTGCTCCAAGTGCGTGCGGATGCACGCCCAGATATCGATTCGATCCTCGCTCGTGTGTCTCGACTACTGACACTTGTGGCTAAGCGCGCAGAAAAGCGAGTGAATGCCGTATCCATTCCGGCGCCTGGCCCAGCGCCAGCGCCACCGGACGATGCGTCGGCCGCTTCTACTGACACATCTTCAAAGGCCGTTTTGCCACGACAGCCCGTTCCTGTACCTGTCGTCACGCCGCCCCAGTCTCGATGGCCACAAAGTAATGCTGGCTCCAGCCTCACACGCCACGCGACAATATCAGGACCGAGCCCCACCAGGCAAGCCGCGAGGTCGCCAGGGCGACCCGACTCGTTGGTCCTGGACGTCGCATTGGACGACGTCACTGCACGATTTCCCAGTATGATGGACTTTGACAAGGAACATGCACCACGGCGTAGTGTTCGTTCGATGGTGCAGGAACTCGATGCAGGCTCGCCGCCGCGAACTGTCTCGATCCCCATGGACAAGACGTCGTCCAATTCCCAGTGCAGCAAACCTGATCACACTCTCGTTGATGTTGATCTTAGCTCAAGTGAAGATGAGGATGAGCCGCCGGAAGATGTGGATACCAGAGTCCGGCCTACTATGGCTCGGTCTCATCACTCTCTCACTCATGTGTCGCCTGCTGATTCTCTGCGTGCACTACTTTCTGAGCACGCTAAGGACGAAGAGTCACCCACATCCCATGAGGCCTTGGCACCCGAGCAGGAGGAGCTTGCTACGATTGCAGAGCATGAAAAGGCGCTGCGTGCTCTACTTGGCCAGGACCGTACCGAAACGACGTCCTTAGCTGCTTTGACGTCTCCAGCAACCCCATCTTTGTCATCTGCAGCAGATCAGCCAACTACCAAACCAGCGGCGGCTCCCAACAAAGCACCTGCACCAAGGCGAAAGCCATCATCACTCACAGCATCATCACGACGCCCAGCCTCGTTCGTATCACCAGAGCCACTTGTTGGCACGCTGGTCACATTGGGCAATGATCCCGCGCCGATGCTGCCGATGTCCTCATCTTCCTCACACTCAGCCGAGCCTCGTGCACCTGCATGGGATGACTCGGACTCTGTCTCTGTACAAGGAGCTCGCAGAACTGGGGAGCGAGGTGACGGCACCAATACTGCCACGTCGAGACCAAGCTCTGGCGTAGGCGCAGCGGCGGTGGCGGCGGGATCAACAGCAGTACCACCCCGCAAGCCTGTATTTGACACGAAGCGCACGCCATCCATTCGGCCCAAACCTGACTGGCAGCGATCATCAAAAGCAATGCACCGTTCGTCTACGTGGGATAGCACTCGACCGGAAACGCGGCCCAAAACGTTTGTCGATGAGGGCACATCGCCAGGACTGCCATCAAGTCCTGTCGATGAAGTACCTCCTGTACACGGCATCAGTCAGAATACACCTGTCGTCATGCCGGAACCTCAGCCAGCACTTGATCGTCCGCACACATCAGTGTCATCGTTGAAAGGGGCCACAACAGCACAGCTTAGTGACATGCTCGCACATCAACGTGATGGACGTGTGCGCCTAACGCGGCAAGCTTCACGCTCAAGCACAGGACCACCTGCCCGTCAAAGAGCGATTTCTCCTTTGGCATCTCAAGTCGAGATGACTGAAAGTTCCAAGCCACGCAAGCCGGCCACAACGACTGCTGGCATGGCCGCCGCCGCCGCCGCTGCTGCCGCTGTGGCTGCTACTGCAACGGCTTCGACGGCGACACCAACACCAGAGTCGCCCGACCCATCGGCTAGTCCTTTACGATCAGCGACGCCCAAGCCCTCTTCTCGCAAGACATCCCGTCCTGATGCCTTGTCCGTGATGGAGCAAGCTGACAAGCCGGTTTCTGACCAGGCATCTGAGTCGTTCCAAGGCGTTAGCGCGTTGATCAACAAGTGGCAAGCACGGCCTCTTTCTTAATTACATCAAACAATCAAATAGCTACCTACATGACGAGTTGTCCAAATTGCAATGATGGTCGCAATAGCGATAAAAGCGCTGGTGCGGACGATGGTTATCGTGACGATGGTGGATGGAAAAAGAGCGATACAAGTAAGAAAGCATGCAGCCGAGCTCCTATACGAAGCGAGCCTGCATCTTGTCGAGATACAGCGCAACAAATACAAGCAGGACCGTCACGGGAGCGGTCAAAAACACATAGCTCACGAAAATCGTGCCACTGATGAGAGCCTCTAGATTGCCATTCGGATCACCCCGCTGCCGAGAAATCTGCGCTAGTGTTAGTGCGGGTGGCGAGCCAATCAATAAGCATGCACACGCAATGAACACCGGATCGTCCACGATCTTCGAGTGGTTCGTGAGGCACAAGAATGCAACGGCAGGCAGAATGATCAGCGGTGCGACAATCATGCGAGCTGCACATGTAGCAACGATGGTGCGCCATGTGACACGCTTTTCCCAGGACTCGATCTCTTTCCGCTGTGCCTCGCTCATCGGCTCCTCAATGATGGAATTTCGGTTCACCAGATCCGTGCCTGGCGCATCGGAGCCGGAAAAGTACGCGCCCAGCACAAGAATCGACATGGGAATGCTGCATTGACCTAGCTGCTCAACGGCACCTGTGACGGAATCGAACGACACAATGACCCGTTGTAGCGGGGGGATCAAGACAACCACGAAACTTAGTAGCGACGTCCACAAGGGCACAGTCATAAAGTCAAGGAATGCGCGCCACGGTGCCAAAACGTATTTTTGCCAAATGGTATTCCACGATACATGGGACGTCAGAGACCGGCGTCTTGTGCCGATATCGTCTGGCTCCTCTGACAGTAGTCCAGCACGCTCTGATGAACCAGCCACAGGAGTGTGATGGAAAATTGAATTCTGCTCAGCCCATTGAGACCGGTGTCCCTGGTCCACGAGCCAGTCTGTGACGTCGTCACGGAAACCCGAGCGGCTTGACTCTTCGCCATCGCCTTCTGCGTAACCATGATTGCCCATGACCAGGCCCTGTGGATGCACCATTTTTACAAGAGCCATAAGCTTCGCTGCAATACTCCAGCGCTGAATTGTCCCAAATGTCGAAAACATGACCAAATAAGTCAGTGCACGGCCGAGCATGAGCTCAGGCCGATCCGAATCCTCGCCGTCTTGCACCCAGTGGAGCTCCGGGACTGAATACACTAGAGAGGAAATGAGTGCTACCGGCAGTGTGTTGGAGTTCGGCGTGATCGCGCAAGCCGTAACAAAAGGTCGTTGTGAGGGCAAAACACGTAGGAGCCGCGATGTCAGAATGGATGCGACAGCTGACATGAATGTGACACACACAAAGCCGATCGGAACAATCGCAAGCTCAGACAAGCGTTCAGGTGTCAGGTAGAAAGCGACTTTCGAGAATAGCAGTGCTGGAGTGAATACCGACACATTCAGCTTGTTTAGCTTGCTTTGCATGCGCTTGTCTAGAACCCCCACATTTGCCATCAGGTATCCGACCAAGCACACAAACACACTCTGTAAAATACATGCGACGGTCGCGAGTACAAGGTGTCCGATGGGACCTATTGAGAAGCCCATGCACGCGTCAGAATCAGATGGCTTAGTCCGAGGGTTGAGTGTCTGGGCTTATGGGAGTGTTCGTGTTCGATACGAGAGGAGAAAAAAAGTGACGTGATATTGAGCATATTCCTCTCTCCGTAAGCAGTACTATTTTTTGTGTGGCTCGAGCTGGTGGGCTTGGATGCCCTATAATGTAATTTTTTTTTGGCCCTCAACTTGGCCTTGGCCAGGTCAGTTGGCTGCCTTCTGCGGGGCGGTAGTCGAGGCACACACCGATGACTAGACAAAGCCATGTGGGCAGCGACTATGCACACATACCAACTCAATCAGGGTAAAGAAACAACAATCGATTATGTCATCTTGAAGCATCATGTCAATGCATTATAACAGTGCACGGTAATGCCATAGTTGCTCAAACATCACTAGACCCCATTTGTCGGCTGTGCAGAACGCATCTGTGGTGTCTGCCCGTCAGAGCTCATTTGCCGTAGATTCCGTGCGCGTCTAAGTGCACGCATGCGTTTGCGTCGACCTGCGCCTCGCTCTGTGACGCAAGGGTGAGCGTGTCAGCGAACATATCTCTTTTCATACATGATGAATACACGTACTAGCGCCGCCAATTTTCACCTGACCTCCATGTTCCTCGAGCTTCTTTCGTGAAGCAGCAAGAACTTTATCGACGCGACGCTCTTTCGCCTTGTCGCGTTTCTTGAGACTTTGCGCTAGATTGCTTCGCAGCGCTGTAAGGTATGTCTCTTGAAAGCTAGGTAGTTCAGATGGATAGACCTGCTTAGTTAGTATGTCCATGGTCATTGAACATACAATGGTGCTAAATCGAATGCGATCCTTACTTCCGCCGTCAGACACGCGGAATATCATAGGATGTGTCGACGACGACAATGGTAATGGTGATGATGATGATGTCTCGCTGTTGATGTGTGTGACTAAGAATCATGTGTGAGAGAGATCTTTTTTTTTTGCGCCGCATACCTTGCTTCGCACATATGTGTACAGAGCGAGCATCTTTCGTACGCTCAAACAGGTCCTCCAGACGCTTTATGAACTGCATGGCCATGCGCGTTAATATCGCTTCTCTGCGTTGGCGCGCCAGCTGTGCACGCTGATCTTTACCACGTACCTCGCTAGCATCTACTCGCGTCTCCGTCTCTTTCTGCTGTCGAGCAGTCATCACTTTTGTCGTGTATCAGTCCAGGCCGTGCTCCCAACACGTAAAGACGCCGAACTTTCCAGTCGACCCACACGCACACGCACTCACGTCGCAATAACTGCGCCTAAATTTGTGCGAGCGCTCGACGCAGCTGGACGACGTAGTCACGTGAAATACACACCTCTAGGGACGTTCGCAATTCCCCCATTGAAAATGTCTTGCGCAGCGGGCGAAGCTTCGTCAAGCAAGCAGGGCGGTTGAGCAAAGCAAAGGGGGTCCAGCCAACGGAGCGCGCGCCCTACGTTATACGTTGAAACAGTCGACAGGCAAGCAAGCACCAGTTGCAGAGGGCGTGCCAGTGCCCGATGAATCTGCTGCCGACGATATGCCCATTGGCACATGGAATGACTCAGATGATGAATGGCAGGACATGCCCATTGAGCACATAGGAGCTCCCACCATACCTAATGTGCTTGATGAAAACGATAGCGATGGCGACATGTCGCCCCGTACGAGACGAGTCACGCGTGAAGCAAAGCTCATGCGCAACCGTCGCGAGCATTTGCGTGGCCGAGGCACATCCGCGCAAGGCGGGACATCCAACACGGCCGGCCAGCACCTTGAAATTCGCGATGCACGTGGCTACGATTGGCGCACACGACCAGGTTCACACATCGATGACTCGCAGCCGGAGCCTGATGGCACAGGATATACTCGATTACGCCTAGATGATAAGGAGGAAAATGCAGAGTTGCAAGCTGCAACTGACTACCTTTTTCAAGAGGATTTGAATCGAGTCGATGATGCAGATGATCCATCCGCCGCCCCCATCTCTCAGCTTGCTATGACGAAGCGCTTGTTATCAGAAGCTCAAAAAATCGCGTATGTGGGGCTATGCAGCACATTATCGCATCATATGGTCCAAGATCTCACGACCTATACAAACAAAGAGACTCATCCAGCTATTCAGAGTGCCAAAGAGTGGGTCCTTCGTGTCATGATTCGATTGTACCAACATCTCGACATCGAGCCTACGGAGCAGTCCATGATCGAGTCTTTGCCATTGCATGGGATTTTATCATCTGATTTGGCACCAAGTCTCGTCGCCACGCAGACCATTCCCAACCCAGCGTACAACCCACAGTCTGCTAAACAAGTGCCTGTATCGCGACCTCCTTCACCACCGGCCCCGTCCTGGTCTCTACAAGCGTCCAAACCACAACACTCCTCGCATTCATCAGAGCAGGACATATCTCAGCCTGCGTCAGATTCGCCTCCCAAGACACCCCCCCAGCGTGCTACACCAAGTAAAGCCGAGCAAATGTCAGCCGCTGATCCCTCGTCACCTTCGCCCAATGTGCTCACAGACCCAAACTCGGCTATGCAGCTTGCTGAGCATGCAGCCAATGGGCCAAGTGTTCCGACGCGCGTTCCTGAAGCGTCCCTCAAAGCACCACCACCGTCGAATCAGCCTACGACGTCCATGCCAACACTCGATGGCGTGTCGACAGAAATCAATGAGGCTTCTAAAACCATTACGCTCGATCTACGCTGGACGGTTTTGTGTGATTTATTCCTTGTTCTAACTGCCGATAGCGTGTATGATGCGCGTTCGCGCACGCTGTTGGAGCATGTCGCGGAGTCGGTGGGGCTTACGTGGATGGATGTGACCAAATTTGAGAAACGAATCACAGATGCACTCGAAATTGAAGAGGATGTCCAGTCACTCGACGACCAAAGTGTTACGAAAAAGCGTGAGCTTTCCTCTCGCAACAAGCGACGAATTATGATGGGACTTGCTACTTTGGGCGGCGGTCTGGTCATTGGGCTGTCGGCTGGTCTGCTAGCACCTGTGATTGGCGCAGGCGTAGGAGCAGCACTGGGCGCTGTCGGCATCAGCGGTACATCGGCCTTTTTAGGGGGCGTCGGAGGAGCTACTATCATCACAACAACAGGCACAATTAGTGGTGCGACGATGGGCGGACGTGGCATGAGCCGTCGCATACGCAGTGTCCAAACATTCGAGTTCCGTCCGTTACATTACCACAAGCGTGTGAACTGCATCATCACTGTGCCAGGCTTCCTCAAAGGTCCCGAAGATGATCCGACGCTGCCGTACAGTGTGATCGATCCGATCATGGGTGATGTGTTCAGTATCATGTGGGAGCCCCAGATGATGCAAGAGATGGGAAATGCCATGTCCATCCTCTGGAACGAGACCCTCGTCCAAGGTGTTCAGCAAGTCCTGGCTGCGACAGTCGCAGGCGCCATGTTTAGCGCGCTTGCATGGCCACTGTGGCTCACGAAACTGAACTACCTCATCGACAATCCTTGGTCCAACGCGACGGAGCGCGCTCGCACGGCGGGGTTGGTGTTAGCCGATGTGTTGATCAACCGGCAGATGGGCGTGCGCCCTATTACCCTCGTCGGGTATAGTTTAGGCGCCCGAATGATTTTTTTCGCGCTTCTTGAGCTTGCTCGACGAAAAGCGTTCGGCATAGTACAGAACGTGTACCTAATGGGTGCGCCTGTCACGTCTCGTGAATATGAGTGGCGAACTGCTCGAAGTGTTGTGTCAGGACGCTTCGTCAATGCGTATGCACGATCTGATTGGCTTCTTGCCTACTTGCACCGTGCCACAGCCGGTGGCGTGCGCAGCATTGCTGGACTACACCCTGTCGACTTTGACTGTGGCATTGACAATATTGATGTGACAAACATCGTTCCCGGCCATCTTGCGTATCGTGCGTTGACGCCACTCGTGCTAGGCGAACTAGGATTCCAAACAACGGCCGATTACTTTGACGAGCCAGAATCGCTCGATCATGTACCCGAGCGATCTTTTGAGACTGGCAATAAGCCAGCAGAACCAGCTACAGCTGCCCAAAAGCTCAAGAATCTGTTTTGGGGGAACAAAGCCCAGTCTACATCTTCAGCGTACGCCCCACCAACACCTGTGGGAAAAGACAATCACCAGAACAAGCCAAAAAATTCCGTCATTTACGATGCATTCGATGAATGCGATACCCCGAAGCCCGACGCCAGACAGGTACCTACAACTGACACAAACAACACGGATGATGCAAGTGCTGCAACCGTAAATGTCGACAAGCCCGAGCCAGTTGCAAATGCTAAGGGCGAAGCACGTTCTAACGCTATTACTCAGCAGATGCATCCCTCAGCAGAGGCAAACGAAAGTGCAACGTCGCCAAGTTCGCATGACAATGTTGAGCCGCTCACCGAATTAAGCAAGGAGGGAACTTCCATCGTGACACCTGAGCCGCCGCAACCTCCTCTACAACAAGAGGATGGCTTACAACCACGCAACATCACGACCAAGTCCTATTACATACCCGCAGATACTGACGCATCGATGCCATCATTCGCCACGTACGGCCTTGCGCCCGACGAAGCAGCGAAGCTTGCAGCGCAATTTAACAGCATGTCGACGTCGACGTCCATGCCTGTGGACTCATTTGAGCCTGCGGATTCTGGAGATCCTGTTGAAAATGAATGGGGCACACAGACTCAAAAAGACGGAGTGACAACATCATCATCTGCCGCGGCCACCGCTGCTGACACGACCCGCCCATCTTCAACTGCAGAAGAACCATCAGATTTGCCTGATTGGGCCAGCAAGAATCCTTGGGGATAGCCGTGCTGACTTTCTGTGAGCAAAAAAAAAAAAAAATCATGCGCCATACATGTATAGAGTTCTTCCATATACTTCTTAAAAGCACGGCTCTTAATTGTTAGGTTAATTTGTGTTCGCGAACGGCTTCTGTGGAATTTGCAACGCGGTTCGGCATGTTACCTCCACAACATGCATGAGACACGCGCGCTCAGACCTCCGTATGTATCGGTTGGCGAAAAATGAGGTAGAATAGGGTTGGTGAACCAACCAGCATTAAGCGCA
>ERZ501049.23-NODE-23-length-62240-cov-34.496824_pt1 | contig 62240 bp, 46 predicted proteins | sample MGYA00510866_ERZ501049 | MGnify/ENA primary metagenome ERZ501049 (study PRJEB25958, sample SAMN03398519) | human skin metagenome | study: EMG produced TPA metagenomics assembly of the Human Skin Microbiome Metagenome (human skin metagenome) data set. | reverse complement strand
GATTTTGGTGCGTATGCTAGTTTCAGGTTCTGTATATGGCGGTCCTTACTTGTTCACGAAAAACAAAACAAAGCTCGTAACCATTTCAAAGCTTGCCGTAGACTTGTGCAAGATTCATCCACTGTCTTTATGTCTTAATTACTCGTCCCCATGGTGTTATGATCTTTTTCATACGCTAATTCATGTGAGAAAACTACAACTACTCTCACGGGCATAAAACACACTCACTCACAGCCTAGTAGAATTTCGCAGTATTAGGTTCATCATGCACCCTTTCTCATGCTAGTTTTTCGCAACATACTATGTCGAGTAGGGCAAGCAAATTGAATTGCGGTATGGAATGCCCAAACAGCATTTTTTTGGGGGGTAAAGAGTATCCTTTCTGTATACATGACGATGCCAGTCCACAACTAAGACAGCAAGTATGGCATAAACCAAAATAACATGTTACTTCTTCGAGTTGGCGGCTTCCTCGTCACGCTTGGCCTGGCGGGCCTGACGAGCACCCTCGTGACGGTGAATAGCCCGAGCCATACGGAGCGTTCGGAAGGCCTCACCCTCCTTCTCCTCGGCAGTGATGGCACGAGGAGCCTCAAGAGTCATGCCAGCGGGAATAGGGAATGCATCCGAAGTAGCGCGCGTAGTCGTGATCGAGGAGATGTCAGGCATCTGGCCCTTGCTCTTCTTCGTGCGACGGGGGAAGACAATCAAGCGTTCCTTGTATGCCTTGAGACGGTCAGTGTTGAGCTTGAGACTTTCCTCGCTCCTGTTCTTACGACGGTGGTCGACCGGAATACCGATCGAGCGAGCCTCAACCTTGCGGATACCAGCAGCCTTGAGCTCTTCGAGCGTGAAGCCACGACCCTGACGCATCTTCGTGTTGTACTTAAGGGTCTGACCACGCACAGCTGGGCGAAGAGGCTGGAGCGGACGCATACCTAGGGCAGCGGCCTTGGCGGCACGAGCATTACGTCGGCTCTTTTTGCGACCTGCCTGGTCAAACCAGACCCGCACACGGCGCTGCCAGTCCTTGTGGAAGTGATTGTTATGGAGGAGGTTGTTGTGGCGGAAACCCATACTGAAACACGTTAGCAACCATTCAAAGAAGCTATACAATAGCCTGCCGCATCCCACGCAGACCCATGACGATAAGATGCGCGGACTGTTGCGCTCATCAAGCGTACCTTGCTAGGACTCACGTCGGTGGAAGGTGGATTGGTTCACCTGGAGCATGTCTAGGACAACGAAAATGCTTCGCGCGATATTGGTCACGTGTGTACAGTTATACACGTGATCATGGCGTTCGACAGTCCGTGCGGTATATCGCTCCACTTTCACTCCACACTGGTGTGGCATGTAACTGGTGCGACACTATGACTGACGATACTGCTGATCCATTCGTTGTGCGATGGTTGACATGGTGTTCTCAAGCATTGCAGTCACATAAATATCCTATCAGATCTCTTGTCGATGTGTCGTCTCCGCTATCACCAGACACTGAAACAAGAGAAGATGTCATTGCGCGAGGGCGTTGTGAACAATGGAAAGAAGACCTTCTTCGGACAAGCCCCATGGTTCGGTTTATGGTCAAGCATTTGACGCTTATTCAGTGCAATCCACTCTCCCCCAGAGAAGATCCTGCGAGTCAAGGAACCCCGCCCAAGCTGTTAATTGCTTCTTGTCCACCCGACATTGCTGGAGGTTTCTCACCGTCGCCTCCCGAGAGACCCACGTCCGAGTCGGGAATCTTACTGTGCGCGAATCGTATCTTCAGTAAGGCACATCTTGAGGATACGATTTCACATGAAATGATACATTGGTGGGATCACTGTCGCTTCAAGGTTGATTGGGGCAATCTGCGACACCACGCATGCAGTGAGGTACGCGTGAAGGAGAGTGAGGCTGAAAAATTACTAACAGCTTCAGATTCGTGCTGCGTCCTTGTCAGGAGATTGTAATTGGACACGCGAAATTAATCGGCGCCACTTTGCACTTTCTAAACAGCATCAAAATTGTGTGAAGCGACGTGCGATCTTATCTGTTCGTGGGAATCCGGCTTGTAAGAGCGAGGAAATGGCAATGAAGGTGGTTGAAGACGTATGGGACAGTTGCTTTCATGATACCCGACCATTTGATGAGGTACGTTTAGTCTCTGTTGCGTTAAACCGGACGCTGACCACTAGATTTATTGAAATATGAGGCTATGGACAGTATGAATTCGACTCTATCTAAGAGTTTCAAGTCGTTTCGTACCAGCGTATATACGTGTATCCAATGCGGTTGTTTTGTCTCCCACACGTTGAAGACGTTTGTTTTGAGCGTCCACTTCTTGGCCCATAGCACGACCTAGTATATTCATACGGGCGCTCAAGGCGGCAATTTCATCCAAATTGCCATCGAGTTCATCTTCAAGCTCATCATCGCTTTCAGTGGCTTCGAATTGATAGCGCTCACGCTGAGCTTTAGGATCGACCAATTCTGAATTGTTGTGCGTAAATTTGTTTCGCACTTTTGAAAACACGTTGTCGTTAGAGACAGTTTCCTCGACCCGACGTTGTGAGGAAAGCATCTCAGCACGTGTGAGCTCACGTTCTTGGCGTTCATCAATGTGACGTTGCACTGCTCGAGCTTCCTCCGCATCTCGCTTGGCCCTTCTGTTCCGACTAAATTTGGGTCGGAAAATAGACTGATTCAACTGAGAAATGCGTCTAGCATTATCCTCAGCGCGAGATGCATGCGCCTTAGCAATGTCAAGACTTCGTTCAGTATCACCGATGGTATCTTTTTGTTAGTTATGCTTTGTCAGACATACCGCTTTGTTCACCTAGCTTGACCATAGTGTTAGTAGCCGTCTCTTCGGTCTCGCGAGCAAGACGCAATGCGTTGCGCGTACTACTCAGACTTTCCTGCTTCGTGCTTCGAATTTGATACTTCAACCCCTGAATTTCTTCCTCTTCAGGATCAAAGCCTTGAATGCCATTCTGTACAGCATAAGGGTCACGGTACGCTGATGAATGCGATGGCGCTGGTTTTTGATAGTACGGGGTCGACTGGTTATAAGACTGCTGCATTGATCCACTTCCGTATTCAGCCAAAAGCTCTGCATCAGTGGGTTGAGACGAAGACCCTATTACATTACGTCCAGCCGTCGGAGTGCTGCTGTTTGTAGAGCCATATGGGTCACGAGGACGATTCGAGCCCCGCACTGACGTGTAGGCATCCAGCTGTCCACTGTGTGTTGGAGCATTTGAAAGCTCTGGCTCAGAAACGGGTGGGATCTTGGGTTTCTTTCAAATTAGTGAGTCTCTTTGTTCGACGTACGCGTCTGAAAATCGGTTTCATGGTAGACTAAAGCCTGCCCGTGTGTGTTGGACGCAATGGGTGTTTGTATCGCTGTGGAGGCAAGGCTGTCCGCACAGGTCAAGCGTCTCTATCTTATATAATGCGCGTTGTCCGGCAGAGATTAACTTTCTTTCATGGGCGCTCAAAGCTCCAAGCCGGCTCGTGTGCTTAGCTCACGGGTGACATCAAGTCATGCAAACCCCTCGTCAAAGCCTCCAAGGACAACATCAGTACGACCTGCTCAGAGCACAGAGTCGCATGAGGGTACCTCTCGCTTTTCTAAAGATAAATGTACGTGCCATCGCTACTTCCGGACCTGAACTCATTTCTAAGCTATTCTTGATGATGCACGCGATCCCCAATTTCAGCGTAACCTAGACATGTTAGGGCCTGTTCAAGTGCGCACTAAACGTGACACATTGCATCGAGACGGTCCGATGCTTGGAATTCTACACGCTAGGGTGCAGAACGAGCATTTAGAGTCTAACGAAGGAATAGCTCCAGGTCTATCGGCAGGAGAATTGTCGCGCCTATTAGAGGAATATCGAATTGACCCGACAAAACTGAATCAACTTGCTTTGGAATATGACGTAGGTGCTGACAAGCTACGCAGACTTGTGCGATACGTTGCCGCGCCAACTTATCTACAGTAATAAGACAATAAGTTATTTGTGCATGCTCAAAAGTTGTTTAATATATTCGAAGTCCATGCCTGTGGTTATTAGCTTCATTTTTGACGTACATTGTTTCGTATACGTTCGTCAAAGTCACGCATACATGACTCTAGGGCTTCAAGCTGAGCATGCTTGTCGTCCTTCCGCTGTCGTTTTGTGATTTGCACGCGGTCCTCGTATGCATGCAGAAACTCCTGCACTAGAGCTACGCCATTGTGTGTCACATCCGAATCCATGCGTGTTATATCTCTTTTATCTTCAATGCCTTCGAGTTCCTCAGCTTTACGCTTCGCTAACCGAATTACATCTTCGGGGAAATCGGCGAGTTCGGCAATTTGGATCCCATAGCTCTGGTCACTTGAGCCAGGTTCAACTTTGTACAGCAGCGTGATGTCCTTGTCGAACTGCGAGCCATTTTCTCTGGGGGTGACATGAGCAACCACATGAAGGTTTTCAACGCCTGGCAGCTTTCGTGCAAGGCTAGTCATCTCATGAAAATGTGTGGCAAAAACACATTTGCAGTGAATTTGTGTGACCATATACTCGGAAATCGCCCACGCCAAGCCAAACCCATCATATGTCGACGTTCCACGACCCAATTCATCAATGAGAACAAGTGAATCTCTGGTTGCACTCTTGAGTATGGTGGCAGTTTCTAGCATTTCTGCCATAAATGTGCTAATACCGCGGAGTTGACTGTCGCCAGCACCAACACGAGCAAGTATGCAATCACAAATCGGTATTTGAGCGCCAGCGGCCGCTGGAACGAAACAACCAATTTGGGCCATAAGTGTGATTACGCCAATTTGCCGCAAATACGTAGATTTTCCACCCATATTCGGTCCGGTCACGACGAGAAACTCGGATTCATTGGGCACCATGCTCACGTCGTTTGGAATAAAATGAATGTCATCCTGAACTTCTAAGCAAGGGTGGCGGGAGTCGCGCAGGACGAGGGAGGAACCGCGTTCCCTAAGTTCAGGTCTCGTGTAAGGAATTGGTGCATTGCTCGATACATGGGCAAGGCTCACAATCACATCCAGATGAGCTACAACAACATTGAGATGTTCAAGAGGTGGCGTATATGAAGAGGCGATGTCGATAACGTCTTTTACGAGCCGGCTTTGTGTACTCGCATAGTCCTCAGAAAGAGAACGGAATTCATCGTTCAACTCACGCACAGAAGGTGTCGTAAAATACAAACCACCCTGACGATAAATACTAAAAAAAACAAGCCACGTACCTTTACTGTACTCAAGTCCAAGTATCCGCTTCGATTTTTGACAACGCCTGCATCCTGTTGCATGGTAAGCTATCATAATAACACATACCGTACGCGTCACGCGAAAGCAATAGCCGTATGAAGAGTGATTTTCGAGATGCAGCTTCTTTTCTGTATCAAGGCGCAAATCATGGCCGACCTGTATATGCTGTTCATCCAGCTGATCGCGAATTACGTCCAGCTTAGTTCGAATGAGGCGGAGGGTTTCATCGAATTCGGGCTTAATGACATAATTGTGGTACTGTAACTCGTCCAAATCCAGTGTCATTTCAACCATCTCGACAAGTTTACCGAGATGCTGGTACAGTTCATCCAATGGGGCCACAAATGTGCTGTGAAACAGCGCGCAGTCAGCTTCTGATACAATAGCAATGGATCTCAGCACTTGTGTGAGATCCGGAATTTTTATCACAGCTTGATAACAGCGCACCACATCTTCCAAAGTCGCAACACCTCGCTGAAAACGTTTTCCAATTCGCAACATATCAGGCATATATTTGAGAAAATCATCTTGCAGCCGATGTCTTGCTTCAGGGTCGTCAAGCAAAATAGATAACATTGATTGTCGATTTTGGATGGCATGCAAGTTCACCAGTGGCTGTTTTAACCATTGGTTGAGCATCCGAATACCTTGGGCTGTTTTACAGTGATTTAAAAGACCAAATAAGCTTGCGCCCTTGTTGGTGCCCGATGCTTGGCCATGAGGATCTGGGAACAAATTCAGGGCTCTAAGAGCCGCGTTATCCATTCGCAAATATTCGGACAAATCGTGAGAACAGAGAGTAAACTTGCCAAAATTGGACTCGTCGCCCAACAAATTAAGATACGAAATTAGCGCAGATGCAGATGTCATAGCTAGCTTTTTGTTCAAGTTGGACGTCAATGTTGCCTGTTGCGAGGAGGGTAAAAGGCGCAGTATATCTTCTTCCACAGATTTGTTAACAAAAAGACCACGCCTAACCTCTGTAATGACGCAACCACATCTTTCAATCATAGAACGAAGTTTTTGGAGGTTATAATCGGAGCCAGCCTCATCAGTAGGCAAGACGCATTCTTTCACGCCTAGTTGAATAATTAAAGACTAGAAAATATTAGCGCGCAAGCCATACTAACCTCAGAATTTGAAAAAAGATCGGTTTCTGCATATTCAGCGATGCCGAATTCTCGATTTGTGGCATCAGCAAAAGCTGCTCCGACTTGGTTTAAACCATCTTCAACCTTGATGCGCAAGGCTAGCACAATAGGACTTGAAACAACATCTGATTGCAAGAACAGGAGGTCCTCCAATTCCTGCAGATTTCCAGGTGATGCTTGTTTAGCAATAGCCCATGTGCTACCGCGTTTGCCTGACCCATCGCCGCTTGTGGATGCCCAGATCTCGACACGCAGTTGCTTCGTTGTGAGGGCATCGCGCAAAAAGCTCTTAGCTGCCGTCAAACTTAATGAGCATGAAGGAAGTCCTATATCCTCGCGAGATTTGCCACCTAAGTATCGTAAGACGGATTTCGTCTTGAACACTGTATCAGCAACATATAAAGCATCGTCACCGTACGCAGCATAGAAATCCTGACGATTGAATAAACGAACCGTTCCGGGTACAGTTGCTGGTAAGTTACGGAAAAACGATATAAATCCAGTGTCAACTTTCTCCGAGTCAAGACACGAGCCACTTGGTCGCGACTCTTCCGTTGGATACATCAATCCTGACATGGTTGGAGCCAGAAACATGTAGTGATACGCGTGCGCTATTCATGTCTGCTGGCGCGTAGCGCGATTTCAAGGCCTAGAAGGTGTATGTCTGAAACAAGTGGAGACTGCCGATAGATGCAGCATTGAGGCGAAGAAGAGACAGGGGCATGATCAACTGTGTCGACTACCATAGGATTCTACTCAGGACGTCTAGGTGCATCAAGGGGAACACGGACACCAGTGCCCTTCCAATTTGATGGCGCACAAAATTGACAAAACCATTTTCCCTTTGGCGGATGGTTCAAGCCAATGCAGCCGATGTGGAACTGCTTGTAAGGATGAACCAAACGTACCCATTCGCATGGACAGTCATCATTATCACAAGCTACCATCTGCACTTGATTAGCCAACTTCATTTATCAATACATACCTCACCATATGATACTCTCTGACAGTAGCAATATTTTGGCTCACTTGGGTCAGCGTCTATGTGCTCGATAGGCACAGAAGAGTCAGAGGACTTCTTAGGAGAACTTTGTTTGGCGTCACGAGGGCGCTCATGACCTTGTACATTATGCGGCATTCCTCGATTGCTTTGCATGTGCTCTTTTAGGTATTCAAGGCAAACGAGTGGATCCAAAGAAATGAGGGCGCTCCAAAAAGTCAACAGTTGACCGGAGGGCGAGAACCTGTCAGAGTCTTTGGGGACTGGAGTACTGGACGTTGAGGATTCCATAGAGTTGGAAGATTCAAGCTCTTTTCGAAGTCCTGCGTATAAGCTGCGTTCATTTTTTAAAAGGTCAATGTCTAGACGACGAATCTGTCGATCCACAGTGTCGTATGCAGAAAGAGCAAGTGCGAGTTTTTCCTCAGCCAATGAGCAAATGAGCTGGGATTTGTCTCGAATCTTTAGCAAATGTGACTTGCATGTTGCTGCACTCAACTCAGATGTCAAGCAAGAATGATCCTCTAATGATCGATGGTGCGTGTCAAAAAAATGCTTCCATGTGGCGTTAAGCTCGACTTTGGCATCTTATCATGAGCACAAGAGTCACTAACCTTCGCTTGTCTGATCTAGCTCCTTCATAAGTATAAAAGTACGTTGAAGTTCTAGTGGGAGATGGTCGACGACTAAGAAACATGAGCATTTTGTAGATGGCACGCACTTTCCGAATATTCCTCAGTCCATTTCCCAATACGATTTCCTATTTCGACACTGAAAATTTGCTGCTCATGCTCCGAAATGACGACGGGCCTGTCATTCTCTTCATCTTCACCAATAGCCTTTCGCTTCTTGGATGATACTTGGGCTGGAGCTTGCTTCCTACGCGACATTCCGTGCAACACTCGCACCTACGAAAGCAAGACGGATGGTTGTGTGGAGAAATATTGACAATTAATTCGTAATTGGTCTAGCAAACAATTAGACAGCATCAAAGCATGTACTTCACAAGTTTGGTCAGGAATCGTGTGACGATATCGACTTTTCTTTCGGGGGAATCAAAAGTTTTTGAGTTCATAAGTTCGCGAGCACACTCGCGCATTTCTAAGACTTCTTCTGCAAGCACAGCCTTTAAAGGCGTAGCTTTGGTCGTCATAAGCAAAGTGCATTCCAAATCAAGTTTTTCTGAACGCGACCCAAAATTAGAAGAGCCAATAAGTGTTGTACTAGGCTGGAGAGCCTGATTGTTGTGTGACGGTAAAGAGATCCAAATGCCCTTCTGGTGGTACGTCCACCCATACTTGCTCCATTCCCGCAATTCCACTGGTGCTAGGGAGCCCTGAGAAACTGGATCCGTTAAATCAAAGATGGATGAGCCACCGTCCGGCTTCAAAGGCTCATGAAGACTTTTCGCAACTACTTGTTTCCAAAATTCTTTTTCCAGAAACGTGTAGGCAGCAGGAATGCGGCTACTCAGTCCTTTACTACCATAAAAGCCATTAGCCTCAGGAGACGCCGCAACCAAACGAAACACGACCGGTACACTACTCGGGGTCGTGCCGAGTGAATGGATCTTGTCAGACAATACTAGGGATCTGTAAGTACCTGAGAGTGTAAAATAACCTGAAGTGAGATCCACGGTTGTAAAAGGTCTTGCGAGATTAGTTTGCATGGGCTTTATTCGTGAGCAAAGTGCAGAAAGATAGTCAGTTAAAAGGGGTATCATGTCTGTTTCTTGAGTGATAGAAAGCTGCCCCATCTGGAGAAGTGGAATCAACCTTGTATCGCCATTCCGATGAGATCGTTCCGCTTTTACTCGTTCATGCCAACGAATTGTAAAATCTCGCAATGTTTTAGAGGCCACGTCTTTCCAATTTTTTTCTGGAAAAGTTTCTGATGATGGCCAAAGACCAGCTGCAGAGATTGTTCCATCAGTGTCCTCCGAAAGAAGAAGACCATCCCCTCCATCCCAGCCTAAGTGAAAAGAGCTTTGACTGAGTGCCATGTGTTCTTTGGAAAAATCGTCCATGTCAAAGATATGCTCTCTGCAGAAGTTGATCAGCTGTTTATCGCCTTTGTATTGCAACTCGTAGCTGAACCTGCTAATTAGCAGAATAAGGCTATGCAGATAGTTGGCAATTGACTCATGGTTTTGAATAAGCATGTAACGATCCATCCGCCGAATAAAGTAATCTCTTGATAGATTGGCACCACTGATAATCACATCATCGTCGAACCCATATACTTTCATGTGCTGTAGACCGAGACCTTCATTGAATCGTTTTCCAATAAGACGCGCTTTGAGGCTTTTCGGACGCAATGCAGGCGTGGCATACAAACGTATATCAACTTGATTTGGAAACATGGCTGCGAGATGCGACAGAAGAGATGCGCTTGACACGCTCGATGGGCTTTCGCGTGTTGCACGCATTGCATCCATGAGAATTGTAAGCTGAAGCTGGGGCTGCCTTGCTAATGCTTGACCAAGATAAATGGCAAGTTCACGTTCCTCTCTCCCAATATACAAAGTTGAAATAAAGATGCGCCTTTTGGCTTGCATGATTTTGTTTTTTAAAAGCCCATAGAACTGTCGTGGTGTGCGCACAGTCACAATTGATTCTGACGAGACAGAAAACATGGGTACTTTGAGTATCTCTGAGACCATTTCAGGTAGTTCAAATTCATCCCAAGCATTGGTTTTCGTACCAAATATTCCCGCCTTGTGCGTTGCAATCGCGGAAGATCGTTGGGTAGACATGTTCAGACGGCGGCCAAGAACTTTAGGCTCAAGGTGATTTCTAAGAATGCCTTGTTTGGAATTTGAAACCAATGAGTTAGGTTGCCAGGCAATAGAATTCAACAGTGATTTATGACGTCCAAGACGCCTAAGACTTGAGGAAATGCTCCAGTGTCTCATAGTGTCGTCAGCACGCTAACCTTAATGTGTCACAACAAGTGCACGAGATGCCACAGACAATGAGTCGACACGTGATTCAGGTGAGTACGTGTGGATATTGGGGGAGGGGGGAATTTCTACACTGGGGCGGGGATGCAGTTAAATGAGTTGGTTATTATTCTGTCGCTCCATCGGAGTGGGTGAGTCAACAACCCTCCGAAATTTGTTTGCCGTTGGAGAACTGGGAATTTCCGGATCTCCATCGCGTACTGATGTAGCAGGCGACGATCCAATGGTTGCAGATGAGCTAAAAGTGCGTTGAGGTAGGGATATATTTACTTGTGGAAGAGAAACATGGGGAGGTATAGGGCCACCAATCCCTAGCTCGCCACCGGATATTGCGCGTTCCCGCATCCTCTGCTGTTCTATAGCAAATTCTTGCTCCCGAACTTCGGCGTTGAAGGGCGTTGCATCGCTAGTGATACTCCCAGCTTCAGAGTTCGCCACGCTGACAGAATTGGCCCGACTGCTGCTCGCCGTCCCAATGCTCATAGGCCGGAAAGGAGTCGTAAAGCGATAATTAGATACGCTCTCACCCATAGACGAATCCATACGAGAGGATATCTGTGAAGAGGTGACCACACCAGAGAGATCATGCGTCCTATCGCCAGACTCCAGGGTAACGCTTTTAGGTGAACCGGGCTGCACAGCTACAGAAAACACAGATCCGGCACTCGGAATTCCGGGACGAAACTCCGATGTGCGCGGATCAAGCTCAGGCGGTACACTTTCTTGCTCCACTGGCTCGTGCTCTAGGCCAAAGATAGATTGATTGCATTTGGAAGCGTCTTCAGGTACAGGAATACGAGGTTCGCACAGTACTTCATTGAGTATGGGCTCATCTAGGCGAATTCCTGGAGCTAAATGCTCCGCCTCGGGAATCTGCTCTAGATTGTCAGCTGTCAACGCGACCTGTGTTGTTCCTTGCGGAGCGTAGCTTGAACCAAGTTGAGGCTCTGACTCTTCAGGTGCATGAGAATCAAGCACTCCATCAGCAGCAAGCTTTATTAAAGCTGTTCGACGGTCCTCATACATGGTGCCTGCGCAATGCCACAGGATATGCTTTGTTTTATCGTATGTGCACGTTTCGCTTCCACCTTGAGCTCTACGTGTCCAGAGAGCCAACACTTCCTGAACCTGTGGACATGACACGCGGTTCGGCCGACATACCACAAAAAGGGCTCAGCACGGGCCATGCGGGGTAATGTACATGTCTTAATCACCAAGGAGAAAAGAAAAAATTGCTATTGCGTAACATCGTCTTCGTTACAAGGCATCGACACTGCTAAAGGATTCAGAGTCACTATCGGATATTAATGCAGGCACCTCGACATCGGAGGTACGAATAAATGCTTCCTGCATGTCAGAACGTTCTATCATCTTTATCTGCCATTCATGGGCCAGACTTGGACCACGCGTAGTGGAATAATCGAAAAGCGTCGGAACCCGCCGCAAAGAACTTTTCGGTGGCCTTGGAGGAGGGCAGATTGGCAGCACTTGCCCCAATTCCAGATTTTTGCCTGTGTGATTATCCAATGCTCGGGAATAGGTCGCATCAAGGATTGCAGCACAGTGCTTCGATGTCGCTTTCTCGTGAACATCTTGTGAGTTCACGACACAGGGTGGTGGTTTCCTGAAAGGGGGTGCTTTACTCTTCGACGATTCGGAATGTGCGATTTTTGTACAAAGAGGTGTTTCAGTGCGCCATGGAAGACTACCAGGCATACTCGGCGTATCATCTTCAAAAGAGAAACATTCTTCTCTTGAAATTTGTGGCTTGATACGAATAGATCCGTGCTTTCGACCAAATGGATTATGCACAGAAATCACGCTCGATGTTTTGGTCTCACGAATATGTGCAACTCGAGGAAGTTGAGAGCCCCATAAACTTTGTTGGGGTTTGGATGGTAAATGACTTGTCGAGCAGCCAAATTGATTGCCTGTAGAGACTCGCTCGAGTGGTGACATTTCAGAGAAAACGTCCTGCGTTTTATTGTCAAGCGCATATGTTTGTTTCAACTCACCAGTGCTAATAGGCACAACATTGCTGTCGATCATTGGTGTATCGGAGGTGAATCGTGCAATGTCGTGACTAAGAATTGGACTCGACGCGAACAGTCGATTCAGTACGGCATCGTTTTCCCGGCATTGTAACGAGGTAGCACGAGGCGCTAACGCTTCCGTCATGCTAGTTCTTCGACCTAATATTTCAAATTGACAGCGATTATAATATATAAATGATGAGGAAGAGATGAGATTTGTGTAGAATAATTCGCACGCTTGAGCACGATGGGGAATCAGCAGGAGAGAAAACCGCTGGTTAGAACTTATAGGGCCCTTCAAGGGTTGTTGTAATGTTGCGAGGTTAATTATGCGGCAAGGATTGTGCGGACATTATGTTTGATGGGTTCTTGCCGCATATGAAGTGCTACTCTGATGCAACATCTACTACGTATTCCACAAGACAAAAATTAGTCCGAATTCAACTTGGTGGAGGCAGAGTAGGACAAGGCACACGATGCTGACTACTCCAGAATTCTGATTGCGTGGAGAATGTATCCACCACTCGCAGATGTCGTCATGTCTGGATGTGTGCGTGCTGGCAGGACTTGATATCGACGCAGCCATGGCTCTGTAATCGAAACATTCACGAATGAATGGTTAGCGCGCAAACGAGCTTGTGTTTCCACAAGAGGCTTTGGTAAGGGTCAAAAAAGCACACGTACCTGAAGGTGGGGACTATGCACGACGACATTCGCAGAACCAGATAGATAGGGAGTAATCCGATGAATCACCGAGTATGTCTCATAGGGACAAGCTATGATGGCACTAACATGTGGTAAGCCGCTTGCTCATACGTACGCGTCAAACTCTCCTTCAAAGAATTGCTGACGTGTAGCCAAGAAGTCCTCAATAGCAGTCCGTTTCTTCTTTGCGCGATTTCGTTCGCGTTCCGAGGTGTATTCGCGCGATAGCTCCTCTGACATATGCGACGCTATCGTTAGATAAAACGAAAACGTACGGAGTGTCCATCGTGACTCGGTCGTAGCCCAATGTAGTGTTTTTAGGACGCCAGATGTATGCGCCGACGTCAAGTTGAACTGCGACATGAGCTCAAGTGCAGGTGGTGAGTCTGTGTCGTGTACGAGATAAACAGAACCAGAACCACCCATCCGTTCAAGAACTGCACCTGCAAGCAAACCACCAATCCCATCAACAACCAAATACTTGCCACCTGCTTGGACGTTGGAGAATGAGAGGCATTGAGAGAGAGAGTCTGCTCGCATGTTGCGAATTTTCTCCGGGCACCGCTCAAAGTTGTACGTGGCAACGTGAAATGCATCTGGTGCAAGCGGGGTAAAATATTTGAGGTGCTTTGACTCTTTACGCTTCATAATTTTGGTTTGGCTGTATGCAGTGCGCAGTTCATAACTTTTGTTCCCTTCAAGTTGTTTTTGGATGATCTCTCTGCCTGTCGCACCAGCTTCTTTAAGAGCCTTGATGTCGTCATATGTCAATGACTGCGACTCGCCATCATCAAAGATATTTTCATTCGTCGCCTCGCTTTCAACTTAATGTATTGTGAGAACAACCAGTATACATACCTAATGCCTCGGCAACCGCTTGGTGCATGATTTCGAGTGTCCCGTCTGGTCTTATTTCGTAAGTAGGGCCAAACGGTTTACCAATAATACTGTTTGCATCAAAATTACCAAACTTTCCAATGGAAACTGTTTTTCCTTTTTCTAATGTGACAAGCTTCATCATACCAGATGGCAAGCGCAGAAAAACGTTCATGCCAGGTACTATGATAGTCGTTCGGGCACGCAACTTATCGTTTGTTAAGGTGATATCATGGGTGATTCGTGCTTTTTTTGAACTATTCATGGCATTTTCAGCGTTCTCGTTCTCATCAGTAAGCTCGTGTTTCTCTGGGCGCGAGTCGTGCATCGTTCTGAGAGACTTTGAGCTGTCAGTGCATCCCTTGTCCCAGCACCATCACGACCCTCAAGTGCGGCACCATATTTATCACGTGCGCCCCATCTCTCCACAGGTACGGTTTTGACACTCAACATCTTTTAACATGGCAACTTCAAATGTGTTGCAGGGTCAACCAGAACAAGATCCAGAGTTCCAGGTACGGCTTGTCATAATTTAACCTGAAGGCTGGCATCGAAGCCATAGTCAGACAGCTAAAAGATCAAGGCGCATCTGTCGATGACATTGAGCGCGCTAAGGGCCAGGCGGTGCAGTTCTACTTGCAGCGGAAGTACGTCTCGTTACCAGCTCTAAAAATATATCCAAGAACCCTGACCCAATTCGTTTAAAGGCAGCAGAATACAACTCAAATAACATATGACTCCTGCACAGATCAGGGCCAAACTCCCAATGGGCATGTTAAGGATGTCAAGCCCAGTGAAGGGCAACAAGAACAATATCCCACGTCATTCCACAAAATTGTGGAGCTCATTGCCACTGGGCAAGAGTCTAATATACCTGGCATTCGTGATATTCCCCTTCAGATCAATTCTCAGCTACCCAGTAAGTCGAAGATGGAATGCCCCAAAAAGCCATGGGAGTAGACTGTTTATACTCCCGTCACATATGTTTTATCTCTTCAGTTTGTACGCAATTTTCCATAGAGCCAACGGGATGGTAAAGTCGTAAGTGAGCTCAAGCCGTCCTAGAAAGTTGAGATCACATGACTTGAAAAATTGGCAACGTTTAAGACGGCTGTAGACCGTGTGCCAGGTGCTCTGAGCTATCTAGGAAAGGTTGCGTCGTCTTTAACAGGGCAAGGAATATGCTGGCACCAGAAGACGCGTTAGTGCAAAAACTACAAAAAGAGCCACACTTGCTGGCAGCAGGCGATGTGAATCTTTTCCAGCTGGCACAGCGTGCCACAAAGTCGCTTTATGACCGAGGTATGTACTGTCGTGAGAAGACTTGCTCACAAGACTAGGTGTCATCGACGAAAAAAAATCCTTACCATTTATTTCATCCTTATTAGATTCATGCGTACCAAGCAAGGGAAGTAATCATAACATGGGAAAGCGTAAACGTGGTCAACTTAATGACTCTACTTACGAACACCATCCATTAATTCCTCCGACTGAGCTTAATGAACTTGTGCTTGAAGGGATGGGAAACGATCAGATTTGGAGCCAGCTAGAATTGCGGAGTGCTAAAATTGCGCGAGTACTTGATCACGTTATTACGAGCACGGCAAATCTTGAAGAAGAAGATGACGAAGACGAGGAGAGCAGTAGCGATGATGATTCCCTAGAGTATGCACGCGAGAATGATGCAAATGTCGAGTGGGATGAAGATGAGGACGATGAGTCTGATCATGGATTCGCAGGTGCCTCTGATTTAAGTGACGTTGATCCTAACGAAGTGTTTTATGAACCTTTGCACACGGAAGAGATGCAACTCAAGCGCAGGGAAGAAAAAGAACGGCAAGAAATGATGCAGATTTATGGGGTGTCTGATCCTGCATTATATGAAGCACTACTCCCAAATAAGTCGAACGATCAAGGGACGGATGATGACGAGGAAGAAGAGGAAGAGGAGGAAGACCATGATTCGCCTACATCTTTCTCTAAGCCTAGGCACCCAACCTTAGATGATGACTTTTTCTCTATTGACGAGTTTAATCGTTTGACAGAAGCAGAGGAGCGCAAGAATCTAACGTCTCGCGCGAATTTGTCTGGTGACGAAGATGAGAGTGACTCCGACAACATCGACCTGTACGCTCCCATTGAAGAACAAGATGAGGGCGACGATAACGACACACCAGTGGAGGATATCCATTACACAGACTTTTTTGACCCGCCGCCTGTTTCTGCCGTGAAAAAGAGTAACAACAGTTCCCGTTCTTCTCATGTGGAGAACAAACCTCCTGCCCCACCACGCAAGTCCCTCGTGCGCTTCCATGACCAAGTGCGTGTCCGCCCGATTAAGAAATGCAAGCCTCAGTCTTCCGCTGGCCTCTTAACTGATGGTACAGAAGAAGAGGAGGAAGAGGAGGATGAAAATAGCGAGAGCGATGCGGAAGATACGGAAAGTGGGGAGGAAGAGGAGGATGAAAGTAGCGAGAGCGATACGGAAGATACGGGAAGTGAGGAGGAAGTGGAAGAGGATGATGACCGTATCGATGACGAGGAAGATGAAGAAATGGAGGGTGAAGATCGTGTAAATGAAGAGTCCATGGAAGATGAGAGTATGGACAATGAATCAGATAATGAAGCTCGCATCGATGATACAGCTAATCGAGTCGCTCAGGATTTGTTCGATGATGAATCGGATAAGAACGAAACGTCTATGTCGACACACGAACGTCGCGTGGCTGAACTGGCTAAAGAGATTGCTCAATATGAAGATGAAAATGTGCAAAAGAAAGACTGGGTGTTGATGGGAGAAGCCAGCACACGGGAACGACCTACCAACAGTTTGCTAGAGGAAGATCTTGAATTCGAACGAACTGCCAAGTCAGCGCCTGTTCAAACGCAAGAGCATGGTGAAGGAATCGAAAGTATGATTAAACGTCGTATCCTCGAGAGACAATTTGATGACGTGATTCGACAACGGGATCTTGACGCCGTCCCATTTTCAGCTTCGCGTGTTTTAGAGCTGTCGGACGCCAGGAGTTCCAAAAGCCTGGCCGAGCTGTATGAGGAAGAGTACCAGGCTTCTCGGGGCGAAGAGGCAGGCGAAAGTGCTCCACGCTCGGAAGCTGAGACAAAGCTTGATAATGAACATTCAGCTATCGCTGCTGACATGGATGCCCTCTTCTCAAAGCTCGATGCTTTGAGCAATGCACATTACACACCGAAAGCTCCTAAGGCAGCTATTCAGACCTTGTCTAACACACCAGCGGTTGCTATTGAATCTGCCCTTCCTACGACCATGTCGGCCGGTACTATGCTTGCTCCAGAAGAGGTTTACGAAAGACCCTCACATAGTGTGGCTCTGGAAGGTGCCAAGAGTGAATTATCGCATGCTGAAAAACAGAAGCGACACCACCAACTTCGTCGTGAAAAGCGCCAGCGCAATGATCGTATCAAACGTACGGAGGCAGCCATCGAGCGCCAACGGGGAGGTCCTCGGAAAGGCGATGTTAAGACTGAAAAGGACAAGGCGCTCAAGAGTCTCGTTGGTAACAAGGGTGTGACAGTCGTTGGAAAAGATAGTAAGCGTCACGATGTCAAGCGGCCCAAGTCCGATCAATCGGCTTCATCGTCAAAGTCATCGTCTGCATCGCAATGGAAGCTGTAGCAATAGTATTATAGAAACTCACGTTCAAGGGATTTCTGGACACTCCTCAGTACATCCGATGATGTGTTAAGGCTCGTCAGAATGTACATGACATTTCCCAGGGAACGAAGATGTAGGGGAAATGTGTGGGAAGAGAGGGAGGAAGTAGTATCATGCTCCATGATGCCTGTCTGCTTGCCAAGTTTGAGCATGAGGTCATTCGCTGCGTCCGATGCATAACCACTGACGGAATCTGTTTTCAGCTCAATCTTGAGTAAGGTGCCAAGAGCCATGACACCAGAAACTCGATCCGCATGTGATAGGAGATTGACGAAAGATTTGTCCCATACGCTCCAATGCTCCGAACTCCATTGCTTTTGGTAAGGTGTCCAAGAGCCATTTAAATCCATCTCTTCAAGCACATCTAATGTCTCAATCGCCACCTGGCAGCCGACGGGGTGTGCTGTATAACTGTGCCCATGGAGCAAAGCGTGCGTCTTTTCTCTTGAACATGCAAATGTCGAATAGATACTCTCTGACGCCAGTGTGACTGACATAGGCACAAGTCCTCCAGATAGTATTTTAGCCAAGCAGCTTATGTCAGGCGTTGTACCAAGGATGTCGGCGCCCATCTTGCAGCCCAGACGACGCAATCCGGTAAAAACCTCGTCAAAGATCACAGGCAAACCGCGCCACTCTCCATTTGATCGTGCTGCGGTTGCACGCCCCATGTGGGCGTGTCGAAGCGGTGGATCCGTAAGAGAAAACAAATCTTCTCTTTCACGCACGACATCCACGAGACAGCGTTGGAATAGTGGATCAACAAAAATCATGCCCCCTGCACCCATAACTATAGGCTCGAGTACAAGAGCACCGAATCGTCGTCGTTCCACAATGACTAGATTTTCAAGCCGCTCATGCACCACGCGCTTGTAAAAAGCCGCAAGTTTCGTGTCGAGTCTCTTTTGTACATTGAGTACTTCCTCGATTGACGAAAATACACCAAGGCACTGGGGCTCTTTACCCCATTCTGCTGAGTCACTTGTTTCCACATACACTTTGCCACATTTCATTCGGAGTGTAGGGGGCGAGAACCAATAGCCCCGTCCTCGGTACCAAGCGACATGTTCACTAAACACACTAGGTTCGCACGCGTCCATAGCACCAATTGTATCTCCATGGTAACTTCCCTGAAGTCCGAGTATCTCCCATTCGCGCGGTGTGCGCCCTCCGAGTGATGCCGACTGGCGCCCTGGCTTGATTCGTGCTTCTGTTGTCGGTGACACAACCGCCGCGCTGTAGCGCCGCACACTTGATTGCAAGGCCATTTTTATAGCCACTTCCATGCCTGTACTTCCGTCATCAGAAAAAAACACTCGGCTTGCCCATCCGCGTCCAGGCGCAAGCCTACAAGGTTCGTGGTGGCCGAGCAATCTCTCTGTTAGTGTAACTGCCGGTGCATGTGCTATTCCCGGAGAGAGAACATGTCCATAACGGCCTGCCGCATAGGCCGCCGCAAGTGCCAAGCGTGGATGGCCGTGCCCAATGACTTGAGTCCACCAGGAGGCAGAACCGTCCAAAACAGGTTTCATCGTCGACGATGAGGGCTCGTACGTTTGGAAGAAGTCGCCATGTGCACTGTCGATAACAGTCACATCATCTGGTGCTATTCGGGTGTGCTGTGTGAATGGCCACCACATGTGCTGATGCGCACGCTCACCAAGAGTATCAAGAGACGCATAACGCTTTGCATGGCATTCACGCAAATGATTTACTACATCGAGCATGCAATCATCGCGGCCGTTACCGTGGATCATGCCAAGATAGTATTTTTGTAACTGCTCGGCATCTTGCTTGGTGCTAGTATGACGAGCCGGTGGCATGCCCCACGAATTTAGATTGGGGCCACCCAATGCAAAAACTCTAATTCCTTGGTCGGCGAAGAATTGAGCAAGATATTTATCGTTCTGGTAGTGAGGCGATGGGAATAGAAGTACGGCATCCACATCGTATCCCCGCATGCGCAGACTCTCGTATGAGCAACGTGTAGTGCTAATTCCGCCAAGCACACTGGACCCAATAAGGATCGTTGGTAAGCGCAAGGGCCGTAGAAAATCTGCCTGGGACGAACCGCTAGGCGATGGTGAATGAACGCCACCAGCCGACTCAAGGATTGCAGCGTTAATACGAGGCTCATGTTCGCATAGCAGCATCCAATCTTTAATTCGACGAACAAGAGAAGCATCCTCAGCTTGCCAATCAAGCTTTGATCCAAGTTGCTCTGCGGCCAAATGAGGCGAGACAGGCTCGGTGAACTGGACCAGCGTTTGGCTCCATACGTGTGGTGCAAACTTGCTCACATGTGTCGAGTCCATATCTTTTTCATCTCCTGTCGAGACAGGCTTCAAGTATGCAACACGATCGCCTTCTTCGTGTGGTGTCAGTGTACGTGGCAAAGGAGCATGTGGGCGGGAAGGAGCAATTGTGCTTGCGAGCGCTAACGCTGTTGAAAAAATGGTTTTTCCAACATCTGTGTCTGCACCAAACACCTAGGATGGTAAGAGTAATGTCAACGGACCTGGTGCACACGAAGTCTCCCAGCTGCAGAAGCCGCCATGGAAAAAAATAATCTCTTAAAACAGGTGAATGTTATTTCGAAGTCTTCCACAAGCTAGCTAGCATTGGCCTAAATAACTCACTCTCAGGTCGTATCAACCAGCCGATATCAGCCCAGCCAACCAGTCAGCCCATGTTGGCACGCGCGCGCGCAAGACGCGCGCTTAAGACCAACTCTGAATTTCCGGTAATCACGTGCGGACAACGTGTTTGTCTGGCACGCAAGTGTTGCGGCTCCCACGCGCTTCGCTTCCGTTCCCAACACTCCTTCGGATTGGACCATGAGCGATGGGCGTGACGCATCATTAACTAGTGGGGATTCGCAGTCACGATCCGCTCCAGATCTAGGCCAGTCAAGCAGGCCTGCGAGGCCTATCAAAGGTGCTTGGGCTGCGATGAAACCTGTGTCTTCATCCTCCACGACTTTGGAGGCAGACGAGTCTGACCGCAGCCAGCAGCGTGACATTTATTCTGAGGCACTGTCGCCCTGGCTTAATGCAATACCTGCTTTCCATGCAGCTGATGTATCTATAAAATCGAAGAACGAAGAATACGTAAAAGCATCCCCGGCCCTTGCAATCGCATCGCCCGCCGGGTTGGGAAGACCAACTGATCACAACGGCCTAGTGTCCTTTTCCGTGAGCTCTGAGCTCGATTCTACGACGGCGATTCCACGTGATGTTAATGAATCCGCCTCTAATGTTAACATGAAAGATGTCACATATCGTGCTGAGGCCCGCCCCGAGGATGGCTCAGTGATGCCGCCGGCTCTCCCAGTTTCTTCGGAAATGAGCATGTTGGGGAAAGTAGTTGACACATCGTCCGATCAGCAACAGAATAATGACATCAAAGAAACTCCTTTGTTGCCGAATGCACAAGAGCTCTTTGTTTCTTCCCCTGGCGACACAAGCGATTTGCACCGCGAGGACAAAAGCCATCTCCAAGACCAGCACTCCTTTCCGTCTGACACCCAGCTTCCAGCACAAGATCAACCGGGGATTTTAGGGCGAAAAGCGAGTCTGAAAGGTCAATCAGCTGCACAGAATCACTTTCGAATGCCAAGTATTCATGAGCTGCGGATCAACAAAGCCTTTGCGAAACCCAGGCCAACGAAAGGGCTGGACTTGCGCTCTTCGAGTGGTGCGTCTTTTGTCATGTCTCCTGATACAGCTGCTCAATACTACACGAAATCACCACCTCCGCCCCTGACAGGCGCTCGAATTCCATCGGCAAAAGGTCCTATCGTATACGAGACACATGAATGGACTATTGCTGGCTTTGACCAACAACGTACTCCGATTCCAAGTGACACTCATTTATCCCCTGATTCCTGGGCCTCAGCCAATATGGATAGCGCGGACCCTTCCAAGTTGCCTCATGCGGCGTCACTGTGGGCTCGTTTGCCTGATATGTGCACGTTCTCGCCTCCTCTTCAGCCCATTCACATTGTGCGTGGTTCGCCTCCCGCTTGGGCGAATGTATCGCCTCGCACGACGTCATCTGCCTCACATACGCCGTTACTTGTCGAAAGGCATGGTATTGAAACAAAGGTGGATGCGTCGGAGAAGGACACAGAGCAGGACGCACCTCGCCATACGAGTACAGATACGAAGGATGAGACTTCGGCCAAGTCACCTGCTGCCGTGCCTTTGGCATCTAATGAATCGTTGCCATTGGCACCTGTCGCTCGTGTGCCACCACGGTCGTCTCACCTCGATGTGTCAGACTCGAATTCCGCGGAGGGGCAAGAGGGTGCACAGACGGTGGCGCCCCGTGTGGCAATCTCAAAGGGGCATGTCCCATACAGCAATGAAGTACGTCTTTCTTATCTGCCAGAGGCGCCTCTTTCAGTTCCCGAGGGGCCTCCGTCTGTATCTGTGCCTTCAGCTATGTCCGTTTCGACGCCTGCTAGTCAGTCTGTGATTATGTCCCCTACGTCAGTCCGTGAGAATTCCGACTGGGAAAATGATACGACTCTTATCGATCTATCTGACCAGCAGAAAGTCACGAGTCTCGATGAAATTCTGCTGAAACAGAACTTTTCTCCAGTTTCCCATCCAGGCTTCCATTCAAATTTTCAGTCACAGCCCCGTTCTCGCTCGTCTTCATGGATGTACAAGGCTGTCGAAGGGCATGGCTCGGCATTGGGCCTACATGTTCCTCCGCATTCCCCTATGCGTATCGATCCAGATACACTTGCTAATGCCTCAGGTTCCTCTAAGGGAAGGTCGTTTTCCCTGTCAGATAATGCCCGCCTTGACAATCGTCGGTCCTCCATGCCCATAAACTCCCCTGAGATGTCGCCTTACCCCGAAAAGCCAGCGCCAGTGTTAAAGCAGTCCCAGTCTTGGCTGCATGCAACCGAGACTCAAAGCCACTCTCGGACCTACTCACAATCAGGTGTAGGACATCGTCATTCATCTTTACGGCGCCCACGTCAAATCAAGGCTCCTGCACTTCAGTCGTTTGCGCTACCAAGCACGGCGCGGGTGGCTGATGCATCTTACGCTGCTAGTCCTCGCATTGTCTCGTATGGTGCTGGTGTTGTCGACGATTCCTACATTAGCCCGTTGGATCCACCAGCCGCGTTGGTTTCCTGTGAGCGTTCGAGCGGTGCGACTCATCCCTCCCAGCACAATGTTTTGTCTGGCTTGGATAAGTCAGACACCCTTCAAGCTCCCGACATGGGTGTGGTGGAAGCACCACCACCTACTGTGCCAATGTCGATATCGTCTCAGCCTCTTATGCCTGCTTTGCAATACACCGTTCCCTTCAAACTCAGCTCCAAGCGCCGGTTTAAAGCGAAGTCTGTGCCGGCATCCGATTCGTCGCCTTCAGTGCCAAGGAATACAGTATCTTCCCCTGTTCCCCCTACTCCTTTGCCAAAGTCACCTGTGCCAAGGCAGCCAAAACCACCGAAAAATTCAACGTATCGCAAATCCGTGCCCGCCCCCACTGTGGCTGACGAAAACGACGAGCTGGACTTGATGGCGAAAGGATCTGCACGCCCGACTGTCCTCGCAAGTTCCTCATCCCCATCATTCCCTACTAGATCGCCAGTCCAGGCGGCAGTTGAAGCACCGGTACATGTGTCAGCTCGTCCACCAGCCGCTCAATCTGCTACTCTTGTGGGCCCGTCTACCTCAAGCTACGGTCGTCTACAGCCGGCGCTAGCGCCTGAACTATGTGGTCCTGTGCAAAGTGTGGAAGGCAGAAATGTCTGGCTCGATGTAAGTGACAATGATGCTGCTAATACGTCGCATCTTTCGATGCTCGGTGCAGTGACGGACCGAAGTGATCTCTTCAACTTCGAGACATATTTTGAAGCATCCCTACAACGTATTCGAGAAGAAATGTACTTGCCATCTACATCATCAGCCCAGATCGCAATAAAGCCACCTGCTAAGACGCATCGGAATTTGGTTGCGAGACATGGCGATCCGGATTTGTTTCACAATGCTCCGCCAATCAATGCACGTACGTTTGGCTCGCCTGTAACGGCGCTAGATGAATTTTCCTACGTGTTGGACGACGATGGCATGGTCATGCGGACATCGCAAACGGATTCATATACAACAATGCAGCCATCCCTTTCCACATCCAAGCCCATTCCTGAACTTCCGCCTGTCGATCCGTATCTTCCGGAGGAACATGAGGTTATGAGTGATTCCAAACCACTTTCGTCTGAGGCGCGTGATCGCCGGTGGACGTACGACGGCACCTACAGTCCTATTCTTTCTGATGAGTCTATGCCATCGGATGTCAGGCTTCCATTGGAGTTTGTTACGAAACCGAACTCAGTCTTGTCGCGTGGTCGACCAGTGAAGAAAACCCAGCAAAGTATTTTCTATTCAAGCCTTCCAGAGCATCGCCGACATCGCAAGCGTCGTCTCGAGTCTGACTTGCCGCCTTTCAAAATGTGGAACTTTGAGGAGGCGGATGTAGACTCAGATGCCTTTTCCCAATCCATGTCCCAATCATCGCCCCGTGGAACCCAATCGAAGACCGCCTCGCCACCCCGACCGGCGCCTCCGCCTCCGCCTGCACCTAAAGCCACGCTTCTGGGTGACTACGCTGCTGTGACACCCAAGATGCCAACCCAGAATCTTTACCCGTCTTCGCCGAACTCGAAGTACACACCTCACTCGGCTTATAACAAACTGTTCGAAACACCGCCACCCGATCAATACGCCAAGGCCCATTTACAGCGACCTGCGCGCCAGCGTCGGCACCATGAAAATCACGAAACATCATATAATGAACAGCAATCTCGGCAAACTGAGCAAGAGCCACGCGACCAATGCGACGCACAGACTCAGCAAGCACAACTGAACACGCCAACCTCCCAAAATTTTCCCCCTCAGCACGAAGTCGAAGCTGAGGCCGCTTCGTTCGACGCAGGACCACGAAAGAAGCGCGGCAAAGAAGCTGCCGAAAGCAAATTCTCAACGTGGTTCCGTCGTAAGGCACCCCACGTTAGCAAGCCTTCTTCGTCTGCACCTACACAAAATCAGGTGCCGCAGGTGTCAAGTCCTCCGCCTAGTGATCGTCCACCTTCACCTCGCACATCAACGTCTACGAATAATACTATGAAGTACGGCCGCCGAAAAGCGCCGCCTGGCTTTGAACCATCGCAACCAGGCAAGTACCATCTTGCTGGCACCGTCTCGCTACCCACTTTGAATGTGGCACGTACGCCTGAGCAACGTGCGCGCAATGAGACCGGCTTGCCAGAAACTGAGCCCGCTTTGATCCAGTCGCTCCTTGCTGCGCCCTCCAGCTCCACTGTGCGCGCGCGTGCGGGTATAATCAAGTCCATACCATTCGTTGAAGAAGCGGCGCCGCCCACTGGCCAAGTCCTAGTAGCTGAAGAGCGCAAGGTACTTGTAAGGCCAGTTATGTAGTATTATCATCATAACCACGTTCCTTTCGACCACCAAGTTTGATAAGTAACTCTTCCGCGACAGGCGTCATTTCTGTTCCCGCAAGAAGAACTTTCTGGAGGTAGTCATGGGCTTTTACCATGTCCCCCGTCGGCATACTTGCCTGTGCCGCGCGGCCCAGGCGCTTGTCCTCTTTCGAGTAATAAAGCCTGCCATTCAATTCGCCCATTTCCCATCGTGCTGCAATGATGTAGCTGAATGCAAAACGAGACATAAGCGCAGGATCCATTTGCGCCATACTGCGGTCCACAACTTGTACCAGCAGGCAATGGTACATAGTTGCATGAACCGAGTCGCCACCCTGCTCATACAGCTCGATAATCCGTGCAATTGCCTCCACGGACTCTAGATGCGTGAGTGGACAGGTGAGATGGCGTTTAAAGCACTCAATTGCTTGTGCATTCCGCCCCAACCTGTCGTAGCACACGCCTAGCGATGCCCACATACGAGCATCATGCGGTCGAATCATGGCACATTGTTGGTAGTAGTCAATAGCTGCAGACCACGCTTCATTCAGCTCGTAAACATGTCCAAGTCCATGCCATGGTCGATAATCGTGTGGATTCAATTCAATCGCGCGTCGGTACATCTCAGCTGCTGCGTGGCTATTTTTCACCTCCAAGTATTCGTGTCCGAGAAGAATCCATGCAGCCACACACTCTTGATCCAGGCGCAAGGCCTGCTTAAAAGATTCCACAGCGCGAAAATGCTCACCACGTTGGTTGTAGAAGTTGCCTCGCATACACCATATTTCCGCACTGTTGGACACATGCGCAAATTGTTGCACGAGCTGCGCTAGCGTATCTTCACGATCTAGGACATACAGCGTGTTCGAATATTCGCTAATTCCATCGAGTCGATATGGTTGGAGTTCCAGGGCATGTTGAAACGTATCTGCAGCATCTTCAAGCTCTTGGTGCAAGTAAAGTGCTTGCGCGCGACACGTTAGAAGGTACGCTGACCTGGGAAAATGCATGAGAAGCGCATCAATTCGTTCAAAGTGTTCCAAGTCAATCTGCGTAGACTGGCGCTGCGAGTATTCAAGAAAAAAAACACTCATGAACGAGGATGGAAGAAGGTCCAAAATCTGTTCTCGTTCTGCATTCTTTTGGTTCAGTGTTCGACTCAACTCTTTCCACGCACTCCAATTGTATGGAAATGCCCGCAAACTTGAAATAAGACAATCCATTGCTTCAATTCGTTTGTGTAGTTTGCGGAGGATGACCCCTTTAAGAAAGAGGAGAAAAGGGTCAGACGGTGAAATTAGGTCTTGTAACAGTGAGACTAGGACTGGATGTGCACCGTCGATAGCACTTTTATCGGCATATGCTAGTGGTGGTAACAGTTCATTTGGTTTTGTTGGATGCATATCGTACATAAGCAGTTTTGCGTATAGCAGTAAGAAGCGCGCCTTGTCCGACAGGTCTTGCTGCTCCTCAAGGTGCGCAATACATGCCTGAAAGTTCTCGCGATCGAAAAACGTCTTCGCCAATAAGTACACATCATCGTACTGCATGCTCTTTTGAATTCCTTGTGATGGCTCGCTTATCCGTACATGCAAATGCTCATCTGGCGATGTGGGAGGATCCATGGATCGCGCAGGAGATGGCATTCCGCGGCTTTGTCCAGAGGGCGAGGTATTCTCCCAGCTCGTCCATGAGATAGCACCTTCTCCAACTTGTTCTTCATTGGTCCAGGAAGGAGATTCTAGATTTAATGCTGGTGTTGAATGTACAGGAAACTTGTGTGCGAACTCATCAGTACCTAAGCGAGGCGTGCTAAGGGGGGGGCCTTGCGGGTGAGGAACACATGATAACAATTCAAGACACCATTGTGCAGCATCAAGTAGACCGCGTTCAATCAGCTGGTGGCTTGCATCCCGTAATGCACTGCGAGCTTTCACAGGTGCGATGTCGTCTATGCCATCCAATGTTGCGAACCTATGGTTCATGTCACGACGACGCGATGAGCAGCGACTGTGTGTCGCTACGCCACGTGCGAGCTTGTCGCGATAGGAATAGGATTTAAGTATTGGCAAGTTGACGACAGCTGATGTCTTGACAGTTGTCAACAAGTTGTTCTGAGAGCAATATGACACACATTCACATCCTGTCGTAGTCGATATATCGGGTAGGTTTGATGCATATTGTTCATTGAGTTTTAATTCTAGCGAAACAAGTTAATCATGTAACCTTCGGGTAAAGCTGCGAGGATGCATGTTCTCAAGGGTGTACTAGCCATCGACGCGGCCGGCGCACTGAGTAATAGGGCGTGCGAGGTCGTAGCTACTGGCACGTGAGTTGAGTGCTTCCTGAATATGCGTTTAAATCCACGACATCAATATGTGGACAGTGTTTGAACTCGCCGCTCAACCCGTCATCATTAGCTTCAGTAGCTCAGACGTCCATTTTCGGGGTCAGACAGTTTCTGTATCCTACGCGTCTTGAGCACGATGACTGAAAGGAGTAATACAAGGAATCAGGTATTTCTCCCGCAAAAATACAACTCTGGGTCAAGTGCTGGAATACCTAAACAGGCGGGTTCTTCGCAGGAGACTCTTGTTTGCCCCGCATTGCATCTTTACCCTCTCAACGATACATTTGTACCCAAACAAATCAATTTGGCCCCGGCAAGCTCCAACAATCGCATAAAGATTGGAAGGTATTCGAACAACAAAACTGTGCCTAGTCCTGTCAATGGATATTTTGATAGCAAGGTCCTTTCACGCGCACACGCCGAAGTTTGGTGTGAAAACGACAAAGTCTTCATCAAGGACATCAAGTCATCAAATGGCACATTTATCAATGGCACACGTTTGTCACCTGAGTCACAAGAGTCCGAACCGTTTGAACTACACAGTGAGGATGTGGTGGACTTTGGCATTGATATTTTGACGGATGACAATAAAGACATCTTGCACCGTCGCGTAGCCTGTCGAGTATTCTTGGTGATTTCGCCAGATGATGCCTTGAAACTTCGAAACGACTTTTCGAGCCTTTATCGCGGAGGTGTACACGGCGGCACGCTTGGAAATGCTGGCCTATGTCCTGGTGCCGAGGGTGGCTTTCGACGTGGTAAACCAAATATTAATCTCGATCAGGTTCTTGGTAGAATACAGATCGAGCTACATAAAAGCAACATGGTCGGCAGTGAGCTACGTACCTTGAGTACAGCTATCGAACAAATCCATAACACGCTCGGCGGTGGCGTTGTGCCCGTTCAAGATGCTCCTCATCAAGAGTTGGTTCCCCCCAAAACTGATGGGCTAAGAGAATCTCCTGTACCCACGACTGAAAAAGAGTCTATGGATCCCAACGCACTGGCGAATCTTGAATCGCAGCTCGCAAATGCACAGACCTTGCTGGCAAATCATATGGAAAAAATTAAAGAATTGGAATCCACACTCGCTGGGTATAAACATGTAAAAGATGAAGTCTCAGCTCTCAAGGCAGAACTTGCTCAAACTAAGCTCGAACTTAGTAACACTCATTCTTTGCAGGGTGTAGCGCGTTCCCCTGACCGTTTGTTAAATTCGGTCCGCGAAGTTTCTGATGGCTTTAACGATGCTTCAAGTACAAGTAGTACTGATACTGTGGTGCCTGTTTCAACGGGGGACGATTCCGATGCTGAACGAGCAGCAGAGGTGACAGAAGAGTCTGCACCAATGTTTTCTCAACGTTTTTTGTCAGGATCTGAAAACTTTGCAAGTTCTTCTTTGCTTCCGGACGTCTTGGCTCGAATTGAACGACTCGAAAAAACCTTCCTAGAACAAGGGCAGCAACAACAACAGCAAAAACAGATGCAGCGAAAAAATGACACGTTCGTACTTACCAATTCGGATGAGTCATTTTTGCAAGAATGGCAACATTGTTTTGAGCGAAAGTGGGAGCAACAAAGGAACGAATGGGATAAAACGCATCAAAAAATTAACGATTCTATTGCATCTTTAAACAGTCAACAAGCATATCAAACCAAGAAAGTATCCCCATCGTCGGAACCCATAAATCCTGAGATTGTCCTGCAAGACAAAAAAATATCCAAGCATGCCCCAGATTCGCTCTTTCAGGACTTTAAGTTAGTTTTGGTTATCGTATCATCCCTTCTTGTCAGCTCATTTATCACCCTTTATTTGTCGAAACGGTCCTAACGCTGTCACGGAATCTTCAAGGTTGCTTTTCGACATATCCTATCATCCCCCATCTTCATCTCAAATCTATATCTTCGTTTAGAAGGAAACATGTCCATACTCTGTGTATATCTCTCCGGCCCTCAGCATACTAATGCAGACTTCTGACTACGAACTCCTGGTGTACAGAACATCATCGAAGTAGAGAAATCGTTTTGATCCTGGCTATGTGGAAATTGACAGCCAAGACTGGAAAAGTGAGCGCAGATCGCGCTCTAGCTACAAGTGACCCTTCAGGTTTGGCGTGGTATGAAGCAATTTCTCAAGCGTCAATGTACTAGCACAGGTCACATTTACTTGAGCTGCTTAGAGCCGACCTCAACAACCTTAAGACCTAAAACTGTTAATATCATATCTCGAACCAAGCGAATTCCGCCTCCGTACTTACCAGGAAGGAGCGACTGCTTGAGCTTCTCGGCCTTGTCCGCATCGTTGACAACAAGCGTGTACAAATAGCGAGCGCAACGAACCTTGAACTTGGTCTGCACGTTGCGGTTAGCCAGCACTGTCTTTTTGACGCGCGCAGACTTGGCGTCCTTGCGGCTGGCAATCGCCAAAAACTGCTTAATGTCCGTCACCTGCTTGGGCTGAAACAAGTTAGAAAAAATCTTGAGCTATTGTCGCCATTTCGCTCGCCGACAACGAGAAATAATCTGTGTGCTACTTACCATACTTTGTTGCGATCGCGGATAAAGAACTTCACTTCTGGCTCTACATCCAGGTTGTTGTTGAGCCCCCACTAGTCTGGAGGTCAGAACGTTCCTGTCACGTGCATAAACTGTATCGTATACACGTGACCACACCACCACCTTTCACGAAAACCTCCTCTCATCACACTCTCACACCTGTCCATTGTGAATCGGCAACGTAAGTACGCTAGTGTGACTCGTCACCTTCTAGTGAAGATCGAACGCTAACGTCTAATAGATGGCGCCTAAGGTCCGCTCCGATAATCAGGAAGTTTCTCTCGGCCCTAGCGTCGATGATGGCAAGATTGTATTCGGCGTTGCGCAGTATGTATTGCAGTTGGCGAATATCGTGAGGGGATAATGAGAGTCATATGACCGCGAACTTGACACTCTCCCATATGCCATCCACCTCACGCGCTTAAGACACGAAGGAAAAGGCACAGAGACTAACTAAGACAGCATTTACGCAAGTTTCAACGATACCTTTGTGCATGTCACCGATCTTACTGGCAAGGAAACCATCGTCCGTGTGACTGGCGGTATGAAGGTGAAAGCTGACCGTGACGAGTCGTCTCCCTACGCAGCCATGCTTGCTGCCCAGGACTGCGCCGCTCGTTGCAAGGAGGTTGGCATCAACGCCGTCCATATTCGTTTGCGCGCGACTGGTGGTGTTGGCCCAAAGATGCCAGGTCCGGGTGGCCAGAGTGCTCTTCGTGCCCTCGCCCGTGCTGGAATGCGTATCGGCCGCATTGAAGATGTGACACCTATTCCAAGCGACTCTACACGTCGTAAGGGTGGTCGTCGTGGTCGCCGTCTGTAAAGGCGCTTCCGCACGTTTGCAATGCATCTACTTGGTTCAATATGCTGTTTTTTTTTTTTTCTGGTATTGCATTGTAGGCACTCGACATTATATGTTGTATCACTTGAAGATGCATCAACTCTATGATGGCACTTGGTTCTGCGTGCCGGTTCATACGTATCGGAAGCTTTTCCTTTAGCCAATACAAAATTGTACTCGATTGAGAGCTTGAAATTCAATCTCTTTCTGTGTGAGTGGGATCTTATACTGCTTGTATGTTTGGATGTGTTTAAATGTTGTACTTGTCGTTTGAACAGTACCTAACGGCAGCGAAATCTGAAGTATATCGGAGGCTGCCTGTCACCCTGCTGCTTTAGTACATTAAGTGTTGTGCGTAAATATGGCTGCCAGGATAACGAATCATGATTGCGAGCTCAGGAACATCTCGCTAATGATTTTGGACCTTTTGCCGGTTCTCTATCTGGTTCGTGTTAGTGGTGCGAACATAGTATTTCGTACAAACCATCATTTTCTCCACCATTGCACTTTGGTATAAGTATCAAGGTCCATATACGTACCGCGTTTCACCATCCAGATCACTTAGCTTTGACTCTTCAGGTACAATCTTAGTAGTGTCAATCTTGGGATGATGCGTCACCACATGTGGCCACCATTCATTTTGATTTAGTTTTTCCAGGTGTACGGATAATACTTTGGCATCATCTTCATGTAAGCTAGTAAAGATTGCCAAGAGCGTACCAATAGTCCAAGTACAGCCATCTGGTTGAATTGGCTTGAACAGTGATCCCTAACGCGTTAGTTTAAATACAAAGACTTACTTCGACAATACATTCCTCGCGCATCTTGACTGAAATCCAAGCGGGCTTGAATACAACTTGAATTTGTCGTGCGCGGACGTCTGGAGGAAGCGGTATGCTCACTTCCACATGGTCTAGCATTTGATTCCATCTATAAGGCAAACCTTCTTGCTCTGATCGTTCTCGTTGTCTTTCCTTATTATCATATTCCCTCTGAGCATCTGGAGAAAGTTTGGAATACTCGTCAACACTGAGCGTCATGCTCTGAAGAACCGTTGTGTTCGGAAGTCTAAACCACGTGATAGCTAAAGCGCACGAAATATATTACTTGTCGGGTTTTGCGAAACAGCCACTCGCTATTGACATTTTCCTTCAACATTCGTATCATTCCTTTCCGTCGTCCCGGATAAGTGAGAAATGGGAGACGGCTTGACAAATACATAGCTTAGTTCACCCTTTGATGTATTTGTCTGTGTTTCAGTAAGATTGATATGTTTATTTACAAGCCCTTGTAGTACTTCATGATCAGATAAGCAAGCGTCGAGTTTGATCACCAACGGCTTTTGATTAAAGCGAGTAGCCGTGTAGTAGTCCGCTGGGTAATGAAATGGTTCAAGATTTTGAAGAACACTGTCATAATCAAATTTTTTGGCATGCTCATAAAAATCAAAGTGCAAAAACCCACCAAGTTGGTGCGCGAGTTTCTGCTGTCGTGTCTGTTCATAAAGATTCTCTTTCGCAAGTCTCGATGCAGTCACAAATCCGCATGTGGTAGGTACATGCTTAACTTCCTCTGTTTTGATTGTGTATCGCGGCCGGGATCCGTCACCGTTACATGTACATCCAAGAAGATCGTGAGACAAGCATTTTGTATCGGGGTGAAAGTTGAAAATATCCTTCAATTCTTCTTGCGAGAAAGTATCACTCGCACTGACTTGATCAGATACTTCCGTTGATTCTGTACTCATGAGTGAGTCACTCAATTCAATTTTCGTCGTTTGTCGTTGATAAATTTTTTCATCCATCGATCCCACAAGCAATAATCGGTAAATAAAGCAAGGCTTGGTTTGACCATCACGATGTATTCTGGCCATAGCCTGCCGATCGGTTGCTGGGTTCCAGTCACTGTCAAATAAAATTAGTCGATTAGCTCCAACCAGGTTCAGACCTAAGCCACCAGACTTAGAGCTTAAAAGAAATACGAATGGATGCCTTTTCTGATCAGACGTTGACGAATTGAATTGTTGCACCAATTTGGGACGGGTTTCAGCCTTAGTACGCCCATCAAGTCGCACAAAGGGGAATTTTTGCCGAATACAGTACGCTTGAAGCTTGTCCAACGTTGACGTGAAATTAGACACCACAACAACGCGATCTTGAGTATAGTTTCTTATGGTCATCAATATTCGATGAAAAACGAGCAGCTTACCACTCAGCAGCAAATAATCTTGAGAACTTCGTTCTGCTTGGAGTACAGCATGTATCGCTTGAATCAAAGACTTCGACTTCCCGTCAAATCCACGAGATGTCCCGCTGCAGTCAGGCAATACGAGCTCTGGAGTGTTGCAAAGCTGCCTTAGCAATGAAATATACGGAAGATACGACTGACTTTCGCCAAAACTTAATTGATAATTCACAAACTCCGAGCAAATACCATAAATGCATTTCTGGATCGACGTCATTGTGCAAAAAACGTCCATTTCCAATTTAGGCGGAAGATAAGAGTGCATGATGTCCGCCGTTCGTCGTAGTATGATTCCTTTGGTTATAGTAGAGAGCTACTCGTGAGTCGTTCAAATACATACTGCTTTGTTTCGCTTTTTCCCTAGTTCCAGTGCTTGAGAGGAGCAGTGCTGGGCCCTACTGCGCATAATTGGATCTTCAAACACCCGTTTGAAGACACTATACTGATCAAAGAGACCCGGATACACAAAGTCCACCATGGTATAAAACTCGCGCAAGTCATTTTGAATAGGCGTTCCGGTGAGCAATATACGACGTCTCGTTTGAAGAATATCGAAACATCGCGTCGTTTTTGTGTCCCTTGATTTCAGACGATGTCCCTCATCGCAAATCACTAAACCGATGGCCGGTATAGCGCGCGATAGCCGCTGGACCGAGCTTCGAAGTCGTTCATACCCAAGAATCAGAACTTGGTATTGTCTGCTGTTCACAAATTGTTCCACCTCAATTCGTCCATCGCCTTCCACGGCCAAAACCCCAATAGAATTTCTTCCCAACCACTTGCGAAATTCGCGCTTCCAATTTACAACCAAAGTCAGTGGACATACTATCAACACTTTGTCCACTGTACCGGTGCGAAGAGGAGAAAAGTAACAATTTTGTTGAATTAAAATGGATATGAGAGCAATTGTTTGAAGGGTTTTACCAAGGCCCATCTCATCAGCAAGAATTACACCTTGTCCAGGCGAGGCGTGGCCATTTTCAAGCGAGCTTATGCCAGTCACGGCTTCATACATAAATTTAACACCTTCAATTTGATGGGGTCTTAAATTCGGAGCCAGTTCAGGATCGAGAACGACGTCAACAATTGGACAGCCTTTACCGAACAGCTCGTAGTGTTTGTCATTTGGACGTTTCATAACAACTGCGTCTGGAGAGGACGAATCAAATTTTGACTGTGGCTCTGATCTTGAGTATCTGTAAGCTGATAGAGTACTAGACGTCGATGTTATAGCCGATTTGGGTGTTGAATAGAACTGTGAAGCAGGAATAGGTTTTTGGCGCGGCGGTAGAGAGGACATGGAAGGGCCATGCCGCGGTACAGATGTGGCGTGTGTCTGAGCACCGGAATTTTTACCTTGATCGCTATTTAAGCCACTCAAGGAGCGCTCAATTAGCACCTCCTTGCCTCCAACATAAAACTCGTCCCCTTCGTTGACAGTTCGTTTTCGGAGCGATGCATTTGTTATCAGCATCGAGCCATCATGAATAGATCGAAGTGAGCATGTCTTGTTATTCTCATGAACAACAAGAATTGCATCACCGTCCCAAGTTTTATGTTTACGCGTCTGTGGCGCTCGCCATTGACACAGATAATTCGGCTCCTGCGCTGAAGGTAAAAGCGGCACGGGCAAATTCGACGAATCGATTTCAAATGGCGAGCATTTTATTTTCTTATGGGTATCATCAGATTCTTCGGGCTCTTTCCTTTTGGTAGGAGTATGAAACTTCGAGAGAAGCTTACCCTCAGCTGCTTCAGAAGAAAAGGTCACCATCTGGAAGGAGCTTGGATGTACGACGCGCGCTATGCGCAATTTGCACAGGCACGTGATGAGGTCTCGATAAAACACGACGTGTGTAACCAGCTCAAATCACGACTATAGAAAATCGATACCAATCCCGAATTGGAGCCCTTTACGAAGACCATCTCCACACCGAGCCATGATTGGTAAGCCAAAGTTGAGTTCAAGACGAATAGGACCTTGTTGGAAAAGGAGACCAAGTCCTGCAGAGGCAGATGGTTGGGCCAATTCCGCCAGACGCTGCATCGTCCAGAAACTGCCTGGTGGTGTGAGGACAAGATCACACGTACTTTGCTGTAGCTGGGAGAGTTGACCTAGATTTAAAAACCCATGCAACTTAAGAGGCCAATTAACTCGTCCAGGGATAGGCGCCAAAATGCTAGCCCCCACTGCCCAGAAAGTATCGCCTCCTAGCGAGTCGTCTGAGGCGGTTAGCCATCCAAATACATACGTTTAAATTTTGGCCCCAGGCTGTTCAAGCGAAACATTCGAATACATGTGGGACCCCCTAGCATGAATCGATCATTAAGGCAAGGCGTTTGACCATTCAAAGGCACAATCATACCAAATTTGGCACCCAGAGACCATGAACATCCTTCCGCAAATATATCTGAGACACTAGAGTGCGTCTCCACCTTCATGTATGAGGTATCGCCACCAAGACCTGCGTATTCCCATAAGGATCTAAAGTAGGTGCCCGCCATTGTGGCAAATGTGTTATCACGAGAATCCCTTTCAACGGTATATGATATTGCAGACTTGAAAGAAGGCAGGGCAAGCCGCCGAATTGCAACAGATGCATCAGGCATCATATGATGGAAATGGCGGTGACTTGCCTCATAGGCGAGTTCGTGTCGTGTACCATCGTTTTGTGCATACTTGTTCTGTTAAGATCGAAAAATGCGTACCATAAGAGCAGAGCGCAGCATATGTTGGCCTTCATGAGCGCTAATGAAGCTAGTCAAATCACGATGTTGAGATACGGCAGATACATTTACCCAAAGATCCGGACAGGCAAAAACGGGAGAAGCAAAAACAAGCTGGATCATCAGCAGAAAATCAAACGTACGTTATAAGAATGTTTAGTACGAGTCCCAAGCATGGCACTTCCTTCAAGACTCTCAGCTCCTCCGAAAAGGTTTCGGATTTTTCCTTGTATCGATGCAGTACCCTCACTGTTTCCAACACTTGTGCTAGTCTTCAAGAAAAAGCGACTTGCTGGCCTTATGTCTAGAACTAGGTCAACATCTTCCGTAGGATGTTCCTGGGATACACGCGATGGCTCCATATGAACAGAAATATCCTTTGCAATATCCATACGAGAAATATCGCTACTAAATGAAGTTGCTGCTTGTAAAATGGTGTGAACCGTCGTCGGTTCCCCAAGCGGAGGGAAGTTCATGCGATGTCCGTATCTCAAGTCCGCCATGAATGTGAATGGCGCTGTTGGATCAACATAAGGCCTGCATAGAGATGACAAAAATCCATGGCGTGTGTTTTTGAGACCATTGAGACGAATAGCACTCAATCGCAATATGGGAATATCATTAGGATCAATCAATGACATCTGGAGCTGTTGCATAGCTTTTATCAAATTATGCTCTGAAACTCTTGTGTCTGCATTATTAGGTTTGATATCATGTTCTTCGGTACCGATTTTAACATCGTTTTCTATTGCGCTCGGTGCAAGCGTGTGCGCCGCGTCGCTCATGACGTCATTAGCGCCCATGTCTTGTCCGACCGCGTTGGATGGTATGGTAGAGGTGCTGGCCATAACACGTAGATTTACGTAACCACCACGTGGCAGATACAGAAATATATTGGGATCATTCTTAGTGAGCACAGGTAACGACGGCGAGCTTGACGGCATGTTCGTGTTGTCGGAAATTGAGGTGAGTTGAGTTATGCTCTGACCCCTATCCTAGGATGTGATCAAAGTTGAGCCGCGTCATTTTAGCAGACCCAGTGCGAAAGCTATTGCTGATCAAATTAACGTCAAATATGCCAACAAGGTATGTCTTGTGGAAAGGCCGAGCGCTAACCGCTCTCAAGGTTCTGCAAGACATTGGTCTCTGCATATGTGTGCATGATATTTTAAGGTCTAGTGAGGGTCGTGTTCGTTGGGGCGATGGGTGTCTCTACTACACTGTTGTATTCCGACTTGTTGTATTTCGGCCATTTACAAATGAAGTACTTGTCGGTCGGATCTCATCGTCCACGTCCGAATCAATCCGTATATCTGTGGGCTTTTTTGACGATATATTCATTCCTCCTCATTTTCTTCCCACTCCTTCGGCATTTGACTATCAAGAGCAGGCATGGTTTTGGCTTCTCGATCCTGCTTCCGAAGCACATGTGGCTGATCCTTTACTTTCGGCTCAAGAAGAACGCATGTACCTGGATATCGGCGAGATAATTCGATTCGCAATTGAATCCGACAGTTTCTATGATTTGGAGCCTGGGCCATCCCTTGGCGAGGGAATGCTTGGTGAAACTCCCGCGGGTACTTCGAACTTTTCCGGAGAATCTGGTTCAAGAAGAAGTAATTTCTCGTCATACAAGATTAATGCATCTATTGCGGGCCAGGGCCTTGGGCTTGTATCATGGTGGGCCGGCGCTGAACAAGTTTCTGTAGAATAATTTTTTTGCGGAGTGAGATACGGTATTGAATCTTCGTAAGGGAATGCATTCAAGGTTATAGAGTCAATACGTGTACGGAACTGCAGGTTAAAAGACTAATGAGTAGATGGCTGACCAGATATAGTAATTATCACTTTAGCATGATGGAGTTCTGGTAGTGAAGGGCTCGCCACCTGTGATGAAGAAAATGAAGATTGTAATTGGTCTTGGGTTTGTATGCCAGTATCTTGCGAAAAGCCACTAGATGGATCAAACAGGTGTGAATAGGAAGTGGGGACATCCACATCTGAATTAAGCAGCAGTTTTGGTGATACAGCAGGGGCAGCATCTGCTTTGGGATGTGAATCAATATTGACAAGATACGAAATAGGAGATGAATCAACGCGCATTGCAGGCTCGGCGCCAGCAGAAAGCGAACGGGTAGAAGTTTGCATAGGAGCAGGCCCAGGTCTTACGACAGGTGCCAAACTTGACAAACGAGGGTCAGACGAATAGGCGCCACCGACGAAAGAATCGAGAGATGTCTGCAACTGCCGAGGTTCATCCTGATGTTTATTATGCGATTCCGTATCTTGGATATACGACAATGGCTGTGCTGTAGAAAGATTTGAGGTTTGTTGCAAATACGACATTGGCTTATACAATGAAGTAGAATTATCACAAGGTGGGAAAACAGTTATCTCAGGAGATATAGGCGGGACTGGCGTCGTAAATGAAGAATTGTTCGCCCTGACTTGGGGACCGGGAGGAATCGTACTCGAAGATTCATCACGAACGTCATGAATCATGGCTGGTTCTTCTTGAGAATCAAGACCATTCAATAAAAAGTCATCTGATTTAGCAGGTACAAAGCGTCCTGAGTAGGGTCCATTATTAAGCGATGTTGCTTGTGCGACACTAGTGGCAGAAACCGAGCGCTTTCCAATGGGTGGGCGAGACGGCAGAGCACCGTTTCCATTGACGACTGAATCACGCATCTTATGGGACAGTTTGCCAGCTGTCCTAAACGAACGTTGCTCATTGTCTTTTAAGGGTGGTTGATTATTATCAACAGTTCTTGTTTCGGTATTAGAATTAGCGCGTCTTCGAATAGATCGTGTTGGCATGAGTAATCGAGGTGATTGCCTTGCGTTGCTATCAAACGCAATATCGGGGGAACTAACGGGTGGCCGCAACTCTTCTTCTGACACCTGCCGCTGTTCCGCGCGTTTTCTCCGTTCCCTGCGAGCGAAAATCGTACTTGCTTGACCATGGCCAGTTGTGTTTGAGCGAGCCAAACGAGCACCACCTCCAACGTGAACTCGGTATTCAACAACTTCCTCGTCCGAATCAGATGGAATCATAACATAGTCTTTCACATCAGGTGAAATAGATGACGTCAATTCCTCGGGTCGCTTGTCTTTTGGTGGTGGCTCGGTGAGTCCAAGGACGAAGCAATCTTGATGGGTGATCAAGAATTCAATCACGCTCACAGCCGTTGTGTGCTCGGTTTTAGACGTTAAGTTCTGAGGGTTGAGAATGGAAGGCTGAAAGACGATGGCCAAGTTTTGTGCGGTCATCTTTGTTTTTTGACGATTCCGTTCGAACACCGCCAAAAGGTCCAAGATATAAAGTAACACATATTGATTTGCCTGAGGGCATGTCTTAATTAGCATACGAAACTTTTCGATCTTTGTGTCCAAATCCAGATCGACCTTGTTTTGAACACGACTAAAGTGTTTGAAAAGATTATAAGGAATAATAGGTTCCTTGTACATGTGAGCACAAAAATCCTTCAACTACGCACCGGCATGAGTTTCAGATAACGTCGCAAGACTCCTGCAACGTCATGAACAGTAAATGGAGACCAATCAATGATTTTACCATACTAGAATGTCAGCTATTACCCAACGCACGTACATTAGGCGCAGAATCGAATATATCTTGAAGCTCACGCATGCGCTTTTCAGAGCCGGTAATACGAAATACACCTTCTACGTCGGTACCATTCTGTTTCAGGAATAAGCCAGTTTTTGCGACCAATGCAGGCACATAACCCCAAATGTACTGCTCGCCATTTTCTTTCGCAAGACTGATAGGTACGGTTGTATACTTCAGTGCTTCACGGAGGGGTGCGCCGAAAATAGATGATGGTTGTTGCTCAGGAAACTCTTCACGAGGAGACATAATAGCATTTCTGCCGCCGAAAACCGGCGGCCACCATGACTTGAATGTCGCAGAATTGGCAAAAATATCATCAGCCCGCGGTGAGGTCATCTTGTGAACTCTGAAGCTGTATTGACGGGCCTTTCGATGGAGCAACTGGCTAATCGAGTCGTCGTTGTCTACAGATCTCCCTGGCGAATTAATCAAATCTTACTTTTGTTTTGCAGATCCAGTCGTTGAGAACGTTCAGATTAGCAACAAAGCGAGACGTGTAGCCTTGGATCGACAACAACCGTTGAAAGAGGCCGTATGCAAATAGTACTGACCTAGCAGCGATCATAAAAAATACTCATTCGAACAAATTGTAGCGACCCCAGGCCGCGATTATGACTAAAAGGCTTTAGATATGGTTGAGTCGGAAGGGATTTGTTGTGCTTATGCAAGATTAGAACCCCAAACTAGAAACGCTACACCCCAATAAGCCCGTTTTGTGTGACGCCAATGTCGGAATATTTTCCCACTTGCATACCATACCTACCCCATTTCTACGGTAACACATCATTTCACTTACATAATCTCAACCGCATCGCCACACCCAGCATGGAACGTATGTCCCTGGGGTGTCAATGCCACCTTGTCTGGTGATGCGTGCTTACGTACACAAGACAAATCCATAAAGGTTTTGTCGCAATGAACACAAGAGGGTCGCGTGGCTGCCACGAACCAACCCATGCCCCGCTCTTTAGCGAGCTGTTGAAAGAGATGCAATGCATCTGATTCATTTAAACGCACGCCAAGCATTAAAACATCACAGCGAAGCCGATAAGCCAATAACATTGCTTCGACAATCACGCGTACTTGAGAATACATGATATTCGCTTGAGAAATACCATGGACAAGCCGTTTAAACAAGTCAGCAAATGAGATTGTCTCAGAGGGCACAGATGTCACAAGAGTTGCAAGTGCCTCCTGCGTGAATTTTTGCGAATGAGACAAAGCAAGCGCAAGTAACGAGTCTTTTGGCGCATGAATCCTAGAGGAATCATAAAATGTATGTTCCAGTCGAACAAGTGTGTATAACACGCGGAACCACAATTCGTGAACAAACTCAACAGAGGCACTAGATGATAGAGAGTTCTCAACGCACAATCGGAATGCCATAGAAAGTGCCAAGTGAAGTTTCTTGAACCGTTTACAAACTCCTTCTCGCGAACTTTCTGCTTCAGAATCTGCCCTATCGTCCACACCATCATCTAGAACCTGGTGAGTATGTTGGGCCAAATCCATCGCCAACTTGTCTAATTGGTCCATTGCAAGTGTCGTAAGACCTCGTCGATCCAAAGCCCAGAATAATGCATCATATACGTGGTGAGTGCTAGCCTCAGAACAGACGTGCTCTAGATCAAAATACTCGTATCCGTAAGCATCCAATTGCGGCACAAGTAAAGACGGACATTCTTCACACAGCCTAGTTATCCAAACACGGCGCAAAGTTTGCGGGTTTCGACCTTGTATATCGTGCTTTAAAATAAAGAATGCCTTCAGATACAAGAATTGTCGATTGGGCGTGAATTGTAAATGTGTCAAAACTTCGTTTCCTCGCGAGGTAAAATACCTAGTCACAATGCGCGCCACATCGCAAAGCAAAGGATCAGGTATGTCATTCAAGCATGACAGAAACAAGGAAAACATCGTTTCTCGCTGGCTTGATCCCTTCAGTCCAGGAAGCGTAAATATCTCGGATACGCGGTCATACAGTTGCCCAGGCGAGTGATGTTTTCCATCCCGGTCTTGCAAGAAGAAGCAGAGCAGCTCCGGGTATCTCTTAGTTTTGCGCAGGGCGGTCTCATAGATTTGCCAAAATCCTGCCCGTTCTAACATCTTGATCCGCTTCTCGGTAAAAGCGATGGGATGTGCCGACAAAAGACATTCAAGAGCAAACTCAGAGTCTTTATTATGTATTTCATCATTCGTCAACGCATCAAAAATTGTTTCGCATTCAGAATCAGACAGAATGATAAACTGAGGGTATTTGGCAGAATTCCGCGCAACAAACAGTGCCAACAAATGGTGCACAGAGTTTGGAAGTGATTTCATGCGGTTAACTTCAAGTAATGTATCAATGACGTCGCGTCGACTAAGAAGTGGCAACTTTTCATTAGTGAAGAAGTCGCTTTCGAATGCCAAATCCAACACATCAAGAAATGGCTCAGCGTCAAAGTTCAAAATTGCTCGCAGGTAAGGGAAAATGTTATGATCAAGCGTCGGGACAATAGCAAGGTCTGGTGCTTTGTAAGCATGTTTGGAAAAAAGCAGTGATTGAACAGCGCGCACAACATTTACAGCCTCATTGTGTTCAAAAGCTTCCATTGATGGGTATCTTAACCCACGAAGCCTTGCATCTAGAATTGGAAAAATCGCATAAAAAGACGCTCGATTGTCATTATCAGAGCAAGAATCTTCAATGAGCACGGTATGATGACTCGAATCAGCGAGCATTTTTTGGGTTAATGTTTGAGCAAGTCGCTTGAGTATCTGAGCAATTGGGGTGACATAATCATGGAATACACGCTCGTAGACAAACGATAAAGCATTCCAAAGACATTGCTCATTACATATGGGTAACAATTGATCCAAATCGAGGCAAAAAGGATCAACATGAAGAATCAGTTGCTCTATTATCGCATATTCGTGAGTGTGATAGCGATATTCCAAAAGTCGCTGTATTACCGCTGTTGGAGGTGTCCGAATCTGCCCGTGAATGATATGACGCTCAAGCTCGAGAACAAAGACGTCGACTTTGTCATGGTACTCATAGGAAAAGTATATTTCACCAAAAAGAAGGTCAAAATTATTCATCTCGACCGCAATTTGAGTACATAAACGGATTAATTCAACGTCGTCACTGTCGCTTAAGAGCCGCAGTGCTTTCCGCTCAATGCACTCGATGCGCTGAGCTATAACAGCCCGTTGATCATGTCTGAGACTCGGAAGACCTATGCCTGAGCCAAGGCCAGTTCCTTGATACAGTTTCATAGCTTCTCTGAGAGCTTCCAAATACTCATGGTCAGACTCCAACTGTGAAAGATAAGAATCCCATGCCACAAAATCACCAGCATAAGCGGTATTATGCGCAAACATGAACACTTTGCTCCGCCAAATCTGTAAAAAAACTGGGTCGCCTGGCGTCACGGAAGCCACGAGCGGGTCATGAGGCTGCCACTCTGTGAATGAATGGCACCGAAAATCAAATAGCTGCCACGAAACTGTAGTTGCGACCAGCAAAAGTTGTCGATGGATCCAATGTAGCTGGACAATTGGATGCGCGGTAGTGCCTAGATGTTCTTCTGACATCTTCATTCCGGAAGTATTTTCGTCACCGGGTGTACGTGACTTCACGCGCACTGAGGATACACGAAGAACCCTAAGCTCACTGCCAAACGAAAAAGCAAGCATAGGCGGGTATACTTGGGAGAAAGCGTGTGTGGCCGGAAACCATGCCAAAGAGGCTGTTTCACTGTTCGATGAAGCTCTAGACCGAAACCACGTACGAGCTGAAGGCTTCAAGCCAATAATAAGAAGTTTGTGCCGCAATATTAGCGCAACAAACTGATGGTCATCAGCGGCATGTCTCAGCGTTCCTAGGGGCAATGGTGCTGCGTCATAAATATGAGACGGATCTGTTGCATTGTATCGACCGTAAACACGCAAGGTGTCGTGTGATGCCATGCCAAGTATACGACCGAGTGAATGGTAAAAACATAGTCCATCCGCGTCTGTGCTAATAATGGCTGTCTTTCTTGCACCAACAAACTTGAGTTGAATTATAGCCACTGAAGCAAAGTGTCCCTCGCCTTTCCCAGACAATACAATCGCAGGATCAACGGGCGGTACATGCCGAGCAGGTACTGAAGCTTGAAACATATCATATAGGTATATGTCACCGGATGCGTGCCCTACAGCGAGATACGTCGCATCGTGTGATATGCTCAAACATGTGACACGACTGGATGAAGTTTTGCACATGCACCTAATGCGCTGAGACATATCAAACACAACCGTGGCGCCAGATTCGAACCCAACGGCCATCAAGCCACCAGACACGTGCATACAAGAAAACTTACCATTGTGCCCAATTTCTGTGGTCACTTTCGCAAGTTTTTGAAAAGAGAGAAAAGGACGAGCGATAGGTTCGACAATCACGCTCGCGGGTGTATTTTCAGGTTCATTCCCAGACAACCCGGCTTGCATCAAGCATGAAACATTTTTTTGGAATTCGGGAGCCATAGACTTGTCAGAGTCAATGCTGCGAATTGAAGTGCAGTCACTCTCTCGAGGAAAGAAATTTGAGATTTGGGACCCATCCGAATCGACAGTCCATGGGGATCTAAGTCTCCGCAAAGTCGAGAAATGAGCAGGTCGTTGTGCATCCAAAATAGGTCCATCATTTAACAAGTGCTTCGACCTGTCACGTTTATTTGATGTCGATTGACTTGTGTCTGCAGGCTCATCGTATAAGAAAGTGTTTTTCATGTGTGAATGTTTTTCAGGATCATTAGACATGGGGCGGTAACAGGTTAAGCATTGTTGGCTTAGCGCGTTTATCCCCTTGTTATCAGAAAAACACCGAGGCTCAGGCGCTTCTATGCTTTGCACATCTTCCATGGATATAGGCTTGTAGCCTCGTGGCGTCGCAATTGGGGCTTCACCACCCAAAGGCTTCAGAGTCTTACACGATTACGCTTACAATCACATCTCCCAAACGACACTCCAATAAGCCAAGTTGGATCACGTGCTCCACATGGACAAACAGGTATGTTAGATGTAACTACAAGATAACTTATGGCGGGGGAATCCTCGATTCGGACGTCGTAACGTTAGGGTCCGGGTTCACTTCATCATGAGGTGGTGGCGGTGCACTTGCTTCACCGTGACCTGAAAGACGCCCCTTTTTATCAAGATATTCGTCTGCTTCATCTGCTTGCTTGAACGGCCGTTTCCCAAGCAGATTTGTCATATCTTCACGAGTAATGACTTCTCGTTCGAGCAGCAGCTTGGCCACCTTCTCGACATCTGCCTTGTGATCCGTCAAAAGGTTAGTTGTACGTTCGTGAACTTGCAGGACCATTGCACGAACTTGTTCATCCAAAAGTTCTCCAGTACGCTCAGAGTATGGTTTATGCATCGACTCCTGGTCTGTTCGATACGAGATGGGTCCAAGCTTAGTATTCATGCCGTACGAGGCACATATTTCAAACGCTAGGCGTGTGATCTTAGACAAATCGTCCTGGGCACCTGTGGTAATACGACCAAAAAAGATCTCTTCGGAAACGCGTCCGCCCAGCATCATGCACATGCGGTCTGACAATTGCTCAGTGCTGAACAGATAGCGCTCTTTAGGAAGGTACTGAGCATAGCCCAATGCACCAACGCCACGAGGAATGATTGAAACTTTTAGCAAAGGGTCGGCAAATTCTAAGAACCAACCGCACACCGCATGACCGGCCTCGTGATAGGCAACTGTCGTCTTTTCCTCGGGACTAAGCACACGGGACTTGCGTTCCAGCCCAGCAATCACACGTTCAATAGCCAATTCAAAATGCGTTTCCTCAACGGCAGGAGCTTCCGCACGAGCTGCAATCAAAGCCGCTTCATTACAAACGTTCGCAACATCTGCACCGCTGAAACCCGGTGTCAAAGTGCTTAGTTTCTCGGCCAGCAAATCCTCATTCACTTTAGCACTCAACTTGAGCGGCTTCAAGTGAACATGGAATATAGCCCGACGACCGCTAATGTCAGGACGGTCGATGGCAATGTGGCGATCGAATCGACCAGGACGCAGAAGGGCTGGATCCAGCACGTCAGGTCGATTGGTACCAGCAAGGACAACAACGTGTTCATTCGTGCCGAAACCATCCATTTGAACCAACAGCTCGTTAAGGGTACTTTCTCGCTCGTCATTGCCACCAAAATTGCCACCTTTTCCACGAGATTTTCCAATAGCATCAATCTCATCCACGAATATGATGCAAGGAGCCATTTTTTTGGCTGTGGCGAACATATCGCGAACACGCGATGGACCAACACCCACGAACATTTCGACAAATTCTGAACCAGAAACGCTCAGAAATGGAACGCCAGCCTCTCCAGCAGTGGCCTTAGCAACCAAGGTCTTGCCCGTGCCGGGAGGACCGCTCAAGATTGCACCGCGTGGGATCTTAGCACCCAGGCGTTCATACCGCTCTGGGTTTTTCAAGAAACTGACAAACTCCATGATTTCCTGTTTCGCCTCATCCATTCCAGCAACATTTTCAAATTTCACTTTGACATCAGTCTCTTGATTGAACAGCTTAGCACGACTCTTGCCAATACCAAAGATGCCACCAGGTCCACCACCACTGCCTCCGCCCATGCCTCCGCCTGTGGCACGGCGCGTCAGATAAAACAGTAAGCCGGCGAGAATCAGCGTCGGAGCAAAGTGAAGAAGAGTAGATGCCATGCTTATTGATTCGTGGTAAGCAACAGGAATGCGTTCATTGGACGGAATACCTAGCTCACGCTGAGCTTCTTCAAGATGACGCTCAAAAGCCTCGACACTCCCCACACTAAACCAGTATTGCGGAGCGCCAAGCATGGACGAACCAGTTTGATGTGGGTACAGGCTATCTGTCGCACTGTTGTGCAAGTAAACATTGACTTTTGCGCGATTCACCACAACTAAACGATCGACAAGTCCTTTGTCGAGAAAGGCGGAGCGGAATTCTTGCCAAGTAATTTCACGTGTGGATGCCTCGGGCGATGTGAGGCGATAAAGCAAGTACGTCGAAATAATCGTTGCAATGATCATGTTCATGTTAGCACGCATTTCATTGTTGTTATTATTTTTGTTTCCTCCTTTGTTGCTGCTTTTCTTGTTTTGATCCGATGGGTGCGAGTTTCTTGTTTGAGACCCGTCGTTGTCAGCATCGTTTTTGGATATCTCTGGACCGTTGTCGGAATGAGGAGAGCGATTGTTTTTTCCAAAAAAGTGCTTCAGCTCATCAGGAACATCATCTGCCTTCTTTCCAGATTTCGCCTCGCGAAGTCCCCGCTCGATAGATTCATGGAACTCTCTTTTCTTTTTTTCATCATGATGAGGACCGTCACCTGATGATGTGGCAAACAGGCGTATAGACACGAAATTTGGGTATGCACTGTCATTTTTCAATTTCCTGGGAAAAAGAAGAGCACTTGGTCTCGTTGGATGCCGCGGCACCGAGCTGAAGGTGCGAAGTAATAATGCTGAGGGCACGAGCACCTTTGACGGTGTGGAGCGAACCGTGACTAGTGGACTAGAAACGGCCAGCATGACCACGACTGATACCCTAGTTACGGTAAGCTAGTTCACAGCCGTCCGACGAAAGACGCCTGAGCCACGACACACGGGAGTGCAATCTAAGTCGTTCAATGCGACGACTAAGCAAGTGGCGTTCGGATCTGAGCGTTCCAGAGCCTCTCGTGCGAAGTGACGCGTACCTCACGTGAGGTCGGCCGAGAAGAAAATTCAATCTCACCATTTGCGCCAAGGGCCGCTTGCGGACTTCGCGCTCTAGCCACGCGTATTTTTCTAGAGCATCGCGTGTCGCGCACTGATCGCCAAAAAGCGACACGTCAAACCGTCGTGCCGGCAAAGTTTCTTTGGACTGGGGATCAGCGCTTCGTATCAAACGCGTGATCAAAAATAGGCTCCTACATGGGGCCAGCCATTCGGACATTTTGTTTGCGTGATGGATTTGTCTACTTGGTTTCGAAAGCATACTGAAATGCAGCAGCAACAAGAGCAACAACTGCAGCAAACATCTCATACTTCCCCTTATCAACAACAACAGCAACAGAACGTACAGCAATTCATGATGAATCAGACACCACCCTCTCATATGCAGCAGCAATCGTTTCAAGATCAATCACAAGCCCCACCAACGTCGGTTCCACAGCTTGAGAGTTTGCAGCTTCAGGCCCAAACGGAATTGCAACAGAAGCAGCTGCTCGATAATACATTGTCGACACAGCCACAACAACCCCAAGTACAGCCTGTGCTAGCACCTCAGCAGCAAACCGGATTTGGTGTCGCACCAAGTCTGAGCGATACCCCACCTGCTCAGCCACTTCCTATGCCACATACGTCGAGGCAAAGCGCTACTCCTACGCAGGCCATTTCATCTACACAAATGCTTCAGTTACTGCAGACTAATATGTCGGTACTCCAACGACAATGGGCTATCACCAATGCTCAGCCTGATGGGCCCAATAAAGTTGCTGCTCTTCAATATCTAACCCTACAAATGCGCCGGCTTATGAATACGCAAGAATCTATCTTACAGACCGCACGAGACCCTAGCAAACAAACCGAAGTAACCATGGATGGAAACACAGCCCACATGAGACTGACAACATCATCTCCCCTGGTTTCTGCTCCGGCTGCATCTAGTCAAATCCCCATGTCGACTCTAATGCCAATGCATGTGACACAGCAATCTCAGACTTCCTCACCGGTGATGCCGCCCTCACAGTCTACAAGTCATGCAGCCAGTTTTCGCTCATCTATGACACCTGGGCCAAATCCGACTTTCCAACCGTCGGTTAATACGATGCACACCCCGGATCCGAAACCAGACCCGAATCACTCCGTTTCGCTTTCGTTTCAGAATCACAATGCGGGAGAACCAACGCCTCAACTCATGCCTCCGCAGTCAGATTCTCAGTCTATAACATCTTTGCCTCAGTCACAACAACCCTCGTCTTTGACACAAGTCCAGGCGCAGGCGCCTCCACAACCTCAGACGAAATCAACACCGATGTCAGCACAACAGACTACCATACCAGTGAACCCAGTGCCTCGTGACTTCGTGTCTACAGTATATCTCTTCCTGGCCCAACGGGGAGTCGCATTACCACCTGACTGGTCGTCACCTTTCGTGGGTCCTGCAGCTAACGGCAGGCCCGGTGAGATGCGGTCGATTGACATGCAATCTCTTTTCGCGAAGGTAATCAGCTATGGAGGGTCCGAACAAATTTTCTCCATGCCGAATGGATGGGCTTTCCTTGCACAACAATTGAACCTAGCGGTCGAACCATCTAATAACACGGGCTCACTTAACGCAATCCCCACTCCAAGCGAAGTGCCTGGCCGTCTCGCTGCTTACTATACGCAACGACTTTCGCTTTTCGAGAGATCTTGGATTGCGTCACAGCGTCGCAACGTGTCTGATTCATCTTGTTCAGGGACAGTGATGCCTGACAGGCCAGGAAGTGATCGTCATGGTAATCTGGCGCCTCGTGCAACTTCAAATCGGGAATCGGCGCCTCCGGATTCACGGTCATTGAATGGCGCTGGTTCACCTTCGTCGGCCCAGATTGGGATGTCCGCAACGACGGTCGGTGGTTCTCCTAGCATGCCAATTCAAAACCATCCGTTTGGGCATTTAGAACCTAATCAAGTCCACATGGCAATTGGGCAGCACCTTAATCAGCTCCAGGCTCTAGTATCGGCCGGACAATTAACGCCTCAAATGGCTATGGCGCGATATTCAGCAATCCAACAAGCCCTTCAGGCCTATAATAACGAACGAGTGGTGAATTCAAACTCGATGAATCCAGCTTATAACTTGCAATCGCCTTCTTCTGTAACTCTTCCTGCAACGCCTGGAACTACACTATCCCAGTCTTCCCCTAAGGTTTCATATCAGCCGCAACAGCATTATCAGCAACAAAATCCCGTTCAATTATCGCTCCAGGAGCAGCCGCCAAAACAGCCGACACAGCAACCATATCAGCCGCAACTCCAGCCACCACAACAGCCAGATCTAAAAGTCCAACCACGATCACAGCAGATTCCGCCGCAATCACAACCTCAAGGCCAGCCGAGCTCGCTACAGCAGTATCAAACGCATTGGTCGCAGCCGCAAGACCTGCCTTCCAATATGCCTAACACGCAAATTCCAAGTGTTTTACAAACTGTGGTGCCTCCTGTTTCGTCTGTGCCTCCGTCAGAGCGTATTCTGAATGCGCATCTCTCTAATGGACCAACTAGTTTGGATAAATCGGGCTCAAACTCCGGTTCACAAGTACCGCAACAACATGCAAAGTCAGATACATCATCACATTCTGGAGCCGCAAGATCAACGCAAACACACAAGCCAGCGGCGTCGAAAAATTCGTTGCCTTTACTCAGTACGCCACCAAAGCATCCAGCACTGGGACGAGCCCAGTCAGAAGCTCCAACGGAAAGTCCTGACGTCATTCATTCATCTCCGACGCACAAAGTGAGCGCTTATGTGACAGACATGCACTCAAGATCACAAGGACGCACTAGTATGGACAATATCGTGCCTAATAAGTACAGGATTGAGTATTTGCCAAGTGAAGTGAAGCTTCATACATATGGCGGCCGAGATCTGGATAAGATGGATCACGAGCTTGCGCCGCGGCTTGCGGAGCACGCTCGTGCTCTCAGTGTGAAGGAGTTGGGCATGGTGGATATATTTGGACTAACCATGTCGCTTCAGTCTGGCATGTCATTTGAAGTCGCATATGCTCTGAACACCCTCTTGATCTTGTCTGCTGGTGTCGATGCACCAGCGAATTATCAGTTTCCTCTAGCACCATGCGAAGATTTGCTCGATGTTCTTCTCGACCTATTGGAGCAAGTCATGCCGCCTGATTCGATCGAGAGTCTCGTTGAATACATGGACGAAAGGGACATGCTTACATACTGCGATGCTGTAGACATGGCACTGCAAGACGAAGGAGAAGTCCGCAAGTGGCGTCGGCAAAGCGTCTCTCTATCCGAAGAACATGCGGCGGATCAACGTGTTGCCGTGGCTCAAGCGATTGTGACGATTTTTCGTAACTTGGCTATTATGCCCGATAACATGCTGTTTCTCAGTACGCATCAGCGATTCATACCGATGATTGCGTCCATATCGCGGTCTATTCTACACGATAAGCGCTGGGGCCGGTATGCCAACGCTACAAATTCAATGTTTTCGTTGCGCGAATTACTGGATATTGAGAAGGATTTGCTTACGATTTTGCTAGGTGTTTCCGGTGAATCATTTGACTTGACGCGGTTTTCCGTCGATAGCACGGTGGCATTAGTAGATATGCTGCGATTTTTCATTCTGGATGCACTCGAGTTTGAGAGCCGGCAAGGTGCGTCGCCAATGGCATTAGAACGCATCGGTTCGTTATCTTCCAATTCTGCATCAAGTGCGTGGTCTACAACGTCGTCTTCTATTGTCTCACCCGGAGCATCTGACTTGGCACAATCATTGTTACTATTTTACCAGGCCCCGCATCACGCTTTCCTGGCTTTGCAGGCCCTTTCTCGTTTGTCATTACCCGACCACAATCGAGAGCTGTTGGCACGGCAAGTCCCAGCCTATATTCAAGTGCAATTGATCCACAAGCTTGTCGCCTTCCTCCCAGTTTCATCAGCAGATTTTCGCCGTCTTGCCAGTATCACTCGACTCGAATACACGGAGACAGTCGCGTTCTGTTTATATAACGTCGTATATCTCGCGCCACCATCCGTCAAAGTGACTATCCGAGATCGCCTCGGTATAACTGGTACTCTCTTCCGCGCGGCGAAGCATTTGTTGCTAAGTGGAAAAGACTACACGCAGAACCCATACAATGTCTTATCTCGTCGTCTAATCGAGACTATGCGCCTGCTGAGCGATGGCAAAGACTATTTTGGCGTTCCACCTCTACTCGGCATGAACTGGCCGTTGGAAGAGGCAAGCACAGCACCAGCTACTGGTCAAGACGCTGTATCGTTGTCACCCTCCCCTTCGTCAAGATCTCCGCCTCCATTCTGCTCGCGAGCCGGCGTACTATGTGGACAGGACGACAAGATTATCGAAGTCCTTGTCCGCACAGCCAATTTAGATGCCAGCCTGACAAGCGAGCTATTGGCTCTGGTGTAGGGAGGAAAAACAAAAAGCGCGTGCATCGTAGTTGGCGCATTTGCCACATGCTATGTATTCGATGGAACCATGTATGCCTACATAGCAGGCTCGCTTCCAGGATTCTTGCGGAGCACCGCAAAGCCCTCCATAACTGATTCAGGTTAGATTCACGTGTACAATACTTACTGGGTGTGTAGGATAGATATTCTTCCGTTGCAATAACCCCACGCTCGCGAGAACCAAGTCGGACCGGAGTCGTATGGGTTTGGAACCCAGAAATGGTACGTGGCTTACCTGCCTGGCCCACCACATCCACCGCCTTGCCCACGCGCACGGAAACAGGCAGGATTTCAAGTGATTCATCCAGCGTAATAAGGAAGCGGGGTCGGATGGCAGCCGTCAGCCAGAACATCATCCAATGGTAGCGACCGAAAAGGAAGCTGCGCGCATTCAAAAGTGCCAAGAGCGTCGATAGAAGGCCAGCGATACCGGTCTGGCTAAACATTTGCCGATCTGTGTGATATGGGTCGATGCCGAGAGTACCTTTTCCCATGTGCACAAGACCTTGCGCTATACGCACAGCAAAAAGGCAATCAGGCTCCTTCGCATAGTAGTTTGCTAGCTGGCGAAGCCGCTGCGTGATACGAGCGTTGTTTGTACCTGCACCAACCAAACCCATGGCAAAGATCGAGTTCAAAGCCACATCCAGGTCGCTGTCGTGTGAGTACTTACTCAGCGTGTCGAGAACAGTTATAACCGGGTTCGAAGGATTCAGCAATGCCAGTGCGAGCGGCACTGTACGCCGAATCACAGGGTCGCCATAGTGCATAAGATGTGACATATGGCGAAGAGTCATTTCAGCACCCACATCTTCTCCCATAGCCACGAGCGCAATTGCCAACACGGAGAAGGCCTGGTACCAATTGCGTGCACCCTCAGACTCGTTAGCCGTTTGTTCAGAACCACCCTCTTTCTTTGAGTCGGGCGTCACATGCTCCGCACAGTCGTGCAAAAGAGACTGAATCTTCAGCACATTGCCTGTTCCAGCATAGCTACAGGCATCCACTAGGATCTGAGCTTCGCGCGACACAGGATGCTCAATCGCTTTCAAAGTTTCGATGGTCGCGTCAGACGCGTCTTGCCTGCTTAGGAATAGCAACGCCAGGCCTAGAGATATGAACTGCACCCAAGAATTATCCAGCTGCGACGGTTCGCGCTCCATCAGCATTTGCAAAACACTCGGCACAATCTCGCCATGCGCGGAGCCAACAAACACAAAGCCCAACGATAACACACACAGCGCTGCAGTTTCAATCGAAGTGGTTTCATCCTGAACATAAGGCAGCAGAAGTGCCACAATCTCCTCACGACACGAGCCAGCATAGGCCAAGCCCAATCCAACAATAGCTGAATGCTGCAGCGGCGAGCTCTTACTTTCTACATGCTCGGAGAGCAGAGCTAGCGGCGCATCCATTTCAGTGCGCACACCCGTGTGCAGGATACCATAGGCAAGTAAAGCACCCGCCTTGATGTATTCGTTTGATGAATACGTGAACTTATCAATGTGGCTTAAACCCATTTCCGTGTCCCAAAGCAGGCTCAGTCCAGCACTAGCCGCAGCTGAAAGCTTACCATGGTCTTTCGCCTTGTAAACGTAGCTGTTCCCTTCGTCTGCACCCACGACAAGAAGGTCGTTGCCGAAACCAGCATTGACAAACGCATTCACAAATATATTCGCCAGATTCCCACGTGCTGAGTCCACGACAGGGAAACGCGCTGATTCAAGATGAGTTTTGTAAACATCTTCGGGGCTTTTTGGCTCATACACGGAAAGCTCTTTGGCAAAGTTAATGAAATGCGATGAGAGATGTGTATTGAACAAGCAGTCTAGCAGAGCCTGGTCCTTAATAGGGTTGGATTCATCCTGCAGCCATTCCACAGGAATTTGCTGTCGAGCGAGAAGAAATGCCATTTGTTTCTGCATCACTTCATTCTTCGGCGACTCGAAGTCCTCACGAATGCGCTCAGGGTCCATTAACCGCACACTGATGACCAATGCCTCGAAATAACGTTGGAATTTACGATAAATTTCGCGCGCTGTGCGCAGGAACATGACATCATCTGGTGGGACCAAAAGATTCACACAGCTCACAAGATACAAACACACGCGCTCAAATGTATCTTTGTCAACGAACTGGGGCAGCTGGTCCACAGCCTCCAACTCTAATAGCAGGTCAACCGCGTCAATTTCTGCATGGTGTTTCAAGCTAAATTCAACCACGAGAAGTGCAAGTCTGAGAAGTTCTGATGCATCCTGGTCTTTTTCCATACGTGCATTGTATTCTTCGCCCAATTCCGTGCTTAAGTGACGCACGTACTCGTGACCCCAATGACCCAAGTCCTCTGCCGTGGTATTTGCACCCCGCATAGAGTCAGCAAGTAGGCGAAACACGAGTGTATCATGCTCTCCTGTGTTTGAGTAAGTCATTCCAAGTACACTGAGAATTTCTGCAAGTAACACCTTTTCATCAGTTGGTGTAGTCCATTTGTCATAAACAGACTTAAGCTTTGCGTAATGGGGGCGCAAGAACTTAAGAGGTTTTGGAACAGACGTCATAGAAGAGGTACTGGTGCGAATAATGCTTCGCATCGCTTCTAAAGCGGGGCGGTGCATCTGTGTATGGTCTTCACCAAGCCGCTCGACCAGCATTTCCAGTTCCGTCTTCAGCTGCTGATCTTCTTCGCTAAGTTCGTTCGCCACCTTATTATTCGAGGGACGCATTTCTTCCGTGTGATGAGGCCTATCATCCTCCTTGACTTCAGGATCCCGTGAAGTTACGGAAAGCTTCTGGGCCTGCGATTCGTCGCGTCCCATGCTGTTAGCTTGTCCAGAGAGAGATAGGTGCTTTCGAGCTTTTGTAGCAGGCGACGCGCAATCCTTGAGCGACTGTGTCACGTGATGCTTCTGCTGACATCGAGTGTACGTGAATGATGAAAGCGACACGCCCCATTTGGTTTGGTGAACATGACGACAACGTGAAGTGCAGAAAAAATGCTATCCCTCTATGGACCACATAAACATACATGCAACAGAGCGGTATGGTGCCCAAGAGGCAGCTAGAACAGACATTTCGTCCGGGTCCAGATACATGTGTTTCTTAGTCTTATTCCCTTGTGAACGTGAAACAAGTTGTTCCAAGGACAGGCTGTTTGAGGGTAGAAAGCCTGGAGCTTTATTTTCATCATGATGAACGTAATCATCCTTGCGCTTACGCTCAGAAATTTTGGGTCCGGCTGAGTTTGAGAGATAAAACTTGATTATCCCACGCTGCACACCCAAGTCACCCACAGGAAGGATATCAGGACTCCGTAGAGCGAACATTAGAAGCATTTCGGCCGTCCAGCGGCCTACGCCCTTGACTTGCGTGAGTTCTGCAATACATGCCTCGGGGTTCATATGAATGATTTTTCGAACGTCAAGACGGCCATCAGAAAAGCGTCTGGCGACATCACGCACATATTTTATTTTGGCTGTGCTTAGACCTGCTCTCCGCAGTTGATCATCTGTGGCCTTAAGTACCTGTAATGGCGTGGGGAAAGGCAGCTCATCTTTGTTTACAGCGTCCAAATTAGGTTGTAGAGGTAGGTCAGGAGCAAATAAGCGGCAAAACTTATACATGATGCTTCGTGCAGCAAGCCAAGATATCTGTTGCCCAAGAATCGAGGTGGTTAATACTCGGAACAGATTTAGCTCTTTTACTTTCCCGCTTCGCAGTTCATCGTACACTTTAAGATCTAACTGCGCAAAGAGCGATGCAAATCTTGAATCCACACTGCAAAGATGTTGGCGGGCTTCATGGATAGAAAACGACAATTTGGGTTGATTTAAAGTGGTGCAAAGTTTTACTTTGTCCTCGGGAAGTAGCGGAAGTTCACTGTCAATCACTCGTGGCTCAACCTTGGTCTTTTTATGAGCAGACGGCTCAAACTCTGCCTCTAGCGGTGGCCCAATCCGCTTTTCTTTCAGAGAAAGACGAGATGATCTGCGCACAGTGTTAGGCTTGACCCCTTTCATGGTTGCCCAAGCGCTCGTAGAACGCGCCGATGCAGGAGGTTGAGACATGAGCTGTATAACACAAGCTGGGATTGTTAGACAAGACCTCGAGTGAGTGATTGCATTATTGTGGAGGTGATTGCAACACGTTACGGACATTCTACCAGCGCAAAATATATCGAAAAAGAATTCGTCCGAATGTGGGACCTGACGATCAACACCTATCGACATAACAACGCTTTGAAACGCATGCACATACATAGACCAGTCCATGCTGAAAAATTATTCCATCACTTCAATTTAAATCTCATACCATCGCACGAGGCCCTAGCGGCGTATCTCGAGTTCCAAGTTTTTCTCCATGCACTTGGAACCACGCTTGGATTGTCTCCATAGGCGATGCTAATAGTGAGCTCGGCGACATGAATGGACGCGTATGATGAGAACCATGCTCAGTAGAAACAGACTCCGATGAGGCCGTTGATGCGGGCGAATTTGGCCGCACCGAACCGGAGCTGAGCATAGGCGCTGCACCCTGTGTTACGTCAGACTTCCTTGGAGTGTTGGGGTAACATGGCACAGGTGACTCTGGAGATGTGTTTGATGCATGACGCGTATGCATGGCACGCAATATTTGGGGCGTTTGGGGATAATAAACAGCTAGTTCAGGTTCAGTGGGGTCGTAAGCAAATCCCATAGCTTCAACATCCGTAGCAGCCGAAACATCGCGTCTTGGAAGCGGAACTGGTAAGGCAGGAGCAGAAATGTCATGCTGAGCTGTTCCGTGAAAATGATGTTGCTGCTGATCTGGAGTATGTGCTTGTTGCGGGTTAAAACCATCGACCTCTGTGTCTTTGGACACGACAGCAGGACTGGCCTCTTCGACCCACGTCAGTTCGGTGGACATGGTGCCATTGGAAGAATGCTTCCAGTCTTGTGGGAACTCAACAGACAGTCTTGCACTGCTTGGATAAGACGAACGAGACGAGGTAGATCCTGCCTGGGAAATGCGCTGACGCTGCGTCGTGGTAACAGGATGCAGGTAAAGTTGGACTTCTGTTGATGGGGTCGGCTCAGCCATACTTGCGCTTGTGGGAGGCGGCGTCGTTGGCAGCAGAGCTCGAGATGAGCGTTGTGGCGTTTCCTGCACAACTGGACCACGGACAAGATGAGAATGTGAAGAATGCACAGAATTCGACTCCGGTGCCCAAGGCGATGGCGTCCGTCCAGAAGCAGCTACTGCCTCTGCAGACAAGCCGCCCATAGGGACTTCTTTAAATAGGCTCGAAGGGCTGGGCGATGGAGTCGCACGTTGTCGTCGAACTTGGACACGTGGGTCGCTTGGTCCAAGCCAGCTTTCAAGACTTGTTTCTGCCATAAAATGAGGTCTGATCGATGGAATACGCATGAGCGATGTTGGCGTGTTCGAGCGCATGTACGGATTGATGACATCGCTGAGGGTCGTATGAGAATAAAGAGATTCCGAGCCAGATGAATATGACGAAGAAGGAGTCCCATAGCGAGCGATGCGTGTCTTGTCTGTGCGCCACTTGGAAGGTGGAAGTTCTGCAATGTGGGAATGTCCATCTTCGCTCTCGGGTGCGTCAGCGACGATACTCTGTTCTTGCCACTCCTTAATCCGCTCATGTAGTTTATCATTTTCATGCTCTTGTTCAGACTTTAGCATGGCAGGAGGTGGCGGCATTATCGAATCTGTCTCGGGCATATTCCAGCCATCTTCAGGAGTTGCGACAGAGGATGAGTACGAGCTCGAGTCATATTGGAAGCGCTGTTCTTTCCGCTGGATACGACGAGCCATGGGGATTTGGTTCTCCGGCATACCCAGCGATTCACCCGATTCCAACGAAATGCACCGACTAGATCGCCCGGAACGAAAATGCGAGGGCAAGCGCGAGAGCATCGAGTGGCTGAGGCGCGAATAACGAAGGCTTGTATTCCGCATTGACGGTCTAGACAGACCGAGTTTATACTTCGATGACATGGTCCCTGTGCGACGAAGTGGACTGCCAGGACCCTCGGCAATGGTCGCCGGCTGCGTTGCATGCTCCGGGATGATACTGGGGAAACGCACATTGTCCGTTTCTGTCGAAGACAGTGCTAGGTTTGGAGCCGAGCAGTGTGAGGCTGCCGATGGACGCATGTGTGTGGGATGTATATGTTTGTACGGGTTCCCTGGCGCTAAAGAAGGCGGATGTTGTGACAGACTTACGGGAATATTGTGCAGGACTGGGTGTTCGGGCCGTACGTACGGCCGGAATCCTGTAGCCGATTTAGAAACCATGACGGGGTGCGATGCATGGATTCGCGCTCGTTCAAAAGATTCATGACGTTTTGCCATCCAGTGGCGTCGTAAAAAGTAGCCACATAGCAGGCCCAGGGCAGTGATGACCAGCATACCGCCGCAGAGCCCGACTACGAGAGCAATTGTTAAAGTTGTTGTTCCAGACCCCATGGATAAAAATGATAATGAGTGTGTAAAAGAGTGAAAGTGACGCACGCCAGCGTGCTAGGTTAGATGAGAAAAGGAAAGAGAAAGAAAGGCAGGAGGGAGGTTCGTGAGAGCGAGAGGGTAGGTGTGCGTTAGTGGGGAGAGGAGGGAGTGAGGAGAGGGAAATAGGAACACAGAATCGAGTCCAGACTCGTGTCAAAGATGGCAACGTGAGCGAAGAGGTGTGAAAAGGAGAGCTGGGAATTACGGGAACAAATTGCCTTGAATAAGCCTAAGCAAGGAAGTAGATTGTATGTCAATCAAATGCGTGTGTCTCAAGATACGTAGAAGTTGCAATGACATTTGACATTTCAAGTTTATGCGCGGGTGCCACATCGGGTGTTGCAACAGATCAAATCGGGTCTCTTCATCGGCAAGAGACCTGGCCATGTAAATTTTTCAAACCCTATCTAACGCTCAGTGTGCCCCGCGAAAAAAAGGTAGTCCGGCCACTTATATTGCCTCAAAAGTGCCACATCAATGTGCGTGTGGATGTCGCATGCAAGTAAAAGAGGTAGTAATCGCTGAAGTGGAGTTCTAAAACACACCAACATCACTAAGGAAATAATGGAATGCCGAGGAAGAGAGAGAAAGGGTATCTACCTGCAATTTGTCACAAACATTTCCTCAATCGACAGAACGAATAGACGAAATTGTGCCCAAAATACAAAGCAAGAAGGACACGCTTAAAATGACGCAGTCGACCAAAATGGAGAGACCAGATTGCTCCGAAGCAAAGACGGCCATGTTTGCAACGAAGGGACCTAGAATACATGTGGAGAACGCGAGGCACGCGCCAAGGAAGCTCATTACTCGCTCCAAACTCGGGAAAACAATGGCCGTCATGAGCACTAAGCCAGAAAGTACAAGACCGAGAATAAGGCGACATAGACGAGGCCCTAGCATGGACGCGTAGCGTTTAATGAGCGAGGGATGTGTGACCACCTCTAGGCTATGCGCTGCAGCCTGCTGAATGTGCGAATTGGATTGAAAAAAATTGCTTCCTCTTTCGTTGCAGGCGAGATGACTCATATCGCTCTCTTGTTCAGACATAGATTGCGATACGCCTAAAAGGGACTCAAAGAGACCTTGCACCGGTCGAAGAGCGAGTCCAAACTTAGTGACGGGATTGATGACGAGAAGGCACACACATGCTGTTGTCAATGCGGCAGGCATGCCGGGTGTGCGCGCCAGATCAGTACTGACTTCATCAGACACTTGATCCCCGAACATGAGATATCCGGTGGATGCCACTGCCATGTACAAAAATGCCGTGGTAGCATATGCTACATTCAACATCCGATCAAATTTGCTTGGGTCCTGCATGTCACGATACAAAGACGGGATGATGGGATGCGCAGAATACCCGGACATAAGTAAGCCAAAGCCAAGGCCCATCCCGGACCATTTAGGCATCCAAGTAGTTGATGCAGGCTCCCACAAACTCCCAGGCGCCGAACGTTTCATGAGTCCATCCAACAACAGCACGGCGAACAAGAAAAGAATGCTAGACAGTCCCAGAAGCGAGATAGGCGATAAGAACGAGAGCGGAAGAAACAAAGTCGGCATTGCCACGACAAAGCCAACGACCTTGAAAAGTATCATCGCAGCAGGGCTCGGTTCTTGTCGGTAGCCATACACAAGGACAGCCAAGCTGTCACCAAACAGGATGATTAGTGCCACAGCTACCATAAACATCTCCATACAAAATAGAACGCTGATCCACACACGAACGCCCGAGCCCAAAGCATATGTGCCAATGTCCACATATGTTTGTAATTTCGGATCACGACGTAGGATACGCGCAAGTAACTTGCCACTCCAATTCGTTACACCACCGCACAGCATAAAAAGCATGAAGCCACCTAGCCACCCACACTGTGAAAACACCAGAGGCATCGAAAGAATACCCACGCCAATGAGAGCATTTACCGTATTGAACCATGTCTGACAAAAAGTGCTTTTTTGAGACTGATCCCGCTCTTGAACGCTTTTAGGTGTCATAAACGTCTGTTGGTATTCAGAGCCTCGCCCATGCATCTGCAGAAGCGGCGACCGCTCATCCACATGGTACGGATCACGCAAATGAGGCGCATTCGCACGAAGTGGGAGACGGTGCGTTGATGCCATTGAGTTCTTGGATGATACAAGGCGCGGAGAACGTTCATTTTTACGTCCTTGTATCGTGTGCGAAGAGAACGGTCGGTACTCTGTGACCGTCGCATCAGGATCCATGTGATAAGCGCTCGGACTTCGACTACGGCTGCTCCCACTGCTTTTGCCGCGGGGGCCAAACTCCTCCGCAGCCTCATCGCTAACGCCCTCATCGAAGTCGCTCTCACGGTGTCCAGACGGATTCACAGACGAAGCGTGGTATTTTTCTGGCGATAATTTCCCTTTGATATGTCGAGAACAACATGGTTGCTGTGACGGCGTCATGTCATCAGCATGGACCAGATGATAGTACCTCTGTGACTCAAGAGATGCTGGTCCACGATCACGCACCTGCAATGTTTGTGGCTCATCTTGTTCTGAAGACGAAACCTGTTCAGCGGATGCTTCAGTGTCAACACTAACGTAGCTTCGGCGGCCACCGTCGAAGCCTCCAATCGTCTCGCTGTCGGTATCTATAGGAGCGTCATCACTCCAATGCTTCTCAACAAAGCTTGGAGAGCTCATAAGATTGTCGCCAAAGTATGCCTGAGATCTTGAGTATGACCAAACCAGGTCCCTGAGTGAGTTAGCGAGTGGTAGACGCGTATCACGTACAGGCTACTTCGCCAAGGCTGGTTCGACGAGGGCTCTCCTCCCCCAGCGCCGCTACCACCATTTCTGTCACCTTGAAACTTCCGCGCCTGTACACTGGCTCCCTTCATTGGAATCGCATGGCGCGTTGGCATGACACCCGCTGCCCCCCGTAACTTGGAATTAGAGTTGACCTACAGTGTCGGCTTGCCGTCAAATCGTGCGTTGCTCTCCTGCATGTCACAAAAATGCGTGTTGAAACGGACAGATCGTGTCACGTGATGTAAATGAATGGCATCACGATGCCACGCCGCCCGTCGCTAGCTTCGCTGGGGTCGAAATATTTGCGTCACCTGTCGCAGGACGATACCAGTGCTGTAAAGCATGTGTACGTACCGGTGGAATGGACGACAACTCACACACGACACAGCGTTCGGAGGCACAGGAAGCTCATTTTCCTTCGGCTCATCCGCGCAGAGTGCGTAAATATGTTGCGCCGCTAACAACTTTCTAGGCACGGCGAATAAACCCACATTCTCCTTCGGAACGCAAAGTACGTGTTTGTGAATATCGCTAGTGATCGGTCTATCTTACAACAACCAGATACAGGGCAGCAAAACGCAGGATCTTCGGGCATCAGTTCATCAACTGCGCCGTCCTTCTCGTTTGGAAACTCGTCCTCATCGGCAGGCACAACAGCTGACCAGAAGCCACCCGCCTTTTCTTTTGGTGGCTCAACGACGCCAGCTGCCCAACCACCAGCTAATTTGTTCGGATCCAAACCGTCTGCAACTTCTGCACCTTCTTCAGGGCTTTTCGGTCAAGCCCCAAAGCCCGCTGAATCATCCAGCTCTGCACCTTCGCAGCCATCGACTGGTTTGTTTGGATCAGCCAAACCTAAAGATGAGACCAAACCTGTTGCTATCTCATTTGGTGGAAAACCGGCATCTTCAGGAGGCTTTAGCTTTGGAAACCCCGTAAACTCGAGCGCGTCTTCTACCAACACAGCCGCTGAGAATACGACATCCTCGGGCGGAGGGTTTTCCTTCGGCGCAAAATCTACGGATAACACTGCACCAAAGCCAGGTGGTTTTTCATTCGGCTCAAAACCTGCGGATAACAATGTTCCCAAGCCGGGTGGGTTTTCGTTCGGCACGCAGCCTGCCGATAATAACGCGCCTAAGTCGGGTGGGTTTTCGTTCGGCACACAGCCTGGCGACAATAATGCGCCTAAGCCGGG
>ERZ501049.17-NODE-17-length-70055-cov-31.157414_pt1 | contig 70055 bp, 54 predicted proteins | sample MGYA00510866_ERZ501049 | MGnify/ENA primary metagenome ERZ501049 (study PRJEB25958, sample SAMN03398519) | human skin metagenome | study: EMG produced TPA metagenomics assembly of the Human Skin Microbiome Metagenome (human skin metagenome) data set. | reverse complement strand
CAAAACATGCGTCTCGTCCCTCCACTGAAATCAAGCCAGCTCAACCGAAAGGCGACAGCCAGATTAACTCGAGAAATCTTGAGAATTTGCAACCTACCAACACAGAAGATAAAAGTCAACAAATTGAAAATGAAAAATCTTGATACTGTAGTATTTGAATTAAATAATATATAATTGTTTTGACAATAATAAAATATTCTTATAAACGCTAATATTTCGAAAATTACTGTCATCAAAAACATTTATATATTATATAACTTATATTTTTACATTTATTTAAAAAATGAAATAAAATAAATAAAATAGTTTGGCGGTGATATTTTTAAATATTATTTTAAGAATTTAAAAACAAATGCTATCATTATTATTTTGATAATTTCGGAATTGGAAAAATAAATTATACCCAGAAATTTTGCAGAATATTTTGATTTATCGAATACCGAGTTTTGTCCGGCTGTTCGGCACGTGCCTTGGGCGTTTGCTCAAATGGAGCAACTTCGAGTCCTCAGGTTGACAGTCTGCATGCTTTGGGACGAAAAAGTACTTCAGTGAATGTTCTCACCTCCACGTCTTTAACCATGGTCGTCGTCGACGGCCCTTCGACATCGGATCTTCCAGAGGTTCGCATTTTCGTGGGCGACTCATCTGGTCGTATCAAGACTTTATACACAAAAAGCAAAGTTTATGAATCTTTGACTATTCCTGGGTGTCGATATGGCTCAGCAGCAGCATGCCAAGCACTTGTTTGTGGTACACTGAATCTAGATGAACCTGTGTGTGTGGTAAGTGTGTTATGGCTTACACAACAGCTTGCGATTGCGCGAAAGAACGGCACGCTAGATATCGTGAAAGTTCCTCACCCAGAGGGAGATAAACGAAGCGAGTGCACCTTGCTCTGCACCATTCGCGAAGAACGAATGCGCGTGGGGTTGGAAAGATGGGTTGGTTTGCGCTTGACGCCTGAGTACGTGCGCTGTTTTCTGACAATTAGGGGCCTATTTTCTTGTACATCCGGAGGATTCTTCCGCTATGTTCCATTACAAAAGTGCTGTGAAGGCGTCACTCTTAATGAAGTTTCAGACGAGATTATCGAACAAAGTGCGTGCAAGTGGACCGTCCCAAGTCCCTTGCACTTTGTGGCGTTCTATCCGGAAAATGAGTCTTGTGTTACACACTTTGCTTCGGGTGGCGAACAAGTGCTGTTATCAATTTGGGACATCAAGCAAACTCTTGATCATTACAGCACTCCCGAATCAAGTGCAATCCCATCCAAAAATTGTATCACAGAATCGAAGGTCGAGTCTGCGCAAGAAAATACCGGAAAGAAACGCGGATCTTCTCACAAGTCGAGCAAAGGACAAGAACTTTTGCCAGGAGAAATATGGCGCGCGAAAAACCTACCAAATGACCATTTGTCACTGGCGCGCCCACCATTGATTCGATGCATTAGCTTTCTTCCGCCTTCAAGTAATACCCATGATGGAAACAATCCGCTAATAAACATGAGAGTGATTGTCGGAACAAAGGATGGAGTATTGCGTGTGTACGAGCCAGTCGTAAAACCTCGACATGTTCACGAATGGCAAGTGGTACCAAAGAACCAAGGTTCAATACGTGTAATACGAGTTTGCCCGTCTGAGAGAGCAATCTTTGTGGGAGATACATTGCGGCATTTGTATATGGTCGACATTCAGACTGGTCGCACCCTGTTCCAATACAAAGACATTACAGGCACTGTGTCGGAAGTGTTGACTCTAAACGACGTACCACGAGACCGAACACTTGTGATTGGTTCTTCTTTGGATCACCTTATTCGTGTATTTGATACAGGAAAGCCTCACGGCTCGACGCAACGCCAGCGTGGGAAATTGCTGGATCAATACTTTACGGGCGTGGATCATGCTATATGCATGGCGTTAGACCCTCATTATAATTTGGACATGGCATCACCTGAGCATGAAGACGATGAAAAAGTATGGGCGAATATGGCTGTGGTAGGCAAAGACGATCCCGATTCCGATACAGACGAGGCGAGTGCCAAACGTTCTGAAAAGCGGCACCGCATCTCCATAGAAACGAGAGATCCATAGGCTTTGAATGCCCGCATGTGGAGGTTCTTGCACCTTGTGCTTTGACTTCATCATGGCAGCAGTAGGCGCGTCAATACAGACGCTCTTGGACAAGGTACGTGCTACTGGATCTGACAAGTAGATGAGGTCATCCGATTCTGATGTTCGGTAAGCACATGACACAGTTGACATTTAGTTACATGGCTCTGAATGATTTGTCGTCGAGTATATCGCAACGCTATTCGTTTTATTCATTCGATTCGGCCCTTGAACCAGTTATTTCGGAGAGAGTGTTGGAATTGCTGGGAGATCCCAATTCGGAAGTCAAGAACTTGGCTGTATCGACGTAAGTTTACCTGGTACTGACGATGAAAGACTCGGTACGCTATCTCTTCGAGTGCATCCTGAGCAGCTGGCAAAGATGCTGGACGTACTGTGTGAGGGCATACGGTCTTCTAACGAGGAGTACCGGGATATATGTTCACTTGGTAAGTGAAAATTTTGCTAATGGAAGCTTTACGTACGCTGATGGCTCAAATTTCAGGTGTTGGCGACAAAATGGCATCACTAGCAGATGAAGTGGTTCAGTTGATCATCCCGTCGCTTGTCGAACAAATCGAGTCGCCAATAGAGGGACTCCAGACAAATGCGCTTGATGTGCTTAATGATGTTTTAGTATACGCTGGCACCTTTGTATCTTCACATGCTCCATTAGAACAGGCGGTTGCGGATATCCTGTTGTCCAAACTTTCATCTGGTCGTGCATCGCTTGTGCGCCGGGGTATTCAAGGCCTGAGCTTCTTGTCTCAGGTGTGTAGAATACACACTTATGATGCTATTTTGGAACGTGGTTTGGCAGGGCTACAACCACCTTTCTTGTCTGAGGCAGTTGCCGTACAGTTGCTGGGTGTGTTGGCTAGGGAGACCCCCCAGCGTCTTCGCCCGCACAAGACCAAATATACACATGGCTTGATCTCGGCACTTGAGCGAGCAAACCAAAAAGAAGAGGCGGATGAATTTCGGGAGTCCTGCCTGGTTTCACTTCAGTCACTTGCACGCATGGCAGGCGCTGAGCCAGAATGCATGAAGGGCGCCTTGGAAACAGCTCTGAGCATGCTTCAGTACGACCCTAATGCTATGGATGCCATGGATGAGGATGACATCGGCGATGACTTGGAACTTGATGATGACGACATGTTGGACACTTTCTCAGACGACGATGATCTCTCGTGGCGGGTGCGCCGCGCTGCGAGCCGCTTGCTCGGGACATTATTTGAAGAAAACCCTCAAGAAATGGTGCCATCAGCGTCTCGTGTAACTGCTGCATTAGTAGAACGACTTAAAGAGCGCGAAGAGACGGTGCGCTTGGAGGCTTTGGGAGCTTTGAAAAGCGTACTGATAGCTGCCCCTGAAGCCTTCCGATCACACACTTCAATTGTTGAGGCACTCTGTACGTGGCGAGGTGCAGCGGCACAAGTGGCTGCATTGGATGCACTCGAAAAGTTCGTCTCTTCATTCGGGATGGCCTTGTCGCAAGGCGAAAATGCTCTGAATTTGGCTCTATGTGCCGTCGAAGATGAAACTAAAACACATAGCAAAGGGCGTTGCATTGCTGGTTTGGCGCTGCTCCGCCAACTCTGCGTCTGTGTACCAACCGTCGTGCTTCCTCATGCTGTACGAGTCACTACAGCGCTGGCTGAATCGAGTCAATTATCTCACCACCACACAGCACTTGAGGGGCTCGAGGCAAGTACGCAGTTTTTGTGGCACGTGGGACCTCGAGTGCCTCAACAGGCCGAGCTTCTATGTGATGCTGTCTGTACACGATTGGAACGCTCTGACACGGATGCTTCCGTGCGTGATGCTGCACTAGTAGCATTGGATGCAGCCTTATGTTCGACGGGTGCGCAACTTACCGACCGGCTACCTCGTGCCCTGGCATTGATCTATGCGCGTCTGACGCATGAAGTGACTCGTGCTCGATGTGTGCAAGTGGTCCATGATGTAATGACGTGCAGATCGCTGCAGACATGCGCTCCTACTAAAGATTTTGCACGTCAATGTCTGGCCCCTCTGTCAGATCTTGCCCGTCAAAGAGACACTGCTACATCTTCACTCCGTGCCCTGCATAGTGTTGCTGTGCTGCTACAAAATGAAGCCCAGCCCACGTTACTTAATATTCTGAGCCGAGAATTGCCTGCTGTGAATTCCCCGATGTTGCCGCCCACGCTTGAATTGGCAGAACTTGCTGTACAGTGTGATCCCAGTGTGGCGCATATTGTCGTTGACAACGTGCTTCCAGGCTTGTTGAAGCAGCTAAGCGATGTTCCTCCTCCTGCGTTGGAGGCTCTTCACTCACTTCTAACATCACTTGCTTCAGCTGAGGACTCGCTAGCACCTGCCCTGGTGACTGCTCTTGAGCATGCTTGGGAGTTGCACTGTAGCGACCGAGCAGCACAGGTGCCTCTGGTCTACGCTCAGTGCTTGGGAGCTGCCGCCGCTGCTAGTGACTCAATCAGCACAGTCCTGGCTCGTGTTCAGGCATTGTTGAAGGAACAAAGCACCACAGCACAGACCCTTGCACTGTACGCGCTAGGTGTGCTGGGACAAAAAGGCTTGCTTACAGGCTGGCCACATGCGCAGCATGTCTTTAAGACAGTCTTGAACTTGCATTTACACGGACGTGCATTTGCTTTGGGAGGGATGATATTGAGTAATGCTTCGTTTGCTTCGCCGGTCATTGAAAAGCTGGCGGGGGGGGAAGCTGATGCTGCTCGTATCTTGTGTGAAGCGCTTTCGCTCGCATCTGAAACCCAAACTCGAGACTTGGCGCCAATGATGTGGCCCTATCTGCAAAGTGCTATTCTTGCTGAGCACGCGCCAGATGCATGTGCTGAATGCATTGCACGTATCGTCGTGGTTGATACGAAGCGCCTTGGCGAGTTGGCTCAGCTAGTTCAGGCACCACAAGTGCCAATGCGAGTAATGGGTCTGGTCGCTGTGCGTACACTTTTATCTCTGGATCGCCAAAATGCAGCTGATGACGAAATGAATAAGTACTCCGGCAAGTTCTTTGAGAGATTGGGAGACCCTGAACTGCCAGTGCGTCGAGCGGCCATGATGGTTCTGCATGCAGCAGTGAACAGCCGAACGACACTTATGTTGAAGCATGCGTCACTCGTCTTGCCTTTCTTGTACGATGCAACTGTCGTCCGCGAAGACTTGAAGCGCAAGGTGCTTATGGGTCCATTCACAGTTGTCCAGGATGACGGACTTGACCTACGCAAGAATGCGCTCGAGACACTCTTTACATTCGTTGACACATGTATCGATTGCCTCCAATTGCGTGATGTCATGGACTGTGTGTTGCGTGCACTCAGTGATGACGACAGTGTGAAGCTACTCGGCTGCCTAATGTTGATGAGACTTGCGGACCTGGAGTACATGGACTTGACGCCCTACCTCGATGCAATCACACCAAAATTACAAGCCATTCTCACGCGCAAAGTGCGCGACAATGCCACGAAGCAGGAAGTCGAAAAGGCATCAGAAATCACACATGCCGTCCTTCGCGTGCTGACTCGACTCGCTCCCTTGGCCCCTTTAAGCCCCTCTTTCACAGAGCTTCTCGCACAGACACGCGCCTCTCCACATGGTGAAGCGTGGCTGCGTCTGATGGCTGATCGATCGACGGAAGGGGCCCGCCCGTAAAACAAGGATCAAGAGGTGGAGATAGCCAGGCCAAGCCGCGTTCCTGCACGTGCACCAAAGCAGCAAAGTACCCTCACAAGGGTTCGTCGTTCATATAGCAGTGATAAGCGTTTGATTCCATCCTAGTAAGTGCGATGAGTGGATGCGTTGAGATCCCCGGTCCGACGTCGCCATTGGCCGTGGGACGCGAACAGCGCTACTTGTGTGTACGAAACTTTCGCCTTGATTGCGGGGTGGAACTTCAGAATGTGCCCGTCGCCTTCAAGACATGGGGTACGCTCGACCCTGTGACGAAGTCGAACGTTATACTGGCGTGTCACCCTATTTCAGGGAGCTCCGATGTAGAGGAATGGTGGACTCCCTTGTTCGGTCCAGGGCGCGTCCTCGATACAGACAAGTACTTTATTGTGTGCTGCAATGCCATTGGTTCACCATATGGCACACTGAGCCCGCTCACACGCAAAGGAGGAGAGGACATGTCAACAGACGGACACTGGACATGCAGCGCACACGTTTATGCACCCACCGAGCAAAATGAGCAGATTTGGTGGGGCCCAGATCTACCGTCCACAACAATTCGGGACGATGTAAGGTACGTTGTGTAGCACACGTTGTAGTGCGGGACATGCTCTGACTCTCGATCACCAGACTTCAGAAGCACGTTCTCGACTTTCTGGGTGTTGAGCAACTTGCATGTGTCATGGGTGGTTCTATGGGCGGTGCAACGTCGCTTGAGTGGCCTTTGTGCTTCCCCGTCCGTACGCCATCTTCACCCGACGCCATAACTTCGACCAGTTCTGACAAGCCTTATGTTCGCTCAATTGTTGTCCTTGCGGCGTCGCCACGGCACTCGGCATGGTGCATTGCTTGGTGTGAGATCCAGCGCCAAGCAATTGAAGCCGATACCCGTTTCAACGGCGGGCGGTATTTGCTGCGTGATCCCCCACAAGGAGGTCTTGCAGCTGCACGTATGTGCGCGCTGATGACGTACCGCCAGCCACACAGCTTCGAGCGCCGTTTCAGTCGTATGCGTGGAAAATCAAATTTGGCACCGTCGCCGCCCAAAGAAGAGTCACAGGCATCCTCACTGATGGAAGAGGGTGGTGACGAAGACGTCGACGTTTCGAAGATCTCTCAGCCTCAGGCACAAGAACAGTACGCTGTACAATCGTACTTGCACCATCATGGTACAAAGTTTCTGACTCGTTTTGACGCATTGTGCTATATTCATTTGTCAAACAAACTGGATTCACACGACGTCACACGCGATCGTGAGTCATGGGCAAGTGGTGCGAAAGACGACGCCACCGTGCTCAAGGGTGTGCTTGGACATCTAAACAAGCCCCGCAACTCGCCCCATGTACTAATTCTTTCAGTTACGTCTGACATGCTTTACACTCCTGCAGAGCAAGCCTCGATTCATGACGCTATTCCGACATCGGAGCTCGTGCACATTGAGTCCGCTGAAGGCCATGATGGGTTCTTGATTGAATACCCTCAAATTGACCGAGCAATTCGTGCATTTATGGAACGCCTCAACGTGTCCCACGCTTCCTCTCTCTAGCCTGCAATAGCCTCGCTTCTTCCACAGAAGCGTGTCTCGATAACATGGATGACTAGTCCCGTAGCTGTATCTAGTCCGACTGTTTCCTCCAACAATTTCGCTCGGCGCCGCGAGCCTGGATCAATTCTCCACATCCTCTCGGTCGGTTGGCTGCCTGCTGCGCCAGATGGGAGGGGAGTGCCTCTCCATCGGCTTGAACTCAATTTAGGCACAAGTTTTTTGCTTCTACACTGAAAGCCATGTATTGCCTACGTTGGTGGCTGCCCATATTCATCTTGCCATTTCCGGCCGCCCCACCTGCATTTCTCATCCTGTTTCTTGTGAGCTATGCCCTATCCACACGGCCGTGCCCTTACTGTGGTGCGATTGTGCTAGGCCTTGTGCTAAGTTCATGTTACTTTACGACACCGCACGAGCCCAAGTCTCTCACTATACCAGATGCGTGGGTACACACAAGAGTGGGGTTCGGCTTCTCGCGATTCCTCAATTGGATTATGTCCTCTCCATCGCCAGGCGCCTCTCAACATATCCCACCTAGCTCGTCATGTTCCACATGCTGGACAGACTTGGGTGTTGGTCAGGGTCGTGGTTTTTTCGTGCCTATGCCGCGCCATCCTTACTGCGAAAGTGGCGTCTCATACCCATCACCTAAGGCGCCTTCGACTCTGTTTATCGGTGTCCCGGGCACAGCTTTGGGCTTTGAGCTGGACTGGAGCCTATTTATTAAGCCTGCCTGACTAGTGCGCTTGCAGACGAACCCCTCTCCTTATACTATATATGCCATTGATGGATTGTTTTCTTCTGCACATTGAGTGTTTGCAGATGCTCGCGGATCCATGCAGTTCGCTGCTCAGGGACGTGTGCAAACATCTTGTATCTCTTATCTGCCTGTAGTAGTTAGTGAATGTGTCGTAGCAGTGACACATACCTTGAGCACAGATTCCATTGCTTGCATGTCTAGTTGAGATGCCATATCTAGTAACGACACGGTTGTTTCCTCATCATCGTCGGCTTCATCTTCGCCATGCAAAGTAGACGACATCTCGTCATCTCGTTTTGCCTGCTTCTCCTTTTGTAGTCGTCCCCAGAAGTCGACAAAGGCATTCTCCCGAAGCATGGTGAAGAATTCCTGCTGCGCTTGTTCTTGTCGCCACGCATCCCAGGCGTCAAATTCAGTTTCGAGAGTTGTTCCAACAGCTCGTTTGTGAACGCCTGTATCTTCACCGACAAAACGTGGCAAGGGCGATTGGATGTACTCATCATCAGCACGAACTAGTGGCAGGACCACGTCTGCTGTACGATTCAGCTGTGGGACACCACGTTCATTTAGTGAATGCTTTTCAAATAGTCTTGCTAATTGGTCCCTCCGCTTCGATCGCAAGTGCTGCAGATGCTCCTCGAACATCTGGCGCTTGCGTGCGTCAGTGACCACTCCTCGCTCCATCTCGCTGTGGAAGGATGAGGCAAACGATGATGCATCCGGCCATGTGATCCATGGATCACGAACTGTATCAATGAGATATTGTCGGAATTCAGTCTCGCGCTGTTCAACCAGAGCATCTGACCGTGCCAAATCAGTCTGCCGCGCTTGTCGCGCACGTTCTCGGCGGACTTGGGCTTCACGCTGCTCCAAAGCTTGCGCGCGTCGTTCAGCTTTCGATCGATGTGTCGATGTAGTGGGGACAGCGCCTCCCAGCCACTGGTGGAACAGTTCGAAGCGGCGGGTTGCACTTCCCACAGCGTCGTAGCGTGGGTCTGCCGAAAGACCAGGTGTCTTCTTCGCTTTGGCCCAGACCTGCTGGGCAGCTTCACGATCAAGTGCATGCCTCGGGACATCAAATTCTTCAGACGATATATATTCGTTTAGCAGATGTATGTAGGCTTGTTCAGCTTCATGAGCCATTTTGAGTTTGAGCTCTCGAAGCTCGGCAAGCCATGAATGGAACATTCGCTGAGCTTTTTGCTCGTTCGAATCGCGCAGCAATGCAACGTATGCTGGATCATGACGAAAAGCCTCACGAAAAGCTGTGAAATCGGTGCGTGTAGAAGCGACCTGCTTCTTAAGCAATGCGCTAAATGCTTTCTCAGATGAAGATGTCTTGGATTGAGAGCGCTTCTCACGTAGCCGGAACTTGCACCATTCGTTGAAAACATCCTCACGGTCTTCCAATGTAGGCAATGCACGATAAGCACGTTCATGCACAAACTTCGGCAGTTCATGATCCCAAGGAGCCATGGGATTGACCTCCCGAGGTGTTCCATTCAGCGACGTGAGCATTCCCATGTACATGGCCTTTCCTTCTTCGAAAGGCAAGTCTGCGAATTCATCTTTATGTTCGATTGTGCTTGCTTCATTCTGTTCTAGTTGCTCTCCTTTCGCCTCTGTTGGATGCTCAGCACCGCAAACATCTTCATCGCTGCGAAGGCTTACTTCCCCGTGTTGATGTTCTTCCAGGCGCAAGCGTTTATGGCTACGTTCTTTTTCGTCTTGGCTATCGTCACTGATCGGCTCAATGCCCAATGCTCGCTCAAACTCTAAGACTTGCGTATGAATTTCGGAAGGAATCGTCCATTCTGAACGCTTGGTTTTTTTTTGTGCGTAAAATACATTTCCATGAGTTGTCGTAACGCGTAGCCATCCATCCGTATTTGGGATTGGCACTTTGTGTAACGGCCGATCTGGCCCCGTCTCCATGCTCTTACTCGTGGTCGCCATGGTAAGACGCGCACAGTGTTCAACGATGTCCGCGTCAGGTCACATGACCTCTCCTGCTACACATCGCTTCGTCGAGATCACCACCATCACACTCGTGATGGACGACAGCGATGATGACGAAGTGATTGGTCCCATGCCTGCGACAGGGCCTGTCTCATCTGCACACGATGGAGTACAATCATTTTTGGAGCGTGAAGAAAGGCAGAGAGCGAGAGAAAAAGAGGTTACCCAGGCGAAGGAATCTGCCTCTGCAAGACCAGACTGGATGCTTACGATGCCGTCAACCGTAGAGGGAGCACGGACACATGCAATTCCACTTCGTGCGCGTGGATTTCAGCAGTCACATGGACGCGCCCAGCGTGTAGAGAATGAAAATACCGCAGAAGCGCAGCGTTTATGGACAGAAACACCTGCGCAACGTCGTGAACGGATCACGCAGAGTGCAGGTGGTAGCGCACTCTCTACTGTTCAAGATGACGAAGCTCAGAAGTTAAGGGAAGACCACATTTTCTTGCGTGACGCGGCGATTCGCGAGAAGGTCAATCGACTAGTAAGTATGTTCGAACGAAGCTCATGAAAGAATGTAGAGAGACAAAAGAGCCTCGTTGAGCAGCATGAAGAGCGCCGGCGTGATGAACTACGGAAGAAACGGCGGGAGGAACAAGCTAGAGAGCATGAAAAATATGACAGTCACGACCGTCACGGGCGCCACGAACATCGCCATGAACACCATCATCGAAGGCACCATGGGCCAAGACGTGAATCAAGCTCACACCGGCGACACAGGCATCGATCCATGTCACCACCACGCCGCAAAACTCGCGCAGAGCGTGAAGAAGAAGATCGGCAAGTGCATGGCGACTATGCACCTGCGTTCTTTGACAAAGACAAGGTTCTAGGAGCTGGATCGCGTCTTATGGATGATCGTGCACGCGCACGCTCTGTTGCGGACGCCGCACAACTATCAAACCGTTTTGCCTCAGGCCGGTCTGGCTCCTTTTTGTAGCATATTCACGACAGTACATGAAGTCACACGCCAAATCAGGCCCTCATTCCCTCCACATTCCCTCGCAATCTTTTTTTCGTTTCGGCCGAGATTCTCTTGGTTGCCCGCCACTCGATCGTGATCCTCACAGCCTCGCCACGAACAGGCTTGCTGTCAGTGTGCGCCCGCCGTGCGCCCCGCCATTGAACACCACGTTCCTGTACTATGGGAAATTGCTTTAGCTGCTGTAAGTGCTAAAATGTAAATCGTGTCATTTTTAACGACGGAAGGTGTGGGTTCACGTGGCCCCCAGTACGAGCCTTTGCTGCTTGACAATGAGCGAGATGCTGTGGCGGACTTGCTCCAATACTTAGAGAACCGCTCGGAAACAAACTTTTTCGCTGGTGAGCCTCTGCGTGCATTGTCGACATTGTCGTTCAGTGACAACGTAGATTTGCAGCGCAGTGCAGCGCTCGCATTTGCCGAGATAACCGAGAAGGAGGTCTGTGAGGTCGGTCGCGAGACGCTCGAGCCGGTGCTGTTCCTTCTGCAGTCACACGACGTAGAGGTACAGCGCGCATCGAGCGCAGCGCTCGGAAATCTAGCTGTCAATGCAGAAAACAAGCTCCTAATCGTTAAACTAGGCGGCTTAGAGCCTCTCATCCGGCAAATGCTTAGTCCGAATGTGGAAGTCCAGTGTAATGCTGTCGGATGTATCACGAATCTTGCTACTCATGACGAGAACAAGTCAAAGATCGCCAAGTCGGGCGCTCTTGTTCCCTTGACGCGTCTGGCTCGCTCCAAGGACATCCGTGTACAGCGAAACGCTGCAGGTGCCCTCCTTAATATGACACACAGCGACGAAAACCGACAGCAGCTCGTTAATGCAGGTGCGATCTCCGTGCTCGTGTCGCTCCTGAGTAGCGCAGACACTGATGTGCAATACTACTGCACTACGGCATTGAGCAACATAGCCGTGGACAGTGTGAACCGCAAGAAACTGGCACAAAGCGAGCCGCGACTTGTACAGAACCTCATCGGGCTCATGGAAAGTGGCAGTCTCAAGGTCCAATGCCAGTCGGCGCTGGCCCTTCGCAATCTTGCCAGTGACGAGAAGTATCAGATCGAGATTGTGCGCTCCAACGGCCTGCCGCCGCTGCTGCGTCTCTTGCGCTCATCATTCCTGCCGCTCATCTTGTCAGCCGCTGCATGCGTGCGGAATGTGTCGATCCATCCCATGAATGAGAGTCCCATTATTGATGCCGGTTTCCTCCATCCACTGATTGAGCTGCTGAGCCACGAAGAGAACGAAGAGCTACAGTGTCACGCTATCAGCACGCTGCGTAACTTGGCCGCGAGCAGTGAGCGGAACAAAGCTGCAATAATTGATGCCGGTGCAGTTGAGCGCATCAAAGACCTCGTGCTCCATGTGCCATTGAGTGTGCAGAGTGAAATGACCGCCTGCACGGCTGTGTTAGCGCTCTCAGAGGATCTCAAGCCACAACTTCTAGATATGGGCATCTGTGAAGTTTTGCTACCACTCACAGATTCGCCATCAATTGAGGTTCAAGGCAATTCGGCTGCGGCACTCGGCAACCTTAGCAGCAAGGCCGATGATTACTCGCCCTTCAATGCCGTGTGGGAGAAGCCCGCCGGTGGTCTACATGGCTACCTGGTGCGCTTCCTCGAGTCGGACGATACCACGTTCCAGCACATCGCTGTGTGGACGCTGATCCAGCTGCTTGAGAGCGGAAACAGGGATTTAGAGCAGCACATTCGTGAGAGTCCACATCTTCTACAACTCGTCCGTCAGCTGCAATCACGAGAAGACGGCAGTCATACAGCAGAAGAGGATGTCGATGGTACAAATCAAGACCTGTCTCCTGAGCGGGAGATCGCAGCGCTCTCGCGACGCATTGAAGAAATTCTGTTTGATGACAGCGATGGTGATGACGAAGGTGCTGGTAACACCAAATAATTGTAGGGTTCCTTTCATCGTAGGTCGTAGTTATTGGATTCCCCCTCCATTGCTAGTGATGTTCAGTCCCCTGCCTCGCCTGTTGGATGCGTCGACACACACACCAAATCAAACTACCTATACATCACACTCTTCTGCAGAGTAAGAGCCGTGGAACTGATCGGGCGTTGACAGCGGTGTACTATTCTACGACAAAGCAAATTACATCTCAGGTGCTGGGTAGTTGACCTTCGGGTTGTAGAACAGCGATTGCTGGCCCCATGGGAAGTTCTGCACGTGTTAGTCGGCAAGACTCTTGCACACTCTGGTGTTACAATACGTACCTTTTTCTTAATGTTCTGTTGAGTCAAATGAAAGTGAGAAATCAAAGAAAAAAAAAAGGTGTTAATCCTCAAAGGACGCAAAATCCATCATCCACGTACCATGTACTCGTACTCTGGGCGCTCAGGGAGCTGACCGTCATTCTCCTCGAGAATGTGCTCCTGGTGCGCATGGTGCTCTGACTCGATCTTGTACATGTACGCGCCAAGCACGACAGCTATGGCAACGTTAGCACATCAACTCAGGGTTCACTATCGCCACGCATACATACCGCCAGGAATCAGTGCGTACAGGCTGATCTTGCGCCACATCTCGGCAGACTCTGTGCATGTAAGAGACGATTCTTTTCATCTGCTATTTGGTGTCCCCATACGTACTGCCGGCGTGCTCGAAGGCGTGCTGACGGTGCTCGACGAATTCCTTGGCAGCCTCGGCGTTCGGCGTCAGCGATGAGCTATAGCGACGCATCGCAGGCTGCGATGCACGCAGCATAGGCTGAGCTGTGCGCAGAGCGGCCGAGCGAGGGATCATAGAACGGATTGCAGCCATCATCGAGAGACAAAAAGTATGAGGAAAGAAATACCCTATGATGGCACAACCCGACATCGAAAGCGGGTGTCGCCGGTACATGCCCGATATCACGTGATCCGCTCCACGCGGCTCCCTCGTTTCGAGAAGTCACTAACATGAATGCATTAAGGTCAGTAGCTGCTCATCCTGTTGGTGTAAGTTGTGGCCAGCGCAAAGAGAGACAGGATCCATGTGTGCGTGAACAGTCCTCAGTGCTACAAGATGGGGGGATAGGTAGAAAAGATTGTGCTCATGGGATCCAGTGACTGGCACTGATCTCATGCACAGATCCAAACTTCCTGTCCCAAAGCGCACATTCTCCGTAGAATAGCGAATAAGGATGACAGACATCATTGGACTCTTCCGATGCGTGTGCTTCTTTACTTTACTTACCGTGTTTGATTTTTTTTTTTTTGCGAGCACGATTCATGCCATCGAGTGCTCGTTGGCGTAACTCCATGATGTCCCGCTGAGGATCAGTAGTTCGCCCCTGCTCAGGTGCTGGCATAGATGTGGTTAGTTGTGCATGTGGGCGTTGTTCTTGTGCCGCTTCGGTTGAAGCAGGTGCCTCTTGTGGGACAGCTTCTGTCGGGAAGCGCGTTTCTTTCGTCCGTTCGTGTATGCCTATATGTAAATGGCCAAGTGGTTACGTACGTTGCTCACGAAATCTGCGGCTCGTGTCAAACATGCGAGCAGCACCAGGGGTAAGATATTGCACGCCGTGTCGTGCTTGCCACGAAGCTTCGTCCTCACCTGGTGCAAGGTATGTCCATGCATCTTCTTGATCTTGACGCGATATGTTGTTCGTAGGCACAGTCATGTCCAGTACATCATGCTGCGCGATTTTTTCCGTAAACCATGCCCGTCTGGCGGGGTCCAAGAAGTGTGATGTATGGAACGCTTCAAGCAGACGGTCGCGTCCATACATCACGTACGTCCCCACGTTTACAATCCTCAAAATGGGCCCCATTTTGACGCGCGCACACAACGTCGCGTGAATTAAGCACCGGTGGATGTCCACGTGGGCACCTGCAACCACGTTGACTGAGTGGCAGCGAGAGAGTGGAGAAGCAGCTACGAACGACCATCACCATATGCTGGGCAGTGCGTGCCCCCATCCTTCGTTCATATGATGTGAGGGAGCAAGCAGGCTTACCGGGCTAGCATGATACAATGCACGGGCACGAAATTATGCATCATTCTTTCTATACTACACATGTTAGTGTGTGTGTTTGTTTGTTTGTTTGTTTGTTTTTTTTTTTTTGCAAAGGCACGTACCATGGATTCCATCTCGCCAAAAACATTCGCAAAGTCATCCTTGTTCCAATTCTTCCCATAGCCAGCTTTGAAGCTGTTGGCAATGGACTCGGCAGTCACGGACGAGTCCGTATTCCCCACCGTAGTAAGTAGCCCGCGGAACCATTCGGGAAGCGCACGTACATATGGAAGCAGGGATGTAAACATGGGCTGTGAAATGGCACGGCCCAGACCACTGTCAAGCGTGTCGACCATCGCGCTGGCCACCTGGATGGGCTCAAGTACAGGCGTCAGGAAGTTGTTGTCCGAGTCCTTGAGTGCGTGTCCCAGGAGCGTGCGCACCTTTGTCGGTGTCACAACGGAGGTGCGCACGCGGTGTGCTTTGTACACGGAACGGAGCTCGGCACGGAGCGTTTCGTAGAAAGCAAGCGCAGCCGACTTGCTCATCGAGTAAGGTCCAAGCAGCGGCAAGGAGAAGTAAGAAGCAGAGCTTGCGACTACCATGAAATGGCCGTGGTTGTTTTCTACCATGTATGGCAAAAACTCATGCGCGAGAATTACGTTGGCCAGGGCGTTGATGTCGAATGTGCGCGAAAACGTCCTCGATGACGTCGTGAGGATGGGACCAGCGAGTGCCACACCCGCACAGCTGACGACGATAGAAGGCGAGTTACCAAAGTGGTCCTTGATCTTGGAATGCGCCACTGCGACTTCGTCCTTGTTTGTTACATCCGTGCGCACGTAGAGAATGTCCGGCGCCCCATACTTGGCTGGTGCGTACGTGGGCTCCGTAATGTCCAACACGGCAATGCGAGCACCGAACTTTCTCGAGAGGTGCTGAACAACGTCTCTACCAATGCCTGTTGACCCGCCTGTGATGACGACTACGTCCTTCTTCCATTTTGGCCTGTCAGGTTTCGAGACGCCCAAATTGCTTGCTGAACGAGAGCAGACCTTGCTAAGCTCTTTCAACACGATGAAGACGACCATACGAAACACCCATTTATGCCGCATTGTAAGCAATGTGGACCATTCCGACAACGAAGGCAGTTTCAAGAGTGCACTCGAGAGCGACTGACCCCGTCGTTCCCAGAGGAGTGCGAGAATAGGCAGAATTACTACGAACGGCTTTGAGAACGGCACCTTGTCAAGAGATCTGAGCACGAGATCAAGCGTAATCGGTTCGCGGAAGTGTGTCATAGTGGATGGTCGAATGAATGGATGTCGTTGAGACAGGCTGATCTGATTCACATGGCCAGTGCTTTCACAACGTCATAGGGTCGGCCATGTCATATTACCCACGACACACATAGGGCGCCTGACCCCAACACATTCGCTGACTAAGAAACAGGCCGCGGCGGAGCACGCGGTCTGATGAGCAGCGTGTGGCACAAGGTGGGTGGCACGAGAGCCGAGGGATCTCTGACATCAGCGCTTTTTGTCCAATCAAGCGCCTTTCTCCCACCGCGTTTTAAGGGATCGGCTCCTGGACACACGCTCGTCTCTCCGAGTCTGGTCTGGCGCGACCGAGCGGGGAGCCGTCGATGAGTGGCGACGTCAAGCTACCGGCCGAGGTGCTTCGGTTGCGCGATGCAGCTGCACGCCGGCTTGTTGATGTGAAGAATGTCCAGCTCCCTCGTCTGTGCGAGTGCACACATGCGGCGCAAGAGCTTATGGCGCTCGAGACCGAACTGAACGACACTCTACATACGGTCACATCATTGGTGCAGCAAATATCTGATGAGGTCGATGACGCCGAGTCTGCTGCTGAGCGCACGGCCCTGCAGGAACTTGCTAGAGCCCAGCAAGCGCAACTCGCGTCTGTTCGCCAAGACGCGCGGCGTGCATTACTCCAAGCACACCGAGCGATGGTAGCTAGACAGGAGTCTGCTGCACGCACATCTCTTCTGGCAGCATCGTCTCGGCATGTCGGTGCGAGCACGGCGCCAACGGACCGTGCCAGTGCAACATCGGAGCGAGTGACGAGCACGCTCCAACGCACCGTTGCGCTGATGTCGTCGGAGCTGGAAAAGTCGGGTTACTCCGCACAGCTACTTGAGGAGTCGTCTGAGACCATTTCCCAGGTATCGACGAAGTATGCGTCATTCAACGATCTGCTGCGTGATTCCATTTCCATGATCCGCCAAATGGAGCGTGCCGAGCTCGTGGACCTTGGCATTCTGGCGGCTTCGATTGTATTTTTCGCTGGCTGTGTCATGTACATATTGTATGCGCGCATATTTAGCCGCGGTCTCAGCGCCATATCTCTGGTGTGGCGCACATCGAGTTATGTGGGTTCAGGCGCTCTTGGTGGCTTGTCGTCGTTCTCTGCCGCTGTTTCGTCTGTTGCAAAGGTACCTCAAAATCGCCCTAAGCCAGAGGCACCCAGCATGTCTGCGAGTGACGTACGAGAAGGCGATCCTTTGGAAGATGCCTTGCGGTATGCAGAGACAGCTGCTCCTCAAGAGCATGCCGAGATGCCAGGGATGGACGCATGGCAAGTTGATCATGGGCGGGAGCGTCGGAAAGAAAGCACTAAAGAAGAATCCAGCAGTCCAAGTGATTCACGCGACACACACAGTTCAGGAGTCTCGTTTGAGTCTGGCCCAGAGACGTCGCGGCCGGATACGGCTATGCACGTGCTTGACTCGCCGGCCTTGACAAGTATGTCAAGCGCGTCGATACCCGCAGCATCGTCAGATCTAGACTTTTTCGGCTTTTACGAGTCGGCACACCTGTCCTCTAGCGCGCAGTCAGACGGTGCAGAACATGGGACGAGTGCGCACGAGGACATCTCAAGCATGACGGCCAATCCTGTATCTTTGAAGGACACGTCAGACTGGACCGACGCTATATCCTTGGCGGGTATGGTGAACTCGAAACACACGTCAGATTTGAATGATCCGGCAGACTTAACGGATCCCACAGACCTGAAGCACGCTACAGACTCGATGGATGTGTCTGAACCGACTCGCTCAGCTACTTGGGATCCGATAATGTCATCATCTGTCTTGGGTTCCTACTTGCATGTGCCAACGTCAGACTCGGCTTCTTACTCCATGCTTTTTGACCCCAAGGCTACTGCATCGCCTGACCGTGGTACTTACCAAGCTGAAGCAATCGCAGGTGCTGTGTCAAGTGGATACGAGGATACTGAGCATATCAAAGGGATTGCCTCTTTGGCTAGTGAGGAACAGCACAGCCCGGCGAATCTGTCAGCGGAAAAAGAACCTGGTTCTAAGCTTGAGACTGCATCTCCCTCTCCCACACTATCACCTACGACTTCTCCAGCCAGCACGCCTACCGAGAACATCGGGCTTATCGATCCGATACATGGTTCTCCAGGCATGCGGAATGCAGTGCCAACATTAAAGGCTGAGCGGGAATCCCAAGAAGCAAGCGATTCAGGAACGCACGCAACCGACGTCGAAGCTGGCGCCGAAACTAATGCAGAAGCTGATGCCGAAGCAGACTCGACTATGAAGCCAGTGGACGCGGTCGCTGCCAAGGCTCTCTCTGCTGAATCCATTGAACCTGCTGAGCCTTCTGAGCGAGAGCCGCCGCACCACGCATCTCCATCGTCAGCCATTTCTCTGACGAATGGATCGACGCCTTCTTTGGTGCCGAATGCGTCTGTTCTGTCACAAGATCTATTGCCGGTCCCATGGCTTTACAACTCTCTATATGCGGCAGAGAATGCGAGCCTGACCATGTCGCATCTTGATGCTTCATCTACACCGACACCCAAGCCACATGCATCCAGAGCTACGCTCACAAACAGCAGATCGATGTCGTCAGCATCACTCGCAGAACATGCTTCTTTGCCCGAAATATCTGCGTCGTCCTTACAAGTGACGCCTGTAGAGCCGCACGGTCCAACTGACAGCCCAAACCAGATGGAAGAGGAGGCTCCTCGCGGATCGCCAGGCGTAGCAGAGACCATCTCCGCTCTAGTTGATTCGCCGGTAGCCTCTTTGTCCATGTCAAGTCCAGTGTCCGGATTGTCAACGCTGCACCCCTCGTCGATGGAAGCAGCCTCGTCACCGACGACGTCCATCGAGCTCGCTGTGCCTGTGCATACATGGGGGCCTGTTTCGACTCGTGAGACAGATGCCGAGGCTTCTGAAATGGGTCTCAGCACGTCGCAACGTGCTCCTGGTGAGACCAAGTCGAAGCACACGAACCTCGAGGCGGCTACCATACCCGGGCCAGTTGGCTCATTTGACCCGAAGGTCGAACATGAGCGAAGCGTTCTCTCGAACACGAATTCCCCTAGCGCTTTTGAGCCGTCTCTTTTATCGACGATCTCGTCAACGGACGTCTCAGCGCTTATGCAGCACATCGAGTCTCCTATCGAAGAGCATGTGCCAAGGGCGGTCCCCTCTGTGTCTATGTCGAGCTCTATCGGGGCGTCTTGGCCCTCTACTAGCGTAACGATCGCGAGCGCTAGCACCGATGTCATACCAACAGCGCCACTAGCCGCGATGCATGTCGACGCACCGTCTGATCCCGCTGCTGCAGCCGCGGCTCCTGACCAAGACGAAGCAGCGTTAGGCACATCGACGACAACCACCTCCAGCACCACAACCACGACAAAGACTCCACCGTCACGCCGCCGAAAGCCATGGACCGATGAGCTGTAAACCTAATGACTATGCATACAATTCTACAGGAACCGTCTTACGCCTCGATCGATTCGGTAGCACGACAACAGGGACGGAACATTCGACGATTTCAAGGCGGGTCGTCAGCGAGCCGGTGCGTCCACATAGTGACTGTGCACCGTGGAACGAAGTATGGTAGGCAGCGTATCCCTCGCTCTCCGGCTGCAGATGCGGCGGCGGTGGCACTTGGTGTGTGCCATTGTCTGCTGTCTCCGTCAGCAGTGAGATGCGGAGCGACCAGCGATGCCGGATGCCAGTAGTCGAAAACTCCGGCGTCGCTCCGCTTGGAATAGTCAGCAACACGCTTGTCTGTCGTGTATCGAGCGTGTTTTCGTGATGCACCGCATACACCTGCGTCGTCGCTTTCTGCACACGCCCTGCCGGCAGGAGTGCCATCGTAGCGTCGATCTCTTCGTGCGACTCGAGGGTCGCTGCAAGCTGTCTCGTATTAGTGTATGTCGTTTGCATGTGCATCCGTGTATCCCAATACGTACCCGAACAATGCGCACCGATGTCTCAGGCATGTTCATCCGCACAATCGCCTGCACGTCGTCGCCCAGACGGTACTTGGCCCGTGCGAGCGTCAACACGGCTGCCACGTGGCCATTCTTCGCGATGTCGTACGACACTTTGCCGGCCCGCTGCGTCAGGTCATGGACTGCGTCCATGCAGCTAGGGACCGTGGGCGCATCTGTGCGCTCATTCACAGGCTGTGCTCCCTGCCACAGACGGGCGATCCACTGCGCCGTCTCTGCGCGCTCTTCTTCATATGCTTGTGCGGACTTGCCGGCGGCGGCGCTGGCACCACCAGCTGCCGATGTCTCTTGTACGGCGGCCACGGACGCATCAAGCTGCGGAGTCACAATCGGGTTCAAGAGATCAAAACACGTATGAAGACCCGTGCTGGGCGCCACATGATTGTAGATGCGGATGGGAATGTGCAAAAGCCGCGATTGCTGGGCACTGCCGGAGCGTGTATCGGCTCGGTTCGTACCGACCGTCAGGTAGTAGTCAAAGTGCACGGAATGGCCGTGGAAAGAGGGCGGCAGGTCCATGGGAAGCTGCAGCTTGAAGGTGAATGAACGGCTTTCGCCTGGCGCAAGCTGCATATCGATGCCGAGCATGGTCGGTGGCGTCGAGTATGTCGGCAGTGTGCGGCTCATAAGTGTGCGCGTCTGGATATCGGAGAGCGTCGAGCCGGATCTATTGTGCCGCAATGAAGGCGAGGGTTGCTGGTGCTGCTGTGGCGATCGCAGCATATTCGCTGGTCGGAACAGCAAAGCTGCAATTGTTGCGATCGCCGGCGCATGTTTCTCGCGCAAGTCCGCCGTGACTAGACCCGTGTCATACTCAATAGACCCTGCCTCATATTCGGCATCGTACCCAAACTCACCCCCCCCTAGTGTGCGCGGCGTGCCTTCCGCGGACGCAGGCGACGACGGCACGCTGGGTAGCTCACCGCGCGCAAGCCGCATGCGCAGACGATCAAAGTCCGTCGCACGCACCAGACCATGCTCCAGCTCCATCGTGCCACCGAACTGAGCGAAGGTCCAGAGCAGCTTTTCATGTCCGATAGGCAGCGTATCGCGTTCTGGGAATAGGGGGCTCTTGACTTCATGTTCAGTGAGTGAGTCGCCAGCCCATGTCACGACCGAATCGCGCAGTGCAGCGTCCATAGCTTCGTTGTGTGACACATACATGTCGGGATGTGGTGATGGCTGAAAGTCCGTCAGTGCATGTGACGCGGCACCTGACACTGTCGTCGACTCTGCGGCTGCGTCTGCATCTGCATGATCGTGGTTCTGCAAAAGTCCAAATGCCTGGCTCAGATCTTCAACTTGGTATGCGACGACGGATTTTTGCCGCGCATGTGGGTGAGACATGGGCCAACCATGCCTCCTGGGACCAGCTCTAGCGCCTGGCCGCGCTAAACCTACTTGACTGCCCGAGAATCTCGACGTCACAGATGTCGAGCTAGCCAGCGACGATGGCGCTGCTGTGTCTGGCTCCGGCGTGTTGACAGCAACGAGTCCGTGCCGTTTGAATGGCGCCTCGCCACGACTATGGGCAAGTCTTGCCTGATCCCCATACAGAACTGAACCCGTTCGTACCGATGACATGCTCCGCCGGTGGTCGGCTGAGGGCGGCCGGATCGGTGCATTTGTGTTGGTAAAGGTGATCTTGCATTCCAGCACCTCGCCTGCAAAGCATGAGGGCTCCTTCGGCGTCACGGAAACGACTACGGCCGACGCATAGCCCGCTTCCTCCGTCGCCATACCGTGCCGTTGCGATGCGTGCCGTTCGTAGCACGTACGAGCGGCGTGAGTGGCTGGTCACTCGGAGATGGGGGCGTCTAGATTCCCCCTTCCCCTGGCTCTCTATGTTTTCTCGTCCACACCGACTCGGAGGGGGGAGGGGCAGTGGGTCTGGCCAGTCTTTGTGCCTGACACACACACCTCCATCACACGGCCACGCGTGCGTCCCTGAGGGCGAGTTGCTGTTGTGCAACGGGGTGGCCCAAGGCGTGTGCCTGGGTGAGTCTCAAAGTAGCGGTCTAGGGCGCACCGTACAACAGCTACTGTCGTTTCGTGCATCGTAGCAAGTAGTGGGACGAGAAAAAGAGAAAGAAAGAAAGAGAGAGAGAGAGAGAGAGTGTGTGTGTGTGTGTCAAACGTCCGCTCCATACATCACAATCGTCTGCACAAGCGCACCTTTTTTTTTTTACTGCGCACTATGGACGCAAGAAAACGCTCAGCTACTACAAAGACTGGCTCTTCGAAGCGAGTCAAGGCCGAGGAAAATGACAACCCATCAAATGTGCCTGTGTGGAAGCAAATGGCGCAGCGGCGAGCTGCGGGACCTGTTGCTCCCGGCAGCAAAGCGATTCCTGAAGGCGCGCCTAACTGCCTAGCGGGTCTCACACTGGTGTTTACCGGCGAGCTTTCGAGCATATCACGCGAAGATGCCATTGATCTTGCTAAGCGGTACGGCGCAAAAGTAACGACCGCCCCATCTTCCAAGACATCCTACGTGGTCCTGGGCGATGGAGCGGGTGCGAAGAAACTCGAGACCATCCAAAAGAACAAGCTCAAGACCGTCGATGAGGACGGTTTCCTTGCGCTGATCGCCGAGCGTGGCGCTAGAGAGCTTGATCCGAACGTGAAGCAAAAGATCCAAGCAGAAGAGAAAAAAGTCGTCGCTGCTGCCAAAGCGCTTGATACTCCCAATGTGCCGGGCCAGCTGTGGACATCCAAGTATGCACCGAAGCAGCTGAGAGAACTCATCGGTAACAAGGCTCAGGTCGACAAGCTCCAAGCTTGGCTGCGTGACTGGCCCAAGTCACGCAAAGCCCATTTCAAGAAACCAGGTCCCCATGCGACCAACACGTTCCGCGCCATGCTCATTTCCGGCGCGCCTGGCATCGGCAAGACAACTGCCGTGCATCTTGTCTGTGCGTTGGAAGGCTACGAGACACTAGAGCTCAATGCCAGCGACACACGCAGCAAAAAGCTCCTGGAGAGCGAGCTATCTGACACCATCCATAATAGGTCCATCGCTGGTTGGACACACAAACAGCAGCCCAACGTTTCTACAAGTGGCCCAGACACAAAGCATGACCGCCTCGCGATCATTCTCGACGAAGTCGATGGTATGTCTGGAGGCGACCGTGGCGGCATTGGTGCGATCAATGCGCTCATCCGTAAGACACAAGTCCCGATCATTTGCATCTGCAATGACCGGCGGCATCCCAAAATGCAGCCCTTGCTCGCGACGACTTTCAACATGACTTTCTCGAAGCCTACGGTCCAAGCCATCCGCTCACGCATGCTATCGATAGCGTTCCGCGAAGGACTCCAGATTCCTGCCGAGGTCATGGACCAACTGATCATCGCTGCACAGAGCGACTTGCGTCTCGTTACCAATATGTTGTCGACGTGGAAACTCTCTCATGCATCCATGTCATTCGACCAGAGCAAGTCCTTTGGCGCTTTACACCAGAAACCCACCATGCACACGCCCTTCTCTCTGTATGGCGAACTAATGAGTCCTCAGCGCTTTGGACCCTTGAACAAGCAAAGCCTCAATGACAAACTCGACTTTTACTTCCAGGACCACTCCATTGTGCCTTTGATGGTCGAGGAAAACTATCTGAAGAGTCAGCCATTATCTGTGCAGAAAGAATCGACGCCGCCGCTGCGTGACTGGAAACATCTTGAGCTTCTTTCCAAAGCAGCTCACTCAATCTCCGATGGCGACCTCATCGACACAATGATGCGGGGGCCACAGCAGCACTGGTCCCTCTTGCCCCTTCATGGCATTGCCAGTACGATTCGTCCGTGCTCCCTCACCTACGGCGGTCACTCGTCTTTCCCAGCGTTCCCAGCCTTCCTTGGCCAGAACTCGAAGCGTCTGCGCCTGCAGCGGCAGCTCGTTGATCTTCAGACACACTTGCGTCTCCGAACGACGGGGTCCAAAGATGACGTGCGCCAGTCGTACGTGCCGGGTCTTTTGTCGCTTGTTGTTGACCCTGTCCTTCAGCATGCTCAAGCCGGCATTCAAGACGCGATCCACAACATGGACGAGTATTTCCTCCTGCCAGATGACCGCGAAACGCTCGTTGAGCTGGAACTGGGCGACCAGCGGCGAGAAGATCGGCTCAAAAAACTCCCTGCAGCCGTCAAGTCTGCCTTTACTCGCGCCTACAATGCATCGTCGCAGTACGTATATGTGCACATATGCCGTCTGCCCTCCTTCACCATGCTATGTACTGCTGATGGGCGTTGGTATATTGTCGCTGGTGTTGGACATACTGACTTACACATCTGCTCATTAGTCCGGTTGCGTTTCAGCCGTCTTCGTCTTCTGCGCCGAAAGTCCGTGCACTCAAGGGCGAGGCCTTACCGGACAACGAAGAGGCGTATGGTGTACGTTGGAGCTTGGATTCCTCGCGAACAGGTACTGACGACGACGACAACGTCGAACAGGTGGATGAGGAGCCTATGGATGACGCTGACGATGCTACCGCTGATTCTAAAGACGACGACGACGTCGCAAAAGTACGTTCATATGCGCCTCCACGCCTCGTGGCACTGGTAAGCTGACAGCCTTGTGCAGGATAGTTTGATCCGACCGACGAAACGCGCCAAAGCCAAGCAGCGGTAATATCTGTTACATTTATGTAAATTTTTTTTATTTTGGCCGTCCCTTTTGCTTCCACGTTGATCCAGATACGTAGCGAGCGAGCGAACGAGCAACACCAATTTTCCTTCGGATCTTACTTGGAGAAAAGTTTCGAGGGTACTATTGGCCCAACGGTGCTACGCACTAAGCGGGTCATTACGGCCGCTTAGTAAATAGTGGCCTATGGAAATAGCTCGGACGAGTTTGACCACGTGGCACGCTTGGTTTTTCTTCTAGCCTGGCGCGTCGCACGTCAGGACAGTGCAAGACTGACGTACGTCAGTTGTCAGACTCACTATATCTGAAAGAACACTGCAGGCGTCCTTCACCACCTCTGTGGCGGGATCCATCAAGTGTTCCTCTGCTGGGTTCGTCTCATTTCTCTGATACCCATCTTCGTACACTTGTGGAGTGGTTGCTTTGGCTCCTGCTCTGTTGGTTTCATGCCTGCCGCCGGCCTTGCTTCGACGGCGCATTCAGATGCTGTCCCCTTGTCCGCAGCCTCCGCGGCCTCTGTGCCATCACGACACCTACCATTGGCCTCCCAGCATAGGGGTGATATGGTACCAGCGACAGGAATGAACATCGCTTCTCCCAAAACTGCGGACGCCGCCAACGACGCTGCCTCCTCCCACAGTCAGCGAGAGAGGATCGTCCCTACATTCAATGAACGCTTCCTCTTCGATGACGAACTGGAAGCTACAGATGATTCAGCCTTCATGAACAGATACAACCTTTCAGCAGAAGATGACATGTTTCCCATGCTTTTCAAGCCACAAGGCCCACCGCCTCTGTCCGCAACAACCCATTCTGCAGCCCCTCTCGCTCCCTCGGCCGCTGCTGCAGCCACAGCAACTACCAGCATCTCATCTACTCCTGCCTCTGCGCATGTGTCTACGCCGTTGTCTCTGCCGTCTCAGCTCTCTACGTTCTCAAGTGCGCTCGATCTTGCTCCTCTGTCACAGCTGCCGAAGCGCTCAGCCCAGTCTTTGGGTCATGGACCTATGGCCTTGTCTCCATGGCTTCACGCTGAGCGAATCAATTCGCATCACTCTAATCCAGCCACGCATCGACCCACTTCGTTTGCTGGCATGTCTCCTCGTCACATTGGCACTTCGCCAACAGCTTCTCTACTCATGGGTTCTAATCCAACGGCGCATCCTGCCTCGTCGTCCTTGTCGGATTTTTTCGATAATCATTCGACGTCGCACTTGCCATCGAGTCTCTCTGCATTTCCTCCTACCATACCGAGCTTGTCCATGGGTCCTCATTCAACGCCTTTCCATGCTGCTTCGCCTGCGTTCGCTCCTGCTGCTCCTATGATGCCTGCAACTTCGTCGACAGCGGCATCATCTACGCCTACCGCGGGCACTGCGTCCCCTTCGGTGCCAACCTCTGCCTCAGTATCTACGGTAACACCAGCGGCTGCGTCAGCCATGTCGTTGGCCCAGCCACTCCCCGGCGCCTTGGACGCTCTCTCGTCTGGCGCACCAACCACATCGTTCGCGTCGACACCTACAGCTCACGGACCTATCGGAGCAATGGCTGCGGTGCGTCCAGAGTTGGACGAGGCTGCCGCTGTAGCTGCTGCCGCGGCAACGGCCAATCGCATGAATGGACGGCTTAGTCGTCGCGATGACCGCAAAAAGAATGCGCACTCTAAAATGCTTCCAGTTGAGGCTGTTGACCCAACCATGTCGCGAGGTAACGTTGGTTCAATGGCTAGCCATGGAGGGGGTGGCGGCGGTGCATCCGGCACCCATGGTGGGCCGCGACGCTCGGACATGGATCTTTCGGCTATGCAGCTCGACAACTTGCACGGCGAAATCCCACAGCTTTGTCGTGACCAGTTTGGATGTCGATTCCTACAAAAGAAATTGGACGAGGCAATTCCATCACAGTGTGATCAGATTTTTGCTGAGACATTTCCTTACTTCGCAGAGCTGATGACTGATCCGTTCGGCAATTATTTGTGTCAGAAGCTGCTCGAGTATTGCACTGACGCCCAGCGCGACCAGATCGTCGAAGCGATTGCAGGCGATCTTGTGACGATCTCGTTGAATATGCATGGCACACGTGCAGTCCAAAAAACCATCGACTTCATCTCAACGCCAGCGCAGACTCAGGCTATCATTGGCGCGTTTGCGCGCAATGTCGTCACGTTGATCAAAGATCTGAACGGAAACCACGTGATCCAGAAATGCCTGAACCGACTTCCTGCAGGTGATAACCAATTCATCTACGATGCTGTGGCTGCTCAGTGTGTGGATGTAGCGACGCACCGCCATGGGTGCTGCGTTTTGCAACGCTGCATTGATCATGCATCGGAATCGCAGCGGCAGCAGCTTGTGAACGAGATTACCATGTACTCACTGACGCTCGTACAGGATCCGTTTGGCAATTATGTCGTCCAGTATGTGCTGGACCTGAACGATCCTGTGTCCACTGAATCCGTAACCAATCAATTCTTGGGGCATGTGTTCCAGCTATCGACGCAGAAGTTCAGCTCCAATGTGATAGAAAAGTGCATCCGTGTCGCGGAGCCGCCGCTTCGTCACAAGCTTGTAGCCGAGCTTGTCGACCCATCACGCCTCGAGCTTCTTCTGCGCGACTCGTTTGCTAACTACGTTGTACAGACGTGCCTCGACTATGCGGAGCCTGCGCAGCGCACGCATCTCGTCGAGTGCATTCGACCGATCCTTCCGTCGATCCGCAATACGCCCTACGGCAAGCGTATCCAGAGCAAGCTGCAGCGCGATGGCTCCGAGCCGTCTCGACACCGTCGCTCTGAGCAGAGTCGATCGTCTTTTGCTCCATCTCATCATCATCACCATCACGCATCACGGTTCGGATCCACCCGCTTTAACCAGGCTGATGCTGGGCATGGAAGTGGACATTCATCCACGCACACATCGAACTCTCCGTCGTCTCAATTCCACTCGACATCCAACGATCATTCTCACTCGCAGCCGATCTACTCTGCTTCACCATCTGCCTCTACCTCTTCGCCGATGATGTCATCCACGTCGATGCCAGGCGCGCCATCTTCACGCCATGGTCGTTCGTCCCACCAGCACCACCATCATTCCTCCAAGAGGCCTGATGGTCTGTACTATCAGCAACACCACCACGCATCCCATCATCTACCTCCCCATGATTCCTCTGCTAATTCGACTTCTGCGACCCCATCCCCGACTACTTCTGCTTATGCTCTTGCTGCGTCAGCCTCTGCTCCCGCAGAAGCCGCTGGAAACTCATCATTTCTTCATGCTCAGGATGCCGCTGCACCTCTGTATGCACCCCTTCAACGTATGCAGCTGAGCAACGGCATACCATCGTACGAGTATCATCCTGACGAAAAGGCGCTTTCGGCGCATGCCGGCAAGGGACCTTGGTGATTTATGTATACCTAAACGCTGTGTCGTGTATAGTACTACCAAGTGATGGGGTTTGTGTGCCGGGTCGTTGTCTTGAGCCGAGCCACTGCCCACTTTTCGGTCGTCCAGCATAAGACCGTCAATCATGTATCGTAGCTTTTGAAAAAGAACCAACGGGAAATTATATGTAGGAACAAACGATTCGCTCTGCGTTCGTAGCTGTACCAACGTGGAAATATGCTATACAAGCCGGTCATGCGGGTACACCACGCGTTGGGACCCGTCGGAGAAAAGGGCGTCAAAGCATGAAGAAATCATGGACAAGTATGCAGGCAGGATGATGATGATGATAAACAAAAGTAGGAGAAGGTGGAAGTAGGAGAGGGACGATGATGATCTAGGCGCTCAATGGCCAAGCATAGGTACGTCTTCAGGGTCAATGGTTCGAACGATGGTATCTTTGATCTTGGGGAACACCACTTTGTACGCGTCGCAGCCCAAAACCATGTCCATATGCTCATAGCCTTGGAGTTCCAGAATGTGAACGATTTGGACATTGCTCTCGTATTGAAGCAAGCGATCTACGAGCGGTTTGCCAGCCACGAGGTGATCGATGGTGCCGTACGCCACCGTCAGCGGCGGGAACTCGGCAGAAAACCATGGACTCCGTACGCGTGGGTCGAACACACAGCCACGAGCCACAAAGCAGTGAATCCAATAGTACAATAGCTCACTCGACGTCGACACGCCTGTAGAACAAAAGATCTTTGGTTTGTGACGATCGACCCAATTGTGGTCGTGGAAATCGAACAAATATCCAAACACAATGTAGCCCAAGTGCCCCATGAGGAACTTTGGCAGGATGATTCGTGCCAACTCTAGTAGCGGCATGAATGTCCTCACACCAAACACAATCGACCACGTCCAGCGCGACGGGAGCATCCGCATGACTCGGAACGGAAGGCGGTCCAGCGACGAACCTGGGTATACGGCGGGGCCTAAGGCTGTGAACGAGGAGATTTTTTGTCCAAAGCCCTTGTATTTGTTCAGCGCGAGAAACATGCTTCCTGTTCCTTGTGAGTGACCCACATAGGCCAACTGCTTGTAGCCTGTCTCTTGAAGGACAAAGTCCACTACATCCACTAGGTCGTCGCCCAGCTCGATAAGACTCCACGCCCAGAACCGTGGATCCCACCGCTTGAACCGCGTGTGACCGGAGCGAAAGTTGGAACGAATGTTTGTGCTCCATACATCATAGCCTTGATCAACCAGCCAAAAGCCGAGTGAGCGCTCTTCCGACGTGAAAAAAAAGAGGGATGTGCACAAGATCCCATGCTGCAGCACCACCGGATAGCCCCGCCCGCCAGGGCGCCGTGGATCGGAAATTCGGTGCGCCTTAAGGATCCATCCTCCTTTCGTTACAATCTCATATTCCTCGCACTGGTAGCCCCAGAAGTCTGCATAGTACTGAACCCGCTCACTGTATCTCTCACCGGTAATGCGCCGCTCATACTCGAAATCCACGCGTGCTTTTGGATATAGCTTTCGGAACGGATTGAAATACCGCGCGAATGCCAATATTACGACAAATGTCATGCCAAGCGATGTTATAAGAAACATGTTGAGTTGCTGAAGCTCAAGCATGAGACGAGATACAAGATTAAACTCTCCATATTGTCCGATCTCGTGATGAAAGAATGTAGGGAATTGCTCCGGATCGGCTTCTGCCGGGCTGGGTTCCTGGGAGTGGAACGGTAGACCCTTGTCTTCAGGCAGCTCATCTTCTGCCACATCTTCAAATGCCGTGTGCGGTTTTTCCACATACACACCATGACCTCGGGACTGTGCATGGTCGGATTCTACCGGGTAATACTCTCCCATTTTGCCTTTGTATGCGTGTGCGGGATGGGTGGGGGGACTATGCAGAGCACCGAATCCTCCAGCGCTTCGTCCTCCAGGAGTCGACCACTCGTGGTCTTCGTTACCTGAGAGCAGTTCTGGATCGTCATCGTAATCCCGTGTCTCGTAATCATCATCATCGACTCCCGTGCGACTAGATTCTAAGTATGTCGATGGCGCATCATAAAGGTTATCATGTGCGTCTCGGTTGGGGTATGGATCAGTGCTGCGGTATGTGTCCGACTCGCCAAACGTCTCATCTTCGTTGTATGGGTCATAATAGTACGGATCATCCAATGCCAACGAGCCAGTTGCTGTATCTTCGTACGCATCTTCAAACTCATTCGGCTCAGTCATCTCGCTGCCTGCCCGAAGCGCCCGAGACTCTGACTCGCCGTCATCCCAGTCATTGTGCGTCCCCTCCATCTGTTCATCCAGTAGAGACGGTGGTGCGTTGCGATAGTTCTTACTATCCAATGAACTGTACTTCTTCCCTTTGTGAGCATGTCGTGAGCTTCGTCTCCGCTGAGACGATACTCGACTCATGCCGGTCGATCGTCGTGACAGTAGCTGAATGTACAATTCAGTTGCCGCTTTCGTTGAACCATTTTGTTTCGCGTTACCCCACTTTTTGACGAACCCAATATGTGGGGCAGCACGTGATATATCGGCCGACGTCAGTGTTTCTTTCGCACTTAGTTGTTCCTATTGTATGGCAGGTGAATGTTGCATGGGGTGAGAAGCACGCCTGCTGCTGATGTGGGGCAATCGCAAGATCTCGTAGGTTTGGATTGTACGAAAAAGCTCTGTGTACTCCTGCATCAGTTCCACCAACAACACTAGACGTGAATGTCGACTTCTTGTCGTGCTTACTTGTCAAGATCGTTGTGTGGATTGCGAGGACTCATGAGCTCTATGAGCGATAGGGGCAGGTGGTTCTGACAGGTTCCCATAGTCTACGAACAGATGCAGCAAAACATATACTCGCATTTTTGAATGACTCAGAATCATATCAGCTCTCCCTAACAGAAAGAAGGGATCCCATGCTGTTGTTCCGACTGCCGTGCAATCGTGATTCCTGACTGCAACAGCGACACTCTGCTTGCGAAGAGCTTGCGAGCCGAACCGACGCTCGATCACTAAAGCGACCATTTTACACGCGGTTATCCTGCAGGTCTGTTATAATGGTAGATTCAGTGGTACCGTGTCACAGCATGGCATACCGTATACACATTCCTCGTAGGAAATCATTATGCTTCCGTCGCACCAAGACGAGAAGAACTGGGCTGTGACACATCATCACGCTCAACGTACGCGTATTTCGGCATCGAGGCCATTTTCTCCTCGGGACTTAGTACGGGGTCGGAATACACGAGCCGGGACTTTTGTCCCCGCTGCAAAGCCGCTTTATGTGGATGTAAAGAACTCGTGTCTGAGCCTAATGCGGTGGTGATCTTTGCATTTTCAGACACTGGTGGCTGCGAAGGCTGTGCCGGAGGTGTGGACTCAGATGGCTGCGACGTCACAGCTGATTCGTTGTGCATCAACTCCGCCGGCTGTGACGGAGCTGAAGAGGCAGGTGATGCATACGGAGCATCAAGCTCAGGCACAGCAGCAGGAGGCGCAAGTGGCGGATTCGGCACTGTGGGACGTACAGGTGGGACAGGAGGAGCTGCCGGAACTGCTGGCGGCCGTACGACCTGAGGCATCGTTGGCGGTAGTGATGGTGGTGGTGGCAGCGATGATGCATTTGCTGCTGTAGAAGGTGTGAGCTGTGGCGGAGCCGATGTAGTCGTGGCCCCACTCATGAGGGCTTTGTGTGCCTCGAGTTGTACACGCAACTGTTCTGCCGAAATGGGCCCTTTGTCCACACGGGGCCGTTTTGGTCGGGGCACGTCTTGTGAGGTCGAGGCAGTGTTCTTAGGCGCACGCTCACTGCGACGAACTTGCCAAGATATCAAGTCACTGTCAGGCACTCCGACCATACCGTAGATCTCGATTTCGAACGAGTCACGACCAGGTAGAGTATTTTCGAGTCTGATTGTGTTAGATACGTCATCTTTTCATCCAAAAGCTCTTAGAGGCAGCACTTACTTGTCGGGTTGGGCCTTGTGCACTTGGCCAAGGTGCACGGCCAGTCCACCTGCCGTGTTTAGGCGACGTGGACAAAAGGAGCACTTGAAGTGCTTAGCTTTCTGGTGCTCAATCAACACCTTTTCATCTTCAAACTCACGGTCGCAATACCAGCACCAAGCGTCCAACTGAGTCGCTTTCTTCTTTTTGGTCATTGTGGAAACACAGTAATGATCCACAGCGATGTCTGTTGACTCGTTGCTGGTCTGATCGCTCAACCAACTGGCTTTCTCTGATCCGACCGGCCGATTGATTTACAGAAAAAAAAATAAAAGTAATCTACATCAGCTTCCAAGTCTTTACACAGCACGCTTTCCTAGCCAGGTGAATTGCCCCTTTGGGATCTCCATTCATCTCGTCAACCGTCTACGTGGACCTTGTGGCGCATCACGTGAAGTGATGTGGGTGATTTTCATAACGATGGCACACCTTGCATCATCACATGAAATTTCATTGGTCCGTTCCTGTCCCGCAAACAGTATTCGTTCAGCTATATATTGGAAGGGTTCGCGACACGCGCGCGTCTCTTCCTGCCCCACGCGAGCGGCGCGAGACAAGTCCTGTGCGGCGCTTTGCAAGAACCCAACGGCCGTTTTCGTGTCGACTGACCTTGGCGCACAAGATACATCGCGACTTGTGTAACGATCATGGATCAGACGCAGACAACACACGCACATGAGCAAAAGGATGATGCGCATATGGATGAGCCTATGCGTGTAGATGCGCCCTCGACCAAGGACGCGTCGTCTGAGTCGGCGCGCACAGACGAGAAGACGGAGACAGCATCCGCAGCTGAGCAAGCACCGAATCAGGCGACACCAAATGCGCCGTCAGCTGAGGATGCACAAAAAGACGAGGTCCCAAAAGATACGACCAAAACACAGGACGATGCCTCGAAGCGCCCAGACACAACATCAACGAATGCTTCCGCCGCGCCGTCGACCGATGCAAATACATCCACGACAACTAACACAGCGACATCTTCTGACACAGCGGGAGCATCAGAGCAGGACAACAAGTCCGAGTCCCAGAAAGACACACCATCACAGAACGCGTTGTCTCGCGACGAATCAGCTTCCACGGAAAAAGCTGCGTCTGCCTCCCAGCCTGAGCAGCCGCCGCCGCCAAAGCAAGAAGCTCAGGCTGCGCCTGAGTCAGGCACTTCGTCTTCGTCGCAGGCTGCAGATGGCACGTCGTCAGCTCCTGCGCAGGAAGCGACGCCTGCAGACGACGGCCTCACTCACATGGACATTGCTATGCCTCACGTCAAGTATGCACAGAATACCATCCGCTCGCTCAAGTCACGGCGCGAGGCAGGTGCTTTTCTTCAGCCTGTCGATCCCATTGCCCTACGGGTTCCTCACTATACCCAGATCATCAAGGAGCCTATGGACTTGGGAACCATTGACCAAAAGCTTGCACTAACGTCGCACAGACTCAAGACTGCACAAGGCGGGCCGAACCGCATGACTGACAAGTTGAAACAGGCCATTGACTCTGGCCGGATCCATCCCGACAAAGACTACTACACGAATGTGGATCAGTTCGAACGCGATGTGTTCCGTGTATTTGACAACTGTGTGTACTTCAACGGAGCTGAGCATATCTTTTCGAAGAATGCCGAGGCGCTGCGTGCCGTGTTTGAAAAGCAGCGCAAGGGACTTGCGACCGCTGTTGCTGTGGCGGAAGAGGCCAACTCTCCGGAGGCAAAGGCGCGCCGCAGCTCGTCGGCGCTGCCGACGATCCGTCGCTCAGCTACAGGCGGCCGTCCGAAGCGCGAGATTCACCCACCGCCCTCACGCGACTTGCCGTGGACTGAGGAGCACATGCATCCGGCATCGAAGCGCGCTGTGGCTGCTCGCCTGGGCAAGACTATGGACCACATCTCGTCGCGCGAGCAGTCGTACTGGGCCAAGGTCATTAGCGACGAGCTCAAGTTCTGCTACCGCGTCATTGACGATCTGCTGAAGCCGGCGCATCAGGACTTGGCGTGGGTGTTTTATGACTTGCCGGCCAAGGACTTTGACTGGGCGCCTGCGTACTACCAGATCATCAAAAAACCGATCGCGCTCATCCCGATCCAGCGCAAGCTGAAGAACGGCGGGTACCCTGACCTGGCTGGCTTTGATGCTGACATGCAGCTCATGTTCCGCAACTGTTTCACCTTCAATCCACCGGACTCGGACGTGTACATTATGGGGGCTCGTCTGAAAGATGTGTATGAAGGCAAGATGCAGAAGAAGCCTGTGCCGCCGCCGCTGCCGACGGAAGACGATGACGACGATGATGGCGATGATGATGATGATGACGACGACGACGACGATGACGACGATGCCAATACGGTACTTGTCCAGCAGCTGCAGAAACAGATCTCTGAGCTGGAAGGCACTCTCGAGACGCTCGAGAACGGGAAGAATAAGAACCCGCTCCTGATCACGAGCACGCGCGTTGCGCTCAACTCTGTGCAGGCGGCGCTGGCTGGCGCTATGAGCGTCGCTGGCATGTCGAAGCGCAAGGGCAAGAAACGCAGTAATCCGTCGTCGTCATCGTCGGCGTCTGAGAAGAAGAGCAAGTCGCAGGCAGACAAGAAACGCAAGAGCCCTGCGGCGAAGAAACCGCGCACGAGCAGTACCACGTCGCCGACGCCGCGCCGGCGCAATGTCGGCTCAGATGAAGACGATGTGCGTACGGTGACCTTTGATCAGAAGGAGGAACTGGCAGCGAAGATCACCGAGCTGTCGGACGAGCGTCTCGAGGGAGCAATCCGGATCATCAATGAAGACAAGCCGCACGGCACGCAGGGCACCGAAGACGAGGAAATCGAGCTAGATATCGACGAGCTCTCGCCCCAAACGCTGTACAAGCTGTACAAGTATGTGGTGCGTCCAAAGAAAAAGAGCTCAGGCCCCGACATTGGTCCCAATGGTAAGCCCATGCCGGCAAGTGCGCCGATCGATGGACGCAAGCGCGGCACTGGTGGCCTGAAGAAGAAAAACCTTGATGAAGAAGAGGAGGCGGCACGCATTGCGCGTCTGCAGCACCAGCTGCAGCAGTTCAATGATGCATCGTCGTCGTCTGATGCGCCGAAATCGGCGTCGGGATCTGCGGCAGCGCCTTCCGAGCCCGACAGTGCGACGAAGCACGATGATCTGGTTCCGTCTGAAAGCTCATCCAATGAGGACGAGGATGACGATGGTCGTAACGACAGCGAGAGTGATAGCGAGAGCGATATGGACTAGCATCGTCGTCGTCGGACGACTGCGGTCACAGGGAGAGTGAGAGACGAGTTGTATTGTAGTAGCCAAATGAGATACTGGCGTAATGCGCGTTCTCTTCCTAATATAGTGCACACAATGTCCATGAGGATGTGGGCGAATATGCGGGCCGTTCGTGGCGTGTGGGTTCGCCCGAATGCGCTATGACGGGCGGCGATGTGTGAGTTGTTCTGGTTGCGGACATGCGGCCTGCCTAGCTGATAAAATTCCCCCTCCCCCTCCCCCTTCCCGCCCGCTACCCGCTTCCATCTGCTACGACACTATGACGGCACACGCACATGAAAAGCACCTGAAGCGTTAGCTTATCGGAACCGGAGCATGCATCCCTCCACGTACAAATAGGAAGAAACTCGGCATCCACTTGCACCGAGCATGGCACGCCCAGGCGTTCCATAGCGCCCTGGATGAGGCCTGCTGCATACGCCAGTTGCATCGCCACGTACGCATTCGTGCGGTCTGTCTGACCCAACGCCGCCAGGGTTTTGAGCGCCTGATCCTGTAACACAAATACACCCTAGCATCGGTGTGTCAGTAAAAGGTACATGTAAGGATAGCGGGGGCGGCAGCAGCAGCGACTCTAGCGCCCCAATCCTGTTCCGTGCCGTCCTATCCCATCCTATCCCGTGTCGACGTACGCGGTGATTCGTTCGTAGGTTGTCAATCTGCTTGTCCCATACAACTGTCCATAACTCTTTACACACAAACTTGACACGTTCCAGCGTGTCTTGGAGGCGAGGTCGATCACGCACCAGTCTGAAGGAAATGCATGTTAGTCGTTCTAGTGGCGCGCGTGTAAGTCTACCACGTACTGCTCGGTCAGATTGCCGCCCACATGCCGGCCGATCGCCTCCATCCGTCCACTCGCCATGTCGGCTTCATCGGACGCCGACAATGGCGGCGGGATATGCGCACCAGAATCCTGGATTTCTAGTTGCTTAACAATATCATTCGCTTGTCGCACTTTGAACGCTGTGCTTGCCTGCAGAACATGTGCCGCTTCGATCCACAGCAGCTCTGCACAGGTGCGGTCCATCATGCTCTGCCGCGTCTCTGCGATCGCCTTGGCTGCTGGCGTAATGCTCCAGTCTTTTTTCGGTACATCCGGTGGTCGTTCTGCGTCTTCGCGTACGCTCACACGCGGTGCATCAAACTCCATGCTGGGTGGCGACGCACGCGTGTAACGCGAGCCGTCGATCTGATTGGATCCTCCAGACACGATCCGTGAGCCGTGCTGGGTCTGTGTGTACACACCTCCATGCGTCCATCGACACATGACTCGCTTCCCCGGACATGTCCTGCCCCTAGCGGCGTCGGCGGTGGGTGGTGCGCCGCAAAACGCACGTTCGATTCATGTGCTTCTTGCTCCGGCGTTCACGTGATGTCTTCGTCATCCAGTCTTCTTAGGGCACTGGCACCTGCCACAGCACAAGATGTGGGCGCTGCTGCTGCTGCTGCTGGTCTGCTACAGATGCTGCTACGTGAGTTGAAGGCTGGCGTGGCTTTACGAGCCTCACTTCCTTGAGCCTGTCCCTCAGGACCGCCGCTCTCACTTTCTGCAGCGGGCGTGTCACTTTCCACGGCGCCGATGGATTTCGACACGTAAGGAGGAAGCACTTGCCCTCCACATATCTTTTCTGGCCATCCACCCATCCGCCTAGTATATTACCTGCCTATATTTCCCAGCGACCGCACTCCGTCACTTGCACGCTCACAGCAGCAAGAAGCATGGACCATGCGAGTGCGGTAGTGGAGCTTCTTCCACGCATCGCGAGCATACCTATACCAGGAAACCCTGATACGTATCGTGTGCCTGCAGCGCGTGCTCGTGAAGTTCGACAGCGCCTGTGTCATGAACTGCTCTCGACCGTGCCCGTGACGAGTCTCTTCCCCGCCTCCATCGCATCGACCAGCGCAGATGCGTTTGCTCTCTTGGACCAATGTGACTGGCACATCACAATGGCGCAGCAGCGTGCCGAGACCCTGCAAGACGCGCACGCCTCAGCAGCAGCAGCAGCAGCAGCAGCAGTGCCATCAGAAGGAATAGCAGCCAACGCTTCATCACAGCCCGAGTACTCAAAAAACCGCCGCGGAATGGCCTGTGGGCATGTGTTCCGCAAAGGTGAGCCGATCTTCCGGTGTCATGAATGCTCGTTCGATGACACATGTGTCCAGTGTGCGATGTGCTTCCGCCACTCGATCCACGCACGTGAGGATCATGATGTCGTGTTCTCGGTGGCGGATGAGGGGGGTGCTTGCTGTGACTGTGGCGATGAAGAGGCGTGGAACCGTGATCTTGGATGTGAGTTTCACAGTCTTTGCCCCCACAATGCGCCTGAGCATGAGGGTGGCGAGCAGGTACCGAGGGGCGAGCAGACACTCGACGAGATCCTAGGAATCGTGCCTGAGAACGTGCAGCAGGATCTCGGGGAATTTGTGGCGCTTCTGTCGGCTTTTCTGCTCGAAACGTTTCTACATGCGCCCAAGCAGACGCAGCTTGTCATGGGTCCCGACGTTGTCGACAGCATCAAGCGGCAGCCGTCGTTCGAGAATGCCTTCCCTGCGAAGGGCAAAGCCAGGCAGGATATGTCTGATGGGGCCGAGCGTGATCCGCAGCCGCCACTCTTCGTCGCACTGCTGTGGAACGATGAGAAGCACAGCTTCAACGAAGTGTCAGACAAGATTCTCGAGGTATGTACCAACATGACGCCCAAGGACGCACGCAACTTTGCCGAGGCTGTCGACCGGCACGGCCGGCAGGTTGTGGCGATGTCGGACGATGTGCGGCGGCTCGTCCTGATGGCACGCCGCATCGGCGTGATTTACCTGCTTGTCACGGTGCAGCATGCATTCGACTACTATGTTGAAGAGGTTGCGGGATGCGTGCTCGAGTTTCTTATGGAGCTTGCCAGTTGCTCGTTGTATAGCGCCGATGCGACGTCAGACGGGCGCATGATCAAGGCCCAAATCACGAAGACGCTCCTGCGGCCGTGGCTCGTGCCGGAGTGGGCTGAGGCACCTGCGGCCATCCGCCGTGATCTGTTCGATCCGACGCGGCTCTGCATACTCGACACACTGCTCCTTCTCGACACAAAGATGTGGAAGGGCGCGCGTCTGCAAATGCGGCATCTACTGATGGATCTGCTGGCGTGTCGTGAGGCGAAGCGGCAGATTGCATTGCGCTTTGGCGCTGTGTATCCGAAGCTCGTCGAGGCGTTCATCTTGCATGACCGCGAGCCCGAGCACTCGATCTATCACATGACTGTCCAGCTGTTCAGCGTGCCGAGCATTGCGACGCAGCTTGTGGTCGAGCGGCAGTTTCTTGTGGTGCTGCTGTATGTGCTGCAGGCTCTATTTGCGAACGACAACGAGACGCGCATCACGTCGCTCGTCCTGCCAGCGCCTCTCCCTGCACGTGGCCAGGCGAGTCCTGACACGGCGCTTCTTCGGCAGCAGAAATGTTACCACATTTTCTACGACATCCGCTATCTGCTGGGCGCACGAGACGTGCAGCTCGACATCGTCAAGCATGCGGAGATGTATCTGGGCATGTGGCTCGAGTTCTTTGCTCTCTTCCACGGCATGGCGCCAGACAAGCGTGCGGTGCATGCGCATGTTGAGTTCGAGAGTGAGCTGTGGATTCAGGTCTTCCACATCAACTCGCATCTCGGACGCATTGCCAAGCTGCTGGGCGAGGCGTTCGCGGGCGCGGACAACGCGCGCCTGTGTGAGGCGATTGGGTTCATCGGCACGACGATCCTGCGCCACATGGCGCGTCTGAGTGCATTGGATCCTGCGACACACCCGCCGCTGACCATGCGGCCGATGAAGCTGCCGGCGTTGGAGCATGCGCCGCTCCAAGACACGCGTTCAGGCACCGAGGCCAAGCGCCACGACGTTGACGTCGTGCCGTTCAGTGTGTCGTCGCAGCCCGTCAGCTTCCACCACCCGATGCACTGGCTCCTTGCCGAGACTCTCAAGCACCTGCACAAGGTGCAGAGCATCGACGCACTGCTTCCTGTGCTGAACGAGGACGACTGGCTGCGTCTGATGGAGCACCCCGTGCGTGTGGCTGTGAAGCTCGCGCAGATCCGATGCAACGTGTGGGTTCGCAATGGGTTTGCGATCAGGTCGCAGGCCTACCACTACCGCGACTCGATGTGGATGCGGGACATTATGTACGACCAGGACCTGTTCCTCCAGCAGTGTGGTATGGCGTTCACGACACCCGAGCGTTTCCTCGCGACGCTCCTGGATCGCTTTGAGCTCGTTGACTTTCTGTCGGGCCGCTCGGCGCAACACAACGTGTACGACGCACAACAGCTCGTGTTTATGACGGAGGAGCTCTTCTTGCTCCTGACGGTGCTGCTCAACGAGGTGAGCGTCATGGCACACTGGCCAATCGAAGCGCAGGTCCGCCACGAGCTCATCCACTACCTGGCCCTAGGCCCATGCACGTACTCGGACCTGACGAAACAAATCCCCGAGCGGTACACGGACCATGGCTGCTTTGACCACGAGCTCGCACGTGTCGCGCATTTCCGCAAACCTGATGGCAGTGCCGACCACGGTCTGTATGAGCTGCGCCCTGCATACCTGGCCGATGTTCAGCCATTCTTCCATCACTACTCGCGGAACCAGCGTGAGCAGGCTGAGCAGGTTCTTGCTGAGAAGCGGCAGCAGGGCTGTACACTGCCGCTGTACCAGTCGAGTCAACTCCATGTACTGGCCACCACGCCCTTCAGCGGCCTGGCTCATGTATTCACAAGTCCCGTGATGGCTGACATGCTCTTCTATGCTCTCTCGTATGCAATCTCACAGCCGGAGCCTCCTGACACGCTCATGAATGTGACGCTGCACTTGATCGCTCAGGGCATCGAGGAGTGCGGCCGTGAGTTTGTCGCCAACATCCTTATGCCCGAGCGCACGAGCCGCGACGCCAGCAGCGAAACGGACGAGCGGGCCGAATCGGCACACGAGGTGCCTGTACACACACCCGATCCAATCTCGGCGACAAAAGGTGCGACAGAGGGTGCGACAGCGGCTACGACAGCGGCTGCTTCGGCCGCGTCCTCTCCACGCACACTTGTGGCGCTTCTAGTACAGCTCTCACAGCACAGCCAACAGGCAGCCGCGTACAAGCCCAAGGTTACGTACATCCTCGAAAAGGCTGCCGTCTGGGCGCCCGACACGGCGGGGCTTGTGCAGCACGTTCAAAAGCCGACCGAGCAGCCGACCGACGACGATGCGCGGCGCAAAGCCGCTCGTGCTCGACAGACTGCGATCCTACAAAAGTTCTCTGCGCAGCAGCAGAGTCTGCTGGCCGAACTCGAGGACGAGCTTGGCTCCGACGACGACGACGACACCGAACAAGGCTACGGCCCATGCATCCTGTGTCAGGAGCGGCTGGACAGTGGCAGTTCCTTCGGCACACTCGTACATGTTCAGCACAGCCGTCTTGTGCGCACGTCTGTCCCGCGGACCTCGGAAGCGCTAAGCGATGTGCTCGCGACACCGCTGAATCTCGATCGCGTACGAGCCGCTCCGCACGACGACATCCACAGCAGCCACGGGTCCTCGCGGGACCGCATGCGGGGCCAATACACACGCACCGACGAGCGCGGCTCACAGCTCGGGTACCCAGCGCCGGCGCACGTCACGGGTCTCGTGGCTGTGTCGTGTGGGCACAGCATGCATGTGTCTTGCTTCCACACGTACTTACAGAGCACCGAGCAGCGGCATGCCTTCCAAGTCGCACGGAACCACCCCGAAGATCTCTCGCGCTTCGAGTACGTGTGTCCGCTATGCAAGTCGCTGGGCAACTTGCTCCTGCCCGAGCCTGGTGTCTCGAGCCTGGGCTCCCAGGCACTGTGGGACACGAGCCATGTGATCCCCTCTTCGCCAGCGCAGTCCCTGGGTCATGTGCACCTCAGCCCGGCGCCGCTCTCTGAATGGGTCCGCAGTGTGAACATTGCGATCCTCAAAAGCACGCCCGCCGACTCGGCCGTCTTGACGGACCATCAGGACATGGTCCATGGCACCGGCTGCTTCGTCCCTTGGCTTGTGTCCGGCTCGGCCCAGCCGCACAACCCTGACCTGGGCGCTGGCATCTTTGGCGCTGAAGAGTGCCACATGCTCCAGCGCTACACGAATGTGCTGCAGCTCCTGTCTGACGAGACCGCCCACTCTCGTTTGCAGGAGCGCCACGCGACCGTCCTGGATGCTCTTGGATCGAACAACACCGCCATGTACGTGCCAGACTCTCTCGTCGCCTACACGATCGCGCAGCTGGACATCGCCCAGCGCGGCATGCCCCAGCCCATCGCACACTCTCTTTCCGCGACGCAGGTGCGTGTCGTGCAGATGCTGCTCGAGTCCTTGGGCGCCTCGGCTCGCCTCGTTGCGCACCATGTCCAAGATGCGCACATGCTCCAGCAAGGACTCTACAAGCGTCTGCTCCCGCACTGGGCAAGCGAGCCTGCCGTGCGCTCGCCGCTCCTCCTCCGCCATGCGCTGGGTGTCCTTGTAGAAGCAGCTGTCCTCGTGCCAGACCAGCTGCGTCACGTCGCGACGCTCATGTTCTACGTGAATTTGGTGCAGTGTGTGTTTGGTCTTGCGCAACCTATGATGAAGCCCACCAAGCCTGCGTCACCAGTGGATTCGTCCGACCTGGATGCAGCCCTGCGCATCTTTCCACATGCGCGGTGGCTCGTCACCAGCATCGTGAGTCTCGTCGGCTATGTGCGTGGGAACATGACTCTTGGCTTCGACCAATTGTCAGATGGCGAGCTTGCTAAAGCGCTCTGCTCCTACACGCTGCCTTTCCTGCGCCGCGCTGCCATTCTCATGCGTGTCGTCGCGGGCGAACAGGCTGTCCCTGTTGTTGATGCGGACTCGGAGTACGAGTCGCTTCTTGCCTCGCTGCAGATCATCCCCCCTACCGAGGCTCTGCCGGTGCACTCCCAGCCGAACGCCTTGCTTACGATGCTCGTCGAGGGTTGGACCAAGCATGCCTACGTGCACTTGGCCCCGCTGTTCCGTCCTCTGCCGATCCAGCAGGGTCCCGCGCAGTCGGTCGACAGCTTGGTCCTGGAGCACCCGCACATATACGAGCTGTTGCCCCTGCCGCGCGACCTCACGATCCTCCTGCAGCAGACGCAAGACCGCACGTGCCGTCGCTGCGGCACGTTGCCGCCCACATTTTCCCTCTGCCTGCTATGTGGCGAAGTGCTGTGCGAACAGTCGTATTGCTGCTCGGATCCCGACGATGAAGCGCATGGCGAATGCCATCAGCACATGAAGCAGTGTGGTGGCTCACTGGGCCTACATTTCCGCATAAGCAACAACGCCATTGTCATTCTCTACCAGGAGAACGGCACTTTCTCGTCGTCGCCATACCTGAATTCGCATGGCGAAGTCGATCGATACCTGCTCAAGTCCCGACCACAGCGCCTGCATCCTCAGCGTTATGACGAGCTTCGTAAGCAGTGGCTTTTGCATGGCCTTGCAAATGTCGTCACACGCCGCATAGAGTCGACGCTGGACACGGGCGGCTGGATTACGTTTTAAGGCGCTTGCCTGCGCTAGCGAGTCCATCCCGCACAAGCGACTGAGACCCAAGTCACTCCAACGGCCTCGCACATCGACGCCTCTCTATCTATCTCTCTATTTCTCTCTCTACTACCTCTCTTTATGTAAGTGTCGACGATATGGAAAGAGGTAGGCGAGCGGAAGGGGGAACCTGCTCTGCTGGGCGCCGTCTTCTTGCTTCGCTGGTCTCGCGTAGTCTTAAGCAAAGCCAAAGCCCTCAGAGCCCTCGTTCATGGCTAGTAGCAACTGGCTCCGTAGCTTTTCATACGAATCGTATGCCGGCAGGTCCAGCTGATTGAAACATGTATGCGCTGCCGGCAGCCGGTCTTCTCCATACGCACGGTGGATATTGAAGCGCTGCGTCCCATTGACGCCCTGCAAATGGGCAAATCCCTCCAGTGGCACCTTGGATGTGCCTGTGATGAACTGCAGAAGCTTCGCCTTCTCCGTCTGGTCAAACGAGCGCACAGCTCGCCACCACCACTGGATCACCGGATCACTGGACTTGTAGCCTTGCAGCTCCGTGTGGTTCTTCCATTCGTCCACATCAATGTCTGGTAGACCAGAGATCAGCAGCTCCAGCTCCTGCTCACTAAACAGCTGGATCAACGAGTGAGGAATCACCTCGTGGAAGCCATCCAAAAACGCATCGATCTGCGAGCGGATCGAGTTCGTTAGGCGCTGCTCTGTCACAAGGCGCACATACTCGTGCTTGTTCGCCTCCGTCACGGGAATCGACGCACCCCCCGGCTTCAGCTCCACGACACGTGTCTCGCCAAACACATCCTCGTCCACCGAGAACGTTAGCTCTAGCACGTCTGTGATGTCGTTATGTAGCATCCACTCGATGCTGTTGTAGTACTCAGGATCCACTGCCTCGAGATCCTTGTAGTCCACCTTGCGTCCAAGAATATGCTTGTAGAAACTCCGCGTAAAGTACGCATCGAGCAAGCGGCCGTCATATATCGCTTTACCAATCACACGGCCAATAAACTTGAAGAAGGCTAGGTGCATGTCGTTTACCGAGCTCATCCGATTCGGCTGGTACGTCGTCCGGTCCGCTGCGCATGGCTGAAACAGCGCATAGTCCGGGTTGAACATTTCTCTCGACAGCACTTGAAACCACTCGCGCGTCACACCACCAGCGTCCACACCTTCCTCATGATGGAAGCGTACATTCAGCTTACCATGCTTGATTTCTGGCCCCGATTTTCGGTTAAAATACTGGAAACTGTCATAAAACACGTGCTGCCGTCGAACCGTCAAGGACAATGGGGTATAATGCTCGCGGCGGCCTTTGTGCAGCTGCTGAGAAAAGTAGTTCCGCTTGTTATCAAAGTCCAGCACCTTGGGATTCCGCACGAGGAGCGAAAACGAGCCTGACATTAGCGCAGGGTTCTGTCGCACCATCAGGTTCAGGATCTTGCGGTGCTTCTCTGTGAACACGAGAAAGTCGGCTTCCATCTGCGCGCGGCGCGTGCCTGGGGCCGACGTCACTGACTCCAGTGGTGCATCCTCTGGTGCATATGTGCCCATGACATGCTGAGACACCACCATCAAACTCTCAATCATGGGCAAAAGCACCTGGGCAGACCCTGGATCCCTTCGCAAGCGCGTCAGCGCCTCACTTAGGCGGGTCCAGAGCGCGTCAAAGTCAAAGCTCTCGTATACGCGCGCAAGCTTTTCTTCTCCCTCCCGCTTCTCTTCTGCACTGACATTTTTTGTGCTCTCGTCGCCCTGTGCCGATTCTTGTGACGAGCTCCGCTGCCTACGTAGCGCCGTCACAGGTATGGCTCCTGCATCTGGCATGAGAAGTGTGAATGGATTCGCGCCCCCACTCTGCAAGCGTGACAGCATCTCAGCGAGCCCATCTGATGAGGTCTCCATAAACGCCGAAGCATACGGCGATCCACGCTCCCTGTTTCGTGTTAGTTGTGTCGCTTACTAGGGTGGATAGGACGCATGTTGCTACATGTAGCTAATGAGCCAATTCTCATCACCACCCACTAAAACATTCGTACGCACTCAGACATGCTCGTTCCTCTCTCTCTCTCTCTCTCCTATGCTGAGGCGAGAGTCTGTTCTCGCTGTTCTTGCTGGTGTTCAACGCAACGCCTACTGACCAGCGACGCCGTCAGCTGATGGCAATGACAAAACGTTCCCAACGTCTGCTTTCGCCAGACATGTGCTGAGTCATCAACACCACCAACTGTCCCTGCGACAGTGTAGTTCTCCCGCCGTCGCGTGCGTATTGATCTTACTATTTGAGTCTCAGTCCGCGCCCTTCTCCACACTTTTGCGCACTCACACCGTGCGCCTGAGGGTCCCTTGGAGATTACGCCATTTGATTATGTAAATGTATCATAATCCCCATGGTATCCACACGGGTGCCGGGGCCAACTCCCGCGCCCGAACCAAGTGGCAACAATGCCTAATATAAACCGCCGGTCTGCCCCCACAACCCCTCTTTAACACACCCACAACACATCTCGACCATGCCTCTCTTTGTGCTCTCGCCCGTACGTTGCACTTCCCATATTGTTGCACTCTTGCTGACCTCTACAGGCCTCGCTTGCCCACTCGGCTCTTTTCGCCGGCTACTACACGTACCTGTCTGCTAACGTCGGGTACCAGCGTCTTCGCACCGGTATTCTGGATGCAAGCAAGTCCGCAAACGACGAAAAGGTTCAGCGTGCCGTGCGTGCGCATGCAAACTTCTTCGAGTACACTCCCTTCACGTTCGTGCTGCTCTTCCTTGCTGAGCTGAATGGAGCTCCTACTGCTTGGATCCACGCTGCATACTCGACTCTGTTTGTTGCACGTGTCTCGCACGGTTTCGCTATGCTGCGCCCATCGCATCAAAAGGTTCTCCGTATCTTTGGCTTCGCCGGCACGGTCGTCGTGATGCTGGGTGCCGGCCTGTACAATCTGGGTCTCGGCTACGAGCCGCTGAAGTCGTTCCTGGGCATTCAGTGAAAAGCTCTCACATAACTAGTTGAAGAGTTTGTTTTATCTCATATGTATGCATCAATCCAAGCTTCTCTGATATTCTGCTCTTATGTCTGTCGACTCTCTCATAAGTTATGTCATTGTGTCTGTATGGAAATAGTGTCCCGCCACCACCTCCTTAGAGTGTACATTCGTAGGTCCGCGTGATTCCGCGCATCACGCACATGCTTATGAATATCGATTCGCTGCGAGCATGCCCGCCCCCGCACACGTCTTTCCTTCGTTCTCATGCTTCCCATCACGGCTTAGCCCGTGGCATATTCATTGTCCAACTTAAAACATCATCGAGAGTTTGCTACCCTCGCGATCCGGCACTGGCACTTGTGAAGATGGGGTCCTCTTGCCCCAATTCTTGCCAAAGGTAAAGCCGACCCACATCGCACGTCCACCATCCGACAATCCATTCTTCGCCTCCATAGCCTCAACGTGTCGCTGCTTCTCTTGCACTTCTTTGTATTTAGCCATGTCGGCGGGGTCATCAAAGTTGTCAAAGTAGCCTGTGTCGAGCTCATTCTCTAGCTGTGGTACAAAAGGTGCAGCCACTTCGCGCATGCGCATCAAGTCCACATAGCGGAAAAACGGATGCGACTGGACTTCTGAGAGCGAGTTGTAGCGCCTTTCAGGCGAGTTAATCAGACGCACAATGATGTCCCAAGCCACGTCAGTCAAATTGAACTGTAGATCCTCTGGCTTCTCGTACACGGGACGTTGAAGTGCTTTTGGCCAGTTCTTCAGATTTGTCCACGTCTCGTCAGGATGTGCGCCGCTGAACGGCGGGAAGCCGCATAGAAACTCGTACAAAATGCATCCCAGACTCCAGTAATCAACGCTTGTGCCATATTCGCGCCCACGAAGTACCTCAGGCGCCATGTAGTCTGGCGAGCCCACGACGGAGTCAGCGTACTTGACATTCTGTGTGCGCATCATCTGGTACAGAGAGCTCCGCTCAGCAGGCGTACGGTACACAACATCGGTGTCTTTCACCTGGTCAAGACGGCGCTTCATCGAATCGATGCGTCCAGGATTGATCGCTCCTGCCGCCAAACCAAAGTCTGTAAGCTTGATGTGGCCCGTCGCGTCGATCAGAAAGTTTTCTGGTTTCAAGTCGCGGTGGATGTATCCAAGTTTGTGGAGCTCATTTACCGACACAAACATCTCTGAAATATAGAAGCGTGCATGTTCTTCCCGTAGCACACCACTGTTGTTCAGCAGCGTACGGAAGTCACCACCCGGCACATACTCCATGGCCAAATACACATGCGACTCATCCTGAAATGCATACAACAGTCGCACAAGCCATGGCGAACGCGTAGCTGTAAGGATATCACGCTCCGTCAAAACATGCCGGACCTCATCCATCTTTATCAGCACACGTTTCCGCAGTCGTTTGAGAGCGCACAGCTCGCCTGTGTCGCGCTTGCGTGCAAGAAAGACTTCGCCATAACCGCCTTGACCTACTTGCGTCACAATATGGAACTGCTGAAGACGCAGCTTGGTACGTCGTTTGTGCAGCAGCTCTCGCTCGTAAGCCATAAGCTTGGCACGCTCTTTCTCATACTCAGGGGACGCGCGCACATTCGTTACTAATGACTGTGGCTTACTCAAAGACATAGACTGCATGGAGTCAGACAGCGGATCTCCAGCAAGTGATGCTGAAGACGACGATGCCAAAGGTGAAGATCCAGCCCAGCCACGCTCCTCCATCCTTGCTTCAAAGTCAGCAAGGCGCGCACGGCGCTCTGATAAGTACCGAAGCGAGTCAAAGTAATGGTTTAGGAAGTACATTTGGGCAAGTGTGGCTTTACGCTGAACTTCAGGCATCTGAAGCGTCTCTTTCTCCCACGCCTGTAGTGTATCGGCCGGATTCAGGCTCCGAATCGGTGTGCGTGTTATGCCAGCGGCGGCTGACGCAGCCGCATGCGTCTTCGTAGGGCTCGGCGACATGCCCAACGCGTCGGGATGCGCCGCAATTTTAGGGTTGGTGCCTGCTTTTGGTGGTGAACTGGTAGGCTGGTTCGCTTGTAAGCGACGCAGAAGCGGCTGCTGCGATGCCGGCGTCGGTACAGACGACACTCCCATGTCCGTCTTATTATATGTGGATCCAGGCATCATGACATTGGCGCTGCGTGGCACATTCTCTTTCGTGTAATCATAGTATGTGTGATTTTTGTTCATCGTAGTGTGGTTGCTATACAAAGAAAGATCCACACTCACGCTCACACACACTGACGAGGACAGGGGACCAGTGGACGGGGAACAAAGGTGTTGTGTTTTTTTGTGTTGCTTGTTGGACGTACACTCGCTCCAAGCGCCTGGTTGCACAAGTGACCACGTGATGCGCGCACCTCGACGAGCACGCACGTGATGTTCAGTCAGGGTGGCCTGAGCTAGTCAACATGGATGAACGCGTGGTCCATGGCACATAGAACCAAAACGCGCGACGATCTCGTGCGTGTGGGGGGCTTGATCGTAGACCGGGGTAACTCAACTTGCTAAGCTTGGTCAGCTTGCTCAGTATTTTTGCCGGAAGTATTCAAAGTGGGGATAGGTCGCTGATACGATCAGTCGACGCGTGTATTTTTTTATGATGGCGTCCGAACATGATGCCGACGCCATGGATGTTTCAGCCGAGGCGCCTGTTGTTCCACCAGCAAGCACGACTGTCTTGGACTTTTCCGACTTGGATGCATCGATTCAGTCATTTACACGCCGATTTGACCACTATGTCCAGACCACCATTGCTTCGTGTGATGAAGCGCGTCTTGCGGCTGATGCACAACGCACTGAAATCCAAGAACGCGTTCGTGCACTGGAGCGTGAGCGCGAAGACACGAAACATGCTCAGAAAGAGCTTTGGGAAAGTACGTAACAGTTCGCCATGTGGTGCTGACAGGCATTCTCACCTTTGTGTAGATGTGGCCTCTGAGCGAGATGCAGATGCAAAGCTACGCGCCAGTGTGCAGAATCTGATGGCACAGCGGGAAGCACTCGTACAGCGAACAGCCGGGATTCGGAAGGAAGTGTCCGAGATTCGTGCTCAGATGGAGGCTCGAAAACAGCACAAACAAGTGCAAGTCCAGCGTCTGCGCGAGCAAGTTCGTCGTAATGCGCCAGAACTAGCCCAGCTCGAACGCTTAACTGGGTGTACTATTTCGCCTAGTGTTCGGGCAGGCACTATCGATTTTGCATTCTCCCTCATATCACGCGACAACCCTGCACGGTCAGCGATTCTGTCGTTAGACGTGTCGAAAACGCAATACAAGGTCCCCATGTATGATTCGATCCTCTCTGCCGCGACTGTGAAGGCTCTTCTTCAAGAGCTAGAGCGCACCGGGGATGTCTACACGTTTCTCAAGCGAGCTCGAAGTGCGATGGTGGACAGTTTGGCCAGGGAGAACTGACCCTATTTGGATGGGCCTTCGTGAGATCCGATCACAACAACCACCACATGCACACCCGCCGTGCTTACACTGTACTTCTATTCATAAGTATATATATAAATAAATATATATATATATATAGGCATGCAAATATGTAAGATGATCAACATGTGCACAAAAAACCTATGGGGGGCTTTGAACGAACGAGTCAAAAAAAAAAAAAAAAAAACTCAAAAAAAGTATGCAAAAACAAGGAAAGAAACACGCCGTCTACGCATAATTGGTGCTGCTAGCATCGGACTTGAGCGCTAGCTTCGCGCGCTCACCCGCCTCACGCTCTTTTTCCTGTTCCTCTTCTTGCGCAAAAACGCCTGATGCTGCAAGATGCGCCGCCCTGGTGTCAAAACGGCCATCCGATAGCATAGCGCGGATATACAGAGCCCATGTACCGAAGTAAGCCTTGATATCGGAAAAGCGCTCAAGGAACATGAGGCCATGATAGAAGTACACATAGTTCCAACAGGACGAGAGAAACGACTTCACGAAGCCGAACGAAATCCCCTCCGACCGTCGGCGCGCCGTCAGTCGTTCCTTATCGTCACGACGCGCAGCCATTGCGCAGTACCGCGCAGTGATGATAAAAGGACGTGCAGATCCATGCGTTGTGTGCAAGTTCGCGTCCAAAGCGCGCGTCAGGTCATTGATCTTTAGTACCATGAGCATTGCACGTGGGACGCGGCGAAGTAGCGCCATCACATCCACAAGAAGCCCCTCTTTTTCCATCACAGTCTTACGAATGTGGTCCTTTTCGTCATCAGACAGGCGCGAGCTTGAATCGAGATCCAGAAGAGAGGACTTGCGCTGCTTTCCCTTCACGCCTGTTGGATTCTTGTTGTCACTACCTTCCAAGCCTGAGCGACCGGTGATCGCACTTTCCAACACCGGGTAGAGATCGTCGTCGATGTTGCCAACAAGCCTTGCGTATTTGCGGCGCTCTCTTGTAACTTTCGGCGACGAGCGTGAGATCAACGAGAGCCAAAACCGCGCGTAGTTTGCACGCAGCTCTTCATCGATCTCAAAGTACAGGCCGTGGTCCAGGAGCACAATCTCGAAGTTCTCCGCGGATCGCGAGCCAGGCTGTCGTGGACGAATCAACACATTGCCACCGTGTGGGTCGGCATGGAAAAAGCCGTGCATATACAACATCTGTGAGAAGATGCGAGCAAGTTCCTGTGACACGCGATTTCTGTCGATGTGGTGTTCAGCCAGGAATGCAAGGTTGTCCGGCCGTTGTCCCTTAACAAACTCCATTGCCATCACACGCTTGTGGACCCATGGTACCTTGGGGAAGTACACACATGTCGACTTGTACTGGGCAAAGTCTTTTTGCGCGCGCAGTGAGTTGCCAGCCTCGTGTCGGAAATCCAGTTCCAACGGCAGGTTCTTGTTCATTTCGTCAGCAAGCCAATCAAAGGCGAACTGAGGAAACACTCGCTTGACCCAGTGCACCAGAATTGTTACCATACGCATGTCAATGTCAGAGAACCGCTCCACGTTCGGGTGCAGCATCTTGACAGCGAGGATTTGGCCGGTTTCTCGATCACACGCGCGGTGCACCTGCGCAAGAGATGCCACACCCAAAGGCTTTTCATCCAGCCAAGAAAAAGCCTCATCAAACGTTTTCCCTGTTTCGTGTTGAAAGAGGACCTCGAGCTCCGGCAAAGGTGTTGGCTCATTTTGATCCTGCAGCGGACGCATCGTCGTTGTCCACTCTGGCGGCAGCAGAATCACTGACGATAAGTGCTGTCCCAGCTTGATATAAAGGCCTCCATTCGTCTGCAAAGCAACAAGCAAGCGCTGTGCGGAGCGCAAGTGACAGTTACGCAGACTTTCTTCCTCTTCCTCCTTTGATGCATACTTCGCATTCAGGACACGCCGGTAGTCCCAGACACACAAAGCTACAGCCTTGATAATAGTCGTCGACCGTTTCAGTGCAAGAATCATAAACTGGGCTGTCTGCGACGCACTCGAGTCAGAGACACTCTTCTTCAAATCTGCATATAGCGATTCTAGGCTCGAGAAAGAAGATGTTGATGGCGACGATGATGGTGGGGTCATCGTCGTGCCTGCATCTGCTGAGAGTTTGTTCCAGCCAACATAAACAGTGCCACCGAGCACGAGAGTCACTCCTAGCACATACGAAAGAAGTCGCGAGCCGCGACGGAAAGCCGCGTGCTGATTTGCTGTGCGGTGCGGAAATGGTACAGCTGGCTCATCAAAAAGAATGGGCTCAGGTGCTTTCTGCGGCGGGTATCGTGGCGGTGGTGTTGTCGGACGCACGCGGAATTTCGCTGTGGACGGTTTTTTATCGTCTGACGAGCCCGTCGCAAGCAGTCGGATCTGACCCCGTCCATGACACGGGGCTGCTTTGGCACATGTGATGGCTCGTAGCCGCAGGCCGCCCACCATGCACAGCATAGGTCTCATAGCTCCACACCAATGCTGCTGCTGCGACGGCTGGTGTTGCTGCTAATGATGTTTCTAGCCGTGGAGGACGTCGTTCGTCGCTTGTACTGCGTAAATGGTCTCGTATTCGGGAAGACAAGCGACCAAACCCGATATATCACGTGAATGACGCCCAATGCCACCTCCACTGAAACCTAGATGAGAGTTCGATTGATAAATGTGAATGGTCGAGGCGAGCGAGTGCTTGGCGTCAGTTCAACACCTTGTGAGTAAGGGCGTCAGGCGCACACTAGGGAAACTCGGTCGAGTTCCATTCAAGCCAGTACCTGCTTTCTCTCCAACTTTCATGCATGAACAGGTGACCAAGGAGAAGCCCGAATCGTCGGCGGTCGAGGATCCCCTCGCTGACCATGCGATCTTGAGCCAGCCTATCGTATCAAGTTCCTCGAACGAGTACTCGCCTGAAATAGAACAAAGGGCCGGAAGCCCCGTCGCAGAAAGTGTCGCTGTCGCGAGCGAAGATGGCGAGAGTTTACCTGATATCACCAAGATACAAAACAAGCCGAAGGAGTCTAGGTCTTCATTCCGCCACCAAAGAAGAGCCGAACGAACTTGGAGCACGTCGGCACCTAGCGGCTTAGTACATTACCTTCGGCGTACGTCTATGGCGGCTCCACCATTGGCAGATGCGCTGAATGCCCACACGGCTGTCGAAGCACCAAAAATGACGCTGAAAGCAGATAGCTCAAACGAAAACATCTTCAAGCGCGCGTTCTCTGAGATTTACGAAAAGCTCGAGCGCTACGAGTCTCAAGATGCCGAGGAAGGTGCGCGATTCGAATATCGCTTGGCCAGAGCGCGTCAGGCCTTGCCAGATAATGTCCAAAGCATCGAGGACATCCGCGGTCAAGACATGGAAGATATCGAAGAAGGCAAGATCCAACCACTGTCCATGCGCCGCAGTAGTACCACGCGCTCTGAACCCAAAGAGAAAGGCGATGCTGAGCAAAAGCCAGACCCCTTTCTCGTCACATTTGAGACGACAAACTCGGAGCATGAAAACCCGCGTACATGGTCTTTCGGTTATCGTGTATCGAACTTGGCTATGTACGCAATGTTCTCGCTTATCGGACCATTTGCTTCGTCAGTGGTGTCACCTGCTTCGGCGGCAATTGCTGAAGATTTAGGCATGGAGTCGAAGCTTGAACAAAACCTCTTGGTTGGCTTGTTCATGCTCGCATTTGTCGTTGGTCCCTTGTGCTCTGCACCTGTAAGTGAGACATATGGACGCCGCGTCGTGGTGCTTGTTTGTTCTATATTCTTCATTGTCTTCAACATCGGCTGTGCCGTGGCCAATACTGCCGCTCAGTTGTTGGTGCTGCGCTTTTTTTCAGGTGCTTTTGGTGGCGCTATTATACCCATGGGTGGCGGCACTGTGTCTGATATGTTTGAGGTGCATGAGCGTGGCACAGCTATGGCCTTATACACGATCGCTCCTGTCCTCGGTCCATCTCTGGCGCCCATCATAAGCGGCTGGATTATCCAGGGGTGGGGCAAGGATCACTGGCGCTGGGTATTTTGGGTCTCGACCATACTTGCAGGCTTTATTTGCGTTCTTGGTATATTTTTCGTTCGAGAGACGTATGCTCCTCGTTTGTTGTATCTAAAGGCACGTAAGCTGCGCAGGGAGTCGGGCGAAAAGCGATATCATACATCATTCGAAATGCGATCAGAAACTATTTGGCAAAAAGTCAAGCGAATCCTTCTCAGACCATTGATTTTTCTCATCACGGAACCACTCGTCACTCTCCCTGCCCTGTACATGTCAATTGTTTACGCGTGTTTCTACCTCAACGTTGCTTCACTTCCTTATGTCTTTCGCGATCATTACGAGTACAATGTGGGCATCGCATCTTTGCATTACATTGGGCTCATGATCGGCTTGGTGGGTTTTGGACAATTCGGTGGCTGGTTCATCGACTTTATGTACAAACGATTGAGCAGAAAACATGGCCGCAGGCGTCCTGAGTACAAGCTTCCTTTGCTTATGATCACCGTTTATGTGTTGCCCGCTGGCATGCTTTTGTTTGGGTGGACGGCTGACTACCACAAATTCTGGATTGCGCCAGACATTGGTCTCATACTTGTGGGCTCCGGGATCATTGGCAGCATGCTTTTAATACAAATGTATTTGGCTGATCTTATGACAATTTACGCTGCATCCGCAATTAGCGCTGTGACATCTTCGCGCTCACTGATGGCCTTTGTTTTCTTGTTATTCTCAAACGCCATGCTGACGAATTTGGGCGTTGGATGGACTATGTCAGTTTTGGCATTGATTGTGGCAGTTGTTGGTATACCTGCACCATTCTTACTCTATAGATATGGACCCTTTCTCCGCTCCAAAAGCAAGTATTGTGTCCAGGGTTGATGTTGAATGCATTGTATATATGCTTTGTTTAGGCATTCACGAATCGTGTCCGGACGTGAACTATAGACAATGTAAAGGCGCTTTGGATATATGGATTATTCTACAATAGTCTGGTTAATGACACGGACAGACGAAAACTCGGGTGAACAGTGATGGTCCCCTACGACAAGGCTAGGGCCTACATGGTCAACGCTGCTTCATATTTTGGTCGTGGTTGGTATATACTTCATGTGCCAACGGAAAGGGTGCATCGGAACTTTCCGGGGCTGCACCTACACATGTGGCGACAAGTGTTCGTTCCGGGACTAGAGCCAAGTCCAACTATGATGACCCCAGGCCAAGAGAATCATGCTTCGTGAAGGGCAGCGAGTAGCGCGACAGGTAGATGAGAATGAGTAGTGATGTACATTCGCAGAACTGTAGGACATGGATTGCTAGCGTGAAATATATGTTGTTATGAGGGGTAAGATCTGATAGAGCCACAAGCAACCACCAGTGTCATTCGTAGTCGTACAATGCCCTAGCGATGGAAGACAGGCATGCCCGGCTTCCATCCAATAGGTCTGCACAAATGCCAAGTATCCGTCTCGGAGCGATGTTCTTGATAGGTGTTTTTCTGATCCACAGAGGCATACACTGTGAAGCCATGCTGCTCGAGTGTCAAAACCAACTGTAGTATTAATTGGCGAGCAAGCATGGTGTCTGAACCCTCCGCGTACCAGTAGCTAGAGTTCAACGCTATTTCCGTGACACCCTGTGAATATTGGTGTGGCTCTCGACGCAAGCGAGCAATCGTCAAGGCGTTGTGGAGCTCCCATGAGAGATCTGGTGGAACGTCAATCAGTCGCACCATGTTGAACTGCGAGAACGCAATGCTAATCCACTCGGAGGGTGGCGGCGGAGGCATTTGATGGCGAAAAATCATGGTGTCTTTGTCAGTCTCTTTTTTGCTAACATCGGTTGAGAATATCAGAATCCAGCCCGCGCCATACAGCGCTGCCAACACGTTGCGCACAAGCCTTCGAGCTTCAATGCCTGCTTGACCTTTTCCATCCCAAGGAAATCCCCACAGAACATATTCGTGTGAGCCGCCGTAAGGCTTTTCCAGTTGGATCCCTAAAGGCCAGCTCTGCTTGATTGTGTCACGCAGCATATTGAGAATCTCGGGTGGAAACCCTAGGAACCGCATTCTATCGGCTCTGTGAAGCGAGACGGACGCCATTTTAGAGAAAAATGTATAAGATGAGTTTGGCATGTCGCTGTTGGTGACGGACGAGTCATTGTGAAACCAACTTTTTATTGTCTGTGCACCTTTGAAAGAAGGCATGGTCGAGGGGAACGATGCGGAGATAAGCGGTGCCTGGAGATCGAGTTCCTGCTTATCCATGTTCGGCTTTCTTCCCCGCATTGTTCAAGAGAGCTTAGTCATCATCGCCCCACGAGCACGAATTTTCCGTCAAGCCGGCGGGGAATAAGGAGAGTCAAGCAAGCATGAAGTAGGCTGTTTGGCTCGCATCTCTCCACACATAACCATTGTGCTAGTGCTCATATGTCGTACGAAGGCATTCCGTCGCCTAGATACTTTAAGCTCCATTGGCTCGCTGAATCGGTGCTAGGAGTCGCATTGAACCGCCCGCCAGTGAATGCATTCTGTGTAGCGTAAGTGGCACGCTATTTGGAGAAGAGCACACTGATGGCAGAATGTGGACTGAGATGCATCAGATCTTCGATCACATCCGCCGCGATGGCAATGTGCGTGTCGTTGTATTGTACGGCAATGGCAAGTGCTTTACAGGAGGTTTGGACTGTATGTGACCTATCCAAGTTCTGCCTTTCCCCCTTTCCCCGTCATCGTTTTCTTTATTCGTACTTACACACAGTAGTGCGCGAAAACGTGCTAGGTCAATTACTTGAGAGGGACGTGGATGCAGCACGGCGAGGTATGATGTTTCGCGAGTTGATTGAGCGCTTCCAAGCTGCGATATCGTCTCTGGAAGTATGTGAAAGACCTGTCATTGGTGTATCCCACAGCTACGTCATTGGTCTTGGCATCGATATCTTGAGTGCTGTAGATATTCGCTACACGTCACAAGATGCACGTTTCTCGATTCGCGAAGCAGCCATTGGACTTGCTGCTGATATCGGAACATTGCAGCGACTCCCGAAAGCCGTCGGCAACGACTCTCTCGCTCGCGAGTTGGCACTGACAGCACGCGACTTTGATGCAGCAGAGGCCAAAGAGCTTGGTTTTGTCAGTAAGGTATTTCCCTCTCAGCAAGAAGCTTTGCGTACGTATCACACGACAAGCGTGCAAGAAGAATCTTGACATGACTAACCATATAACAGATGGGGCCGTAGAAACGGCGAAGCGCATCGCATCTTTGTCGCCCGTTGCTGTCGTGAGCACCAAGTTGTCGCTTGTGCATGCTCGAGATCATTCTGTGGAAGAGGGCTTGAGATATATGCAGTACCTCAACGCTGCTGCTCTCCAGACAGATGACATTATCGAGTCAGTGAGTGCGACGATGTCCAAGTCGAAACCCAGATTTTCCAAGCTGTAATTGTATGTATTCTACACTTCCTCCAATAGATGTAGTTTCCATGACTCGTGGGACACGGTAGGTGCCTTCTTGGGCTCTTGCATCTGTCGCCATCTCCACAGTGTCGACAGCGTGGAACTGGCGGTCTCGCTTGGTGCACCGGGTCCATGAGCGAGCTGCGTGACTTGCGCCGCTAGCGCCTGCGTTGTCTCGGCACGATCTTGCATTTGACGTGCGTACCGCTCTTCCAAGTCTGCGGCTGCTCGCCGCGCAGACTGTTCGAGCGCCAAAAGCCTCTGCTGCAGTTCCTGTGCAGCGATGCGATGGCGCTCACCGAACATGACAAGCACTGGGAGCAATCGGGCCGTATCCTTTTGCAAGGTACCAAGACGTGTCTGCAAGAGTTTTTGCAGCGACTCGTGAAGATAGCCTTCCTCGTACACACTGCCTTTCTTGCCGGCATTCTTCTTTTTCTCCTCCTTCTTGGCTTTTGCTCGCTGCCGCGACTTGGAGCCAAGTGACAACGTCGACATGGACGGAGCAACACTTGTGGCGGCTGTATATCGAGTGAACTGCGTCATCTGTGACATGTCGCTCGAGACTTCCACATTGTTCAGTGCCTGTACGTCCTCACTGACATAAAACGCAGAAGGGTCCTCGTCTCGTTTCGCATCCAGTTCGAACAAACGCCGTACCTGCTTCGTCATTTGTTCTTCAATCTCAGAAGCTTCCTCGAGCAAGGAGCTCTGCGTCTCCAGCAATCCTGGTGCCACATGCGTCTCCATCAGGTCCCAACGATCATGTGCAGCACACTCGTATTGTGCATCGACGAATGCATGTGCCCGGCAAAGCAGCTCTATGCCCGCTTCCATGTCTGGCAGACGCAGCAGGACGCGCGCAGCTTGCTCGTACTTGTGCTGCTCTTCTAATTGCTCCGCAAGTGAGCGCATAAAGTGTGTGAGTTCTGGCCCAGCCATGCGTGTCTTCTGTGCAAGTGTCAATGCCTGCTGCCATTGGTCCGCTTCTTTGTACGCGTTCATCGCATCGATCAAACGGCCTGCAAGCTCGTAGGCTGTGGCAGCTTCAGCTGCGCGCTGATGTGAACTTAGATAGTCGCCGAAGCGGGCGTACGCCTCACGGAGCCGCTCAGGATCGTTCGCGAATGCCTTAAGACCCTCACGGTATAGCTTGTGCTGCACCATATACGCCATAGCCGACTCCATCCGGGATTCATCGCCAGAGCGTGCGAGCCAAGCCAGTGCCTTGGCATGGTGGCCGAGGTGGTCGTCGATGCAGAATCGTTGGTACTCCAAGGGCTCTTTGGAGCGAAGATCGCGCAGAAATGGAACGTATTCACGGGGATCACGCGGCGACTGTTGCGCAATCATAAGGGCAAGGGACAGATCATACATGCCCAGAGCCACCTTGTAAAGCTGATCGGCACTGACGAGGAAGATAATGTACTTACACGCCTCTTCAGCAAGGGGCGGATCTGTGTCGATGTACTTCAGCAAGACCCGAAGCCCACCTTCATAATCGGGAGGAACCTTACGGACGTGAGCGGTGAGGATACAGGATAGGAAGCGGCGCTCATCAGCAGATTGGAAAGCGTCGAGGAACACATCGCAGATCCTGTTGACCTTGGTATCGAGATCACGCACGGGTGTGTGCGACGAAGGATCCCACGGCTTATACAGCGTCTGTGTGACGTCTTCATTTCGCAGATTCGACAGAAGCAGGTTGAGATGATCGATGTTGTCCACTTGATGCAGAATTTCAGGCACATTGGAGAGGAAAGCCATCGGATTGTGATCATGCAGCAGATTCAAATCGACACGGTGTGCACGACTCAAGCGCAAGGCGTCACCAAACAGACATTGGTCAAGTTTGCTGCGAATAACATCAAGCACCATAGGACGTGGATATGTCGTCTCCAAGTTGCCGCGCGGCATTTGTAGCACGAGCGACATGGCACTGGGTACAGCTGTCACTATGCGACTGCCACGCTCGACGCGGCGGCTGAGCTGTACTATGTTCGGCGTCGTAGACAGTGCCGAGAGTGGCAGGAACTTGACTTCGTGGGAGTGTGTCGTCCAAATAAGCAGGCCATTCGTCGAAGTGAACGAAGTCGCATCTTTCGCCAGCACGCGGTCCGGCGCGAGCAGCCGGCTATCTGCCGCCAGCCCAACAGGCATGAGTGTCTCGTCCATGTCTAGAACATGCAGTGTCGGGCAGAATGCCAGAAGAGGGTCCAATGGTGTCGGAGGCTCCGTGGGAGCCAGTCGTGTGACATCACCGCGGTCATCATGCAAGGCAAAAGCTGCGCTCGACGGCACGTTCACAAGACGACGTGGACCGTGGCCATCGAGAGTCACGCGTACGGGCTGAGATTCCTCCGAATCGCTCAGCATCCATACGGCCGCGTTGTCGCCATCAGTGGCCAGCACCGCCACAGTCAACGAAGAACTTTTTGATGACAGCGCAACCTGATACGGATACGTGTCACGTGGCACTGTCAACGTCCTGATGCACTCAGGCAATAGCGGAGCACGCGGGCGTGGCTGGGCTGCAGAGAGCGAGCCATAGGGCAAGCGCCATACATGCACAACCCCTTGCGAGTACAGGAGCGCAACGAGATCAGAGGTATTTCCATCGACATCGACGTCCGTCGTCCAAGCGACGTGGATGGGCGTCTCAGGCGGCGTGTGAGCGTGCTTGTCTGGTGAGTCAAAGATAGCCACGGAACACATGGGCGGTGGAACATTTTCGCGTCGGAAGGGCGTTAAGTATAGCGCATGGCCATCGACAACGGCAGCGCAGGCAGCATCATGCGGTGGCGGGCCACGAGAGCAAGCAGTCTCTAGCCACATCGTCCGCTTTTCGACGCGGCCATGCGCCGCTACATAGAGTGTCCAAGGCTGCTCAGGGTGCCAAGACAGGTGATTGAGCATGCCCTCGTACACTGACTCGTGTTTCAGGTACCAATGATAGTTTCCACTTGTCCACAGTTGCAGGACGTGGTCCGAACCGCGTTGCAAGTGGACGGCCAAGACCGAGCCATCAGCATTCCAAGCGAGCGCCTTGATCTGATGTTCACACGACCACGGAGGAAGAGGTGTCGTACCGTGCAACACGTCGGGACACGCGCCATGCTCTTCACGAAGCGAAAATTCGCCATGCCGTAAACCGTTGCGCTCAAAAAACACAATGTCATGGCGTCCTTGGCGCCCAGGTGCATAGTCGCCACCCATGCGCTGAGATGTGGCGATCAGATTCCCTGTGGGACGGCATGCAAGCACATGAGAGATGCCACGTACACTTCGATCGGACGTCGCACTGAGGGTGCCTGAGCGTGTGTACACACGGAGAACACGGTGCAGCGCTGTGGTGTCAGAGAACGGCTCGGCATTAGAGATCACGAAAAAGGAGCCGTCTCCGCGCCAAGAAATGCGGGGAAGACCGTCATCATCCGGCACAAGCGGGCCGCGTGGATCACCACTCACTGGCTCTTGTGCCGCAGCCATAGCTGCCTGTTTGCCCTCTGAGCCATGAAACTGCGTCGACTTGGATCCCCAGCCGACGTTCACGGGCTGGTCATCGCCAAACGTGTCTGTCACGAGGATCGATTCACTCACGACTTCAAACTCGCGAGTCATGAGCAAAAGACGTTTTTCACCACCCGTCACGATCGTGAGCAAGTCTTCTTCAGGACTCCACGCAGCTGCAAGAATCCCCTGGTCAACGCAACCCACGACGTCCGCAGGCGCTGCTTCGTCGCCACCGACCGGCAGCAACACAATGTCGCCACCCGTGCACACAATGCACAGCGCAGGCACATGATCAACAGTTGAGCCACCGTCAGGAAGGAGGCGAAAATCCGCCACACATGGCATGTGAGATGAACGCGGCGGGGCCGACACTTGCAACGCGGCCAATTCCTCGGACCCAGCGTCGCTTAGTCGTGCTATGAGAAGTTGCGCGTGTTCGTCGCTTTTTTGCTCCATATGCAGGACGTATGCCGCATCGTCAGACTCTGTGTCTGCGGCAACGGCATCCCATGACACATGGGGTGTTTTGTACACTTGCAGTGCAAGTGTGGACAAATTTCGCATGGTCCTGGGACGTCGTCGTTGGGATGGAACGGACGCGCGAATGAGACGAGTAGCAACTTGGCAGCTAGCAGTTGGACACGCAGCGACGCCCATTTTTTTTCTGGACTACCTGCATCTTTTGTCATCGAGACAAAAGCGCCCACCCGCCCCGTCAAGCAGCGCTTGCTTGTGGAGGCTCCAGTCATGCTCAGATGCCTAGACGAACGATAATTCGTCTGTGTCAACCTTCGGCTGGACGGCCAGCCAGGCACATCCATTCCTTTCACTACTCGACGCTATCTCGCGGGATATCTAAGAGGAAGAACGCAACGACTCGAAGTTGGCTTGTGCCTTGAGAAGGGCTGCCTTCTCAGCCTCGAGATCATCAAGTCGCTGGTTCGTACTAGCGCGGACGTCCTCTGGCGTCTTGGACCAATCAGGCTTCTGGGTCAGAGCCACGGTGCGTTGTAGTTGGGTCTCATTCAGAGTCAGCTTCTTTGCAAGCTTGCTCAGCTCCTGGTCAAAATCGACAAGGCCACTCACAAGAAGATGGACCTGAATCGTCGCTGACACACTAGCCACAACGCATCCTGCCGGCACCTCGGACGCTTGCGACACACACACAATGCTCTCACAGCCCTTGATGAGCGTGTGCATCACACTGCACTGCGTGCTCAGCACATTCCGAGACTCGGCATTCTGCACCTCGACAAATGCCTGGATCTTGGACGTGAGGCCGTAGTCAGCGGCAAGCGCACGCACCGCACGCACACTCGCAAACACATCGTCAAACTGTGCGGCTTCGGCGGCAAAGTCGTGCGTTGGATTCCACGGAGGGAAGCGCGTGTGCGCAATTGTCTCGCACGTTTCTTGCGGGCGCACAGGCAGACGATGCCAGAGTTCCTCTGTGACGAACGGCATGAATGGATGCAGCAGCTTCAGACCAGCGTCCAAGCATGCATACAGTGTGTGCTGCGCAGAGAGACGGGCGGCAGGCTCTGCACCGGCATCGGTGATCGGCTTGATGGCCTCAATGTATACGTCACACAGATCGTACAGCCAGAAGTTGTACACGCAGCTGGTGGCACTCATGAACGAGCGCTGCTGCATGTCGTGGTCAAGCTGTTTCGCAGTGGCATTGAGCCGGTACAGGATCCACTTCTCCACAAGACTCTGGGGCACAAACGCATCCTGTTCAGCCAGCGGGAGGGGTGTGTATCCGTCTTGCAGCTTCAGCAGCGCGAAGCGCGTGGCATTCCACAGCTTGTTGCAGAACTTCCGGTAGCCCTCCACACGCATGATGTCGAGATTGATGTCACGACCTGCCGCTGTGTAAGCGCACAGCGTGAAGCGCAGGGCATCTGTGCCGCACTGCGGAATGCCGCGCGGGTAGTCTTTCTTCTGGCCCTGCGCTGCCTTGTTGATCTCCTTTTCGTCCAGGTTGCCTTCGCGCAGGCGCTGCTGCAACCCCTCGAGCGAGATGCCCTCGATGACATCGATGGGGTCAATGACGTTGCCTAACGACTTGCTCATCTTGCGTCCGTGGGCATCACGGACCATCGCGTGACAGAACACCTCCTTGAACGGCAGCTGGCCCGTATGGTATACACCGAGCATGATCATGCGGGCGACCCAGAAGAACAGGATGTCCCAGCCGGTCTCGAGCATGGATGTCGGGTAGTAGTACTTCATGTCGTCCGTGTTTGCACGCGGCCAGCCGAGCGTCGAGAACGGCCACAGACCCGACGAGAACCATGTATCAAGGACGTCTTCGTCTTGTTTGAGCTCGTATGCGCGGCCATTCGCCATCTTGGCCGCACGCTCGTCGGCCTGTTCCCGTGTGCGACCAACGACCCACCAACGGCCCTCAGATGCGTCCTGCTCCACACCCTCCATGTCGACAAAGTACGCAGGCACCCGGTGGCCCCACCACAGTTGCCTACTCACGCACCAGTCCTGGATGTTCTCCATCCAGCGGAAGAACTCACGCTTACTTTGTGGAGGCTCAATCGCCATGTCCTCCTGCCGGACCTTTTCGACGGCCGCCTTGGCGAGAGGTTCGCAGTTGACCCACCACTGTGGCTTCATCACCGGCTCGATCACGTCACCAGATCGCTCACACACAGGCACCACCATAGGGTTGTCCTTGGTCTCGACATATAGACCCTTGGCCTTGAGCGCGTCAACGACAGCGCGGCGCGCACTGAATCGCTTCATGCCCTTAAACTCACCGGCGTTCGCATTCAGTGTGCCGTCATCATTCAGGATGTTGATGAAGGGCAGGTTGTGGCGTTTACCCACATCATAGTCGTTCGGGTCGTGCGCAGGCGTGATCTTGACGGCACCTGTACCGAACGCCATGTCCACGGCCACCGAATCCGTCACGACGGGGATGTGGCGCTCGGCAATGAACGGATGCTGCAGCAACTTGCCATGCAGATGCTTGTACCGCTCATCGTCAGGGTGCACAGCAACGGCCGTATCACCGAGGATTGTCTCGGGACGCGTCGTCGCCACAATGATCTTGTCGTCCGAGCCGACCACCGGGTACACGAACGAGACAATCACACCAAACTCGATGCGCTCGTTCGGTGGGTAGCCCGGCACATTCATGAGTGTGCGGCCGGGGATTGTCTTTTGCACAACCTCCAGGTTCGACAGAGTCGTATTCAGGTACACACACCAGTTCACGAGGCGGTTCTCTCGGTACAAAATGCCGTCCTCAAACAGTTTGCAAAAGTTTTCCGTAACCGCCTCAGAGAGAGAAGCATCCATCGTAAACGCCTCGCGCGTGAAGTCAAAGCTCGCGCCCAGCCGGCGCATCTGGTTCGAAATACGCGCCTGGTACTCGTCCTTCCAGTCAAAGACCTTCTGCAGAAAAGCTTCGCGGCCGTAGTCATAGCGCGACTTCTGCTCCACTTTCGCCAAGCGCTTCTCGACAACTGTCTGTGTCGAGATACCTGCATGATCAAAGCCCGGCACGTACAGCGTGCGGTATCCCTTCATGCGGTAGAAACGAATAAGGGCATCCTGGATCGAGATTGTCAGTGCGTGCCCAATGTGCAAGAGACCTGTGACATTAGGCGGTGGTAGTGGGATGACAAACGTCTTGGCTGGGTCGTACGGGGCCGCATCACTGGGTGGCTTCGGTGTGAAGAAGCCCTTCTTCTCCCACCAGGCGTACCATGACGACTCTACATGGAGCGGGTTGTATCCACTCTCCATCGGTGCCGACAAGTCCTTTTGCTCGCCTGGCTTCGTAGGGTCAGTCCAGGCAGGTTCTTCCTTTGTCTCCTTCTTCACTTTCTCCTTCTTGGGCGCACCAGACGAGGCTCCGGCAGAAGCGGGCGCTTTTTCCGCCTTCAATGCATTCTTGGCCGCAGCCTTCGCTTGCTTCTCGGCCAGCTTGGCAGCCTTTTTCTGTGCTGACTTGGATGTGCCTTCCGCGCCACCCTCGGCCGCTGCCGACTCTGCTGCTTCTGTGGCGGCTGCTGGCACCTCGGAAGGCGGCACGCCCTCAGGCGACGTGTGCTGAACGCTAGGTGGTTGGCTCATGTGTAGAAAAGCTGTGTGAATCGGCACCAGGCACCGGTTCAAGAGTTGTCGTGGTCGTCGTACAGAATGTGTCGTTGCAATCCAAGGACGTGCCCAACGCCAAATTGGCATGCAATATGCACCACCCCGCGAATTCAACACAAACGTGCGTACGCGTGCTACTGCTACGTCGACGTCGTTCGTTCTTGTGTGGACGTGGGCGGTGGGCCTTCTTTCTACAGCGCCAAAGCCAACGCTCATGCACGTGATCAGTCGTCACGTGCATGTGAAAGATGCTGTCGGGTCGCGCGCGTCTCGAGACGCGTCGTGCCACGGAAAAAGGAATAGCAGCCGCAGTAGCTGCGGGAGCAGACGCCGACGTCCAGACCGCGGCGGCGACGGTGGCAATAACAAGCCAAAAAGCCCACGCTCCGCTGCTGCATCTGTGTTGGCGGTGCAGACATGAGAAAAAGAAACATCGGGAATGTATTGGCACAATACACGATGACTGCGAACAACCTAAATCGCGCATGGAATGGACATGCGCGAACATACACAACAACTTCATAGTACAAATGAAAGCGGAACATTAAGAGAAAGAGAGAGAGAATGTGCAAAACAAAACACAAAAGCAAAGCTTGGCATCACTACTTGGTTGATGGCTTTGCAGACTTCCAGTTGTGTCAGCAAATGTGTTCAAACGTATTGGGCAATGCGTACCTTAGCAGTGGCTTTCTTAGCTGGGGCAGCTTTCTTGCTGGACGAAGCGCTCGATTTTGTTTTCGCGGTGCCTTTTCTGTCAGCGGCAGCTTTCGTAGTAGCCGCAGCCTTCTTGCTGGAAGAAGGCGTGGTACCCTTTTTCGTCGTTGACCTTGCCTTTGTCGATCGGGCCGACGTGTTCTTGCCTTGGCTTGTAGACGGCTTCTTTGCCGTCACACGCTTTGTTGTAGAAGACTTGGTCTTCTTCTGAGATCCCTGCAACGCAGTATCCGGCTTAGATGTCTTCTTTTTAGGCGCGGCTTTCTTCGTCACGGACGTTTTGGCATTGGACTTGTCTGCCGCATGCTTAGCCTTAGCGGCCAGCTTAATTTTACCGCTCACGCCTTTGGGGAGAAGGAATACGCCCTTGTCTTTTCCTCGTACAATAGCCTGGTTCAAGTGTGAATTGAATGAAGCAAGGGGAAGCTTGCCGGTGTCGGGATGTTTCATCAAAATATACTTTTTCAGCGTCGGACGACCCAGGCCTGAACGAGCGTCGTCTCCATGCGCCATAATGGCCTCGATAATCATTTCCTCATACGTCATACCGGTCAGATTTTTCGTGCCTCTTCACTTGTCAGTAGAATCTCGAAGGAAACTAGATGCTGCGGCAGCAGTGGCAAGGACAATTGCAATGGGATGATAAGACTAAGGTAATCGGGGGAATTGGGCCACCAAGCCAAATAACGCTATCTGGTAGTAGCACGTGTTTAGTTAGGGCCAATTTTTTCGAGCGCGCTCAGGCGTCGGTCGAGCCTGAGTGTCGCCCAAAATCCATCCTACCATGCCCCTGCATGTGTGCGACATTTATGATAGGCCATCTCCACTGACGGTCCATATGCACCACGCGCTGTACATCATGTAGTTCTGATCTTACGTCGGACTACCACTAACGCGAGCTGGACAGCGTGCACACATCGTGTCTAGACGTATGATCTATGTAAAAACGAAACAAAACACAACACCAAGTATTGTTCGTTCTCGTACACCACAGAGTGAAGAAGAAGGAGAGCGAATCATCGAAGCTATCATATAGAGGTTTGTCTGCAAACAAGGAGGGAAAATGCCAAGTCTATGTTGCGACTTGGGGGCGACAAAAAGGAGCACAAATTGTCGCGTCGTTTCGTCATGTGCGTATGCGCGTGATCGGGTGTCCCTAGCGCGTGTGATCGGGTGTGATGCGATTGCAGAAAGAAAATCATACGAGTTTATTCTGCCGCCATCGGGCGAGATGCAGTAGTGGTGGAGAACTTCGACACAACACGTAAGCGCGACGAGCCCTTGAGTGGAGGGGATAGTTCGCCAACACGTTCCATGGGCACATGGTTCAAGTCGGTGCAGTTCACGCCGCTCGAACCGCCAAAGCCAATGAGTGCTGACCAGCTGTAGCTACGCTAACAATCTGCCATGATCCTGGCTCTCCTGGCATGGGCACAGGAGTTGGCACTGACTTGCTTTGATCATCACCCCACGTCTCGGCAGGCTGGCCCATAGCTTCGTCAGACGTCGTGCCCCATGAGTACAGCGTGCCATCCTTAGCGAGGGCAAACGTGAAGCGCATGCCCGCAGCAATACCAATAATATGTGCACGAGCATCTGTGCCTGGCATCGGCACATGCACAGGTGTGCGAAGCTGTACAGGCTCAATAGGATCATTCGTAGATGACGACGGTGACTTGGACATCGCCTCATGCGTCTCGGGCAAACCGAGTTTGCCTTCATCACCATCACCACAGATCCAGACATCGCCATTCGAAAGAAGAAACGCCGTGTGAAACTCGCCACCTGCCACTTGGACGACACGTGCGTCACCTACGCGATGAGGATCGAGGGCCTTGACCCGTGTTGGACGTGTTACTTTGTCCTTCTTCAGGCCCGTACCTGTTTGGCCGCGCGTATTGAGGCCCCATGCAAACACACGACCGTCGGCGTCTACAGCAAAGCTTGTGTTCAAACCACATCCGAGGCGTACAATGTTTTTTAGCTCAGGAATCGCTTCAGGCGTCAGAAGCATACTGGCTGGAGGGTCACGCTTCAAGAAGCGAGCACGAACGTGGTACAAGTTGGCGAACCGGCCCAGTTGAGACATGCTGTTGAGTCCCCATGAATACACACGCCCATCCAGCGTCAATGCGAGGACATGGTTCTCACCGCACACAACCTGCGCAAAGCGCACATCTTCCAGCGACGGCACCGGGACAGGTGTCCACTGCTCACGGGGAGCATTGTCAGCATCCGTGTCGGCAAAGCATACTTTGCCTTCGCCATCCTTGAAATGACCCCACGACACCAGCTCGCCATCTGCATTGAGTGCGATGCTGCATCCGTCGGAAGCTGCGACACGAGTCGCGCGGAAGCGACGTACTTTCCCCTGCTCTGATGGCACACCCTTTCCACTAGGTGAAATGCCTTCCACTGGGCGCAGCACGTAATAAAAGTCATCTTCAGACTCATCTGAGTCGCGGTACTGACGCGCAAGTGTGCCATGATCATCACTTCCGCACGATAGAATTCGACCATTTGCATCAATCAGTAAAGAATGCATGCCACCGGCAGCAATTACCTCTGGGCCACCGGGACCAAGTTCGCCCGCATCCGTATCGGCGGAGATGCCCTTGTTGCCAAATGGTTTCGGTTTTGTAAGCTTGTGGATATTATCGTCATCAGGACCGCCGAGCGACAGCTGGCCTGCTTCGCCTGTGCCCCAAACAAATAGCTTGCGGGCCACGATGTCTGATTTATCTCCCTTGGCCGCTAGTAGGCCTTCCTGAGTTGCAAAAAGTGTGCCCATAGTGCATTGACCCGCCGTGTTTGTCTGGATTTGAGGCACGTGTAGCGCAGGTACAGGTGCAGGTGGCACGTTGAGTGTGGAAGCACGCGCACGCTTCCCACGAGGCACCTCATGGCTATCGTCGGACGTTGTCGCTGCTGCGCGCTTTCTTGTGGACGAAACCCCCGTCACATTCTTTCGCGAACGGGCAGCAGAAGCTGCAGCTGGTAAGCGCAGATGTCTATTTACGTACCTTTGGGTGGCATAGCAAATGAAGAGCAAAAGTGGGAAGGCTAAGGTGGGTGCACGTGTCGTCGTCCACTTCGAGGCTCTTAAGTCCAGCTTATTTTTGATGGTGATGAATCGATGTCCTGCTGATGTGAGCGCCTGGTGAAGTAAGCATGTGTACGAGCCCGATGTGCACGTGATCATGCACGGTGTCGATCGCGTCTCAAGTACCTCACCACAGATGCAGCCCCTGGCGGGCTCGCCAGCCGACAAGCACAGACCACTATGTGGAACGAAAAGACGCTGCGACAGAGTACATACACACACAGCACGTCAGGCAAAGACCATTATATTATCACACTATTTGATTTCGAGCAGCTTGACATCAAAGATAAGAGTCGAGTTCGCGGGAATGCCAGGCAGTTTGGTCTTGCCATAAGCAAGGTGTGGGGGACACGTGAGGCGACGCTCACTACCAACTTGCATTCCCTTGACACCCTCGTCCCAGCCTGTGCACACCAGTTAGCGATACTGCAAGCCACAGTCATTCCCGCACGTACCTTTGATGACCTCGCCTTTACCGAGACGGAACGAGAATGGCCTTCCCTTGGTGTTGGAGTCGAAAACCGAGCCGTTCTGGAGCTTGCCAACGTATCGCATGCTCACCCGGTTGCCAGGCTTAGCCATAGGACCCGTTCCAGTCTTCTTGTCTTCTATAAGCAGGCCCGATGCAAGCTTCACCTTAGATCGCGAACAAAACGTCAGTCAGCATGGACGCCAACACGCCTCGTACCTTGTCTTGCTTGGGCTGGGAAGCCGACGCTTCTGCCTTGCGCTTCTTGTTCAGACGCTTTCGCTGGCTGCGGCTCAGCTTTGCGTCATCGGCAAGTGATGTGTCCTCGTCCATCTCAGACACGGAGCGCTTCTTCGATGGAAGGATGACGATTTCTTGCTCTTGGTCATCGCCGTCCTCCTCTTCATCATCGTCATCTTCGTCCACTTCCTCCAAGATAACACCCTCTTCATCATCCTCATCGTCCTCATCGTCATCGTCGTCCTCGTCATCGTCGTCATCGTCGTCATCATCTTCTTCGTTGTCTTCATCTCCTTCTTCGATCTCTACGTCCTCTTCGTCCTCCTCGTCGTCGTCCTCATCTTCGTCATCATCCTCTTCATCACCCTCGGGACCACCAATAAGAAGGCGACCAGAGCGACCATCTTCATCATCGTCCTCGTCGTCGTCATCCTCATCATCGTCAAGCATACTTGGGTCCATGTTGCTCAGCGACGTAGGCAAAAGATAGTTGCCAATGATATCCACAGGCTCATTGCCTGACACTGACAGACCAACCTCTTCTTCCTCGCTGATCTGAAGGTTCAGTGTCACCTGCTCGACCTGTGTTGCCTGTTAGCAAATGCACATGCTGCTGTAAACCCAAGCTACGTACCTTTTCGGGAATAAGTGAGCAAACCACATACGAGTCTTCTTCGGTGAACACTGGCACGCGTGGCTCCATGTCAACCATTTCCTCGTCGTCTTCGTCCTCATCATCGTCCTCG
>ERZ501049.14-NODE-14-length-87537-cov-32.760305_pt1 | contig 87537 bp, 58 predicted proteins | sample MGYA00510866_ERZ501049 | MGnify/ENA primary metagenome ERZ501049 (study PRJEB25958, sample SAMN03398519) | human skin metagenome | study: EMG produced TPA metagenomics assembly of the Human Skin Microbiome Metagenome (human skin metagenome) data set. | reverse complement strand
GCGCCTATTTGGCGGGGTTGGCTGAAGGTGTGCATGGTGTATAATCGCACGTGACAAAGTGGAGATCATGTTGGCGCTCAAACAACCCTCGCCAAAAGGGCTTAGTGCCCAGGGTGATCCCATCGCGACCATGTCAGGCATTTGCCGCACAAGGTACGTGTCAAGTAGCGTACTTACTTACCCTCAGGCTACAGGAAGAACGGAAGCAATGGCGCAGAGATCATCCATTTGTACGTGTAACCAGAAAAAGAGCATTCCATCTTATTGCAGGGGTTCTACGCACGTCCTGAGAAAGAGGCGGACGGCTCGCTCAATCTCCTAGTATGGGAAGTTGGTATTCCCGGTAAAGCCAACGTACGTTTTCTTGATGTCTGATGAAAAGACTCCATGGGAAGGTGGCGTATACAAACTAAAAATGTACTTTCCCGAGGAATACCCATCAAAGCCGCCTAAATGTACGTACACACATACGTGATCCAAGCGGTGCTCTAACTAGTGACAGGTAAATTTACACCGCCTTTGTTCCATCCAAATGTTTTTCCTTCAGGGACTGTGTGCTTATCGATTCTAGGTGCGTACGCTAATTTTCCTTATGCGTTGCTCAGATGAGGAGAAGAGCTGGAAACCAGCAATTACCATCAAGCAGATTCTTTTAGGCATTCAGGATCTGCTTAATGATCCTAATCCTGGTGATCCTGCACAGGCAGATGCTTTCCACTTGTTCAAGTATGTTCATTCCGCGATACCGATGTACTTACTATATTCTCAGACAGGACCGTGCCGCTTACGAGTACGTAACTAACATCGTTCTCCCTATGGCTGTGTACATGGATTTGGTCATTACTAACACACACATTCTAGGCGCAAAGTCCGACAGATTGCGCGAGAACTTCAAGCGCAAGGTCAAGTTGCGTAGAATGTGAGAGAAGGAAAATGACCACTTGCATGATGGATTCATGCTCAGTTACGAACAATTCCACCGAGGCGCGTGCTACACGGGATAAAAACAACGTAGAGACAAATAATTTAACCAAAGAACCAAATGAAAAAAAACTGTCCTGGGATCCTCTCCAACATGCCATTCAGCATACTTAGAGACTTTCCATTTGTTGGACAACCTCGTCCAGCTCGCGCTTCGAGGCCTGGTACCTCTCCTGGGCCTCTTCGTACTTGTGCTCCCACTGATCACGCTCCTGCTCGGCACCCTGGATCTGGCGCTCCAGTTGCTCAGCGCGCACATCTGTATGTCGAAGCCTGTCATATAAGTTTGCGCTCCATAATTATACATACTGCTCGGTCGTTTCTTTTAGGCTCCGTTCAGACTGGTCAAGCTGCTCCTCCAGCATGTCTATACGGCGCTGTAAAATGTCCACATTAGACTTGTGGCTTTCTCCTTCTTCTTTTCCGACTTTAGCCTCGCTTAACTTTGCTTCAGCATTCTCCAGATCGCTCTCGAGGACTGAAAGCTTGTGCTGCAAGCTAGAAATCTCCTGCTCTTTCGACAAGTTGTCCTGTTCCAATTCCTTGTTTCGTGCTTCCGCTACCTCAGCACGCTCAAGTGCAGCATCCGCTTCGGCGCGAAGTGAGTTCAGTTTCTCTTTAATGCGGTCCTTCGTTTATTAGCATTGTCCATCTTGTTCATGCCTATGCACTTACCATTGGTATGATTGTAGCACGCACGTCCAAGCCAAGCGACACTTCCTACGCGATTCCGTCCAACGTGTCACTCACGTGACATTCGTCAAGGCAGTGCATATGTTCAATATAGGAATTATACATACAGCCCTTATCACCTCGAAACTCGGTTATGGCGCCTCGGTTCTAGTGCAATCATGTTGGCAGATGTGTAGAAAACATTGCGGGCATCGAGCTGTGGGACATATGAGCAAAGACCGTGATATTTGACCATTTGGACGGCAAGGCCCGGCTCCTTTGCTTCTTGGGTAAAGCACAGGAAATAAGATGTGTGTATAGATGTAGCTTTGTAACACAACCAAAACAAGAATCTGTCAGTCTAGGATATGTGTTTCTCTCTTCAAGCATGGTGGTGCATCGGGTTATTCTAATACAACTACTGATGCGTATATGCGTTAGGCGCATATAATTCATTTTAAGTCGATTATTCACACACCCACCATCAGACCTAAAACGAAGTTTCACTCCCTTGCATCATTATATCTTGCAAGGATGATTGTATTCATGATTGCGCAGGTCATCTTCAAGAATGCTTGAGCTCGATCCCATGGGCGTTTCGCGGCCGTCTCATTCGTCGGTCTGCATGTGTACCAATGTCAGTTTGCACTTCACGTAACAAGATATATTTAGGGTACTTTGTCCGGCCCATCTCGGTATCCTTTGCCATGTATTCACCGATTCTTAGCGAATCAGGATACGTCATAGTGTGTTCTGTACCCGATACTCAATTTCCAGATTAATAATCCGAACCTTGTAGCGAGAGTGCAAGGGCACACTCATTTTCTCCGGAGGGAATTAATGGGGCACCAGAAGTAAGGTATTCGTGTGTTCGGTCGAGATTTTCGGTCGCACGAATTTTCAAGCCGAGACTATGAAAGCGTATACTATCTCGCCACAAATTTAGACTCAATAAGCATCCAGAAATTATTTATCGTGCCAAGTCACTTTCAGTCTATTCACGCCTGTACGGATTCGTCATTTCAGTCCATGGAGTATGCTGCTTGGCACCTCGAGCCTGTCCAATTTCTTTGGATCAAGTGCGAGAACGAGAGACTCCTCAAAAGGTACACAGGCTGTTATGCATGAAGACGCACGGTTTTCGACTCGTCGTCAACCCATTCGCACGAGAACCCGGACGCGGAGCCGTAATCCCTCCAGAATGAGTGAGCAGCCAGGACCACATGTTGAAACACTTAGCTGGAGTAGATATTCGCAGAAGGATCACCCTTTGCATTTGCATAACCTGGCAAAGCGAGGCTATCATTCATTCCAGTGTTATCAGGTTCCATTCCACGTCAAAAAGCGCTACTCATTAGTGCGAGAGTTGGGTATAGGCTCATATGGATGTGTTGCTCTGGCGTACGATAGTGAGACGAGCCGCCATGTCGCCATCAAAAAGATGAGCCGTTTCTTTGGACGTGAAGTCTTGACGCGACGTGTACTTCGAGAAGTTGCCTCCTTGCGTCACTTGATGAATTGCCCCTATGTTGTGGATGTTATTGAGTTCGACGTCACATTTATTGAGTTTAGTGAGGTGTATTTGATTCTCTCAGCGTGCGACGCCGATCTGTTTCAAATTATCCGTTCTGACCAGGACCTGACTGAAGCTCACATTAAGTACTTCCTTGTTCAACTTCTCCGTGCCGTTCATCACCTGCATTCTGCTCATATCGTCCACCGGGACCTGAAGCCAGGGAATCTTCTCGTTAATGCAGATTGCACTCTATGTCTCTGCGATTTTGGCATGTCGCGTGCCTTCGATTCAGACAACACTGAGTTTCTTGAAAGTCTAGCTCGGCTTGGCGATCCAGCTAGCTGGGACCACTCATATGCTCATCCAGAGGTTAATATTCGTGATGTATTCTCTGTGAATAATATTGAAATATCTTCACCGCGGGAGTCGACACCGGGCACGGATCTTTCAGACCATAAAGCTTTCATGCGCTTCTTTCACCCAGGAGGCAGTGATCGTTTGCCGACCAAGTTGGAATTGCCTTCGGTGGAAACTTCCCAACCCATTAAATTTCCCGGCGCTCCCCTCACTGATTATGTTGCGACACGCTGGTATCGTGCTCCTGAGGTCATGCTCTGTTGTCGCGGCGGCTATGGTCCTGCCATGGATATGTGGAGTGTTGGTTGTATATTCGCAGAATTGTTGGGTAGAACACCCGTCTTTCCTGGAACTGATTATGTGGACCAGCTGAATCGGATTCATAAAGTCCTTGGTAACCCCCCAGAGGCTGTGCTGGACCGGATTGGCTCTGACCGAGCGAAGAAGCATATGGAATCCATGGGAGACCGCAACGGGGTCGCTTGGGCCGATATTTATCCGGACGTCCCAGAGCAAGCTCTAGATTTGCTATCTCGAATGTTGCATTGGGATCCACAGAAACGCATCACAGCGGGCGAGGCACTTTCGCATCCTTGGCTGAGGCGCTATCGTGAGGCGTCGTATTCCGCACAGAAGGCGCAAGCGTTCACACGATTCGACGAGGTAGAGCACATTCACACGCCTCTTGAGTTTAAGCTCGCGATGGAAGAAGAAAGCTTGGCCATTGCGAGATTGCAGTCTTCTGGGCATTCTGAGAACCATTGTTCGGACTGTCATCGCTCATCTTGCTTTCCACCCTCTAGCGAAGATGGTGCACACTCTGTGGAAAATGACCATCAAACAGATGTACCGACATCTGCTAGCCCAGAAACCCCCCAAAATACACATGTGGCTGAGCTATCAGATGTGTTTGTCCCTAGTGCACTATTTGCTCCAAATTCGGCGTACGATCTTCCCTCTGGCGTTTCTTCCACGCCAGAATCACCACTACATCAGAACGCGCTCAGCAAGCAAGTTGAGAGCCGAGGAGCGCGACGGCTCTCAGATGTAGAATGCCGTGATCAAAAGATTCAGCGACGTGGCTATCATGAGAGCACACTGTTTGGCAGAGCATGTGCTTTCATTGGGTGGTCGTAATGATTGTATATAGATTGTGGTTGTGATAGGTACGGTTGTAACGGAACATGATCGACACAAATTCTACGAAATTGATTTTTGACGAGACTCATGACAGGCCTCTATCTCTGCTTTATGGCAGCGATTGTTTCTAGCCCCGTTGGAATGTATTTTGCATTTTCTGGTTAAACATAGCGTCCATCCGTGTATGACCTAAGTTGATCGCTTTAGGGCATCCATCACGGTCTTTTTCAAGACGTGTGCATTCCGCGCAGTAATATGCATCCTACATTGTTAGAATAAAAATAGGAGGGAAGAAACCTACCGATACGCCTGGTGCACCACAAACTATGCAACGGCCTCCAAAAGACCCAAAGTTGCATTCGTCACAAATTCGCACAATTGCCGCTGGACGCACGTACGAGTCACAAATGGGACTTTTCTAAGTTATGCACAAACGTACCATCTTCCATCACAATGTTCGCAAAGCCTCCCAATAGCAATTCCAGGAAGCTTTCTGCATAAAATCACATCTGGGTGATGCCTGTTGAGGACTGGTCAGATTGCCATAATGGCAATGTCACAACGTACTTAGACATGGTGGGTATAAAGTGCGTGTGCAGTGTGCCTAATCAGCTCAGCAATGTTATTGGCCAAGGGGTCTGAAAACTAGGTTTTGTGCATTAATACCCAGAAATGTCTTCATTATTCATAGAGCCAACCTGTGCGATAAGCTTGAAGCGCTGCGAGTTTGATCTACGATCTGCGAGGTGGCACAACTTGCACCAGTTTGGGGGTATGGCGGACGCGCCCGATCGCAGCGGCTCTATGAGCGGTAAGACGGGAAGTAGTGTGTCGTCGAGCTGGAAAGCCCAAAATGCACCTGATGCCCGTGCTCCCCCCCGAAGGACGAGAGTTCATTTTGCATGTAAGTCATGACCTGACGTATCCTAATATGATATCAGGTACGGAATGTTATCGTCGCAAGCAACGTTGTAACAGGCAAATTCCATGCCAAAATGTAAGTGAAGAGACGCCCAGCGTCACAAAATAGCCTTGCTTAGAAGCCAGTCGACTAACAATCATCAAGTGTATCGCGAGACGAATTCCAGAGCAGTGCAAAACCTTTCATCAGCAGGAAGGTTCAAATGATTTATCAGCTCAGTTTGCAAACCTCGAACGAACCATTGAGTATAAACTAAATTATATGCAGAGGCGTTTGGATACTTTCTTAGATTCTGTCTTGCGGTCCAACACTCGTCCACGCTGTTCGGGTAAAACACAGGCAGAACTTTCTGGTGATGCTGAAACGCTTTCGGGCACCATGAGTGATGATGAACTAAGCGATCTCGAAGATCTTGAGTCTAATCTGAAAGATATAGACCCGACTATGAAGTCGGAGACGCTTGTCTCAGCAGTCCGATCTTTACCCGGCACTCAGATTACACCACCTTCTCACCTCATTCTTCCATTAGAGGCGCGCGACATACTGAACATGGAGACATTTTCTCCGATCATGCAAGAAAGCCTTACCCGGTGCATGTATCAAAAAGAGGATGTATTCAAGCTGATGGACGTGTATTTTGCCCACCTTAACCTTTTGCGACACCCGATTCCGAAAGATATCATTACACAGGCATTGTCGGGAATATACACAAGTAACGGCATCATCAATCAAGAAAATCTCACTCAGTTCAGCTTAATTTCAGCAATCCTTGCTGTAACCACTGTTTTTTTGTTGGTCTCGCATCCGGAGTATCTAAGAGATCTGAATCTAGACATTTCTAGATTCAACTTTGATGCCTCGCGGCGCTTGTCGAATGCATCCAAAATTGCATGTGGTACATCGCAGGGCTTGAACCGCGAAGATACAAATACCATATTCACCTATGTTGTTCTTTCCCGCTACTTTTTCGTCACTGGAAGCCTCACGCGATCTTGGGCTTGTGTTGTTGACATGGTCCGCCTTTCGTTTTCCCTAGGACTTCATCGAGATGGAGCAGAATATGGTCTCGATGAGATTACTTGTGAACATCGACGCGTGATTTGGTCTATCGTATATTCCTCATCGCACATTTACTGCCTCGGGTATGGCCGCCCTCCGCTTATCAATGACGACTTGGCAGATACGCGCTCCCCGCAACCCAAGACGCCCATGCAAGACATCCCGACAGAGATTCGTCATTTGTTTGGCGATGTGGACCCACCACATTTGCTTTCGATTAACAAAGTTAGGTTCCATTTGACCAAATTCATCAGTGTGCTTTCTTTCGAGCTTCACAGCGTTAACAAGTCATTCTCCTACGCGAAAGTACTTGAACTGCACAATAACTTCTGCAAGTTTGTCTCAGAGCTGCCATTCTACTTCCAAATGTCATTTCAGAATGGCTCTGCAGTCATGTCTTGTGAGTGTGATGCATACTTTCCATTCCTACGAGCACAGCGCAGTCATCTCTGGTTCGATCTGTCGTTCTTTACATTGTCGCTACATTGTCCCTACTTGCTGCGTATGCTGAAGAAGGGGCAGTCTCGACAGCGTTACATGACGTCTTACGATACTTGCATGGAGTCAGTTAAACGGAGTTTGTCTATGCGACGCGAATTACTCAAGTCAGAACAGCAGGGATCTGGACCACGGATGAATCGAACAACCGTGTTGGCTTTTCGATGGTTCAATACGACTGTTGTTGCCGGAATCCTTTTGCTTCTCACACCTAAGGGCTCTGATGTTGATATTTTACGGAGCGGTATGCAAGAATTCATCGATTGGCGCTTGAGTAGCCAGCATACTGGCAATGAACCTGAAAACCTGACAGATGTGAATACTATTCGCGCATTTCTTGAACAAGACATGAAGCGTCGAGCACAGCCAGATGCATTGAACGAACTTGAGTCATCATCAATGAGCTCGCCTGAGCTGAAGCGCAAACGCCTTCGAGATGATGACGAAGTCTCTAAACCTACGAGTGCAAATGATGCAAAGGAGTCTACAGACACTGAATGTTCTCCATCTATAATTCCGCCGCCTGCCAACCACAACCTCCAGACTGACATTTGGCCTTCAAATGGTTTGCCGTTCAATATGCCATTTGAATCCGTCGAAACATCCAGCCTTTGGCCGGACTGGCAACCCAATATGGAAACAGACCAGAGCTCTCAGCATGAATCCTCGGGGCCTTTCCTTTACGACATGCCAGGGATGCCATTTGACTTGTCGAGCTCCTCTGCGAACACGTCTCTACCTTCGTTAAACCTTGGTGGCATGTTCCGTTTTCCGCAAGTTGCGCCGTACTCGGGGATGAGTCAGCGAGGGACGGTGCCATCTTGGTCTATGGAGGGTGGCAATACTACGCCAAACGTATCGGCCCAGGCCCTGGATTTCGATTTTGCAAAAAATGACCAAGATGCACAGGATTTGTTGAACTTGTGGTAATGATTATTCCTAATTACTTTGCCTTTGTATGAAGCACGACATGGGCTAGATGCGAGACAGATCTTGTTGAGCAACATTCGTGTTCACTTCTTCACTGTGCTTACGCCGTAAAGTGGCTAGTGTTTTTGAGCGTGCTACCACAAGGCGTCTCGCCCGATCCAACGTAAGATTTTCGTAAGAATCCGAGTGCTTCATCACATTTTTCATCGCACATATACTTTCGTCAAGTTTCTGCAGCCGAACACGATACTCATGGATCACCTCCAAGTCCAGGTGTTTTTGAAGGGCGGCGCGTGCCACATGTGTGATATGTTCAAATCGTACGGGTCCCAAGAGCTGCCCACCGTACCAGCGGCTGACAATGACCAGGACATCGCTTGCCCCCATCGCACGTATGACGCGCATGATCTTTTCCGAACCCCAAGTCTCGCCGTCGTCATCTTGACCTTCGTCTGTACCGAAGTCATTCGGACCGCCTAGTCCACTTCTTCCCGGCTTGAGTTGCATCACTCGATACGCGTACATATCGTGTGTGCTTCCTCGCCTCGTAGGCGCAACATGCTGAAACTGTGGAGGGAGTTGCGACGTAGGGATGGATGGATGGACGACATGTGTCAAATGCTCCAGGAGAGCACTCCGATAAGCTGATGATGCAGTATGTAGTGGATATACGTATCCAATAAATGTTGAGTCCCGGTCTTGGATGCATGCTTCTGTACATGTCGTTGGAGGTGGCAGCGCATTTGTATCAGCGTTTTGGGTGGATGACGAGACCCACGCTGCAACAGAGACTTTCGGTCGCTTTGATGTTTCCGATGGGCTTTCAGACGAAACTCGTTTCTCCCGTGGCTCGACAGTTTTATTCATGTATCATAGTTGATGCAAAAAGGTCGAAGGTATCGCGGGTCGTCGGCAATTTAGATCTCAAGTCATGAGAAGTGGAGAAAATGCGCATGTGTGATTCCAACAGGAATGACGCCAACAGCTGCATGTGACTGACCGCTGGCCCATGCCATACGGGCAGCCTCCACAAATACCCCGACAATATTTCGAAAAGAATAGAATGGTCTAAGTGAAGCGCTTTGTGAGTTGTCATACTACGTGTCTCCTCTCTTGTCCCAAAGCAGCATGGCCATGAACATGTTTCGATGCGTTCCCTTCTCGCTTCCAAGTATTCCTCAGACAGCTCGTTTATGCTCACCTGTACGTCTGTCTATCCGTCCCACGGCATGCGTATTCCGTTCCTTTTCTATGGCAACGAATGTTCCGCGGATCTCAGCCTCAGCTCGTTCAGGATTTATTGCATCGACGGGAATTCTCGCAGGTGGCTCCATACTTTTGACTAGCGCTTGGCTCGGGTATTCGAGTAAGCCCGCCGAGTGTGAGCCGACCGATCTTCCTGCACCAGCCATCAACGCAAGCAGTGGCAACACTAGTAATCCAAAAAGTATCGTCAACTTGTATCAGCTGTCGTTCGGAACAGTTTGCGGTTTGTGTGCCGGAATTTTTATCAAGAAAGGTCTCAAGGTGATTGCTTTTCTGCTTGGTGGCGTCTATATTCTGATGCAGTACCTTGCCTCAAAGCGTATGATTCGTGTTGACTGGTCAAGCCTGAAGAACACGTACACGTCATCTGTGAACCGCCTCGCCGGCCCTGCTGACACGTCGAAGAGTAACTTTGAACAGATGCCACTTGTCCGCATCTGGAAGCGTACTGTTGATTTCTTGACCGCCGACTTCCAAGAGCGGGCGACGTTCATTGCTGGCCTTGTCTTGGGCTTGCGTCTTGGCTAAATAGAATGCAGAACCCCTGGATTGTTGTACCCATGCCACAGTATCGATTTTTGCGTGTCTTAAAACGCGTCTGAACCAATCCAGGCCTTTCATCTGGGAGACTAATGTATTATCGAGCTATTGCTATCATATACATTTTCTATATTACAGTCGTGTAACAGCTTTTGAATCCATGGGGATGCCAGTTTGCGGATCGATCCGGTGTTTTTGCAACAGTATTCTGTGTCTTCTCAGGCGAGCTTCATCAAATGACTCGCAGATGTGAGTACATAATTAATGGTTAATCGAAACGTACGAGCCCATTCTCTTGCATTATGCGACGAATATCTTGCATTCCGACCTCGTCGAGTCCTACACGAGGATCACCATCGCGAATGTTCGCTTCAATATCGAACAACGTACTAGAAAGACCCTCATTTACCGCTGCATTCCAATCGAATGCTACAACTGGCGCATACCTTCCCCGCCAATGCTGTATCCATGTCGATATACATTCTTGTGAGGATGCCGGCAAAAGGTCCCAAAATCTTTGCCGCTGCCAATAGAAAACTAGCGAGTGTTAAAGTGCCTTTACGTACGTATGAAAGCGAAGAAGAAGACTATTGATGACACGAATGAAATGAAGTAGATCATATAGTAGAGTATCACGCGAGACCGGCCAACTGCTCTCAGACCGTCCTAAGTCATTGAGCAGGCTTCGAGACTAGCAATCTGGGCTCGCCTCCGCTACAAGTGGTCATACGCGCTTATATAAGCTTTGACCTCATTAACGCGGATGTACACATGATGGGTCATCACCAGCCCATTGAACAAGGAATCGAACAACACGTTGTTTCTCTTCCTTGACATCGTTAGAGCTCAGAGAATGAAGTGTGAGTAAGTTGGATGCAAGTGAGGATGATGTTGCGAATGTGGTGGGATGTGCGTGTAAGAATTGCTCGAGAATGCGAATACTTTCTCCAATCTGACCTTGGAAGAATGCTTCCATAGACATAGTATTTGTAAGTGATTGGCATACGTGTGAAGATTCAAAGTCTTTCACTGTTGATAGAGCTGTAGGTTCCATGTGCGGTTGATTCAAATACTCGCCAAGAACACAATGATGAACTAATGCTGCATGCATATCGTGCTGCTCCGAAACTGAAGAAGACCTTGCACAATTTAGCATGGCGCTAGCTTGCTTATGATCACCGATTTCCCAAAATAGTCTTGCCAGGGCAAGCAAAAAGACAGGGTCTTTGGCATTTGAAGCATCTAGCTTCACAACAAGACTTTGCACCAAGGTATCAGCTGCCGAAATTTCATCTCTCTCAATCAGCAAAGAGGCTAATAACAGAGTGACTCGAATGGCGCGAGTTTGCCAAATATTGGACGTAGACGTTTCATTTGCCTTACGATTAGCGAATTGCAAGTGTTTCCACATGAGCTCTACGCCTTGTTCCCGTTCTCCATTATGTAACTTTTCTTGTGCATGAAATACATGCAGCGCAAATGGAACATGGTATGACTCTACCAAAGGCACAAGCTGCGTTCTATGCTCATTGTACACCTGCACAGATTCAAGAACTTTCCACAGAGACTCCATTTCATTGTGTAGCTGCGCGAAAAAATGCAATTTCCACAACGAAACCAGGCGTATATGCCACCATGAAATGAGCAAAGCAAAATCAGACGAAGTTGGCAGAGTCGAGTGATGAATTGGCCGTGTTATGCACTCACTGGAAACTAATGCAACTTCACGCCAGTGGTCTGCTTGGGCTGCTTGTACCACTTTCTCTGAAGCAGAAATTGACGTATCGGAAAGAGTGTGCATTTCAGTCCGCGATCGCTTATATCCAGGAGCATAGTGAGCCAAAAATGCGCCCAGGGTATCGGTCTAGGGCTTGTGAGAACACATCAAGTTACGTACTGTAGGTAAATCACTCATTAGGTCACGTCGTTGTAGGGAGAACACGGCATTGGCCATGAATTTTTCTGGAGATGGCGATCCCAAATTCATCAAGTTCTAAGAGATGGTCAACGGAGCGAAATTAAGTCGGCGGTGGCTTGTCAGTCACCGCGGAAATCGCAAATTCAAGATTCTAAATTAAAACGCATCAACGAGGGATTTGCCTCAGAATAACCGGTGTCATTCTGGGAAATAAGCCGCATGGGCCACAACATAATTCCTTAATTAGATTTGCGCACATGTTGAGTCCTTCGCTTGTTGCGGCATTCAACCTCTGTTATAGAGCTCTGCTGTTTTATGGAACGGGAGACTCTGGTATCAAACATCTATAGTACTTGCTTAAGTGTTAGATGTAGTGGACACATCATCGGCATGTATTTTTGGGCGCTTGGGTGGTAAATATGAATCAACAGGTTCAGGAGCGATTACATCCGCCAATGCGTGTTTGCCCTGAGCGGGGTGATGAGGCAGGCGTTGTGAATCATTGAGAGGCGTCATCGTTATCGTAGGTTCTTTAGATAAGTGAATAATGTCTGAAGATCTAGAAGGCTCATAGATTTCAAGTGGTCTTTTCAGCGAATGGTCTGGATTGGACGGGTTCGCGGTCGTTTCAAAGTGCGGTTCATGATGTTGTTCTAGTACCTTGGAGCGTTCTGAATATGATACTGGCTGTATTTGTGCTTTGGGGCTCATTTTGGTTGTATCAATGTGATTCCAGAAGTCTGCATAAGTAGCCGAATCATGCAAAGACCCTAATGGTCGACCATGCTGAGGGGTATCACCACGCAAAGTGGGCGACGGTGGTGATGAGCCCGGACACTTTCTATTGTCGAACACATTTGGTGATTCTTTCGAAAAATTAGATGGTTTCGACAAGCTGACCTGTCTGCGATAAAAGAGGTTTTCGACTTCGGAGAGCGACTGTCGAGTCCATCCATTTTCGACCTTGAATACAGCATAGCGAAGTCTTGTGGATAACATGTTCGATAACTAGGAATTAGCACAACATACGCACAGATAATGCTTTCATTCTCTCAGATTGCACTTGGCGCTTGCTTTTGCCAGCCGAGTTCGCATACGAGCTTTGCGACATGTCGCACTTGAGCTCGGCTGGGCGAGACAAAAGGCTGGCGAAACGCGTGAGCGAACACACTCACTAATGCACCACCTGAGCACGAGCTTGTTGTCACCTCCACAAACACCTGCACACACACGTCGATAAGAGATCATGTGATGGATCATGTGATTATTCGCCCCTGACATACGCGGCTCGTCCGAGTACAATTCGAAGTCCCTTGCACCCCGCGAGCGACGACGACATACGCTTGTGCAGCCTTGCGATTGGGGAACACGGTCATATCCGACATACCGTCGATCGCGGCGGCGAAGCACAGGTACTAGAGAACTCGCTAAATTATTGTACACTCCGTGCACTATGCCGCCAGTCTCTCAACCCTTAGCGGCATACGAGGCGGGCACCAAAGCATGGTTTCCTGATGAAGTGCAAGGGTGGGTGAGTGGCACTCTCACCAAAGAGCCGGCGGTTGACCAGGATGGTAATGTTTCTTTGCTATTCAACCTGGACGAATCTGGTGATGAGCGAGTGGTACAAACCACTATGGCGAAAATCGAGGCGCCAGGTGGCGTGGAGAGGGAGCTACCACCACTGCGGAATCCACCATTGCTGGAAGCTTCTGATGATCTGACATCTTTGAGTCATCTGAATGAAGCGTCTGTATTGTATACCATCATGAACAGGTATCAGCAGCGTTTTATTTATACGTATTCAGGCATAGTGCTCATTGCGGTGAACCCTTTCTTTGACTTGAATCTGTACGGTCCAGAGATCATCCAGGCGTATGCAGGACGTCGACGTGGAGAATTGGAGCCGCACTTGTTTGCTGTGGCAGAAGATGCATATCGCTGCATGATCCGTGACGGTAAAAATCAGACGATCGTTGTCAGCGGCGAGAGTGGTGCGGGTAAGACTATGTCGGCCAAGTACATTATGCGCTATTTTGCTACAGTCGAGGACCCGGACAATATGACATCTCGACGTCCTGGGTCTCATGTCATGAGTGAAACGGAACAGGCTATTCTTGCCACTAATCCTGTGATGGAAGCTTTTGGTAACGCCAAGACAACGCGAAATGATAACTCCTCTCGCTTTGGCAAGTATTTGGAAATCATTTTTGACGATCGACACGAAATTGCTGGTGCTCGGATGCGTACATATCTTCTGGAGCGCTCGCGCCTTGTATATCAACCAGATGTGGAACGGAACTACCACATCTTCTATCAACTATGTGCAGGGGCACCTGAAGATTTACGAGCGCAACTGGGCATCACCAAGGCTTCCGACTTTCATTATTTGCATCAGGGCAGTGAGGAATACCTTACGATCCCTGGCGTCGATGACGCAGCGGAGTTTCAGGCCACAGTCGATGCCTTTACGACGATTGGCGTTGCACGAGTCACGCAGATGCATATTTTCGAAATCCTTGCAGCGCTACTTCACCTGGGAAATGTTGCTATTACAGCGTCGAGAAATGATGCGAATATGGCTCCTGAAGATCCGGCGCTCCTTCAAGCAGCCATGTTCCTTGGCGTCGATGCGAATGAGCTTCGGAAATGGACATTGAAGCGCCAGATGCAATTACGAGGTGAAAAAATTGTCTCAAATCTCTCTCAGGCACAGGCTACAGCGGTACGTGACTCGGTGGCCAAGTATGTTTACACATGCTTGTTTGACTGGCTCGTTGCCCAAATGAACAAATCACTTGCGCCGCGTGATGAAGCAGCTGCTGCTTCGATGATTGGGGTTCTTGATATTTACGGCTTCGAGTGTTTCAAGTCAAACTCATATGAGCAGTTCTGCATCAATTATGCGAATGAGCGACTGCAACATGAATTCAATCGCCATGTCTTCAAGCTTGAGCAAGAAGAATACGTGGCTGAACAGATTCCATGGCAGTTTATCAATTTTGCCGACAACCAGCCGTGCATCGATATGATTGAGTCGAAGTTCGGCTTGTTGTCCCTACTAGACGAAGAGTCAAGACTTCCGTCTGGGCAGGATGCATCGTTCCTTCAGAAAGTGTACAGCCAGTTGCAGCCGAAGCCTGAGTTTCAGAAGTTCTTGACGAAGCCCCGTTTTGGCTCACAGTCCGCATTTACCGTCAAGCACTATGCATTAGACGTAACATATGACGTCGATGGGTTCATGGAGAAAAACAAAGACACCGTGCCCGATGAGCACTTGGCGCTTTTAGGATCGACAAGCTCGCCATTCCTCAAGTCTGTACTCGATGCTCGTGCTGCAGCAGATGCGGCGCTGCCACAGCCCTCCACACGCAAGGTATCAGGCCCTGGTATTGCGAGCAAGAAGCCAACGCTTGGTACGCAGTTCAAGGCATCACTGGGTGCATTAATGGACACAATCAACTCAACAGAGGTGCACTATATTCGGTGCATCAAGCCCAATGACGCGAAAGTGGCATGGGAAGTTCAGCCGCAGAATGTGCTGAGCCAGCTGCGTGCATGTGGTGTTCTCGAGACGATTCGGATCAGCTGTGCAGGATTCCCGGGCCGCTGGACATTCGCTGACTTTGTGGAACGGTACTACATGCTCGTTCCGTCGTCACACTGGAACATGACGTCGCTTGAAAAGGTGCGCGAGCTCGCTCAATTCATTCTGTCGGAGACTCTTGAGCCAGATAAATATCACTTCGGTCTCAACAAGGTATTTTTCCGCGCTGGTGTACTAGCATCTTTCGAGCAAATGCGTCGCAATGTTCTCAACGAGCACACTCGCACTGTTCAGACCGCATGGCGTCGTTATTCGGCACAGAGCAAATACAATGCGCTCAAAGCGGGCATCCTTACACTTCAAGCGAATATTCGTCGACGAGCGGCGCAAAACCGCTTCCGCACGGAACGTGAGTTGCGTGCAGCCGTCCTGCTTCAAACGGCGGCCCGTGCGGCTCTGCAGCGCAAGCGCCGCGCTCAAGCAGTACATGCGGCAACTCTGATTCAGACGGTGATTCGTGCGTACCAGGCACGCTTGCGCCTTATCGACGAACGCGAGGCATGGCATGCAACGCTCCTCCAGACAGCTATACGTGGTGTGCTCGCCCGTCGTGCGGCTTCGAAACGTGTGCGACAGGTGACTTTGCTACAGTCGCTCTATCGGCGACGACTAGCTCGACATGCGTTGGCACAACGGCGCACAGAGGCGAAGAGTGCGTCGCATTACCAGGAGGTGTCCTACAAGCTTGAGAACAAGGTGTTTGATCTCACGCAAAGTCTGCAGGATCGCACGCGCGAGAACAAAGACTTGCGTGCGTCTTTGCTTGAACTAGAGGCACAGCTGTCGTCGTGGCAGAACCGGCATGAAGAGCTTGATGCTCGTGCGCGTGGCCTGCAGGCAGAGGTGCAAAAACCGAGTGTGCCAATCCAAGCACACGAAACACTTCAGCTTGAGCGACATGCGCTTGAATCGCAGCTGCACCAGGCGCAGGAGCGAATTCATGACCTGGAGTTGGAAATTGCGACGCTGCAATCGCAGATTCGTTCTCTCGAGGCGCCTGAATCGATGGTGCAATCGCTTCGAAACGAGATCGTCATGCTACGGGAGCAGTTGAGCCGAGCCACGGCAGAAAATGAGAGGAATGGAACGACGGTGCCATTGGGCCCTCGGGCCCATGTACAGCGAGCTGGTGGAGTCGGTACGACTGGAGTAGCGATGGCGGGCTCAAGACCTGTGAGTGAGTACAGCGATGAAGCGTACGAGGATGAATACGCAGAGGATGTGCGCGATGTGCCGTCGGAGGAAATCATCGACCTGCTTGAAGACGAGGTGCAGCTGGACGAGGATGTGCTCCATGGCTTGATTGAGTTCTTGAAGATTCCTGCACCGAGTCTGCAGAACCCGCCGGGTCCGAAGGAAGTGCTGTTTCCAGCGCACCTTATATCGCTCGTCACGAACGAGATGTGGAAGTATGGACTTGTGCGAGCGAGTGAGCGGTTCCTTGCAAATGTGATGCAGACAATCCAGCAGCATGTGATGTCATACCACGGCGATGATGCAATTATACCGGGTATTTTCTGGCTCTCGAATGTACATGAGATTCTCTCGTTTGTGTGCATTGCCGAAAGTGACATGCTGCAGGGCGTTGGACCCGGCGTCGACGGCTCGGCGCGGGAGTTTGAGTGGGGCGATTACGAGCGGCTTGTGACGATTGTAAAGCACGATCTCGACTCTCTCGAGTACAACATCTACCACACGTGGATGCAAGAGGCAAAGAAGCGGCTTAATAAGATGGTAGTTCCAGCGCTTGTTGAATCGCAGTCGCTGCCGGGCTTCGTGACGAATGACTCTGGCGGCCGTTTGTTAAATCGCCTGTTAGCAGGAACAAATGCGCCGACGTACACGATGGATGATATCCTTGGAATACTCAACAAAATCTGGAAGTGTCTGAAAAGTTACTACGTCGAGCCTAGTGTAACCCAGCAGGTGATTACAGATCTTCTGAAAATGATTGGTGTCACATCTTTCAATGACTTGCTTATGCGCCGCAACTTTTGCTCTTGGAAACGTGCTATGCAAATCCAATACAACATCACGCGTCTTGAGGAGTGGTGCAAGTCCCACGACATGCCAGAAGGATCGTTGCAACTTGAGCATCTGCTACAAGCCACAAAGTTGCTCCAATTGAAGAAGGCGACTATGAGCGACATTGATATCATCTATGATGTCTGCTGGATGCTTACGCCAACCCAGATCCAAAAACTTATATCACACTATCATGTGGCAGACTACGAGAACCCTATTTCACCGGAGATTCTCAAAGCCGTTGCCAGTCGGGTTGTGCCGAATGATAGGAATGATCACTTACTCCTGCCGCCAGAAGTGGACGAGGCTGGGCCTTATGAATTGCCACTCCCACGTGAAGTGACGGGCATAGAGACCTACTGCCCGGCATACCTGAATGTTCCCCTGCTTCGTAGCCTTGCGAGCAAGGTCGCTTAGTGAGGAGTAGTTGGCTGTGGTCTGTGTCCGTGCATAAATAGGGTCGTCTACTCCCGTGATTTTTGCCTTTTCCCTGCTCAAGCATGGACACTCATGGATGCTGGCCGTGTTCCTCACTTCTTGTCTCTCCTCGTATTTGCTCTCCGTCTCGTAACTCTCACTTACCCTCCTTAATTCCTGATCCCCTCTTTCTTTGATTCGATCGAATCAGTCAACAAAGCTACATAGAACGTTCAATATGATTTCATGTCGAGAACTACAATTACAAACTCATGGTCATGGTCAATGTCGTTGCGTGCACGCCAAGGATGGGTGGACCTCCGCCATACAGATTTTGTAACTGGCGCAGGTAAGCCACACTTTCTTCTTTGTTTGTTGAAGTGCCTGGAGCAGGTGCGGGGAGTGCTGTAAGTACGACGGACGTACTGCGTGATGAGTGCCGCCGAATAAGTTCATTTAAAATAAGGTACTGTGCACGATTGGGGAGCTCGTTGAAGGATAGCGTATAATGGTCTTGTTGCATGGGAATCCACCGCTGCTTATGATGGGTTGGCATTGTTGATGCTTGTGAATAAGAAGGATGAGTTTGCGCTGATGACAAAAAAGACGGTGACATTGACGGCGATAGTGACTCGCTAGCGGGTGGCGACACCGACACATGACCGTTGCTGCTACTGCTGCTCAAGTTGTGATTATGGCTGCCTTGTGCCTGTCGAGTATGCATAGTGGCAGGGGTAACCGTGCGCTGCGACGATGAAAGTGTACCGTACGAGGACAAGGTGCTAGGTGTGCCATCAAACAATGCGTCTGACTCAGTACGAGGGCGTACTCGGCGTTGCCGCATCAAATACCTTGGGTCCCAATCAACAGCGAGAGAAGCCAGTTCACTCTCCAGATCGTCGATGGAGTTTTCTGTATCGAGTCGAAATGCATCCGGCTCGTCATCACTACCTTCGACATCCTGCGAGTGTGGATGAGACAAGCCTAGACGAATGTTGTTGTAGTGATACGCCAGATGTTCGTCAGGCAAACTGACGCCAAACTGACGCGAGTGGCGCTTGCGTTGTCGGCTGTCCAAAGAGGACGAGGAATTACTCCGGCGTATATTGATAGTATCAATCGGCTCCGACTTGTGCAGTTGCTGCGGCAGGGAGTGTTCATCATGGTGCTGCTGATGATTTTTTTTCTCAACAGCCCGACGAACACAGCAGACCTGTGACCACCATGGGTCGCCACGAAGTATCTCGCCAAGCTCAGGGTCTAGCGCCCGCTTGCCTAAGACAATGGCATCGTAGCGCGGGACACTTCCATTCGAAAGACAGAAAATACGCAATGAGGCAGGGATCCGCAGGTTGTCCAGAAGTGTACGCACACGAGTATGCTCTGCTTGCACTTCTTCTGGATGCTCGACAAACACACTTACTCGGAGCTTGTGCTGTCGCCATGTGCCTGTGAAGCTGAGGATTGTGCCGAGTTGCAGCACCATCGTGTATGTATCCCACGTTGGCGTATCGCCGCACGCACTGTTTGCAATCTGAATCGGCCATAAATCGATGTATTGCTCACCACGTGCTGGCTCGTACTGAGCGACCTTCGATGGGCCCGGCAAGTCCATAGCATCAAAGCCATACGCAACAGCCAGTGCCTTATTTAGAGCCAAGGCATCTTCCAGGATGCCGACGTACTTCGTGCAGTCGATAGGCTCTACATCAGGCATGGCATGCTTCGTTAGCGCAACAGGCTCGCTGGGTCGCACACGTGCAATAGGGCCGCGTGGCTGCTCACTGGCGCGCTGTAGCGCAGCGGGAAAACCAAGCACAATAATGTTCGGCCGCATACCACCAAGGCCACTCGACAATATGAGGTTTCGTGCACCTTCGCGAACATCACGAGCGATGACTACGTCGACAAAACTCTTGATCCCGCTTACATCCACAAGCTTGAGCCAAGCCAGATGGCTCTTGCGCAGTTGTGGAAGGCACTCATGAAAGTCGCCTTTCAACACGTGGCCTAACACATACAGAGCGCCTTTCTTTAGTGAATTGCAAAAAATGATCAGATTCCACTCCTTGCCGGGATCATTTGCAAGGAGTAGGATTTGTGGACGCCAATACTTGACGTGGCCTTTGCGTTCATCAAGGCGCAGTAAATACTTGCGAACGAAGTGGTATGTGACATTGTGCGAGACGTCCCCCCAAGGCTTCGGTGGCGAGAGCACTTGGATCATGATAAAAAACAGGACTGTCACAGCAATGCACACACTAGCAGTGTATGCGTCAGTCATAAGCATGGAGCCGAATGAAACGATTGTGCCGGCGCCTGCAGTCCATATGTTCCAGTAGCGGAACGATGGGCGGAACGACGGCGCGCCTCCAGCCTTTAGAGCGCATGTCGCGGCAGAGAGGACGCCAAAGGTGAGGAGAGTAGTCATCGTGACGAGCTGTGCAATCAAATTGATCGAGTCAAGAAGCAGAACCAGCTGGCAGAATGACGCAGTGAAAAGCACTGCATACGTTGGTACATCTGATTGTACTGTGCCCTGGGAAAATGGGGCAAGAAAGGGAAGTAAATCATCGCGTGCAATCGCCTGTAACACCTTCGCACAGGCCATCACACCCATCAATGCAGAAAAAGCACACGACGCGAGTTCGCCAAGCAAAACAATCGACGGCCAGCGCGACACTGACTCGACAATCGTCAAGTTCACATAGAATGATTCACGTGGTACAGTACCTGCGAGAATGACAAACACCAGCGCATACACGAAAAAGGTGAATGCAAGTGCCCAGTTCGTGCCCTTCGGAATACTCTTGCTTGGCTTGCGCAAATCGCCCGACATGGAGGTGCCGGCCAAAATTCCACAGACGGCAGGGAACAAGACGCCAAACACAGAGCGCCAGTTTTCTTTCTCAGGGGCTGTGGATGAGCCCGCAGCACCAGCGGTAAATTTGGGCCACAAGTTCTCCGCAAATGTGAGCCAGTTCCAGCCTGAGTAGTACACGTCACGAGCCGAATCTTCAAACGGCTCAACGAGAATTGACGAGATCGGGATGCTTGCCACGGCCAAACTCAAAATGATGGCAAGTAAAAGTGTCGCACGCGCAAAGAGAGACGAGCCAAACAAGCAAACAAGCGTACATAGCCAGAGCACGATTGTTCCGTACAAATACAGAAACGGCGACCCTTCCGGAAGCATACCCGTATGTCCATTTGACTCACCCAGTGCACCAATGAAGCTCTCAACAAAGCCCAGTACGTTCATCGCTGCATTGAAAGCTTGACCAAAAAAGAATATAAGACCAATTGACCCGCCAAATTCGGGACCTAGGGATCGGGAAATGAGGTAGTAGGCACCACCGCCACGGACCTGACCATTTGTAGAAATGGCATTGAGACTCAGAACTGTTAGTGTATCGATGGCATAGCTCCCTACCAGGAGGAGCAGTGAGCCTACAAGACCTGTTTGTCCAAGAATAAAGCCAAATCGCAAGAACAGAATAATGCCCATGACATTCAGTGTCACCGGCATGAACACGCCATCCCACGTCCCCAGTTTGCGAATGGGGGCATCTTGTGTGCTCGTCAAGTTGTTCGCGCCGCGCAACAATGAATACGAGTTTCCAGCCGCAGCCGACGACGACGACGACCCGAAGTCACCCTTGCGCGCTGAGAAGGGCCCCTCAGGCTTTTGGATTTCAAGATCGGAGTTTCTCCGGCGTGGCAACATATTCTCTGTCAGAGCTGATTTTTTCGGTGTATTCGCACTCGTAGCACCAGCCTCGTCGACTTCATTGTCGCCTTCATTCATGCCCAAACTTATCCCTGATGTTTCTGTGTCTTCCGTGCCTGACCTGCGAAGAAGCTGCTCTTGCAATGACGCATAATCTGCATCGTCTGCTGATACGAAGCGCGACATGCGAGCCACAATACTGAACCCCGGTCTGGTCAAACTCGGGGGTTGTATTCGCAAATGTAGGCCAAATGCAAAGAGTCGATAAAAAAGGCACAAAGGCCCTTATTTCGCGGAGGAAGTCGAATCTAGTTGTAAGCGCCGTGTGTTTTGACCAGGCAAGAGTGGGCACGGCCCAACTGTGAATGTCGGATTAGCTTTCACTTGCAACGATGAGCTTGTAGCCACCGTAACGCCCACGCCTCCCCTACTCCACGAAGAGTCACGTGTGACGAACAGTCAAGAAGCGAGAGGCAGGAGCCGTGTTTTAATTAGGTACACGCCTCTATATGTACATGTGGTTTATCGCAACGCGAGACACGCCTGCGTGTGTTGCTTGCGCAACTCCACTGGTCAGCTGGCGCAAAGCTATCTACGTGCGTTTGAGTAGTCCGTGAGTATGTCAAACACGACTGCATTTGGTGCGCAAGCGATCCATGGAACGAACCCACAGTTTCTTGTGGAACGCGTCATTCGCTCGCGCATTTATGACTCGACATACTGGAAGCAAGACTGCTTTGCGTTGAATGCTGCTACTTTGATTGACAAAGCAGTTGACCTGACATATGTGGGTGGTACATATGGTGCGCAGCGACCCAGTCCCTTTCTGTGCTTAATCTTAAAGCTCTTGCAGATCCAACCGGAACGTGCTATAGTGTTGGAGTACTTGGCTGCAGAGGATTTCAAGTATTTGCGAGCTGTGGCTGCATTGTACGTGCGTCTCACGTTTCCTGCGATCGAGGTGTATGAGCTTCTGGAACCGATGCTCAATGATTATCGCAAACTACGCTGGCGAGATATGGCTGGAAATTACTCTCTAACACATATGGATGAATTCATCGATCAGTTACTAACGGAAGAACGTGTGTGTGAATTGATCTTGCCGCGTTTGACGAAGCGCTCCGTTCTTGAGTCAAATGATGGACTTCGACCACGCGTATCGCGTCTTGAGGATGCTCTTTTGCGTGGTGAAGCACCGGGACTCGAGGACCGTCGCAAAACCTGTGACGGTGATGCTAGCGATAGTGACGACTCACTGACAGCATTGCGTACCGAACGTGCGACGCGCATAGCACAAGCTGATCGATTGCGGCATTCAAAGCATGCTGCCGTGAAACCTGGTGTCGGCACCCATGTTAATGCTGACACAGATGCAGACAGCGAAATATATGCCTCACAACAGTCCGAATCAGAGGAAGAGAAATTACAAGCGCGTCTCATTCGAAGCCGTACACCGAGTGTCTCGCCAGATCGACAAATGTCTCCCAAGATCAGTGCTCGATCCGGGAGTGTGTCTCCTCCCGCATTCCAGTCTCGTTCACCAAGCATGTCTCCATCAACAGATTAATGAACTATGTTACACAATGGGGAAAAGAAAATGCTAGTCCAAATTGGGATGATGTGCAATCCATCACTCCGAGTCCAGTAAGTCATCTAGTTCGCTAGATGACAGTCGATCATCACTTGATACGTCATCTATGCTAAGATCCTGCTCAGCTGCTGGAATGTGTTGTGTGCCAAGGACGGTCGTTGGGCGCAAGTGTGGCATGAACATGGAAATGACATGCGGCCGCGTATCACGGGTCGCTAGTTCTTGAAGCATGGACGAAGTCTGCTCGTGCGCAAGACGCACAAGTGCTTCGTTTGCTTGTCGGAGTCGCGTACACTCCGCACTAATTTCTGCCAAGAAAGCATCACGCTCTTTGTTGGCCGCCTCCGCTGCTTCCAGGCGCTTCATCCATTCGGCCTCGACGTCTTCCCGCATTTTTTGTGGCGCCTCGAGAGTTTGAGCTTCGCATACGGTCTCAAGCTCACGTATTTGTTGCAGCAAAAACTGGATGCGTGCATCTTTGACGTCATCGCTCGCATTCGTGCTCATGGGCAAAGACATTCTCGCGGCTAACTGGCGCTCAAGACGCCGGATCTTTTCCAGTGCTGCATGTAGTTTCTCCTGCAGAACAGGAAGTGGATCATCAAAAGCAAAGCCCCGCTGCTTTGTCGGTGATACAGGATGCGATGTTCCCTGTGCAGGTGGCTCCGCTCCACCTTGCAATATCAAGGCGCCAAGCTCTTCTAGACGTGCGTGCAAGGTCTCAACCGTTACAGGGATGCTCTGAGTCGAAGGCTGTCTAGACGACGGCTTCTTCGATTGCAGCTCAGCTACTTGCGCGCGTAATGAGCCCATCTCCTCGCGGTATTGGGCAAGCAGAGTCTGCGACTCCCCTTGCAATGACACATGGCCTTCATACTCATTGATAGGCGCTCGCACACGCACATGCTTGATCCGACGAGCAAAGTTTAATGTGCTCAGACTTTCCTCGACCATTGCTGGCGATGGATTTAGCGTGCACACAACGGCGATCCGAGAACGGCCATTCAAGTTGTTCTGTAAGATGCGCGTAAGCTTGGATTCTCGATACGGGATGTGGCCTCCACGCCCGCCTGCGCCCTTCTCGGAAAGTGCAAAAATGACCTTCCCTAAGCTCAGTAAGCTTTTATTGATATTACCTCCTTCAGTCCGCCGGGATTTCGTATTCACGGAATGTCGCTCAGAACCTGCTAAGTCAATGAGGGACAATTCACTAATCCGATATGGCCGAGTGTTAGCTGGATTACGATCCCAGGACTCAATTGTAATTTTGAAGCAAGTATGACTTCGAGACGAACGTTCGTTCCAGTCGGTGGCCCCCGTGTGCCGGTTCGATTCACCACGCGCGAGGAGTTTGAATACATGCGCAGGTGATGTTACCACTTCCTCATGCAACGGGGCGACTAAGACAGCGTTGGGGCCGCGCCTTCGATCGTCACGAACTTGGGGCTGATTCGCAGGTTCAAGCAAGTCACGCACAATCTCATTCCATATTTCAAGGTAGCTGACACGAATAAGATATTCACGCCGTGTCGAGCCTTGGCAGATTCCATTAAATATATCTTGGACAGCACGTGGAATCACACCTGGCTCGCGACCGTCTTCATCGCCACTTAGCGTAAACGTTTTTCCACTGGCTGTCTGGCCATAAGCAAAAATTACAGCATTGTAGCCATGAAGCGCGGAATGCACGAGTGGTCGCGCCAGCGCCGAGTAGATGTGCGCATTGGAGCTGCCTGTGTGCACGTCGTCGAAATAGTATGGCTTATCCGCATTCGGTTGCATGCGCCCACAAGCTAGCGCTGAATCAAGTGCAAGTGACGCAGATTCTGATGAAGCCACCCATGCACACTGTTCATCTTCTGCGTTTGGACGTACGCGAATATGTACTTGGACCGACTCGCCACTGGGGTGGGTATCATCAGACTCTAGCACGAACGAATTATCGCCTAATTCATGCTGGAGTGTTGAAACATCAATTCGTGAACTAGGCGAAGGAGGATCCGGAATCCGTAACTGCTGTTGAGGGCGTTCAGGCGAGCATGTGAGTCGATCTGACTCAGTCGGCGTCAGCCCAGACGACTTTGCTTTGGACGTTCTTATTCCTTCAGTTACTTTCGCACGCACAGTGCGTGAAGCTGATGCAGGGGATGGCGTCGACACTGACTTGGACAAGGCAAAAGGAACCGACTGAGTCCGGGCCTGTGCTTGAGCATGCGGCTGAGAAAATGGTTCCATTCGGACAACGCGCAAGGGTGAGACAGACCGATTCTGTAAATTTGGCTTGTTTGATGATTCAACACTCTGTTCAGCTAAAATAGAAGAATGGTGCTCATCTTTCCAGTTGGTCATGGATGTTGCAGGTCGATGTGATTCGGCGCATGGCCTTGTCATTAAAGTCGGTGACGGTCGAACAAGTGGCTTGGCATTTCGCAGGGGAGATCGGGAGGATAAAGAAGAGCAATTCTTGTGCTGGGATAAAGGCACCCCGTGCCCCATCAAATCTGATGGTACATCTTGTTTGGAGGGCGAAGAGATAGTTGTTGGATACAGCTGGGTATGCGTGGATGCTTCTTCAGGTAAACAAGAAGATATAATTGGGCTATCATGATCGCTTTTGTGCTCAGCTTCGTTGAGCACAAAGCTATTTGTCAATGGTTGTTGCTGCGACACATGGCTTGCATTGCCCTTTTCCTTATGATGCACAGCAACAGAGATGGGGACGAAAGGGCGAAAGTGTTTCTTGCGTGGCGTTGGCATAAATGGAAGTCGCGGTTTCGCTGAAGCAGAGCAAGCCATTTCTTGATCTATGGCAGGAACGATTCCAGCCTGACGTTGCTCTGGCCGGTACCCGCACATGCCCGTGCCGCCCACGTCCATACAAGGACGACGTGAGGCCAGCGCCAAGCGAAAGTGTTGTGCCGCGCGTGTAGCATGGAGTGCACGCGACACATCACGTGAGTGTTGGTGATCGGTCGAGGAAGCTCATTACGCGGCCTGTTGCTCGGTGTCCAGCAAACGTAGGGCCCGTGGAGGTGTGCATGCGCGCCTGGAAGAAGTGAATGGGTGGGCAGATACGTGAATAGAGAGAAGTGGACAAGCGACGGCCAACTGCAGTGGCGATAATAATCCTGTGGTGTCAACGACCATGAGTAGTGGTGATGGTGACGTGGGCAAAATAGAAGAGCTTCCAGAAGAAATTCGCAACGCAGATGTCCAGGAAATTCAGATGCGTACGCGCATGCTAGAAAACGAACTCCGGATGCTAAAGTCCGAGCATGTGCGGCTTTCTCATGAGCGGGCAGTTATGCGCGAGCGTATCTCTGACAACACTGAAAAGATCTCCCAAAACAAAATGCTGCCATACCTGGTTGGAAATGTTGTTGAAATTCTAGACATGGACCCTGATATCGACGAGGATTCAGAAGAAGCTGCGAACGTTGCGCCAAACTCGCGACCACATGGCAAGTGTGCTGTTATCAAGACATCTACGCGGCAAACAATCTTCCTACCACTGATCGGTCTTGTTCCAGCGGAAGAACTGGAACCTGGTGATCTCATTGGCGTGAATAAAGACAGCTACCTGATTCTCGATAAACTACCTGCTGAGTACGACTCGCGAGTCAAGGCGATGGAGGTGGACGAACGGCCCACTGAAACTTATACTGATATTGGTGGGCTCGACAAACAGATTGAAGAGCTAGTCGAGGCTATTGTATTGCCAATGCAGCAAGAGCAGAAGTTCAAGAACCTGGGTATCAAGCCACCGAAAGGCGCGCTAATGTATGGCCCGCCTGGCACAGGCAAGACGCTCTTGGCCCGAGCTTGTGCCGCACAAACAAACGCGTGTTACCTAAAACTGGCCGGACCTTCACTTGTGCAGATGTTCATTGGTGATGGTGCGAAGCTTGTGCGGGATGCTTTTGAGCTTGCTAAGGAGAAGTCGCCGGCCATAATTTTTATCGACGAAATTGATGCCATTGGTACAAAACGGTTTGATTCTGATAAATCCGGTGACAGAGAAGTGCAACGTACAATGCTTGAGTTACTTAATCAGCTTGATGGTTTCTCAAGTGATCAGAACATCAAAGTTATCGCTGCGACTAACCGAATTGATATTCTGGATCCGGCTCTTCTTCGATCAGGCCGTCTCGATCGAAAAATTGAGTTCCCTCTTCCTAACGAAGAAGCACGAGCTAGGATCATGGAGATCCACAGCCGTAAAATGGCGGTCGGACCAAATGTCAATTTTGCTGAGCTGGCTCGCTCAACAGATGAAATGAATGGCGCACAGCTTAAAGCGGTCTGTGTCGAAGCTGGCATGATTGCCTTGCGTGAAGGTGCGACTGAGCTGGATCATGAGCACTTCCTCGGCGGTATTCTCGAGGTCCAGGCCCTTAAGAAATCAGACCACTTTTACTATGCTTAATACGTCACGCTGCCCAATTCATAGCTATGATTCATGCTGTACAAGCAAAAGAATGACAGTGACTAAAACAATTGTGCAAACCATTACAGAGAATAGTGCAATGATGGGATTTGTTTGATCCTCACATTCGTCCAAAAAAATATGCTCGCGCGCTAATTCATGGATACATTTGAAGTAGTCAGACGTGGATATGACCCATGAAAGAACTCCCAACGCGAAGTAAATAGATCCAAGTGTTATATCTTGTGTCCGAGTACTTATAAACTGGGTCGCAAGATCGGTCTGACCATCGAAGAAACCCGAATCGCTGGCAGATATGACCTGTTGAACTACATCATAATTGCTCAGTGTCAAGCTGCTCGATTGTTCAGACGTCAAAGCTAAGCTTGATGCAATGTTTTCGTAATGTTTGTCCAAGTTTATAATTCGAAGATCGAGAAACATTGTAACTGAGAGCACAGTGACCATTGCCAAAAATTTTGACCAAGACATGTAAGTTCGTTCACGCATGCAAAAATCACGAGCAGTTTCGCAAGGCATATAGGCAGCTTTAAGTCCAAACCAGTTTGTCAAGGTAAACCAATGGTGGTATTCCTCGCGTTCTAGCTGTCCCCGCATAGCACTGCCCTCATTGTTGTTCACATCGCTGTGCAACAAAAATCCGTCCTCAGCCAAAGATTGCCGGTATTCCTCCTCGTGATTTCGTTCCAATAAAATCAGATCCTCGATTTGATGCCACTCATTTGAAACCGGCCGCCGAGCCGCCTCGATGTGACTCGAGCGAGCCATATAATGGTAATCACCAGTACGCACTTTAAACGCAACAATTACTTTGAAACTTCAAATTGAACGCATATCTAATCTATATGTTCGCTAAACGCGTAGAACAGCCAGCTATAGCTCAGCTGGAAGAGCGAAGGTTTGTAATTGGTTTCCGGTTATTTCCACCTTAGGTCCCGTGTTCGAATCACGGTGGCTGGATCTTTTTGAGACATTTTTATCAGTTTCGAAAATGAGAGAATCTTGGTTAATCGAACAAGATCGAGCCAATCATATACATACATATAAAGGAAGACCCGCTCATACAATGCTGTCAACGTGAACAAATTTAACATGTCTGGTTAAAATATATCCTTTTTATAATGCTACCTCCGATCAGGGAGGTGACTGAACCAGCTATAGCTCAGCTGGAAGAGCGAAGGTTTGTAATTGGTTTCCGGTTATTCCCACCTTAGGTCCCGTGTTCGAATCACGGTGGCTGGATCTTTTTGAGACATTTTAATTTTGTAAAGCTACAAATTGACCTGAAAAGTAAGCCTCAGCGGGATAGTATCGACACCGAATAGATCGGCCTGCTACGAATCTTGCATCCAATGCACGAACTGCACGGTAGGCACCAGCCGCACCGGTGAACTGAACAAACACACGCAAGAGACCATTATCATCATGAGGATAAATGATGATATTTTGTATAAATCCGTAACGGTTGCACTCTTCTTCAACATCTTGACGCAAATCTGAAAGTTTGATTTGGCATGGATCGAAGTATTCGAGCACGACAATTTCGCTGGGATCACCGAATTGCACGTATGAATTGTCGCCGGACGGATCCAAATTTGGATTGACGACCAAGCCCCGACCCTTGCCACCAATGCATGTAGCTTCTAGAGGCGCAGCAATACCTTTGTTTCCTTCAGGACCCTACATGTGTAAGAAACGCAATAAAAGGATTAAGATCGCAAAAACAAATGTAATAAAATACATACCAGTCCTTGCCCTTTCTTATAGCCATATTTTGCCATGATTCTTTCAGCAAAGCTTGCAGTGTCAGGTACATCACAACTAGGCAGTTCAGAGGCACGCTTCGTGTCCTGCATTTCATTGTCAATAGGTGACATAGACTTTTTCCGTAGAACAGACAGTGGTGGAAGTGGGGGTGGACCAGGAGGGGAGCCGCATTTTGAAAAGATTGAGCACCGTTTTAGGCTCTGTGATTGAGTGCCTTGGTCCGATTCAGTTGATCGAAACTGATAGCTCGTAGGAGGAGCATATTGTGATCGACGTGGCACACCATCTTCACTCTCACTTGAGCTTTCGTCATAATGTTGAAGCCTGCGCCATTCCTTTAAGCTATCGCAAAATGATGTGTATTCATTTGGCATAAAGGGATGATATTCAGCGCAGTAATTAACAGTTTTCAGCGAAGACGGAGCGGCTGGTGCCTTGAAGGTAAGTCAGGAAAAAAATGCAGACGTACAGTTTTTTTACCGTGCAGAGCGGCCATTGAATGTATATGTTCGTGATCTTGTGTAGGACCATGGTATGGTGCACAAGTAATTGACTCACCTAAGTCCTCTTCAGCCATTTGAGCCAAGTCTACGTCTTTTTTGTGCTCGTAAGAAGAAAGAGCCATGGGAACGGCTCTATCAACTTTCGGCATATCCGGTTTCATAGGTGCAGGAACATTAGATGTTATTTGATGGGTTTTAGAGTAAAAAGGAGCACTTCGATGAGTATTGCTTTTGTTTAAACGAGGAACAAAGCGCAAGGCAGTTGACATAGAAGTTGCCTTCACGTCGGCCTCACTCGAAGGTTTTCGAGGCATAATTGTGCCGGCCGCATTTGAAAATACTCCTGCATACAACGAAGAATTTTTCAGAACATTTTCTTCTGGCTTAAAAGTAGGAGATCTTGACCGAGAATTAGGAGTACTGGGAGTGCAAGAGGAAGATGATGATCTTGACATCATTCATACACTCACTGTTTGAAGTGTGAGTAGGCAATGTGGAGGCAAGTGTGCGATGTTAGTGCTTATCAACAGCGGAGTGGCGAATGTAATTTGCACCTCAGATCCACCGCTAGTCAACAGCGTTGTCAAGATATTTTTCTTCCTAGGGGCGGCCATGAGATAATGCGATCGCTCCAAGAGGAAGTGCGTGAATGTGTGCAAGTGCTAGAAACACGCACGACAGAAATATTTTCTGAGTTAGCTCAGGCATGCTCTCTTGAACGCACAGGCGAAACAGTAAATCTACGCCCATGGGTTCATGAGAAAAACTTGGCTCTGACACAGGCAGAGCTATTCCGACTGGTAGATGCAGCCGTACAGCACCAAGAAAACCAGATGCGCCTAACTCCCCTAATTGAGCGCATTAAGGAGCGTGATACGAAGCAGCGGCAAACGATAATGCGTGTCTCTGAGCTTCAAACAGAGCTTCTAGCGCTACTAGAGCGCGGTGAGAGAAATGCAAAGGATATGAAAAAGGCAGAGTCTACACCAATATACTACAATGATATACTTGAATATGCGCAAAGACTCGCACGTTACACGTCTGCACCGCGTGGTCACAGGTTACAAGAAGCGAGCCAAGTTAATGAAGCGACAGGTGATACAAGCATAGCTGCGGCACAGTCACAAAAAACATCGCAAACAAATTCGAAGGCGTCAGAACAACACCAGCAGCATCATATCGAATTTGGAAAGTCCGACTATAATCAAAACGCGACCCGCGCCATGTCCTACTACGACCCTGTCATACCGGAAACGCCACAAGAGCTGCCATTTCCGAGCGATCGACTCATGCGACAAGGCATTCTCTATGCTGATGCTGCCAAGGAAGATGGCGTCATGACTGAGCCAACAGATGCAACAGCGCAGTCGTCGACCAAAGAAGAGCACGAACTTGTGGAATCGCAAAAACCAGCGGTACCATCCGTGCCTGTTCTTGACTCATTTGCCATGGACACAGATGACGCGTTTGATCTGGACCTAAACCCATAGTCGGATTCTTTGCATGTGCCAGGTCCATACCAGTATTATCATATTGGCAGCAATCAAGCCATGGGATTTGTTAATAGAACTACGACATAGTCACACCATGTCCACTCGCTGTAATTATTTAAAAAATAGCTGGAATCAACTTGAGTTAACAAAACTCACGAGCTTTCCTGGTGGTTGCGACGTTGTCAAATACCTTTCCTTGCGCCTGTCTGACTGATGGTTTATGCCATCAACGCGGCTGTCGTCCAGGAGGGCGTGAGTGGAGGAGAGTACACTGCCATGAGGATGTGTGCCTTATAGGTACGACTGACATGACACGCACGCGGGTTGGCTTGCGCCGGATGGTAGGACAGGGGCGACGCGGCCAATCCCAGACTCTCGGCCATCAGTCGACGTGCCTCGTTCGTCACCAGCCCCATAAGCCCCTTCTCGCTACACAATGAACGTGAGTTCCTCGATGGCGGATGGCGCCACGAGCATGTCTCACGATGCCAGCACAATGGGTGGCAATATGGGGAGTGCAAATGGGAGTGGCAACTTGAACACGTCGTACCTTCAAACACCGCCTCGAAATTACTTGCGCCAGCAGCAGCCGACCTTGCTTACACCGACTATGCACCCACAAAGAAGTCCGCAAGTGAACCAGCCACATATGACAATGACATCATCGCCGTGGAGCACATCACCTCGTCAGTCAGATGCCTCCTTATCACCCAAGGGCTTGTATGATCGACGGGATCAAGTCGGGCTCGGTGAACTCACAACACCGCGATGGATGATGTCACATGGCCATCCGGATGCAGATTTTCCGCAGCGACTTCTTCCGCTCGATTCGCCTGCATATACTGGGAGTGTTGTCGCAAATACCAGCGGCGGAACTGGTGATCTCAGCACACCTGGCGTTGCAGCCACTCGTGATCGGAACAGTGCGAGGGAGAAGAGTGCACGCGCTATTTCATATTCTCTGAGTAATACGAATCATGCTTCGAGCAGTAAATTGATGCCTTCATTTTCATCGATGCAATTCGATGAAGCGCCTGTTGACTTTCCCTCTCCGCCAATCGAGCCATATGAGGTGTCATCCTATGAAACACCAGCACGTCGTGCAGATAGGCGTTGGAAGCCTCCGACTGCAAGTACAGCTTCAGTAGCAAATGGAGTCGATGGCGCGGGCACTAGTGCAACTACAGGCAATTCTACCAGCGCTGTGCCGGCGGGGGCCGCCGGCCCGCCTCCAGCACCGCCGCCGGCATCTATGCCTGTACAAATGGAAAATTCGTTACACTCACCACCCGTTCATGGCTCGTTGACAGATATCACGGATAACATGTACCACATGAACATGTCGCCTTTGTCAACGCCGCAAACACAGTCCAGCAGCTTGGACGTGTTTCTAGACAACCCAGCTCAGTCGCCGTTTCAGTCTCAGTCTCATACACAGGTGCAACCGCCTTATTTAAAAGTTCATCCACAAACATATTCATCTCAAGCATCGTCCGTCGCGTCGTCTGTGCCATCTCCATCTATCCCTTCACAAGAACGCGCAGGATTTTCGCGTGTGGAAGAGCAGGCTGGACCGGATCATTCTCGCTGGAGCGTAGCACCGGCTCAAGCGCCGCCAAGTCCCTCGGTTCTTCCATCAGGCATGACCTTCTCAGAGGCAGCTGTACCTACATCTGAAACAATGAGCTCGCCACGTGTACCGAAATCACCAAGATGGCGGCAGCGTGCAGTATCTCGCGTGGACGATACGGACGAATCGAGCTCCTTGGCTGGTCGACTCTCGCGCCGCTCACTCGTAGCACTCAGCTCTCTCTTTAAATCAAGTCCGCGTCGCACGACAAAAGATGTTTCTGACACGAACGCGGGAAGTGCTGGCGGCAGCACTGGTAATGGCACTACCGCCATACCATCTGCAGTTGCATACTCCTCAGCAAAAGTGGCGACGCCAGAACCATCCACGCCACCGTCCCGTTCACGACTCTCATTCTCGCGCCGCCGCCGCCAAAGCCTACAGCATGTCCGCAATTCCCTTGCTCGACAAGCACGCGCCGATCAGCCTGGCGTACCCGATGTGCCTCATGTGCGCGACACACCCAACACGCGTGCATCGACAGGCGCGAACTTTAGTACTCCAACAAAATATGCGCCAAATCTTCCCCCTAAGTCATCACGTCGCGAGGGTGCTGACGTCGTTGTGCCTCTGCGCACAGAGCCTTCGCCTTATTACACGGCCAAGGCACAGGGTAGTCGTATTCCTCGTGCTTCATCGATGATGCGGATTCTCAGACGAAAGTCGGGTGATCAGGATGATCTGCGTGAATCACGCTTGCCAGTCAGTTCATCAATGCAAAGCATCAGCTCGGCGTCCGAGTCGCCTTTCGTATCGCTTCGCAGCAATAACAACCAGAATAATGCAGGACAACGCTCAGAACAGCGGCCACTGCGCACGTCGTCTCGTAAAGCAGTGGAAGCATCACCCGTGAAAGCTCGCACTTTGCGCAAGTCACAAGCAAGTGCTGAAGCAGCAGAAGCGCTTCGTCGACAGCAGACTGCACAGACAAACGCTGACGTTGGCATGTCAACGGCATCGTTGTCGATCCCAGCGACATCAACTAATGCAAATGCTACATCAGTTCAAGAAACTGCTCGTTCTCATGCTTCTCGCACACCATCAATGGCATCAAGCACGCTGGAATCGGGAATCCCTGTGCCAACAGATGTGCGCCGCCGTCCACCAAGTGCTCAGTCACGCCGGTCGATTCGTGTGTCTGTGGACGATTCTCAAGCTGGTGACGACGAGATGGAACGGCATATTCAACGCGTGTTCCGTCGAAAACTTGCAGGTGGTGCGCGGTATGAGGACCTTGAGAAGCAGCTCGCATTCCCCCAACCGACAGCAGCAACTAAACGTCTATCGCCTCGGCAGGCCGAGGTGATTTATGGAAACCACATGTGCCCATATGAGCAGCAAGAAATCCATCAATATGATTCCATTTATTATGTCGGCTCGTATGCGCGGCACAAGCACTACGCAGTGCCGGAGAAGACCGATCGGAACTATGGCTACGACGACGAGCGGGGTGACTATATCGTGAACCTTCGAGATCATCTTGCATACCGATACGAAATCCTTAAGTCATTAGGTCGGGGCAGTTTTGGGCAGGTCCTACAATGCCGCGACCACAAGACCGGGCAGTATGTGGCCATCAAGCTGATTCGCAATAAGCGCCGCTTTCATCACCAGGCAGTGGTGGAGGTTCGGATCATGGAACATCTTACACGAGCGGATCCCGATGGCCAACACCATGTTGTTCACATGACAGATTCGTTTACGTTTCGGCACCATCTGTGTGTCACAATGGAGCTTTTGAGCATCAACCTCTACGAGTTAATCAAAGCGAACAGTTTTGAAGGCTTCTCAGCGACTCTGATCCGCCGCTTCACATTACAGACGCTCCAATGCTTGGCACTTATGCGCCAAGCTAGGATTGTTCACTGTGATTTGAAGCCAGAAAATATTCTCCTCGTACATCCACGGCGTAGTGAAATTCGTGTGATTGACTTTGGTTCGAGCTGCTACGAGGATGAAAAGGTATATACGTACATTCAGAGCCGCTTCTACCGTTCACCTGAAGTGATTTTGGGCATGGAGTATAACATGGCTATTGACATGTGGAGCCTGGGCTGTATTTTAGTTGAGCTTTTTACGGGATACCCAATTTTTCCTGGAGAAAATGAACATGACCAGCTTGCATGCATCATGGAAGTATTAGGCCTACCAGACCGTCATCTACTGGAAAAGAGCACGCGAACGAAATTATTTTTCGATAGCACAGGTGCACCAAGGCCTGTGGTCACATCGCGAGGACAAAAGCGGCGTCCGCAATCAAAACCACTTGCGTCCGTTCTGCGCACGAATGACGAGTGGTTTCTTGACTTCGTGGCGCGATGCCTCACATGGGATCCTGAGCGCCGCATCAAGGCTGATGCAGCCCTGCATCATCCATGGTTCGTGCATCGCGCGGATTCCGTTATTCCGCGTCTTCCTCAAACCCGACGCTTAACTCGGCCTGACACAGCGCGTTCTTTAGAGTCAGGTTCATTGCTGCCACGCGCTACGCCTGCATCCCATCGTTCGTAGACACTTATGAAACATGTGCTAGACTGTAAGATTATTCTATTGGTACAGGCCGGGCCGTTGCGTCGTAGGCTATTACGTAGGCATCCGACACTGTCTTCGAGCTGCTTCGCCTATGCGTGTAACTAGTAGCTGCATCCCGCGTCGATAGCAAGGATAGCTACAGGCAGGCAAATCTGCAACCGATTGACTGAGCTTTTTGTTCAGACCCACGGCGAATGTTTGCAAAACCATCTCTACTGCATGCTAGGACATTTCACTCTTAGAGTCTACACTAGAAAAGCATCCAACCCGTATGCGCGAGTCTTGTCCGGCACCTGTGTATGGAGCTGCGACACAAACGACACAAGTTGGCCACGCAGCTGTCCACCCAGCACGTCCTCTTCGTTGCTGAGCACGTGACGGAACAGTTGGAGAATGGTATCGAGGTGTTGCATGCCAACAGGGTTGTTCGTCTGAATCAGCTGGATCAAACACAGAAGCACAGGCGCCCACTCTGCATAATCGTTCTCCAGTGGAAGCGAGGCAAACAAGATCGGTAGGGCTTGATCCAATGGCATAGCAGACGCATTTTTCATGATCATCCGAGCAAGGCATCCACATGCATTATCACGGGCAGTCTTCAGATCATCCGCCTCCTCAGCGCGCTTTTCGAAATAGCTTTGGAGCGCTGTCAGCAACGAGGCGTAGTGTTGCGACAAGTCCATCTCGCTGTGCTCGATCAGCACACCTGCGGCAAAGGCCGAGTTGGAACGCACAGATGCTTCCTCGTCCGTTATGGAGTGCGATAGCACGGTGAGAATGTCCTGAGTAAAGGGTGTGATTGCACTCTTCATGCCGACGATGACCTCGCCCAGTGAGCCAATCGCCGTGGCTCGGTCACTTTGAGAGCGCCCGGGACTGTAGTATTTGCAAAGAAGCGGCAAGAATTGTCGTAAAGGATCGACAAAGCTGGCACCCAACACATTCGCCATAGCGCCCACTAGATCAGTTGCTGCGCTAATCAGCACGGACTCGTACTCGCTTGAGTCTTCCATTTCTTCGCCCTCGTCACCAGCTTCGGGATCCAGTTGGGCAGGCGACTTCTTCTCTAGGATCTGGTGCGCATACAAGCACGCCGGCTCGAGCCACTGTGGGGCAAGCACGCCCGGTCCGCACTTGTTCAAGCAGGTGGCGAGAGATTGGCAAATCTCAATGGCAGCTGTACGGTCATCCTCTGCCTCCCATGCCTCCATAATGCTAGGCATCACCATCTGTACAATCTTCTGCACATCGGGATTCAGTGGCACCTTGACATCTGCGCCTGGCACCCAAGCTGGTGGGTTGCTCAGTTCATTGAGTGTACAAATAAATGTGAACAGTGTTGCGATAGCACTTTTCCGGATGCCCTGATAGAAGTGTGATGTGAGAGAAATCAACTCGTCGGTCGCTTTCTCAATGTACGGCAGGAATGCAGCACGCGTGTACTGGAAAAGTTCGCCGAGCGAGTCAGCCGCCACTTCCTTTTCAATCGCCACAGCTGTCGATACATTCATAAAGGAGTTAGCGAGCTCCTCCATGTCCACGAAACCGTCATCGTCGTCATCATCCTCATTTTCACCTGGCACACCGAATCCAGGAACCGTACCATCGCCGGGTGCTCCTGGCACGGGGTCGTGTTCGGACTGCTCGAAGCTTGCCAACATCTTTGGCACCACATGCTCCAAGTATGGGCCAAATTCTTCCTTGAATACACGTGCCATCACTGCGAAGAATATGTACGCACACTCGCGCAGACGTGGTTGATCCATGGCCAAGCTCTCAACAGTAATGCGCATCATATCTGGCAGATAAGGACGGAAAGCATCCGCGCCCACAGCCTCGGCAAACGTGCCAATCGTGTCCGTCGCAATACCACGCAAGTCAATTTCTTCGCCTTCCTCGGTGAGCAAGAGGAACGGCTGGATTCGCTGTATCAACGGTACAAAGTAAGGCACAAATCCTTCTTTCGCAGCATGAGCAGCACTTCCAATAGCACCCGTGATTGTGGCCTTCACTGCTACAGGTGCCGTATCAAGCAGACCAGTGAGACGCTCCATGATCGCCGGCAAGTACTGGCCAATGTCATCACCCATGACCTCGAGGAGAGCATCAAGAGCCGTGCATGCCGCGCGCTGTGTCTCTGGTGCGTTGATCAACTCCATGATTAGAGGCAGGAATACTGCATGCTTCGCTGCACACTCTTCATCAAGCATCTCGCAAAGGCAACCGAGCGTAATACACGACGCCTTTCTCACGACAGACGACGAGTCCTTCATGCCATTTTCAACAAACGGCCACAGCTCGTCCATGTGCGGCCGAATGTATTCGGAGCAACCTTCAACACTGACGCCAAATGCCATCATTGCAGCCTTGCGATGCATAGCATCTGGATGAGCTGCATAGGCTTGCACCAGCTCCAGCAGCGGCGGGAAGACATGACTAGGCGGCAGCTCTGTCGCCAGTAGATCAATAACACGGAGAGCAAGACGTGCAGGTGTGTCTTCTTCGACATCGTCTGACTCTTCTTCAGTTGCAATAGGCATGAGTTGCTCGAGCATGGGCTTCGCAAGACCAAGGCTCTGGACACGCGAGCGCTTGTACTGGATGGTCCATACCAGCGAGTTCAGACACATGAGACGCAGATCCTCTTCATGCTCGCGGTTCGCACTGTTTTGTACGAAGAAAGCCACCAGCTCAGAAAGGTGTGTAGTCAGAACAGGAGCCTCCAGCATGCAAAGGTTTTCAAAGACATCAAGAATTTGGCGGACACCCTCAGTGTGCGACGAGTCCAAGCTCTGTTGCAACACGATGAGCATTTGCGGTACAGCACTCTGCATTGCGGCGAGATCCGCCTGGTCATCCATATCAAGGTTCTCTGCCACTTTGCTCAACGCTCGCACAGTCGTAATACGCACGTCCAAACTCTCAGGGTCCTGGATACCCTTTGCAAAGAGAGACATGATATGGGGGAGCTCATGTTTCAGAGCCTCTGTATCGACAAATGTCTCGAGTACAATAAACAGGACAAGCATGGCAGTCTGGCGCTGCAGAGCATTGGGCGCTGTCGCAGACTCGTACAGCCACGGTAGGAGAGCGGGCCACGAGTGGTTCGGAAGTTCTTTGCGGGCAATCTCGGCAATCAAGCGCGCCAATGCATTGCGCATCGCAGCATTCTGCTCTTGTGCGATCATTTCAAGAAGCTTACTTTTAACACCTTCGCGAATCTCAACACGATGTTTCGTCCACACCTTGGTGCTTTTGGCAAGTTTCTTTCGAAGTTCGACAGCTGCAAGCTGTCGAACAGCAAGGTCAGAGGACGTCGCAATAATCTCGAAGAGCGCCGGCACAGCTTTACCATCCTTCAGGTACCGGGACTGAAGAGCCTCAGTCGCCTATATGTATATGTTAGCCAACGGCGATCGATCACTTTCGTGCGTCAACGTACAGCTTTGAGTACTGCCGTATCAGGCACATTCGCCTGTTGCAGTAATCCGTGCAATTCTTGCACGTAGTTGGGCTGAAACATTAGTCGTCTTTATCTTGACAATACAAAGTACCTACATCCATATCCATGGTCACAACAGCCGAAGTATAACGTAAGGGATGGATGAATAGGTCTCGGAAAAAAAATCAGACAGCTCACGTGTTCATCAAAAAAAATAAACACACAGACATGCCGAGTCCAATAGACAGGCATGTAACTTTGGTGGCAAGATTAGCTCAAGATCTATTAGCAACAGGAGCCGCTGAACACTAAGATGTCAAGAATAAATAGAAGCTATGGTCAAAGGTGAAAAGCTAATTCAAGGATATCAAAAAAATTCAGTGAATATTTTGATAATATGACATAGATAGAAGAGAAACGTTACTTAGATGGGCCTATAGTGGATGTGGCATACTGATAGCGTGAGGAATCGAGGAGAGCCCTGACAAGGAGGAAATAAAGAGCGTTTAGGATATTTCGAAAAAATAGAGAGGATCATGGGTCATTAAGCCCCAAATCTATCCGAAAAACAGCCACTTTTTACGACGCGACGACTGACTGTTTGTCGAGTCACCTGATCTTGACTCTTTCGAGGACGACTCGCCACCAGAGGCCATTTCGACCGCTTTGGGCTGCGGTGCAGCATCAATGGCCGACTGCAGTTGGCCATTCACGTGCACAGTCTCGCCATCCGGGGAAATACGACGCACCGTCTCATTCCCTTTCTCGTCGCGTTTTGTTATGATAGTCTCACGGCGGCCATTAACAACTGTAGTGCGGCGCGTTTCAGATGTTCCGCCGGTTCCACTCGTACCACCATTGAAAGAAAAGCTCGATGAGCTCGTTGAGAACGCCGATTCACCCGGCGCACTTGTGTGCATGGGCGACAAGCCCGACATGAGGCCAAAGGGGCTCATCCCCACACCACCCAGAGGTGATTCGTGATGCATTGGTATTCCAGCGAATGGATTATGCATAAACCCTGGTGGTGGCGCTCCAAACGATGTTGGGCGTCCAAACGCCGGCATGGCATGTAAATCAGTCATAGAAGCGAAACCGTTATCCCAACCGTGGTTCATCTCCATCTCGTGAAAATCGCGCGAGAACATGGAATTGAATAACTCAAAGGGATCAAATGGCGCACGCCCAAACGCATCTGCACCATTTCGGCCTTGTGCACGCCGCGCTGAATCAAAGCTGCTTTCCCACACAAACGTGTGTCCGTTAGGCGACATTGACGATTGCGGTTCAAAACCATCAGGCATTTCTCCTGACAAGAGAGGATATTCAAACCGATCATACTCCCATCGCCGGCGATCATCACTCAGAACTTCATATGCCTCGGCCACAAGCTTAAATTTGGCAGTTGCTTGCTCCTTGTTATCCGCAGCAGCTCGATCAGGATGGGATCGAAGTGCCTGCTTTCTATAAGCAGTCCGAATGTCTCCGGCCGTGGCTGATGGCTCGACCTCTAAGATGGCATACCAGTCGTTTGGCATGAAGTAAACGTTGCCGCCACAAATAGAGTCGTGCGTGTGAAGAGAATAAAGGGAGTGGATGATCGACCCAACACCTATTTGGCTTGCCGAGCAGTTCGATGGATGCTCACACGTGGAGCTCACGTGTACAGCAGGCTGCCTCATTTGATCCTGCCTTGTCGCGAGTGTGTCAGCTGACTGAAAAATGTCGCTGTGTTAGCCACTCGCACATGTCCATACCTCCGCCCAAACTCGCGCGTCCCATCAAATTGCACACTTGATGAGCGAGATGCATGTGCCTTCGCTCCGTGGTCGCAAGCGCAAGACTCAGTCGCAGTCGATGGCATGGGATCCAGCTAGGACCGCGAGTGCAAGTTTGCCTCGCGCGTCGCGTGCGCCGGGAGCGAGTGCAGCTGCTCAGAAGCGACCCTATTACAACATCATTTTTGGTCGTGAGCAAGAAGACGACATTGCTGACACACTTGTTGATACTCTTGACCTGATTGCGCCGCGTGACTTGTCTGCTGCTAGATATGCTTTGAATCATAAGCTTATGGATCAGATTATGGGCGGCACGCGTCTCGACATGCTCAAAGCTCCGGCTTCTCCATACGAGAGAAAGAACAAGGAACAATTGGTGAGCGCAGCCGCGGCACTTCAACGAGAAATACAAGAGATGCAACGTTGTCATGCAGCCGTGAAAGAGTCTTTTAAATTGCCAAAGTCCAGCGCGGCTTTATCGCAAGGTCCTGAGTTGGAATCGGAGTCCGAGCCTACGGCTAGCGCGGTGCCCGAACCTGAAGCCTGGGCTCGTGCACCAAGTCAAGGAAGTGTCCTAGGTATTGGCTATGTGCGAGCTCAAATGCCCGCCGAAGTTGTGGTTATTTTGGAATCGCAACAAGAGCGACGTCGCCACCGTCTTGAAATACAAAAGGCACAACACGAAGCGCAACAGAAAGCAGAAGAGAAAGCACGGCTAGTCGAGCAAGAAGCAAAATATATGAAGGAGCAGGAGGCACAGCAAAACCAGCACCAACCTGAGCAAGAAACTCGATTCTCTGTACCACAGGGATTGCAGCATGACGCACATCGTCAATCTCAACAGTGGGACGGGAATAGTAAACAGCAAGACACGCCGCGTGAATCATCACAACATGCACCAAGTCAGACTGTATGTGGACCCCACTACCCAACGCGACAAGAACCTCAGTATATGGGACAACAGGGCCCGTCCTAAATGCGATAGCGAATTCAGCAATATATCCAACACTAGTTGCTGACGGAATGGATACAAATGGGTACAATGAGAAAGCATTTGGCGTTGGTCTAAGATCTAAAAAACTACTTCTACACAAATTCAGTAATGATCATGTACATTGTCAAGTGAGAGCATGGCACGTTTTCGCTGCTCTGCGTGATTCGGTGTTTCGGCATTGAGACGATCTTCAGATCTTGGACTCCATGTTGGCTGGGGATTCGCATCTTGCGAAACAAGACCTAAAGCTAGGTCTCTTAACATGGTTCGCGCCAAGTCAATACGGGAGCTAGATGGCTCAGGCGGTGGCGGGTGTTGTCCGTATGATGAGGCTATTGCAGCACCGGTACTCGCAGAAGGGTTCTTGTACAGCTGGAGGGCCTGTTCAACTAGCTTGCGAGGGATTTCGATGTCAGGCATATGCATTAAAAGCTGCATAACTTCAATGTAGTCTCCATTCATGATTTCGTCCCGATGTGAGAGAAGCAGGACAGTAGAGATGTATGGCACAAGTTGCAGTGTACTGTCAATGGCAAATAGGGCGTCCCATAGTTCCACACATGTGTTTTCAGGAAATTCATACATGTATAAGAGTCGATGCCATCTCAATAAAATAGGTACCCAGTCAAGCTGGATAGCTTGCAGATGTGCGCCAAGATCAGAGTCTGCTCGATGCAATATAGCTTTGATGAGCGCCGGTGAGCCAGCTCGTTCGGACTGATAGTACAATGGTATTAAGCGGTTTGCAAGCGCGGAAAACAAGAAATATGTATCAGATTCCACTTCTTCAGGCATTAAAAGTACATGAAAGATCGATTGTGTAGATAAATTGGGTTCTTGGGTATCAGTAGCTAATGCAATTAAGCACGATTCAGACGAACGAAGCTTCCATAGCCTTGCTGCCAGCTCATGCATGCCTTGGCGATAACCTGGTTCGGGGTGCATGTGTGCCCATACACGCAATACTTGCGCCACGCTCTTTTTTTCAATTTCGGATAATCTTTCGCTAGATCTGGCGAGATCCAAGTCAATCAACGAATAAAGCTCTTGGATGTCCATTCGCTTGGGACCGATGGACTAGTGTCAGATTTTCCCCACTTTACCTACCTTGTGTACATCCTGCAAAGGATGCGTAAATTCAGATATAGTTGGTTCAGTATTTGCACGTTTCATTTCAAACGTAAATTTTGAACATAAATGACGGTATGCTCGTCTCTGCGTCCGCACAACCGATGGCCAGGCTGATGGTTGCTCTACTCGGATATCGCCCAAACAAAGGCGCCATGCTATTGAGTAAAAACGTATTGGTTCTTTCTTCTCGTCAGCATACAATATAGACGCCCATTTTACCCTAACATGAGTGTTCGTACGCATACCTGTCCTGCTCAAGACGCTGTGGGTTCATCGTTGGGGACGTGCGAAGTTTTCTCTGCAATTGAAAAATTTGCACGCATTTATGGACACTCCTTCACATGTCAACTCTCGAAAAATCATGGCCTAATTTTTCTGCTCTGACACATTTTCCGCACGCATCACGACTCAGTGGACATTCGAGGTAATTTTCATTTTGGCCGGGCATCATGCCAACCAAGGCGCTATCGAGCCGTTTGCAAGGGCTCAAGTTCATGCAACGCGGTGCTCAGCGTGAAGCTGAACAGGCAGAGACGGACAGAGCAGACATTTCGTCCAGAACGAGATTCAACAGCGAGCGTCACGACGATGATGAGGACGACGATCCAAGTCCTACAACAGCTACAGATTCATCAATGTCTGAGCAATGGGTCGTACCTTCTTACTTTCGCGTAAAACCCAAAAATTTTGTACAAGAACCAGAGCAATGGGAATCATGGTTTCTCAATGCCACAGCGGAGGATCAGGCTCCAACCAGACAACAATTTGGTGCTTGGAAAGAAGAGATCCGCCGACCCAAAGCGCAACGCTCTGAGAACCATTTAGATCCTGCTTATTCCGACGACGCGACAGATGATGAAGAATTTAGCGATAACGAAGAAGATCAAGATATGGACGAAAGCATAAATCAGCGTGTTTCTGAGACATTCCGTAAAAGTCAAGATTTTCGTAAGCCACCAAGTGCATCTAATGGGCCCAAAACAGGTACAAAACGACGTGCTTCAGGTGCAATTCCTCCTAAACAACCCAAAATAGCCGCTGTGGCAGACAAGTCAAAGGGTTTGCGCAAGAAGAAAGAGTCGCCTTAGATGGATATGAGGTCTGCTTGTGTACTTGCATCAAGACCAGTTGCACTCGCTTACAATTATGGAAGCCTATGAGATATCAATTCCCTAATGCATTCCTCAGTATGCGAAGCATACAAATACTTTTCCAGATGCGCTCCCTGGTCTTAAGGACACATTCAGTCGTGAATCGCTTGTATCAAATGCATGTACTTTTACATCTAATATGTATACGTAGGAACGACTCTTCAGAGTCAGTCATATATTGCTTGCTGTTGCACTAGCATTAGAGGATTCAGCATCCGCAGAGAGATCCATGGGTCTGAGAACGTCCGTGCTGTCGATCGAGTTGCATAAATGCAAGCATTGGATAGGGCAAGGTTCATGAGGCACTCAGCAAGTGATGACATAATCATATCTGTTCGCGGACGAGCCGACCGAGGTAATGTGGCAGGCATCAATCCTCGACAGTACCAGTTGTTCCTCGCCACTGTCCCTTGGCAGTTGTTTTAGGATCCGCATTGGTAACTTGATCTTGACCAAGAGCGTCGAAGACGACACAACATGAAAGGGTTCACGAAATTCATCCAGCGGACGCCGCACATGGTGACTTCAAAAGTGGGCATCTCGGCTAAGTCGACAGATGTGGAATTTGATCATTTGCGACACAAGTTCGAGGCCATGGAGAAGTTGATCAAGCAGCTGTCGAAAGAGTCGCAGACGTATTTGAATGCTGTGAAAAGTATGTGGAAATCATAAGACTAACGCTTTGCGTAGAGATGCTAGAGTCGTGCTCGTTGTTTGCAGCAGAGTTCAGTACGCTCTTCCATCCGTTTGGCACGGAATACGACATTGAGCGCCGACACCCCGAGACGGTTCAGACCTTGGTCAATCTGTCTGGTTATGTGACATACATTGATGACATACGCGAGACATTGCGTCCTGAGATTGAATTGATCGAAACCCGCGTGGTGGCGCCGATTCAAGAGGTTGAACAAGTCCTCAAGAGCATTAACAAGGCAATCACGAAGCGCGACCACAAATTGATTGACTTTGACCGGCACACTAACTCGTACACAAAATTGAAGGAAAAGCAGAATCGTTCCGCTAAAGACGACCAACATATGTTTAAGCTCGAGCACGACTGTGAAGCGGCTGCAGCCGATTATGAACATCATAACAATCTGTTGAAAGCTGAACTCCCTCAATTTCTTGCCATGGCCACCAAGTTCATCGGCCCACTCTTCTATTCTCTGTACTACATGCAACTCAATGTGTTTTACCTGTCTATGGAGAAACTCAAGTCATATGCCGAGGGCCGTTTTGACTTGTCAGAAAACAACCTCATTTCTCATGAGCACAAATTTGCCATGGACATGAGCCATATTTTGGCTGAATTCGATTCGTTTTCCATTCAAAAACCCGGACCACCAACAGCCCGTATTCTGCAAATGGCCAAGGCTGGTGCACCGCTCAGTTCTCGACCCAAAGGACTTCCCTCAGCTGTAAGTGCTCCATCAACCACTGGCACTGGTGCCAAGGTTGGCGCGGCTACAGTGCCTCCAACAGCAACAGCTACCTCTGCTGCAGCACCCCCACCAGCGTACACGCCTAGTGCGGCAGGTGCAGCCACCGTTTCCGACACCACCAAACCTAGTGCTTTGGCTGCTGACTATGTCGTAGCCTTGTATGACTATGCAGCAACGGCTGAGGGTGACTTGTCATTTAAGGCTGGCGACCGCATCGAAGTCATCAAGCGCACCCCTAGTGCTGAGGATTGGTGGACTGGTCGCTTGCACGGTATTGAGGGCGTGTTTCCTGGCAATTACGTGCGGGAAGACGCATGACGCACTTGAGTGCATGGGGCTGTAGCTCTATGTTCTTTTGCTTATTGCGGGTCAAGTCATTGATTTGAATCTGCCACGCACCACCTATCTACGTGGTCCCACGCTCGTACATTCCTACGAGCCGGTTTATTCACTGTTGCTCTTCGCCATGATAGTCATTTTGTTTTGGAAAGAACTGGGTAGCTTTGCCCGGACGCCGAGACAACTATTTTTGTTCGATTATCGCAGCAGTTTATTCTATAGAGAGATCCCTTCATCGCGTTTCGTCCATGTATTTATGTTTGTAAGCGATTACGAGCGCGATCAAAAGCAAGGACTGTGTAACATTGACCGCATAGTTGGGGGAGGGAGCGGGCGGGCTGAGTCGTTGGTGCGTGAGACCACAGTTATTCTAAGCTCATTCTAGGCCATACGATCGAGGCCTGAGCTCCCATTAATGCAAATGCCAATTGATGCATAAACCATGGTGAAGGCGCATGTTGATTCCATGACTCAAACAGCTCAAGCTAAGCATTCCTCCTAGCCCCTGTTTCGAGTAGCATTACTATATACGACACGTTTTGTGCCTGCTTCAGACATGACTATACACCGAAAAGAACGCTCTTGTAGTCTCGAAGAATCACACCCACGCTCTCCGTGCCACTAAGGCCAACTTCGGATGCAATCGCACTCACGTACCGAGGCGGTGTGACGTCATGCAGCAACTGCACAACTTTCAGTCTTGACTGAGCGCCACATTCAGCTCGCGTAAGGAGAACACTGTCTGTCAGCGTATTGTCATCTTCTTGGGACAAGAGATCACTACTTTGACCAGCCTCGTTTACGACGAAACTGTCCAGTTGAATCCGGTCACTGAATTTGTACGTTTCACAGCAAATAATCACAGGTACACCAAAGCCATGTGCCATCATAGCACACATGGCGGTGCCAGAACGAGCGTATGGTGCGCCATTCGAAAGGAGGGATGCCGTTCCGAGAAGTACAACTGATGCACGAGGTACGAGTGTGCTTAAAGATGCAATCAGACCGTATGTTGTTGGGATACCCGCTTCCAGCAGTCGTTCAGCGAGCAGCCGGCCTTCAAAAAGCGGGCGTGAGTCGATCACTATCACCTCAAATCTAACGCCATGGTTGTGAGCGTGGATCAATGTGCCTTCAATGACAGAGGAATGTGCGTAAGTCAAAACAACGTCGCCATCGTGGATCTTTGACGCTGCATGAGTTTGAATCACCTTAGCAGCATAAACAATCCTGTCACGAATGAAATGTTCAATACGACCAATCAAGTGCTCCTTCGCTTCATCTTCGCTTAGCGACGCATCGACAACACTGATCTCATATTTGAGAAATCGAACGGCGTGTCCTGAGGCCGTGTTCAGCGGACGCGACTCGACAATGAAACCGACCTGTTGCGAAACACGCGTTAGCAGGTCGCGGCTAAGTACGGCTCCCTGTGGGGTCTTGTAGTCCTCGATGACGGCAGATAATGCACGAAGTACAGCGACTGCACGCTTATTGGCGCCACGAATGGCGAATGTTGACATCTGGTGGCACAGATCCAGCACAGCGGGATGAATAGTGCCACGAGCTAAAGCTGTGCTCCAGCTAGCGGAGTTCACGCGCGCGTTGCGAGGTAGTGTCACGTTGCCAAAAAGTGAAGCATCACCGAGCACGCCCACGGTTGAAAGGTCTTCATCTAACGATCCTGTGACTGCTTTGGTTGAAACGGCAGTGTCCTTAACCTTGGGCGCTGAGGCCGCTGGGCGCAGGCCTCCTTTGCCGCTCGGCGCCGTCGGAGTTTGTGATGGCGCATCTGACTTGGCCGCAGCACGACGCTCACGCTTTGCTTCCTTTGCCGCCTTCTTGTCCTTCTTCACAGGGGCGACGTCACTCGCTTTTACAGCCGCTGAATCTGCCATGCCTGCCGCAGGAATCCAGGTAATGTGGTCGTGGAGGTAGGTCGTATTCAAAGTCAGGAGTTAAGCACTTGACAACAGTAGCAGACAGAACTAGGCGTGGTCGGAGCAGATATAGGAAAACGACTAAAATGATCAACAAATACCGGAATTTGTGCTACATACACTGCGCATACTACTGACCCGAGAGATATGCACAAACTGCTGCAGTTACTCTACAAATGTGGCATGTACACTCCCGCCGCACATGCCATGTGACGTAAACGACAGTACGACTCGGCTTGTTACAGCACGAAACCAGATATGCACAAGCATGTCTGCATATGCAGACACGATCTAGGACCCTACCAGGAATCGAGTCGGCGCGATAGGACTATTAGAAGTCCAAGCCGGTCGAGCAGAATGGATCCATACAAATGATTGATAGAAAGAACCTAAATGATGGCTCATACCAAGTGAAAACACGAGAAAAGAGCATCACGTGACAACACGAATCGCACCTGCCGTTGCACAAGCGCGATGCTTCGCTGAGAAAACAACATACATCCCGTAAGGCCACCGCGCTCTGACGCGATTGTGCGAGAGATGGAAGCACGGAATCAGGACTCTGTGCCACCAGTCTCGTCTGACGAGACGCCTAGGGCCATCATCAAGAATGTGGACATGGAACAGGATATGCAGTTAGCTGTGATTGAACTAGCCGCGGATGCGATGGTTCGTTTTGCAGTAGAAAAGGACATGGCGGCGCATATTAAGCGCACATCGGACGATCGGTTCGGTCCTACGTGGCATGTTATTGTTGGTCGAAGTTTTGGTAGCTTTGTTACCCACGGTAAGTCGACCGTGATTGCATGTGAGTCTTACTGATGTTGTCAGAATCGAAACATTTCATCTACTTTTGTATGTCATCGTGACTCGACTGACCCCAGATCTTGGTACAATGGCTTTTCTGGTTTGGCGCGCCTAAGGGGGAGAGAGAAGGAGAGGAGAAAAAAAGAGAATTAGGTGGTGTGCTCATCTGTGTACTCAAACCCGCGCATCCAGCCACATGTCCAACTCTAGCCATCCACCTCCTACGCGCACTTGTACATTGCGCGGGTCCACATCGCGGGGATGCTCGGGCCGATGCTATTTGTACAGAGTCAGCTTCCATTGCATTCGAGTCTTGGTGTGCCCTCGTCTTGTTGGGCTCTACTCGTACATACCATACGAAGTAATCGACATGCTACTGTCTTTGAAAGCACTGTGTATCGGTGGATCAAATCACCATCTGGTCTTCCAGTCTCATCCATTCGCTCCAGCGATACGTTTCGTGAGTTGCATATCCGGGCGACCCCAATATCCAGTGGGTCCTTCATGTCTGGCACGTATCTTGACCTGGAAGAATGGAGGCCAGGCGTGGCTCGACCAGGTGTCGTGCGACCAGTATGAGTCGCATGGCCCGGTGTTGTCCGTCCTGTTGAATGTGGTGTTGTTCTTCCTGCCGTAGGAGAGCGATCCATATTTGCATGCGTTGATAAGATGGGCGTTGATGGATGCGCCCGAAGTCGTGAGCGACTACGATCCAAACCAGGTGACGTCACATATGAAGCAGGGATCGGCGGTACTCTAGGTACAGAATGAGCAGATGGCGTAGAGAGTAAGGAGGATGATGCTGACGAAGAATCTCGCGAGAGTCTCGGGAGCATGGATTCTCGACGTCGAAGTCGTCTGCCTTGCGACGATGGTGGGCGATGATGTTCCAGCGCAGATTTGGCACGCCCCTCGTTTGCTATGCTAGGCGAAGAAGGTGTCAATGTTGCCTCATTGCTAATTGAGACACCTGAAGTTCTGGAGCCACTAGCCAACACGCCGGTCCATCGCGGCCCCTCTGCAGACATGGGGGGCGAATCGGCATAGACCCTGTTCATTGAACGGATCCGTTGTATAGACCCTGGTATACGTGAGCCTATTTTGTTGACCGGGGTGCGTGGAAGGCGACTAGGTGTCCCTAGTGACCAGCGTCGTTTCCGCGTATCCTCCTGCTCAATAGCGCGTCTCTTGCCACTTGGCGGACTCACATTCAGATTCGCATTCATACGTTCAGCAGTCTCATTCACATCCACGTTATGACACTGCTGCCGGAGTGAAGCCCATCGTGATTCGATACAGTCTAGGCGTGCTTGCACAGGCAGTTGACTGCTTATAGAACGACTACTTCGGATCGTCACGAGTAAACGTTCACATGCAGGAATAATGTGCTGCTTTGTTGCTTGGAGTGTGCTTTTCGCATCTGGCGTATCACTGTTGCGACCCACAGCCGCTTCCAGATGATTCATATGTCGTTCAAATTGCAAACATGCATCATACAAAACAAGCAAGGCGCGATCACTTTCGAGTCTCAGCTCGAGATCTAAAGCATCGGCATGCACACGAACAAATTCGGAATGCAGAGATGCACGAGTACGAGAAAGTTGCGATAATTCTTGCGAAGCGACGGGCATGTTGGCAGCGTCCTCTGCCCTATCGCGCGCATGTACAAGTCGATCACGCGCATCGTCCAGGGCAAGGAGCAACCGACCTGGACTTGCATCTGTATGCGCATCCCAAATGTCAGCATGTGACTGCCGCAGCTCTTCGACAATGAACATCGCATCCTTAAGCCTTTCCAGCACTTCTCCAGCATGAACTACAGCGTTCCATGCCAGTGAAACGCCATCATCACTCATGTTAACTAGTCGTGCCTGACGACCCGATCGTCTTGCTCCACGTTACGTCGAAAGCCTGCATGGGCAATTGGCCCATTTGGGTTTCCAACGCATGAGATAACGGTCCCCATGTGTATTCGACCTCCACATGAAATGGCCGCGTGAGTCTAAAATGAAAATACCGCTCATGTCTATTGTCCTTCACTAACAATACATCACATCCGTGTTGGTGTGTGAGATGCACCATTTTTTTGGATAGAGGATGGTTATGGGTCTGCATTACAAAAGAGGCAAGACTGACCATGCAATCGGACGAGGCACATGCTGCACGTGTAATGTTGTCAAATGACGCATAGTTGGGCGGCCATGTGGACAGTTCCATGGCTGATCTGTGTCGCCCATATTATGTATGACTTGACGCATTGTCCGCATACTCAGTGCTGAGCCTACCATGATGCTTTTCCGACATGCACGACTCGCTAGCATGTCATATACTTTACCACAGCGCACGCGGGCCATTTGACCGACAGGTGTGTCACGTAGTTGGGACAATAAATCCTCGAAATCTGTGAGTCAGTTTAGATTGCCGCAGGAGTCACCCAACCCACGAACCTTGTACATTGAATACTGTTCCCTTGCTTACGGGTTTGGAAAGTAAACGAACACGCGATCCAGGTGGAGCATTTTCGTCCAAATCGATGTCAAAGCCATTCTTAGACAGCCATTCACGATGCTCATGCGCCACAAGCTCGTCAGTAGGCGCTAGCTCAATGCGTTGTGGCACAACGAGTGGTTGACTGTAAATTTTTGTGTGTCGTTGCAAATCTTCGAAATTGTGTTTTTCATCGGCAGCGTGTTGATCAATGATGAACAAGTCGTCCATACATGGCGTGTCGCGCCGCGCAATAATAAAGCCCAAATTGAACTGACCTACGACACGCATTGTGTAGAAATCCTTTTTGGGTATAACGCGCTCCATTACAGCCGCAGCGTTTTCATTTGTTTGTTCGATGTCTGCGCCCAGCATTGGTGTAGGTGCAGCTGATACAGAAGCAGCAGTCCATCGATGGCGTAGAGCTGCAAGATCATACGACAAAACAGCCACAGGCTCATGATTCACTTGTATTTGTGGCTTCTCAATTTGAAGTACATTTGTTGAAGCCTGTGCATTCAAGCATGCCTGGTCCCGAGCCTCCTTCAACGTGCCTCGCGTGACAGTTTCATGGCTTCTAGCAAGCTCGCCTGTTGCAATATCAGCGTCGCCGACAGATAGAGGTGTTGATGCATGCCATGTTCCATGTTGTAGGCCATGGACCTCGGTGTTAGGCATAGATTCATCATTTTGGTTGTCAAAAAACAGAACTTCTGAATTCGGTGATTCTAAAGCATGTACTTTATTTCGTTTTCGAGCACGATGGGTAGAAGGTGACTTATCCGACAAGTCCTGACCCAATCGGTCTTGTTGGCTCAGAGCCTCATTCATCACGCTCTCCTCAGAGATCGAGCTCTCTTGACTAGGTGTATGAATTCTCTGATCGCAGTCGCCTTCCCGCTGCTCTCCCGGCGGCTGTACCGTGCTTTGAGAAACAAGCTGGTCGTGAACTGACGTCCCGTGGCACAAAGTAGCCATTTGTTCAACGTCATCATGAAGTTCATGGTCCTCGTCAGTCCAGGCATGTTCTTCGTCATTTTCTGCATCTGCTTCTTCATACTCTAATGCACGTATCGTAGAAGGCCGTTTCCGAGCAAAATTAGCTACTGCACGGCGGAACTGGGACTGCATAGAGCTTTCACCTGACGATGGCGATGCTGTCGAAGCTGCAGGCACGTGCATTCCAGATGTTGACGACGGCGGTGGCGCCGCCCATGAGGCATCATAAATAGAGATTGTCTCTGGTATAACTGATGATTTGGTAGCTCCTTGTTCGATCTCTAATGATCTAGAGGGACTTGCTAGTTCACGAGGAGTTTCTGACATGTTTGGCGACTTGCAGGGTAGCTCGATCTCACGGTCGTGTTTCTCGGACACGGCGGGAGATGATATTACAGGGTACTTGACAGTAAAAATGCCATGACTTGGATTAAATGTGGCTTCCAGAGCTTCGCGAATCCGGTCAAACAAAGCGGCCTCTTGGTGGACGTACAACGTTCGCTTGTCGGGACTCACATTGACATCATAGGTATGCGTGCCAATGACCAGGTTGGCGACGACACATGGATACTGCGTCGAATTAAACATTTTGTAGACTTGATTGCATATCTGTGCGAGTTTTGGACAGTTCCACGGACGCCCATTCAGATAGAAGTATTGCCGATCGCCACTACTGCGGCCTTGGCCCATCGTAGGTTTCGACATGACTCCATGGAAATGCGCTGGTTCGTCGAGTGACACATTCAAATCGAATGATTGGACTGCAGCACCGGCCTTTTTCCCGAAAAGAGCGGCCATGTTCATCTGAATATAATTCGGTCCGGTGGCCGAACGAAGCATAAGCTGCGATACAGGTGGCTTGCCATTGACCGTCGTCTGGATAGACGATGCCCAGCGAATATTTTGGCTAATTAATGCGTACGCCTGCAGCATAGTATGTGCTTTATTGTATTCACGTTTAACATGTTTTTCCAGTTCGCGCCGTCGAACAGGCAGACTTGCAAGAAGATCGCTAAGAATGACGGTTGTGCCACGTTGCCGTGCTTGTCGCTTGTCGCAGGAAGTTAGATTTCCTAAATGATCAAATTCTAGTACAGTCCCCATAGGTGCCTCACTCTGTGTCGCTGTGATAATTTTCACATGAGCCACCGTGCACAAGGAGGCTAAAGCCTCACCACGGAAGCCATACGTTTCAACGCTCGTGAGATCGTCGAATGATGTCAGCTTCGAGGTGCAATGCCGTTTGCCCAGCGCATCAAAGTTCTCTTTAGAAATACCTGTACCGTTGTCAGAGACTTCAATAAGTGTTAGGCCATAGTCCTTAAAACGGACCTCGATGTTCGTGGCTTGTGCGTCCATGGCATTCTCAATGAGTTCTTTAACGGCCGCGCGCATATCTGGCAACACCTGTGCACCTGAAATCCGGCGCACATCGTCGAGGTCTAATGGGGCAATACGAGCCGCATTATCATTTGACATTGGACCACGTCGATTCTTCCCTCGACAGTCACTTGATCAGTCTCGGCTTTTCAACGTGTAATATTCTTACAAGTACCAAGACTGGGACGCCTGTGGAGGTGGGGCGCTAGACTGTCGCGAGCTCGAATAAGCGCGGCAAAATGTGTGTACCTTCCTATCTTGCAGGTGCGAACGACCTTAAGTCATATTGCCTGGTGGCGCGTGGAGGAACTACGTGTCGAGCAAGGGCCATCTGTAGCCAACCCTTCCAGATTGGTCGTCACGTCATCTTCAGTGGCAGCTCACATGGCGCAGGCTCAGGGCGTACATCACTCTGCGGCGCAAGCTGCAGTGTATCGTATGCCCGTTGAAGTGTGGGTGTTAATTTTCCGCTTACTAGATCCAGTTGAGATCTTGAGCATTCGGAAAGTGCGTACGCGTTGTATCCCTCCAAAATGACACACTAACAAAGCAGACGATGCGCGCTATGTACATAGCAGGTACATCGTACGCACTCTGGCATGCTTTACAACTGCAATACGTAGACCAAGGCATTCCAGTCCTGCCGGTCTCATGCGCAACAAATAACAAACGAGCCAAAATGCTAGAATACTCGCTGGTCGTTGCTGACCAGGTTTCGAAGGCATGGAAGGAACACGGCGCAACTCCACGGCGCGTTATTCGATTTCGTGCTCATGTCAACAGAATCACCAGCATTAGGCTTATACCCGGGTCTAAATATTCTGAATACTGGGTCATCACTGGGTCCGTCGATGGATTCGTGCGTGTATGGGATCTATACCGTGCTATGCGGCATTCACCAAGCGCAGTCGACGTCACGGATGAGCTTGAAGAAGATACCCTCGCTATACATGCGCAAGAAGAAAATGCTGTGCTCGATGACGACTCAGTAACGTCTGTTGACCCAGAGACTGATATCCGACGCTCATCAAATGCGTTTCTTGTGGCGGAAGTCGATACCGGTGGCGATGTGGCATCTATTGATGCACAAGTTGACGAAGCTGCACGTATAATAAAAATAGCTGTCGGCTCGTACTACAGTTCGTCTGCGTGCCTGCTTTACGAGCTGCACATCGATGTGCCTCCCCGCTTCATGGACCTCCGCGCTTCGCTTGACCCTCCCGAATGGGGAGGAACTCAATGTGTGTCACTTCTGGACGATGTTGTTGCCGTTGGTGCTTACACGGGAAGGATCCACTTACTTGACTGGCGTACTGGTGAGCGTTGTGCATTAGAACTTACTGAGCGCGGCTCCATAGCGGCTTTAAAGCTGCTGCCTACGCACCTGCTTGCTGTTACTCGACTGGGCATTGTACTCGTGTATGAACGACACAATACGATCCAGGCGAACCTTGTGGCTGACCACACGATATCGCAACGTCCAATTCTGAGTATATCGTTCAGCGATTTTGCTGCCGACACGCAAGAATCTCGTTCGTGCTCGACATCAACGTCAACCTCGGATCCTGGAACGGGATCGACGGCGCATCTACCGCCGCCTTTAGCATTCTTATGCGTGGATCCAATTTGTCTCACACATTGGCAGTGGCAGCATGGAACTTGGAAGCAGTGTCCCAAGCAGCTGGGATGCGTTGAAATTCGGCATGAGCGACTTGTAGGAGCATCCATTGGTGCATCGGGCCGACGAGGCCTCCTTACATCTAGCTTGGGTGGTGTGCCACCCATGTGCCTAGCACGGGCTTATTCAAAAGACAATGTGCTGTGTGTTATTCGACCGACACCTGAGATGGTCGTTCCTGATGCAGAATACGCCTCAAGTCGGTATCAAAAGCTGGCTTCACGTGTACCTTTGTCATCGTTGGTGACAACACAAGCATCACTCACGGCAGGTTTGACTTCACCTACACCACCTCTACCTTCGTCAAACTGGGGTCCTGGTTCGGCTCCAGCATCTGTACCTCCTTCTGCACCTAGTTCCGCCTCACCATCTGCAACCGCTTCTACACCGTGCCCACGACGAGTTCGTGTGGATTCTTTCTCATCAACTTCAACAACAAGCTCCACAGTACCGCCGCCATCAAGTCGCGTTGACATGCTGACAGAGTCTGCGGTTGATGATGCTCGTGGGATTATATGTCTCGCAAGTATTCGTGGGGCAGTGTGGATTTCGGACTATGGGGGCGCTTTAGATACCATGTAGATATATAACAATTATGCCTCAATCTTGTGCAAATTCCGGTGTGGCTTGGGGTCAACCTGGCCAACACGCTCCAAAAGTTTCTTTATAAGCTCTGCATGCTTCTTGCTAAAGGCATTTTCGATTTCCTTCAGTTGCTCCTTTGTCTCACGGTCGATTTTATCTTGCGCGGACGATTGTGTGCCTTCAAACTTCTTCTTGTACTCTTCGAGCTCATGTTCCTTTCTCTCCTTCAGTTTTGAAATATCCTTTTCAGCCTCAGTTTGAGCCTCCTTCAATTTCTTAGTCCGGTCTGAAAGTATTAGTTAGCATCAAGAGTTCTAGCATAGGTGTGTGTGTGCATCTGCATGTGCCATGCACACGCGCTCGTCAAATGATAGAGCATTTCACGTACATGAACGAGCCTGATCGACGATCTTAGTCGCCTCTTTTTCAGCCTCCAAGAGTGTCTGGATTCCTTGAGACTTTTGTGCCACCATAACGTCGAGCTCCGCTTCTTACAATCAAGGCGACGGATGGATGAATGGATGGAGGGCTGGGGAGGCACACTTCCTGGCATTGACCAACCAACTCAGATCAAGCGTCGCGCGCACAACGGGCCATGCCACGTGGCTTTACATCATCATCGTCTTGAGCGCCTCCGCCATCGCAGTCACATCCTATTCCAGTTTGTCGGTTTTTCGTTCCGGCAGCGCAGAAAAAAAACGCGTCCTCGACTATAGTGCTCTGCTCGAGCACTGGTTTTGTTGGCCTGACTGTACACAGGCGTCACCATGGCGACGGTTGATCCCATCCAGTCGCTGTGTGGCGCGCTGACCCAGGCAACTGGCGGCATGTATCATGTTGACCTACGTATGCCGGATGGTATTCATCGTCTTGCCGAGGTCGTTGATCTGCTTTTTGGCAGACGAATTGTCGGTGCAGATGTTCGTGAAAGATGTACGTATATATATATATATATAAGAAATGGACAGTTCACTTACACTGCCGCAGTAACCCTACACGTCCCGGCAGCAATTATGGTGCTCCTTGCCGATCCTATGGCTACGTATGCAAAGCTGGCTTGTGAGTGCTTTGCCTCTGTGTACCCACGAGTGTTTCTCTATGTGAACCAGGATCGTTCACCTGTTTCACACCATCTCTGGCAGATTGTCACTGCTATCAAGGAGCGTATTCAACTGACGCTTGACGGTGGGGCGTTAGGTGCGCGCATTGGAGCAGCGAAAGCGTGCCAACGTCTCATTCAAGTTCAAACAAGACCAGATGGCGATCCGAGGGTATGTAACGTATAAACATGGTGTATGCTGAGTGAGCTGTGCACACCAGGCGTGTGACTTGTCACTGCGGCAACGCTGCCTGTATACTCTGACAATAAGTACTAACGCACACTTTTAGCTTCAAAACCGCGCAGAAATCAACTTGAATGCTGTACCTCCTGACCATCCTTTCCTGCAGACAGCGACGCTTGAAGGTGAAGCTGATCAGGTGTTTACAAAACTTGTGGCACTCCTCTACACATGCAAAGCTCCCAGTCTTGTCATGGGCGTAACACAAGTGCTTACGCGACTTGCACGTCTGCGCTCCAAATTGAACAAGGTAGTGATTGAAGCATTCGTGAGCTGGACTCCGTCTGCGTTGACATCCCTTGCACCTGTACACATCCGCAGTGTAGAAAATACTGTCCGGCTCGCGATGGTGCATTTCCTTCAACATGGATCTGTGGAGCCGCAAACGACGCAGCTCACGCATGCTCTTGAGCGGCAGAAACAACGTATGGATGTGGCCTTGCGCGAGGCTCAAGCAGCACAACGAGATGGCTTGTCACGGAAACGCGAAGCCCTCAAAGATTCGGACGGCGTGATGGCCTCCAAACGTAGTCGCGCCTCGACTCCCACTGATCCTCGCCGGCCTGTAGGACTTACGGCCCATGATATTGCGCGACTACCGTTGGAGCAAGTAGTTGATGCTATCATCGCGGGCTTGCAAAGCGTGCCCGAAAAGCGACTGAAGACTGCAATCGCTTCGTTTGTGAGTGCTGTGTCGCCAGCTGCGCCTACGGAACCTGTGGATCCACTGAAGATGGATGTGGGTGATGAGGACGTTCCTGTGGGCCCTGCGTCAGCTGCGGGCGCAGCCGTCACGACTCCTGGCACAGCTATTACGTCTGATGCTGGATCGGGAGGATTGGAGGCAGAAGACACAGCACCACTAGCTAGCTTAGAGCATTTCGAGTTGCCTGAGCCTGCACGCCTGGAGCAACGCGAAGCGCAGGCGCTTATTATCGACTCAGTAACACGAATCTGTGAGTCTGGCAGTCAGCTCGTGCCACCTCAAGCCCTAGAGCGGGCCTCCGAAGGTCATGCCGCACTGTGGATCAAGTTGGTCGTGCGCCTGGCGACCCGTGGACTCGATATGTATGGAACTAATGCGGCACCACCGCCTGAACTCCAGGCTCAGGCTGATAAAGTGCGAGCACTACTTTTGGACTTTGTAAGTCAGGACTTTAGTGCTCGTCGCGGTATTGCACTTCAATGGCTTATGGAGGAATGGGCCTGTGACAGACTGCGCCAGAAACAGGGTGCTCAGTCTGAGCATTATCTCATGTGTCTCGATAAGATGCTGGATACGCAGCTTAGTTCACCCAACATCGATGACATTGCTCTTGGCACGTTCTTGCGTGAATTGCCGCAAGTCCCTCTCGTGGTCCTGGATCGTTTGTATGAATTATGTCTGGATCGAAGTACAATTGGTGAGGGATTTTCACTGCTCCGCGATGTGAGCGCTGCAAGGCCCCCTCTCCGTGTGCCGGTGTGTCACAAAGTTTTGCAGTTAACACGTCATAGCGAGCGACTCGTTCGTGGACGTGCTATTGTGACGGCACGTACATGGGTGTTGCAAAAAGGGCCTCTTGCAGAAGTGGTGCTGTCATTTGCTCGCGAGTCGCTCCAGCTGTTGGTTGAAGAAGCCCGTGCCAGTGAGACTCAAGAGGAGGCTCAGGATACCAGTGTAGAGGCTGAAGAGGCGGATGAAACGGCAGCAGACCCACTCGGATTAAGTGAACAAGATGTGTTGCGTCTCATTGAGCTTGCGCTTGTGTTGAGTGTGAAACAGCCAAGCTTCTTCGCCGAAGTTGTGCGAATATACCCGCATGTGCCGGCTCCTGTTCAGGCGGCCATGCAAAAACATGTTACGCCTGTCGCTCGTTCTGTCGGACCAAACAGCACGGCATTGCTCGATGTTTTGCGCGCATATCCGGAGGGCGCTGACACACTGGTCGTTGCAATCCTGCGCATTCTTACCGATAAAGGCCACACTCGCGCTCTTGCCGAGCTTGTACGTGACTTGGTTGAGACACGCGACCTGTCCGTGGAATATCTGTTACCACTTGTTCCTCAGCTGGATCGCGACGCTATGATGCATGCTTTGCCACGCGTTGTGTCAGTGCTCGCAGATGGGTCAGAAGAGCACAAAGTTGCTGTGCATCATCTATTTCAAACGCTCGTGGCCCCAGCCATGCAGGCAGCCGGTGCTGAAACGGCAAGTAAGCAGCCTACGACGACAGCGAGTCTGACGCCTGTTGAGCTGTTGGTTTTGCTGCATGTACACGAAAAACAGATTGGGCTAAAGGCGTCGCTCTTGGCTGTACAGCTTTGCTTTTCAATGAGCGAGGTATTCCGCAGCGATGTCTTGACAGCTGTGCTGAATCGGCTCGTGGACGAAAATCCTTTGCCAATGTTGTTCATGCGCACAGCAATTATGGCGACCAAGTCGTTCCGGACCTTGGGTTCGTACGTGTCGACGTCGTTGCTTTCGCGTCTTGTGCAAAAAGAAATTTGGAAGGAGCCCCGTCTCTGGGATGGTTTTGCTTTGTGCGCGAATTTGACAGCCCCCACATCGTTCGGAGCCATGCTGCAGCTCCCAGCTCCTCAGCTGCTCGAACTCGTAAGAAAGCAGCCAAGTTTACGTGACCCGTTGCGCGACTACCTCATATACAAAGCTGGTGGACCTGCACGCCATGGTGCTCTGCTTCAAATGCTTGATGGAAACAATGGTCCATCCACATAAAAAATTCTGGCTTTGCGCCCATCATGTTGGACTATAGTGAACAAAACGATTGCATTCCAATATCTACGTACATCTTACTGGTGTATCAAGGAAGGTAAAGACCACTCAATAGCATCGCCCCAGCCTTGTTTACTGAGTCCATCGGCCACTTGCTCAACGTCCTTATCGCCACGGCCACTCAGACTCACGACAATGTGCTGCTCAGGCTGCATGGTCTTGGCCAGCATTACTGCCTGATACAGTGCGTGACTCGTTTCAAGTGCAGGTATAATGCCTTCTTGTTCAGTAAGCCATTTAAAGCCTAGCAGTGCTTGCGAATCAGTTGCCACCATATACTCCGCACGTCCCTTGTCTTTTAGATACGCATGCTCAGGACCTACACCCGGATAGTCAAGTCCAGCGCTGATCGAGTGCGTCTCGATTACTTGACCATCTTTATCCTGTAGCAGGTACGTTCGTACGCCATGCAATACTCCAACCTTGCCAGCGGCCAAGGTAGCCGAATGATACGGAGTATCGACACCCTGACCACCAGCTTCAACGCCAATGAGGCGTACAGATTCGTCATTAACGAATGGATGGAACATGCCAATGGCATTGCTGCCACCACCGACACACGCAAGAACGGCATTTGGGAGGCAGCCTGCCTGTTCCTGCAGTTGCTTTTTTGTCTCTTCTCCAATGACTGATTGCAAATCACGCACAAGAGTGGGGAATGGATGTGGTCCAATTGCTGAGCCAACAAGATAGTGCGTATTGTGAATGTTCGATACCCAGTCGCGATTTGCTTCATTGATCGCATCCTTGAGCGTCTTGCTCCCACTCTCAACAGCGATGAGCTTTGCTCCCAGCATACGGATGCGGAACGCATTCAACGATTGTCGTCGAACATCCTCAGCACCCATGTACACAACACACTCCAGGCCGAATTTGGCACACGCCGTAGCAGTAGCCACACCATGCTGACCAGCACCAGTTTCTGCGATAATGCGAGTCTTTCCTAGTCTCTTAGCGAGCAGGACCTGTCCGATAGCATTGTTGATCTTGTGGCTTCCTGTATGGTTCAAATCTTCACGTTTCAACCAGATTTGAGCACCGCCAGCCCATTCTGACAGGCGTTTCGCCAAATACAGTTCACTAGGTCGTCCAATATAGTTGAACTGATCGCGGTACTCCTTCCAAAAAGTAGGGTCTGTGCGGACAGCATTGTACGCTTGCTCTAGTTCCCGATGGCACTGGACGAGCGCCTCAGGGATGAACTGACCACCAAAATCACCGAATCGGGCTTCTTTCGCAACACTACTTGCGGGTGCAACATGGGTGCTCATTGGTGGCTTAACAACAAGGGGCTTGGCGCGTGGCAGGCCGCCCTGACTTTTTCCAGTGATACCATCGCAGAACTCGAAAGCCGCTTTCGCACGTGCTTCGGTGGTAGCCTCCGATTCCTTCAGACATTGGACAAGTTTGCTTCCAATGACAACACCCTCCGAGAGAGCACCAACCTCGATAAAGTGCTCCCGTGTTGAAACGCCAAAGCCTACGGCGAGTGGCGAGTCTGTCGCCGAGCGGATTCTAGACATGAGCTCGCCCAACGAGCTTGATACAGAAGCCGATACACCAGTCGTACCCAGACGCGATACCACATATATAAATGCATCAGCGAGTGAAGATAAGTAGCGAATCCGGTTAACATCGGTGGTTGGTGCAATGAGTGGCACAAATGCCATTTTTTCCCTGCGACAAGCGTTCAAGAAGGTACCAGCCTCCTCGGGCAAAAGATCCACCAGGATGAAACCATTGGCACCCGCGGATTTTGCATCGTGAACTGCGCGTTCTTCACCATAAGCCATGATCGGGTTATAATAGCCCATTAACACCACAGGTACTTTTAGCCCTCTCGACCGTGCCTCCTTGATATATTTCAAGCACATGGCATAATCTACACCTTGCTGCAAAGCAATACGGTTACTCTCCTGAATCGCTGGCCCATCTGCCTGAGGGTCGGAGAATGGCATGCCAAGCTCAATAACATCAGCGCCACCCCGTTCCAGCGCCATGAGCAGTTCAGGCGTATCGTCCTTCGCTGGAAAACCTGCGGTCAAGAACGTTAAAAATGCCGCTTGATTCTGTATGTGTAAGAGCAAGCACTTATACGCACACTTTGATTCTTTGAAACGAAAGCTGATTTCAATTGCTCCGCCATACTGTGTGCAACTGATACGCCGCCGTTGAATTCGAAGATACCAAGGAAGCTTAGTACTCGATAAGCCTTATCACCGCCAGCCATAATTCCTACATCACTGTGTGCAGGGATGAGTCATCAAGATTTCAACGTTTCATCTGTCGCGCCGGAACCTCATTTGTCAACTCCACATTGTAGCACTTCGTAACACGCGCTGTACACAGTCAATTGGTGAATGGAAATCGTCTTCACAAGCGAAAGGGTTCGTGGTATGTATTCCAGAACTGTCTGACGAAAGACCTCGCACGCATTCTGCAATGCTTAAATAGGATTCATGAATACTGCTGGATGACTGTGTACCAGCGAGATCCTCAACTTGTCGATGAATCCGATACGTCGCGCGCCCCTTCCACGCCACAAGTCCATTTATCAGCTGTAAATGCAGCAGGTTCTGCGTACGGCCTGTTTGTATTAGACGCATCATTTTTCGAAACATTAGTACCAAATCATTCTGCATTGTTTGAATGCTACCTTCATGTGAAGGTACGTTGCTTGTGCTTTTGAGCATAGTTACCTAACGCTAGACACTTCTCAGTATTCTTCATTCAAGAAGCAAGATTCATCGATGTACCGTGTCGCTTGACGAAAGTGAGGCTACAATGCGCCTTTGTTTTTTATTAGATTGTCATCTCGGGATCCAGAAGAAGCACAAACTTACTTACGAGGACCGAGCCTGTCTCTTTCCTGCAGTTGAAATGTCGTCGCCATATACCTTGACTGTCCAACCGTCACTAGCTCGCGACTGGACAGAACACTTCTTCAGTATGGGAAAATCTGGAGAATGTTCCTTGCACTGTACACGATTGTCATGTGCTATGAGGTGTTGTGTGGATGGCCCATTAGATGGTCAACGTACGTATGCATACGCTTAACAACAAACAGTCCGCCATTCTATCCAGAGTGAAGTGCGTATTTGTCCAGACGACTTGAAAGAGTATAATGTGGATCAAGAGACAAACATATATTTTTCGTTGTGGGAATTTCGTGCTGCTATTTCTGCTGCTGAAGTCCTAAGTACTCACATCCGCCTAGAGTTTGCACAGGGAGGCGATCCTCTGTTTCTTCATATAGATGCGCGCGGCGATTTAAAAGGTGACTTTATTCTGGCTACAGCTAGTGAGCCGACGCAAGCGCCGGTAGCCAGGAAACGCTCTGCGCCATCTACTGATCGTCCAAGAATGCGTACTCAGCCCCCACAGCGGGATGCGGGCCAAACCGTAACATCCGCTAATGTTATGACATCGTCAGCCGTGACAAGGATACCAGCAACCGGGAGCATGGAAGCGCGAGAGACGTACTTGGAAACACTGCCAAGGCGTGATATAAAAGCAAGCGAGAGCCAAAGTGACGATGACGATCTGCTGCCTATCAGACCCAAAACGGACTCTCTTCTGTCAACTCACGGTACGCAAGAGACACGCTCCTATGCACTTGGGCGTTCGAATTCCGGGATAACTTCTTTTGCACCAGTCAATACAGCTGTAGAACGGCAGGCTCTTTCTCCTGAAGAGCAAAATGAATCTATCGAGCTAAATGTTCAAGATATACCTACATACAGGAGCCAAGATGCAGACGAACTTCCTGCAACCCAGCCTGTTGAGGCGCCAAGAAAAATCGTACGTTCACGTTGCTATTTTGCATCGCCCATCCACCTAACCGCCCCAGTTCAAGCCTCTGTTTTAGTCCTACGTTTTAGGTGTCTCGGCATTCTCATAGTAGCAAAATTACCAAACCCAACATGTACACCTCCACCTCTGGCACGTGAGGGACCATCACCCACTGAAGTCACCGCGACGACAACAACACTTGCCAACGCGAGCATGGCTGCTGACAGGAATGGCAACGCACCTTTGCCTTTGGAACAAAGCATATCAATGCATCCACAAATGCTGGATCATTTGCGCCTGATGCAGTTACGGGGCTCAGAGGGCGCCTTAGTTGCACAGCCTGGAGGAACAGACTTGGATCGATTCACTCCAAGACGTCAAGCACCTATCCCCCCCGGTAATGCGCCTCAAACGCCCCCCAAGTTGCCTGCCGGCGTATATCAATCCCACAACCCTCCATTATTCTCAAACATGCAAGTACGTCCTGGATCCAACTCTCGTCCGATGAAACAGCCAACGCTTCCACACACCGTCGTCAACGACCAGGTCAGCATGTGGTCGCCGCCACCCAACATGCAGTCACTCATTGAGCCGGCTTCATCACCATCATCATCATCACGTTGGAACTCTCATACTCGCTCACAGAGCGTTGATACGTACTGGATGCGCCCATCGAATTGTACAGAGTCACATCGAATGCAGACGGATGGAGTTCATCAAGGATTGCCACAACCGCACACGCTATCGAAATCAAAATCAAACCGCTCACTTTTGGGTTCCAATTCACGTAGAACGTCGCTTGAAGGTCAAGGAAATGTGCGAATGAGTGAAGTTAGTGGGTCAGGAACACCACGATCGATCAAAAGCATGATTGATGGCCTGGTCAACTCTATGAGTGATGCATTTGGCACACCGAAACGGCCAGATATCTCAACACCATACGACCCAGTACATTTAACTCATGTTGGATTCAATGCATCAACGGGTGAGTTTTTTGGTTTACCAAAAGAGTGGCAGTCTCTCCTCCAACAGTCCGGGATTACATTGCAAGAGCAGGAACAAAACCCGCAAACTGTCATGGATATTGTCGCCTTTTATCAAGATGCAGCCCAGGAACGCCCTCCTGGTGATGAAAATGATAATGTCTGGTCCAAATTTGGTGCTAATATTGATGATTCGGAAGATAGCGAGGAGTGGCTCTCGGATGCTTACGGTATTGAAACAGGTGCGACCGGTCCCTATCTACAAGCTCAAGCACCGTCCACACCATCCACGCCCTCGAAACGCCCACTTCCAACACCACCTGCTCATGCACCAACATTCCGTCCGCCCGAGTTGCTCAATTCGAATAAAGGGTCGCTGACGGAACCGCATGTTGAAGGTATCACGTCTCGGCCTTACACGTCAAACCCGTTTCCTGGAAAGGCAGAGATACTCGTTCGCTCACACTCTCAAAAGGCGCTCCAAACCATGCCTGGAAAAGATGCTGATCTTCGGCCACCGTTAGGTGGCGCCGTAGTCCCACGGCGCCGGACGCAGCGGACCAAAGCATCAGACGCTGAAGTATATGCCCGAATACGAGCGATATGTATGCCAGGCGATCCCAAACTACTATTTCGCGACTTGCACAAGATTGGACAAGGGGCATCTGGTGGCGTTTTTACAGCACGCAGCATTGGATCAAACCAGCTTGTTGCCATCAAGCAAATGGTGCTAGCGCAACAGCCGAAGAAGGACTTGATTGTAAATGAAATTGAAGTCATGTGCCAATCAAGGCATCCAAATATTGTTAATTTTCTTAGTGCTTTCCTGCGTCAAGACGAATTGTGGGTTGTTATGGAATTCATGGAGGGCGGGCCCCTCACTGATATTGTGTTGCACAGCATTTTAAGTGAGGGACAAATCGCTGCCATTGCTCGTGAATGTTTGACAGGCCTTCGACATTTGCACGCTCATGGTGTGATCCACCGCGACATCAAAAGTGATAACGTGCTAATGAGCATGCGTGGGGAAGTGAAACTTACTGATTTTGGGTTCTGCGCACAGCTTAGTCCAGCGCAGTCGAAGCGAGTCACTATGGTTGGTACACCATATTGGATGGCCCCTGAGGTTGTTACGCGCAAAGAATACGGTGCACGCGTTGATATTTGGAGTTTGGGGATTCTGTGTATTGAAATGATTGAAGGTGAGCCCCCATACTTGAATGAAAACCCCCTGCGTGCCCTGTACTTGATCGCCACAAATGGAACGCCCAAATTACAAAATCCCGACAAGCTTTCGCCTACAATCAAAAGCTTTTTGGCAACCTGCCTAGAGGTGGACGTCGAGAAAAGGCCAGATGCAACCAACCTGTTGAGTCATCCTTTCCTACAACACGCCGATGATCTTCAAACCCTCATACCATACATCCAAGCTGCTCATGAGCTACGGGAAAGGAATGCATCAGCTTAAGCTTTTTGGTTTTGCGTGTCTAGTATTACATTAAGATATGCTATGTAAACAACCTTGGCAATGTATTGCGAAATGGGCAATGTGATGAGTTAGTGATTAGATATATGGTTCAAAAAGTTTAATATGAAATAATCTGAGGGACGTTCACAGAATTTAAAGGCCCTAATGATAAGTACTTGCGAGGCAATGAAAAAAGGTTTGTGATTAACCCCGATTAGAGTGAAAAGGAGTTGATGTAAGATTCGCACTGAGCGTAATCACTCGATCACATCGTACCAGACCTGATTCGCTTCTGAGCGTCACTATAAGTGGGTTGATCGGACCTGATTGTATTTAAATATATGACCTATGCGTAAATTCTATATGAAACTCTTGTGAGTTGGATTGCCTCATTTATACTCAGTGTCATTAGGGAACCCAAAGTCTATTTGATGGTCACCACCCGATAATGAGTATATATGGACACTGACAAAGTCCAACTTGTACTTCCTATCTGACATAGTTTTCATGTACAGTAAGATATGTCATGTATTCACATGCCCCATCCTCAACACGAAAGTTGGACTCCGGTTGTACATATAACAACAGCGAAAAGCACTAGTTTGGGCTGTCAAAGCATGCAGATACCCAATAAGCTCTCCCAATAAAGTTGACAATGCCTTTTGTATTATGGATAGAAAGGATTGCGCGCATCAACTCGGTTCATAGGGCTTGGTCAAAATTCGCGGTCTTACGACCTAGGCCATGAGCGCTAAGCGACCGCGTAAGTTCATATTCACTATAGGTGGAGGTGGAAGAGTTTCTATTCGACACAAATTGAAAACATCCTCGTCATTAAGATGTCACAGGCACGTCTTTTAGAAACGCGTGCTGAAAGTTGTCAAAACCGGGTCCGAATAGCACCTCATGAGCAATTGATGCTGAGCGATGAAGAAGTGATAGAATACAGAGCTTCAGTTCCATGGAAGTATACAATCTTGAAGTTTCTTAAATGGTTGCGCACTCGGGAAAAGTCGGATTTGGTTATTGCATGGATATCCGTGGCTTTGTTTGCCTATATGAGCATACACTTTTACGTTCCCTCTTCTCTCTATATATATGTTGTATGCATATGCTTTACTGCACCCGCGATTTTCACAACGGCTATTTTACGCTTACGGCATGGTCGCACTGATCAAAAAAAAAGGTTACTTATAACTGGCGGCATATGTACTTATGTCATTGTTTGTTTGCTAGCAGACTGCTTTTCGACACGCTCTTCATATCCGCATCAACCTAACACCCATTCCAAATATTACATTGTTTCTCTGTTGCATAATTCTGAAACTATTTTGCCTCACTATTCGCATTCGCTCATCCAGCTCACCAAAGAACTCGGGCCGTCTAATGTATATGTGTCCATATATGAAAACGACTCAAAAGATCTTACACCTACACTGCTTCATAAACTAGATGGAAACCTTCGAAAATTAGGCGTTCGTACGAAGATTGTCACAGCTAGACGATCTGAGCAAGAATCACGAAAAAATCGCATTGAGCGTTTATCCGCTTACCGGAATTTGGCTATGGCGCCATTAAATGATGAACTTCATGGAAAGCTTGATGGGATTCCGTTTGAAAAGGTAATTTGGATCAATGACATCTTATTTGAGTCTAGCACTGTCCACCAGCTTCTTAACACAGAAGGTGGTCAATTCGATCAGGCATGTGCAATGGACTACTGCTGGCTTGGCTTTTACGATACGTACGTATAGATGCGCTTACCCCAGTTGGGTCATGCGAGATGCGGATGGAAAAACGACTCGTCCCTTTTGGCCGTATTTTAAAGCAGAACAAGATCAGAAAGCTGTTCAAGCTGGCCTTCCGGTTCCTGTAAATGCATGTTGGAATGGTTTGACTGCTTTCGACGCACGCTGGTTTTCAAATACAACGATATCACCCAATGAAACTATGCCGTTTCTTACATCCGCCCTAACACTGAATCCTCCCCCAATATTCCGAGCGGATTCATTGGATGTACCTGCGACCGTGCCACTGACATTTCGGAACAGCGATCTGTGTTTCTCGTCAGAGTCGCTGTTGAGTAGTCTAGATATGCACCGCATCGCAAGACCATACCGACCCCGCATTTACGTGAATCCTAATCTGGTTGTGGCGTATGACAAGCCTAACTATTTTTTGTACAGATCCATGATGCGGTGGAGCGTGGTGGGTCCTTGGCGACACTTTTGGCAGTACTGGATCGAGCACCGCTTGTTCGGATTTGCTTTGCACGTCCTTGGTCGCGTTGATCCATGCACAGATGTATTTATGCCTAATTGGGTACCGAGATCGCCCTCGAAGGGTTCCAACATCGATAGCTCATAGTCGAACTGCGGCAAGCGAAGAATCTGGTATGTCATTCAATATATATATTGTTGAAGCAAAATCCTGACACTTGGAGTACCTGAAATAAATGGCCACGTGATGAATCGCAAGTGCGTTTGGACCATCTTCCACCGTCATCATGGACAAAGACGATGTCGAGTTTGAGGTGCCTGAGCTGGCAATGCCGCAGCCCCTTGGGCAAGGAATGCCACTCTTGTCGCCAATTGAGAAAAGAGCATTCGATGTGGACGCATTTTTGTGCTCTCGCACAATAGGGCAGGATGTGCATGCGATTGTCAAAGAGCTTCGGACGTACAGGCAAACACTCCAAGAAAACCTCGTGCTGATAATAAATGAAAAGTATCGAGATTTTGTATCACTTTCAACCATGCTTCAAAGGGAAACTGATGGAATTATTGAGTTGAGTAACAAAGACGGGCTTTCAGAAGTGCAGATGGCTCTTGAATCCATGCTAGCTACGATGAGACAAACAGAAACAGATATTGTGTCACTTGGACACGAAGAGGAGGCAAACATTCACGAAAGACGCTACCTAAACATGCTTTTGGATATTGATCGGACTGTTCATGATCTAGGGCACCTTTTGGGTCTAACGACCAATGAGGAATCTTATCACATGGTTCCATTAGGACGCATGACCCTCGACGAACTGGCTGGGTTCGACGTCGATGAGCAGGATGATTTCGAACAAACATTTGAAGCAGGAATAAAGACTCATCCTCTGACGCTGTTTCAGAGCATGACATATGCATACCAGCGGTACACGTGGCTCCAGCATTTGTTAGGTACCGTCGATAGGGAAAAGGCGTGTGGAAACTTGTTACGATTGGAACCTTTCCTCAAGAAAATATACTCGCGGCTTTTTGATCACACAAGATTGCTACATGAACAATCATTTGAACAGCCAAAAGAGCAGGCATGTGAATCGCTCATTCTTGCGCTCCGATTAAGCTGTGAGCTTGGTGAATCAGCGGTGGAGGCTATGCTCCGCCGCATATCCGCGCATGACATTGAGCCCAAGATCGAGAGTTGTTTCGCACCACCTGAACACACGCATTCAAAGTTGTATTTTCCGTTTGATGCAAATGAGCCAGTACAGCTTGAGACTCTCACGCATCTCAGTTGGGACAAACCAATGATATCAAATTCAACGTCTGAGCTGATAAGAACATACAATGCACTCTTGGATGCTACAAAAGAAACGACTGATATATTTGACGCGACCGAGCGTGTGGGTGGGAGTATGATGGACGCATTTAATCATTTATGGTGGGAGAAAGTCTCGACGGCAATCGAGCAGTCGCGCGGATCACAGCTTTTCTTCATTGGAAATGCAGATGAATTTTATCTCAATTATACCATCACACAGGCGTTTCTAGATGAGCTTGAGTCACTTGCGCCTTCACCCCGTGCAGCCAAAGCATTTCGTGCACATTCCAAGACAGTGGCATTACAGCGTCGCTGGGCTTTTTCGGCATTTTTTCAGTTACGCGCGCGTGAGCTTGTGACGTTGCTAGAACAAGATCTGCAATTTTCAAGCACACGGGATGTGCCATCATGTGAGACTGAAGCACAGAAGATATCGACGGAGTTTTCTCATCCTGGCTTTCGCAGTCTTCTGCGCACATTTGCTGCACCTTGGTACATGACGCGGCATTTCCCGACCTTGAGCGCGCGTGAATGGCGCTTAAGTTTGCACGTGCTTTGTCGATACCGCTCGTGGATCAAAGGCCAAATTACATCGTTGTCTGTTAGTGAGCTTGATATTGAAATACCCTCACACACAGCCGCATCCACTGCACCGAACACCAATGGCTTGACAAATGACGAAGTCAACGCACTGCGTAATGCTGTGGGCTTTCTAGCAGATATCCGCTTGTTTGAGGAGCGTGTGCGAGGTGTTTTTGACGCTTACATTTCGCCGAAGCTTGTTCGAGATGCGAAAGGATTAAAAGAAGACGCTGATGATATGCTCAAAGTCATTAGAGAAGCAATGGAAGAATCACTTGGTGCATATAATGATACATTACCGGGTGTCTCGGCTTTTATGCTGCAAATACTGCGAAAACGATGTACCGAGCCACTTCGTCATGTTCGCGCGGCAAATTCACAGTACCGCGCATTCTCACGCGGGGCACTAGAAACCCAAGCTAGCACAGAGCCCAGCATATTTATCCCCATGATCGTACTGCCTCTTCGGCAGGTATTTGTTGGTGATTTACAATCTCCCATACGAAGGCTTCCGATGGAACAAACGGTAGCATGGATTAATGACGTACTTGACCATGTGTTCTCAAGGTACACAACGGCAATTGATACAATCACTCGTAATCTCGAGTCCTTGCGCCGACTTAAGCGAGGCACACCAGGCTTAGCATCCGACGAAGCTGCCTCAGACAAACGGGTATATGCGCAGCTGTCAGCGGACATAAGGTCACTCGCAGCCCATGTCGAGGAATTTACCCGTGATGCTGAACTGCCATTACGATTAGAGTCGCCCGCATGGCAGGCCCTACGAGATTCTACACATCGAACATAGGTCAAGCAAGAAAAGATGTTTGTGCGTGTATACGACGGAGATACTGAGGCAACAACGTGCGACATGCATACACACGAACAAATACCCCTTAGAGCGACTCGATGTTCTTAGTTTGATCAAATGTACGACCAGCGACGTTCTGCAGACCCTCGCCCCCGTACGTTACCTTTGGACTTAGTTCGACATCTGCCCCACTAGTGACAGTCGCACCAGCCTTTTCAAGCCAGCGGCGCTGTTGTGCAAGCAAATCGCGACGCGAAGTCTCTGGGTTGTCAGAGGCAGTACCGCTGGCATTCTTGAGTGGACTGAATTCTTCTTTGCGCTCAACTTCATGGATTACTAGGTCGGCACAGAATGGGAAAACGTCGAAAATAAAGAGCTCCATCTTGATGCCGTTCGGTGTCGATGGCTTCACACGTTCACCCGATGAGAGATCAATCGATGGAATTTTCTTTCGGGCAATGTGATACGCCATTTTAGATTCAAAGGCTGGTACATCTTTCATAAGAAAGTCTGTTGTGTAAAAGTGATTGGCGATGTTGGCGGCACGGAAAAGAAGCTCTCCATTGGAATCACGCGCCTCACTCAAAGAAGGGGGAATCTCGGAGTATTCTACCACACTGAAAGCGCCATTTTTGCGCGCCACAACACCGACCGACTCAGCTGGGTCCGTTTTCTTCACCACCTTCACACCGGTTGCGACATTCTTATCCACACACACACCCATAAAGACAGGGTCACCAACCTTCACAAGGCAGTTATCCACACCGTATGCGTGCAAGTACTTGATTCCGCGGCGCTGCAGGTCGTCAAGAACAGATGGTTCGCCATCTTTCACGGGGACACGAAGTGCGGCATACAACCCACCATTTCCGTCCGGTGCTGTAGCGACCTTGCCGCGTTCATCCAGCATAATTTTGCCTTCATTCGAAATGCATGGCAGAGTGCCTTGTTCGAAGAATACAACATTAGCCGGGTCAAGGCCAAAGAACCCATGCTCGCGGAAAAATGACTCGGTTGGTTCGCGTGTGGGACCCGAGGTCATGATGTACCATGGCACCACAACGCTAGTCTTACGTCCGTAATTGGCCGCAAGTTCCTGCAACTTTGCAATCCTCTCTGCTTGGATTTGGAAAAGGCTCTTTCCGCTAGGAAGCTGGATGTTATAGCAGCCCTTGGGAGCGGACGAGCCAAGACGGGTGCCTTGACCACCAGCGAGGAGGAGTACGCCGACTTGACCTGCGGCAATCGCTTTCATGCCAATCTCGTAAAAGTAATTTGACTTCGCTTCATCTCCAACAGTAGAAACTTGGCTCTCAGTTGGTGGTGGTTCTACTTTGGCATTCTGCTCGTGTCGTGCGGCCTCATCGGCGTCTAACGCTTGCTTCACCATGGCATTCAGACGCGCAGGATCGATGCCGCAAAGTTGCCTTTCGAATGCCGCTTTCTCATCAGCTGAAAGTTGGTCCCAGTATGTAAAAACATGTGACTGCCCGGCAGCCTCGTACTTGGCTCGAAGATCTTCCAAGCCGCTCATGAATAGATGGTTGTACGGGATATGAGACTGATGTGTGTCTGTGCACGTGCATAGCGTGTGGGTTGGTGGAGAAAGGCACGCGTTCGGAATATCTAACGAGTATAAGGACACATCTGGTCAAGGCGCAAATCCTAGCTACATCACAAGGCTAAAGTTGTAGAAGCTCGACTTGCATCAAAGAGAATGTAACGACCAGTAAGAATACCATCTGCAAGCCATGAAAGAGGCGCTAACTTCCACTAAGATAAAGTAGCGCCAGCGAATGGCGCCGTGCAAATGCCACGAGATGTGCACAGACGGCGAGGGGCCTTTTCATCAGCTGGGCCATTCGGCAGAGGGCCAAACCAAACACATTCCTTAGCATCGGTCGTTTGGTAGTTAGGCTGGATGGCCTCGAAGACCTTTTTCTTCGGGTTCATCTGCTCGAGTGGCTCCATACCCTCGTAGCCCTCAACATAAACGCGGTCACCCAACTCGCTGCCTGCGGGAGGAGCAACTGGCTGGACGCCACCTTCTTTGCCTTCTTTTGCCGTAGCACACAAAATCATCCCGAAACTCTTGATACCACGCATCGACACTGGTTTCAAGTTGCACACACCCACAACCCATCGATCACGCATTTCCTCAATGGGAACAAAGTTTACAAGTCCAGAGAGAATGGTACGAGGCCCATCCGCCTCACCGAAATCAACCTGCTCAAGATACAAAGAATCAGCATCTGGATGCCGATCGACTTTGACAATCTTTCCAACTCGAAGATCGACCATACTGGGTAAAGGACCAGAATCCGATGGAACACCAGAACCAGGTCCACTGCCACCTGTTGCCTTGTCCTTGGACTTCTTATCCTTCTTAGATGGTGTAGGTGCACTGGCCTCTGCAGCCGTGCCACCTTCATCTTTCATTTTCTTCTCCTTCTTCTCTTTCTTCGGCTCAGCCTTACGTTCGATTTTTGGGAAACCTTCATAAGCAGGCTCAAATGGTTTGAAAGGTGGTTCCACGTTTGTTGAAGCTGACAGGTGTGACATGTGCGAAAAGTAGCGCACAAGCGACGGATGCGCATGTTGCGTTGCTGGGGGCATTGTCGACACTACATCATATAATGAGGCAAAGAGCGAGTAGTCAGCAGCAGTTGGAGCATTTCCGCTCAAAAAAGTAATTGGTTCAAGCTTTTTGTCAAGAGAGCCCAGGTCCCCGCGTATGCCTTCGACTTGGTCGAGCCATTGATCAGTGTTCTTCACGTCGTCGTCCGTTTCCCCGAGAACTGCCGCAGGTTTCGACGTCAGAGCCGCAAGCTCATGGGCATATGTACGCAGTGGCTTGTTCGAAGCTCGGAGCGCGTTCAGAGAAGCTTCGTCAGATATCAAGCGCGTGTACACTTCGGCAAGAAGCTGCCGCGATCGCTGTGCCATTGTCGTCAAGAAAGGCCAATTTGCGATCGGCCCCTACCAATATGTTCACACGTGATTCAAAAGAAGGGTCAATGTCATTGCGCACTCAATTTTTCATTGGTCCATTGTCTTGATAACATGGCCGGTAATGGCACTTCGAGCCGAGCAGAAACTCAGGAACTCGTTGACAAGCAAGACCAGAGGCCGTGTAGCAGACCAATCTCTGCCATGGATAATATGCAGCGCAGAGATTCCACTATGACGGATGCATCCTCTGCACACTCAGCTTCTTTTTTTGATGAGCGTGAAATACGTGAAGCTGAACAATGGGTACAGCAGTCCCGCTCATCTGAGAATGCACGGCCCTGGCGGAAGCGACGAGATAGTCAGCTGGGAAGTTACGACGATCACAACAATATTTTTGATGGGCCCTCAGCGGAATTTGTTCCAAGTTCCGTTTCCAGTATGCACCACAATATGGCCCGACCCAGTTTGCACTACCATTCTCGCCAATCCCGTCGAAGATCATACTCGTATTCATCGCGTCGCGGACGGGCTTCCAGCTCCGTTCATTCACACAGCCATGTATCCCGTGACCATTCACCAACCAGTACGCATACTCTTGAATCCCATCCCGCAAGTGTGATCAGCTATAAGAAACGCGCATATCCTCGGCGCGCATATCGAGCGAGTGAAGATGGCATAGGAACGTCTATGCCTGCTTCTTCGAGTTTGATCGGCTCACTTTTTGCGACTTTTCGTAATGAGCAAGCGGAACAAGAGTCAATTCACTCGGACATGCAAGAAAACAGCGAGGTCTGGCACGAGAACGCGTCGGATTTGCTTGACGAGGAGGCCTTGGCCGATGATCAGGATGAAGAGGAGGATGATCTGTTAAATGATTCAAGTGACCGATCAAGCCTTAGCAGTCAACCAAAGGGTTCACCACATAATCGTCTGATTCCCAACGTGTTTGGTGACAGTGACCCATTTATAGAACACCGCCACGATGTTCGAGAGGATGGCCAGGACATGCCGTTTGATGACCCAGCTATGGGCCCGAAGCCCGTCCATCTTATGGATTTTCCACATGCTGTGGATCAAATGCCTGAAAGTACTTTGCCGCCAGTGTCGGGAATGCTGCAAACTGAGGCTCATCCAGAAGAAGCCATGAGGAACAGTCCTTGGCTTGATAAATCTTGCCGCTTCAAGCAACAGATTTATTTGGCAGATGAAGACACGTTGATTCGAATCTCTGGTTATCGTACTCGACCCGGGCGTTATGTATTGTACGTTTTGGCGTGTGTCTTGTCTTTTGGTTTGGTCGCTCTTTTGTGTTTGTGGTTTCCTCGAACACGTCTTCGCTATGTCTTTGAAGAAGCAGAGTTTTCCGATGCAGAGTTTGTGATCGTTGAAAATCAGTGGGGTGACTTGAGTCAAGAGTCGTTCATTAGTGTGCCATTCGCACGTCCACTCAAGTCTGTTTTTCCTCCTACCTCTCGAGAGCCGCCCTGTACTCATGCGCAGGCCCAAAGCATGCTGTACGAGGATACCGACGAGAATGGGAACAGTGGTGATGGAGAGGACATGGTGGATTTGGTCATGTTCGAATATCGCTACACACGCTTCTTACTCCATCCTCCCTCGGGTCGCTTCCGCACAATTCGAGACTGGCGTGATGCCGCTTGGACATCGACAGATGTGATGCGACAAGGTATCAGCTCAGATTTGGAGCGTGAACGACAAATATTTTTTGGATCAAATGTTATCGAAATTGCAGACAAATCGACGCTGGATTTGTTGGTGAGCGAAGTCTTACATCCATTTTACATTTTCCAAATTGTTTCTATCATTCTTTGGAGCTTGGATGATTATTATTATTACGCATTTTGTATTGCAGCCATTTCGGTGGGAAGTATTCTCTCAACTTTGATTGAAACGAAGAAGACTATTGCACGTATGCGAGAAATGAACAGATTTGTCTGCACTGTGCGTGTGTTGCATAATAATCAATGGGTCAACCTGGACAGCAGTAACCTTGTTCCCGGTGATATTTTTGATGCGGCTGATCCCAACTTGACGATGATTCCTGCTGACAGTATTCTTCTTAGTGGTGATGCGATCGTAAATGAAAGCATGCTTACTGGAGAAAGCGTTCCTATCAGTAAGCAGCCACTATCCGAGCAGGACGTGGATCTTATCCAGTCCACCCGCACAGATCTTTCGTCTCACCTTGCAAAGCACTTTTTGTTCTCTGGAACAAAAATTATTAGAACACGACCTGCAGTAAGTGGGCCTGATCCAGGAGATATTTGTGCCAAGGCAATGGTCGTCTGCACAGGTTTCCACACTACAAAGGGATCTTTGGTTCGCGGCATGCTCTTCCCTAAGCCCATGGGATTCAAGTTCTATCGCGATTCTTTCCGGTTCATTGGGTTTTTAGCAGCGATTGCGTTTGTGGGGTTATGCTTTAATACAGTAAATTTCATTCAAATTGGGATTTCTTGGAAGACGCTGGCAATTCGTGTACTGGACTTGGTGACTGTCGTGGTGCCACCGGCTTTACCAGCTACTATGAGTATTGGTACAGCATTCGCAATTGTACGTTTACGAAGGCTTGGTATATTTTGTATTTCTCCTACGCGTGTAAACATGGGTGGGAAAGTGAATGTCGTTTGTTTCGATAAGACAGGCACGCTTACTGAAGATGGACTGGATGTACTTGGCGCTCGAACTGTGGATCCAAACACAGATCAATTTAGTGAGCTACATCAAACTGCAGACGAAATACCAGCTCAGAGTACTTCGCCAGAAAATCCTTTATCGTTATTGCATGCACTGACGACTTGCCACAGCTTGAAAGTGGTCGATGGTGAAGTCATTGGAGATCCGCTGGACGTGAAAATGTTCGAATATACAGGATGGACGATTGATGAAGGTGACGGCATAGACTCACTCGCTGTGGCGAAAGGATATGATCGTTCTCCGGCGCTTGTGCAGACGGTGGTCCGACCTCGTGATGGCCCCGTTTTTGATGCTCAGGATGTGATCTGTGACCCTGATGCCGAAGAAGTGCTGGAGCTTGGTGTCATTCGAACATTTGAGTTCGTGTCTGCCTTGCGCCGAATGAGTGTCATTGTCAAACAACTGCATTCGACCTCTATGGAGGTATTTGTCAAAGGAGCGCCAGAGTCTCTCCTCGAGATATGTGACCGTAATTCCCTTCCGCATGATTTTGACGATTTGCTCTCTTATTACACACATCATGGATTCCGGGTCGTTGCTTGTGCAGGGAAATCTTTGCCTGGATTAAACTGGGTCGAAGCTCAGCGAATGCCGAGAGAACGGGCTGAAAGTGAGCTCCAGTTTTTGGGTTTGATTGTCTTTGAGAATAAGTTGAAGCCTGGATCATTGCCTGCTATTACCACTCTTCGACATGCCCACATCGGCTGCAAGATGGTGACGGGAGACAATCCCCGCACTGCGGTAAGTGTCGCGCGAGAGTGTGGCATTTTGGGAGCCTCATCAACTGTATTTCTTCCATCATTTGCGCAAGGATCACCTGAACAGCCTAACGATGTTATCCTCACATGGACTAGCACGGATGACGATGCGATGAAGCTAAATCCGGACACTCTGAAACCAATTAATCCGGACCCTATGCACATCGACTTGGGTGAGCACAATATCCTCGACTATGAGCTAGTGATTACGGGTGATGTCTTCCGATGGATGGTCGATTATGCCCCTATCGATCTCGTACGACGCATGTTAATAAAAGGCACAATTTTTGCACGAATGTCGCCTGATGAAAAACATGATTTGGTCGATCGCTTACAGGACTTGGGCTACACGGTGGGTATGTGCGGTGATGGGGCCAACGACTGTGGTGCTTTGAAAGCTGCCGACATTGGTATCTCGCTGTCGGAAGCAGAAGCAAGTGTTGCTGCTCCATTTACATCGCAGAGACCTGACATTTCTTGTGTTATTGAAGTAATCAAAGAGGGTCGAGCAGCGCTTGTCACAAGCTTCAGCTGTTTCAAATACATGGCACTGTACAGTTTGATCCAGTTCACCAGTATTACCATATTATACAACCTTGCAAGCTCACTCGGCGATTTTCAATTCTTGTACATTGATTTGTTCATTATTCTTCCTGTGGCTGTGGCTATGGCAAGGACCCTGCCTTATCCTATCCTCCATACCAAGCGCCCAACTGCGAACCTTTTGTCTAAGAAGGTGTTATTGTCGATGATTGGCCAAGTCATAATCTGTTCTGCATTCCAGGCTTTTACATTTTATCTAACGCGACGCCAACCCTGGTATACCCCGCCGAAAATGGATCCTGATCAACTCAATGTGGTGAATGCAGAGAATTCGGCTATTTTCTTGGTGTCATCATTCCAATACATTACAGTTGCAGCTGTATTCAGCGTTGGACCGCCTTTCCGGCAACCAATTTATACAAATCCCATGCTTCTGACTTCTCTTACGATATTGACCTGTTTCTCTTTGTTCTTCTTATTTGTAAAGCAGGGCTTCTTTTTCGATCTGCTGGGGCTAGTGGAATTTCCAGCGTCTTTCCATTGGAAGCTCTTGGTCATTGTGGTATTGAACACAGTCGCATGTTTCGTTTTTGAGTCGCACCTTATGGGACCGGCGTTGCAGTTTGTAAAATTCATCCAACGCGTGCTTTATCATCGCGGCCGGAAACACGAAAGGACGCGAAAAGTTGGTCAGAAGACATACAAAGCGGTGCTCATGTCACTTAATGACCCAACTGAGGCATAAGAAAAAATATGGTATTTAGCTGATGTTGCCGTCAATTTTTCGACGTTTTTCTTGATGTTCATGGTCCAACCGCTCAGATCTGAAGTGTTTCATAGCTGCCCAATGTGAGAGACTTTCCACATGCGATTGCAGGTTTTCTGCAAGGTTGGTCAGATGCCGTCGGGCAGGATGTGTGTATTCTGTATCATCTGTCACGAGCGGGCGAAGAGGAGGAAACATTTGATGAAGTTCTAAATCATCCCATGACGTACCCAAGTATGGCTTTTGTGCTGTTGGTGCCCGCACGAAGGGTGGATCTTCGACTCCGCACTCAACGTCGATGATGTCTTTCAGACGAATATCCACTTCGTACAATGTAGTAAAAGCATCGAGCGCAAGCTGTTTTAATGCAGTTGATGTCTCGAGCAAGGCTGTGTTATATTTCTCAATTTCCAGTATCTGCTTTTCCCACGGATGTGCTGGGTCAGGGTTGGCTCGTGCAACAAATGCCGGACTAGCAATGCGAATATCAGGAACAAGAGCTTTTAGACTTGCATGAGATAATGTGCTCATACGCTCCTTTAGGCGCTCTGTCTGACGTTCCGTCGCGGCACGATATTTGGAGCTCGCCTGTTGGATTTGATTGAACTGTTTTCGTGTGCGCAAAAGTTGGTCTTTTGTCCCGCGGTGGGCGAGCTGTTCATCTGCGAGCATAGTTCTAGCATTCTTGGTTTCAGACTGGGAAGCAAGAAGTTTTGTTTCCAGCTCGCTAGTTAAGAACGTGTCGCGGCGAAGAGACTTTTTTGTGCGCTCCAACGATTGCTCTAGTTCCTTGTTCCGCATGAGCAGCCTTTCACGCAGCTCTACTTCCTCATCTCGTTCCGTCAACAGAGCCCCTAAGACCTTGATAACGACAATTTTTCTTTGTTCACTCAGTCCATCTAAACATAATGGTGTTTTGTGATAACCGCGAGAAAGAATTTTTTGACGAATATCGTTAAATGCCGCCGCCTCGTCCATGACTGAATGGCCCAAGAAAGAACCATCATACAGCTGAAACCTTTAACGAGACGTGGCCAAACCGTGAAATGAGGATTTTGTCTTCATTTAAATTATTTTTCAAGTTCTAACCGTCGCGGGCCCGTATGGCGCAGTGGTTAACGCACTCCACTTGTACTTATAAGTTAAGTGCATGGAGAGATCCCTCGTTCGACTCGGGGTGCGGGCAAAGCATTCTTTTGTGCTTGCGACCAAAATACATTTCAGACGAAAATTTTTTTTTCTTCGAAGTACTTAAATAAAATGGGTATATACTGCAACTTAAATGCCTCACGACCCCGATGCTGATCCTAGCCGTACGGACGCGTCATGTCATAAGCGTAGTATTGGAAGCTGCCTCGCGGTACTTGCCATCTGCGAACGGGTGAGTATTAAGCAGAATACGAACACGCCTGTACCTGCATCCCATTGTGCGCCACGCTTTCCTCGTTGCCAAATAATCAAACTATTCCAACGAGCGGCTTCAATACTTGATTGTGACCATGGAGAAAGAAAATTTTCAGCAATATTATCTTGGTAATTAGCGGCGCTCGAAGTTACACTTTCTTCGTCGCTGTTACTAGTTTGGTGCTTGGAACTTCTGCTAGGAGTCGTTCTCAGAGGAGTATCAGCCTTCCAATTGACAACGGGCATGATATTAATTCGGTCATGCCGAAGATTCAATAAAATCAGTAAGGGATTGATTTGTCACGTGACTAATACCTCCACTCGCGTCGTGTGTTCTGTGTGGCGCGTTGCCTGTTAACAATACGCCATTTTCGATAAATTTCAAGCAGGCTAAACAATACGTGGTGCAGTGTGTGTGCACCGGAGGTGAGGAACCATGAATATCTCATTTGACCTCTCCTCTAAAATCGAAAATAGGATTGATCAAGAGCTTTTCCAAGATGATTCTGACGATCTTTCCCTGCCTGGTATGAGCCGGCGTGCATCTATGACCCATTCTACGTCAGACGTAACAGGTCTGCTTCGTTCACCTGCTACAAATGATCCAGTTGAGACAAACCCTGGTTTCCAGGACCACATGAATGATGTATCTGTTTCCAATTCTACTGGGCAAACCGACCAAGTGTCTGATGAGTTGCAACAACTTGATGAACGTTTATTAGACGAATCAGACTCTCTTCGACTTTCACCCAAACACGAACAAGAGTTGGAGATATCAGAGTCAAGTCACAGAGAACTTGCCAGCGCTGATGATGATTTTATGACACAGGGAGAATCGAAAGCACCCGTTCTCGCGTCATGCGAGACAAAAGAGTTAGAAAGCGTAAGTACACTTGTTGTATGAGGAGCTCACACGACAGGATCAATCTTCGTCATCGATGTCTATGCCGACGTCTCCGTCGGTTTCTCGAGCACCTAATCTATCCCCTGGGCTGCAAGGTCAACCTAATCCGGCTAAGTCTATCACCACAGTATCCACGCCATCACCACCTTCAGTCTCGGGTGCTACGACGCCTGTACATCCGCCAGCTCCTGGGAGATTAGCGTTCACAGCAGCACGAGCGTCTAAGTCTTTATCACATACCAATCTTCAACATTCTCTATCGACTGAAGATTCTTCGAGGCGATTGCTCCATGTACAGACTCAAGATGATATAAATCGCCCAGCGTCAACAATTTCTGATTTGACGGAAGAATCTTCAGTAGCGCGGCTAATGTCTTCGACTTCAAATGCGCAACAAAATCACATTGATCCGCAACGGCTGATTACTTATCAGCACCAGGTCAATGAGCGTCTCACGCAAGAAAATGAAATGCTCAAAATGCAATGTGAAGAACTGATGAAGATTCTTCAAAAACGTGATGAAAGTGTGAACAAGGATCGTTCAATGCTAATGAAACGGATCCACGACTTGGAATCGGCGGCACAAAAGCAGTCAGAAGAGCATGCCGCACATGAATCCTCCCTTATCGATACCCCTTCAGAACATAATGCATTCATTCAAAAAGTTCAGCATGCGTTAAGTGTGCATGATGTACAGGCACTACAAGAATGTGTGACAGAGCTTCAGAGTCATATACCGCAAAATAACGTTTCTCATCCTGATTCCTCGCGACCCAATTCGTCGTTTATGCACAGTCACAGTAATGCGTCCTGGCGCCATTCCACACCAAGTCGAGTCCAGACTATGGAGTCTTTGCGACGGTCCATCACGTCTGCCTCAACAACACGTGATGTGTCCAGTGTAGCCTCTGACCTCAGAAATCTGCAAACAACGGTGCGCTCATTGACAGAAGAACTTCACGGTGCACGCGTACAACTAGACACAGCTTTGTCGCACTCTTCAGAGGCAAATGCAAGTAAGTTACGTATTGAAACGCGACTTGCATCTACAATAGATGAATTGGAGCAAGTCAAGTTGCATTTGCAGCAGCGATCAGAACAATGCAAAGAACTCGAAGCTATGCGAAGGGAAATACCGCAAACGAACATAACAATTGAACGAAGCCTGTTCAAAGCACAGCAAGAAGTAGCAAAAGCACATGCATTACAACAACAGGCTCAGCAGCAGCAGTTGCTCTTAGAAGAACAGCTTCGCTCAGCAAACCATCGATGCGACCAAGCTTCTGCGTCTGCGGACGAAGCACGGCAAGCGCGTACTGAATGCGAAGCGCAGATTGACGAGCATCTATCTCAGCTATCTTCGTTGAAACATTTACTTGCAGAACAGCATGCCGAACTAGGGCGGCTTCGAGGAGAAAAGCACCATCTGTGGACTGAGCGCCGCGAAATTATGGAGCAACTCAATGTGTTTGAGCGAAGATTGCGGGAAGTGCGTGCAGAGACGGAGCAGTATGGCACAGATGTTAAGGCTCTGCAGGAAAAAGAAGATATGCTGGCATACCGCGCTAGCCATATGGAACAAGAATGCGCAAAATTGGTGAAGTCATACGTGGCAGACATTGTTCGAGAGTGGGAGCCGAAAATATGGGCTCTTGAAGAACAATGCCGTGCGTTGATATTTCAAAAGGCATACTTGGGGAAAGCCTTGCGATCACAACAATGGCTCACTGAACGCATCAGTACTCATTTAGATGCTCTCGCCCCAACGCTGAAACGATACGTGCCAGCATCCGTCCCACTAGTATCTCCTAAAACACGGACATGGCGGGCGGCCATTCGAGCAGTTCAATTTGTTGTACGTATTACTCGTTCATAGACAAAGGAGCTTCGATCCATTCCACACGTACGAGACCGATGCCTGTTCCTGAGGCAAGAAGGAGGCTATGACCATCGTTTGGGCACCATGCGACACTTGTTATGCAAACGGAGGGGTCCCAGCGATCGATGGAAAGGGGAGCCGATTTTTGGGTCTGTGACCTTGGCAAGACGCCTTCTGGATAAAATCCGTGGCGGATAGTGTAAGTGTTAGCATCGTTTTGAATGAGTCGAAAGCGTTTGTGAACAAGACGACCACCTTCTTCCATGGCTTTACGTTTCGACACATTCAGTGCATTGGTGATGTTTACAGATCCATCCGCAGAACCCGATGCGATGTAGGGATGAAAAGCAGATGCCGCAAGAGAGATTATGCGTCCGTGATGAATCCCAAGCATGTGATGACGGCCAATATCATGTGTCCGAAGAGAGACTGTTCCAAACTGATTGTCACCAAAATCCATGATCCATGCGCCATTCCATGGGGCCCAAACAGTAGCGTACCGAGGCTCACGGCTATGACCATAACGAGTTGTTGAGTAAACGTCATAAATGTCTGTGATATGTTCTGAGCCATCCCAACCAACAGAGAGAAGGATATGCGGGCGAGCGGACAAATTCGGTGTGCCGAGGAGATCCAGAGGGGGTAGCATTTGCCAACTTAAAGCACATACTAGAGTATCATGCACAGAAACATTTATCATTGGTGAATCACTTTCATCCAAGTCCCAAACGATGACCTGGCCTTTTGAACATCCCGCGGCCAAGCGGGCATTACCACCCCAAGCCAAACTATAGCAGCGAGAATTTGGGACGCGTAAAGTGGTACGCGGAGAGAGATACAAGCAACTCGCTTCAGTCTTAGGAACATCTAGTATGACAATATCGCCATTGTCCATGGAGGCTGCCAGGGTGCCGATTGTAGAGGCAGCCGGAGCACCAGGTCTCCAACTTATTTGAAGAGGTTCACCATCATCTAATTTGATTGTGTGGACAAGTTTCATAGAGGTGTTAGTATCATATGACCAGAGCTGTATTGAGCCACAGCACCCATATTTCACGCGTGTGTGAGCGTCCTTATTTCCGCAGGCAACTGCAAGCCATTGGATGGACGAATTTGTGCATGGAGCCCAGTCAAGATCATAGATGTGTCCACCTGCGTCGATCATGTGAATGAGATGAGACGGATTTGATGGATCTATCGTTGCCGTTGATGTTAGCGGTTGCAAGGACATAGCTTGTTTTTGCTCATATGATTGAACATAGAGTTTTAAAGAAGTAGCTTCGTGAGCTGAATCTGCCGGGCTCCAATTTGGACAAGCATCCCAGAGAACCATGGGTGGATTCCAGTCTACGCGCCATAGAAATGATTGATGCGGAAGATCGACACGAGAAATCATGTCATTCATAAATAATCTGAGTGAGGATAAAGTTGTTCCATCGCCTTGCGATGAAGATAGTCGTTCCCGGTAGAATGAGGGTGGATCAATTGCGCCCTGGGACTTCAGATTATGCTGAGAGATTAAAGTGAAGGGGTCGCCACCTTTATGGGCCTTACCACGACGCCGCTTGTCACATGAGGAGTCTTCACTCACCTCGCGCTTAACCTTGGGCATGTATCGGAAGTGGAGATGTAGTGACACCTGAGCGAACTTTCAGATGCTGAATCACGATGGCACTTGGCCCTGGTGGAGATCTAATTCTGTGACGCCACCACAGGCGAAGTGCACCTACATTGACCCGCAGACAAAACTGTCACTGCGCACGATTGGTTCGAAAGACTAAGGGGTACAAAGATGCCACAGACTGTCCGCCGTTGAAGACAAAATCTAGCACTCGCATCTAGACATATTATGTACACTTGAGAGTGCCCGAAAGTGACAAGCAGATGGATGTCGTATTCATAAAAGGAAATGCGTCATGACTACTCGGCCTATTCCGATAATATTACAACTGGCTTAATGAGATCTTCTGGCTTGTCTTTCATAAGCATCAGTGCATCCTCCATGTGCTCAAAGCCGTCCAACCGATGCGTTATCAAGGGTTTCACATCCAGTCTTCCATACGTGATCAAGCTTGCAAGCTTTTCGAGACGGCGCCTGCCTCCCGGCATCAAACCGCCAACGATTTGCTTGTGTCCCATACCGACTCCCCACTCAACCCTTGGAATGTTCACGTAGTCACCCGATGCAAGGTAGTTCACGTTACCAACCTTCCCGCCTGGTTTTAGGCACTTGATCACTGGCTCAAATGTCTCAACACCACCTCCTGCAACAATCGCTTTATCGACACCCTCCCCGTTTGTCAGCTCCAAGACATGTTTGTCAATGGGACCTTCTTTGTAAGAGATGATGTCCGTCGCTCCATAGTATTTGGCCGTTTCCCGGCACACCGGGCGTGATCCGACAGCAATAATCTGTGATGCGCCCCTGAGCTTGCATCCTGCAACAGACATGAGTCCTACCGGTCCAATACCGACGACTAAAACTTTGTCACCAAATTGCACATCCGCTAGTTCGACACCATGAAAGCCTGTAGGTACCATATCTGACAGCATGCAGGCCTCAGCTGTTGAAATGTTCTTCGGAAGGTGCGCCAGATTGGCATCCGCTTGGTTTACATGAACATATTCCGCAAGAAGTCCGTCTTTCAGGTTCGAATACATGCACCCTGAAAGCATGCCACCGGAGTGCATCGAGTAGCCGCCTTGGGCTTCCACAGAGCACCAGTCAGGCGTGACGGCCGCAACCATTACACGATCACCAACTTTGAAGTCTTTGACTTGAGAGCCAACTTCCTCTACAACGCCACAGCCCTCGTGACCAAGAACCATGTTGTGCCTTTCGCCGATAGAACCTTTCCAAACCGTATGCGTATCTGAGGTGCAAGGTGCTACGGCCAGGGGACGCAAGATCGCGTCCATGGGCCCACATGTTGGGCGGGGCTTTTCTACCCACCCAGTTTCGCCGATCTTGATCATAGCATATCCTTTCATTGTGCCTGGGATACTGGACATGTCATACTCAACTCTCTCATTTATTTAAATAAACAACAGGCGGTGCACATCGGCTGGTCCGAACCAAAAGTTCACGATTGGACTTACTCGTGCACATACCCGCTGCAGAGAAACATTCAATGTTTGCTCGAATGCGCCAGGTCACTCCGGTATTGTGAATTTAAAGCCAATCCATTTTGTCTCTTTGCATCTATCGGATATCATTTGCGCGCCAAGTCTGCAGGTGCCCACTTTCAACACAGTAAGAACTCGGTCCAAAAAAGGGTACGTTTTATTGGACATCACAAGCTCGTGGACAAACTATTCCAGGTGCCTTGGGGTAAATCTGTTCTAAACATGCTAGTTGGTCACGCGATGGCGCCAGTAACCTAATTTGTGCAAGTTAATCGATGTACTTAATCTAAAAATAGGAATCGTACAAATGCTGGAACCTCACCCTAAAAGAAATGCACTGCATAATTCATGGACAACGTATGAGTAGAATTGCCTTAAACGAATGAGAACGATTCACCATTGTATTTCGGAAACATTCATAGTTAAAATTGACCATCCATATAAGCTTAATAAATTGGCCTTCTATAACACGCAGGCCCCTTTCGCTGCTTTAAAGTTCATATGTATGGATGTGTGCAATGACAGTGTCTCAAGCACCAACAGACTCGGTGCCCGTCCTTTTAAATTGGCATCTCTTTGCTTGTAAGTCAATACCACGAATCCCACTGTCATATATTAGCGTAAATAAACTCGCCTGAGGTGGGCAAGAATGCTTGAACGTAATGTGCCCCTCACCTATATTGTGTAATCATGGCACGTCACATCAGAAGACGCAGAAACTGCGCTTCGGATAGTGGCAGTACTCATGGCACCGACTATACCCGACTGTATATCTCATATAGCTTTGTGGAATGAAATCTAACGAGGTTTAGAGAGCGGAACTAATCAGTAAAATGTACCGTTTCATGAACCAAGCGTGTTCAGATTCATAATGCGGTGGATAGGAGCAACGCGTGACTGACACGATCATCAGAAAGCGGATTAAACGAATATTTAGTTAGCCGGTCGTATGGGTCGTGAAGCCAGTCGTGAAATATACGAGGCATCTTTTGTTATTGAGCTTCTACATTAATTAGACGCTCGCATACCGTACACTTCCGCCCAAATGCTCGATTTACGAGGTTAGTTCGATTGGTCATACCGATGCGGCTTCGTGAGCTTAGCACAGTAGCCTCTCAGCCTTTTGAGGGAGCCAATGCGCAGGAGACAGTTGGGCTCCAGAAAAATGTGCATAGTCACCATCGCGCTTCCAGCTACTGTTCCAGATGCCACGCACTAGTGGTTTTCATGTCCAAACATGAAGAATTCTTCGCACAGGATCTGATAGAACGGGCATAAACCCAAGAGGTATTAATCGGTCTTGGTTTCCCCCAAACAGCCATCTTAGTTCATAGCGGCAGTGCATGTGTGCGTGTTTTTTACGACCCTTCTACTGTGCAGCAGGGCGCCAATCTATGCATGCAATGATAGCGCTCCATGTGGAAATCACCGCCCTCGCGTCTCTTTCGGCAGATCCGTTTCTCGCACGTGAATCCATTGTGATTGGGCAGCGCTCATCGCTACG